>JAESFT010000632.1_pt1 | contig 17288 bp, 13 predicted proteins | sample 9269451 | NCBI WGS metagenome assembly JAESFT01 (sample SAMN14502557, study PRJNA617106) | algae metagenome | isolation source: Scytonema hyalinum WJT4-NPBG1 and co-occurring heterotrophs from well... | place: USA: Mojave Desert, Joshua Tree National Park, California | collected 2006-05-25
TGGTGTCACTCTCTTCAACGGCTACTCCACGCATGTGTGTGCTCCGGCAGATCTGGTATGGCCTAAGCCTCAAACTCTGGACTTTGAGGCCGCCGCTGGTTTCTTGGCCGTCCACCTGACCGCGTACCATGGCTTGCTGCAGAACGTGGTGATCCGGCCCGGCATGAGAGTGCTCGTGCATTCAGCCGGCGGCGGAGTAGGCTCAGCGCTCGTTCGACTATGCAAATTGCACAATCTGCACGTGACTGGCGTGGTGGGAAGGAGTCATAAGGTCGAGTATGTGCGCGAGCTCGGCGCAGACGCCGTGATCGACAAATCCACTCAGTCGCTCTGGGATGAGGCAAAGCGCCTATGTCCGGACGGCTACGACTTGGCCTTTGACGCGAACGGCCCTGAAACTCTGGCGCAAAGCTACACCCATCTGAAGCCCACGGGTAAGCTATTGGTCTATGGCTTTCATACTTTGTTGCCCAAACAGGGTGGGCGCATCAACTACCTCAAAGCGGCCCTCGGAATGCTGAGGATGCCGCGCTTCAATCCATTGTCGATGACAAGCGAGAACAAAGGCGTAGTAGGGTTCAATTTATCATTTCTCTTTGCCCGAACTGACCTGCTGCACGCCGCTGTGAACGACCTTGCCAGCTGGTTAGAGGCAGGGATCATTCAAGCACCAAAAGTCCGGTCCTTTGCACTGGCGGATGTAACTCAAGCTCATCGCGCCCTGGAGTCAGGCGAAACCACGGGGAAGGTGGTGTTGCGAACAGCACCACCCTTCTGCAGTGAGGCTTCGTACGAGACAACTGTTCACCAAGCCTCTGCTCCCAATCGATGAGGGCCAGAGTTGCTTGGATGCGCTGTGGGAGAGGCTGCCTGATCACGTTCGCGTGAATTGAGCGGAGATCTTGCCCGATCCGGCGCAGGAGTTCGGCGGCGGAAACTGCTGAAGATCGCTTGCCACCATCAGGTCCGTTGCCCCTCTCCACCTCCCGATCAGCAACCAGCCCCTGAGTACCGTTTCGTAACCAGATCGTTGACCATCTTTCTTTTGAGCTGTGGAAATCGGGTAGAACCCTCTAAACGCTTGGATTCAGCACTTGCTTAGTTAGCGTCACAACCAAGTCGGTAGATTTCCATCGCGGGAGCCGAGTTGATCCGATTCGCCGCAAAAATACCCCGAAACAAAGCCAGAAATTCTAGAGCCACAGAAGGAGAGCATCCTCGTCAGCAATGCGATCCAACGATACGGTCGAAGAGGCGAGGAGTTTCTCCTGGCAGACCGCATGAACCAGATGTTCAGACCGCAACAGCCCGATCAAAGACCTGCCTTAGAAACCCTTGCCGGCTCGGTCGAGCGCGTCACCTTCCACAATGCTCAGAACGGCTTTGCTGTCCTGAAAGTCCACACGCGCGGCAAGCGTGACCTTGTGACGGTGGTGGGCCATACCCCTGCGGTCTCTGCCGGCGAGTGGGTCACCGCAAGTGGCATCTGGATCAGTGACCGCACGCATGGATTGCAGTTCAAGGCCGAGGTGCTCAAGACCACCCCGCCAACCGGGGCAGCAGGAATCGAGAAGTACCTCGCCTCAGGCCAGATGCGCGGCATCGGACCGGCCATGGCCAAACGCATCGTGGCGGCTTTCGGCGTGAACACCTTTGAGATCATCGAGGCCGCCCCTGAGCGCCTGACCGAGGTGCCGGGCATCGGACCGATGCGCGCCTCCCGCATCGTGGCGGGTTGGGCCGAGCAGAAGGCGGTGCGGGAGATCATGATCTTCCTGCACGCTCATGGCGTGGGCACAGCCCGGGCGGTGCGCATCTTCAAGACCTATGGCTATGAGGCGATCCAGGTTATGACCGAGGACCCGTACCGGCTCGCGAAGGACGTGCGCGGCATCGGCTTCCGGACGGCAGATGCGATTGCGGCCAAGCTCGGGATGGAGAAGACGGCCCCTCAGCGCATCCGGGCCGGTATCTCGTTCGCCCTCCAGACGGCGACGGACGAGGGCCATTGCGCGCTGCCCGTCGAGGCTCTCACCCGGCTGGCCGAGCAACTGCTCGAAGTGGATCAGGCCCTGATCCGCACCGCCATCGTCGAGGAGTTGGCCAAAGGCGAGGTGGTCTCGGACACCATCAGTGAGGAGACCTGCCTGTTTCTCAAGGGGCTCTATCTGGCCGAGCAGGCGATTGCCTCCCGGCTGATTGAGCGGGTATCCGGTTCACCGCCGTGGCCTGAGATCGACCTCGACAAGGCTATTGCGTGGGTGGAGAGCCGCACCGGCAAGACCCTGGCGGCCTCGCAACGCGAGGCGCTGAAGCTGGTGCTCGCTTCCAAGGTGGCGGTGGTGACCGGAGGTCCGGGGGTTGGCAAGACGACCCTGCTCGACACGATCCTGCGCCTCTTGGGCGCCAAAGGCGTTCGCGTCGCGCTGGCGGCTCCCACGGGACGCGCGGCCAAGCGCATGACGGAGCAGACCGGGCTGGAGGCTAAGACCATTCACCGCTTGCTGGAGATCGATCCCAAGCATGGCGGCTTCTCACGCAATGAGGAGAACCCGCTCGACTGCGATCTTCTCGTGGTGGATGAGGCCTCGATGGTGGACGTGCCGCTGATGAACGCCCTGACCAAGGCGATCCCGGCTCAGGCGGGTCTGCTGCTGGTGGGCGACGTGGATCAGCTGCCGTCGGTTGGCTCGGGGCAGGTGCTGGCCGATATCATCGCCTCCGAGCGCATCCCGGTCGCCCGTCTGAGCGAGGTCTTCCGGCAGGCGGCCGAGAGCCGGATTGTGGTGAATGCTCACCGCATCAACAAGGGTCAGATGCCCGCGGGGCCAAAGGCTGGCGAGGAGACTGACTTCTACTTCGTCGAGATCGCCGATCCCGAGGAGGGGGTGCGCAAGATCATCCAGATGATCCAGGAGCGCATGCCGCGTCGGTTCGGGCTTGATCCAATGAAGGATGTTCAGGTGCTCTGCCCCATGAACCGGGGTGTGCTCGGAGCTCGCAACCTCAACATCCAACTCCAGGAGGTGCTCAATCCCAATCCTCCATCCAAGGTGGAACGGTTTGGCTGGCGCTTCTCGCCCGGAGACAGGGTGATGGAAACCCAGAACGACTATGACCGGGAGGTGTTCAATGGTGATCTGGGCACCGTCGTGCGGATTGATGACGAGGAAGGAGCATTGATTGCCTCCTTCGACGGGCGGGAGGTGTCCTATCCGTTCGGTGAGCTCGACACGCTGGTGCCTGCCTATGCGACCACGATCCATAAGTCGCAAGGTTCAGAGTATACCGCCGTGATCATCCCGGTTGTGACGCAGCACTTCACCATGCTGGCCCGCAACCTGCTTTACACGGGCGTTACCCGCGGCAAGCGTCTGGTCGTGCTGGTGGGGCAGAAGAAAGCTGTCGGGATTGCCGTCAGAGGAGGACAGATAAAGCGGCGCTGGACCAAACTGCGGGAATGGCTGGCCCGCAAATAAAACGTATCTATCCATTAACAGCACCGACCAGATGAGGTTGGAACAATTGTAGAAGTACCTACAACAGATTGAGCAAGTAGCTTCTGCAACTAACTTCATGCGGGGCTCTAGAAGCAACGTTGCTTCCTTCTATATGACACAGAGCACGTCCATACTAATCCGTGTTGAACCGAACCAGTGGCCTCTGCGTATCCCATATCATTGATCCCATTACGACACCGTTGGCTGAATCGACCATCTTTTGTGGGTTCATCTCATACGTCAGCCCCCGTCATCCCTCGGTTAAGCTGACAGTGCCGACTAGATCGTTACGGCAATGCGGTCGGCATCTTCCTCGAACCGCCATTTCAACCGAACACCGCCGCCTGGGGCCATTTCAAGGGCTGGGATTGAGGAGAGCAGTAGACGGGTATAGGGTTGCTGCGGTCGGTCGAAGATCGTATCACGGTCGCCCGCTTCCACGATCCGCCCTTCCTGCAGAACGATTACGCGGTCTGCAACCTGCTCTACGACACCGAGGTCATGGCTGATGAACAGACACGAGAATCCGTGCCGCTGCTGTAGATCAGCGAACAGATCAAGCACTTGGGCGCGGACGGTGACATCAAGCGCGGAGACTGGCTCGTCGGCAATCATGAAAGCCGGGCGGCGCACGACGGCGCGGGCGATCGCTACACGCTGGCGCTGACCGCCGGACAACTCATGCGGATAGCGTTCGGCATAGGTGTCGCCTAGGCCGACCTCGAACAACACCTCCCTGACGCGTTCGGCCTTCTCACGGCGGCTCATATTCGGCACGTGCCGCAGCGCCTCGCCGATCAGCGCCCCGATGGTCATGCGCGGATCAAGGGAAGAATATGGGTCCTGGAATACCATCTGGCAGTTGAGGCGATAATCGTTCCAGTATTCGCTGCCCGGCACGATGGGGTGCCCGGCGTAGCGGATCTCACCGCCACTGGGCTGGAGTAGCCCTGCAATGGCCCGGCCGAGCGTGGTCTTACCTGAGCCGGAGCCTCCGACCAGGGCGACGACCTCCTGCGGCTTGATCGAAAGGTCGATGCCATGGAGCACGCGCTTCCCAGCTTCCTTGCGGAAGAAGCCTTGCCGACCCTTGTACTCAATCACTAAGTTACGTACCTCGACAATCGGGGCTGTCGTGTTTGGAATATGCCTCGGAGGGAGGCGGCGCGGCATCGCGGCAAGCAGTTTGCAGGTGTAGGGATGCTTCGGCTGGCGCAGGAGATCCTGGGTTACCCCCTCCTCCACGATCTCGCCCTTGCACATGACAATGATACGGTCGGTGTAACGGGCAACCATCGACAGGTCGTGGCTGATCATCAGCACGGCAGTGCCGCGCGCCTGCGTCAACTCGACCATCAGTTCCAGCACGTCGCGCTGAACCACGGCGTCCAGCGCCGTGGTCGGCTCATCGGCTATGAGCAGCGCCGGTTGGAGCAGCATCACCGATGCCAGCATGATGCGCTGCCGCATGCCACCGGAGAACTGGTGCGGGTAGGAGGCAAGCGCGCTTTCGGGATCCCGGATCCCGACGCGGGTGAGCATATCGAGAACCATATTGCGGCGCTGGTCGGGAGTGAGATTGCGGTGCAACGCAAGACCTTCAGCGAGTTGGCGCCCGATGGTCATCGAGGGGTTGAGCGAGGTCATCGGCTCCTGGAACACCATGCCGATGCGGGCTCCGCGCAGGTCGCGCAACTCCTTAGGAGAGAGCTTGGTGACATCCCTGCCCTCAAACCGGATCACTCCGGATGTGCGCTGAATAGATGGAGGCTCAAGCCCCAAGATTGCGCGGGCCGCGAGCGTCTTCCCGGAGCCGGATTCGCCGACGATACCAACAATCTCGCCCGGCGCGACGGTGAAGCTGATGTTCTTGACGACCCCAAGCCTGCTCCGCGCAACCTCGAGTCTCAGGCCTTCGACACTCAGGAGTTCGGTTCCGGCCATTTCATACTCCGCGCATGCGTGGATCGAGCTTGTCGCGCACGGCATCGCCAAGCAGATTGATACCGAGGAGCGTCAAGGAGATGCACAGGCCGGGGAAGATGCCGAGCCAGACAGCTTGTGCGATGAAGGAGCGGCTACTGGCGAGCATGTTGCCCCAGGTTGGTGCCGGGGGCGGTACGCCGAGACCGAGAAAGCTCAGGGCGCTCTCTGACAGGAGCACCCAGCCGAACATTGAGGTCGCCAGTACGGTAAGCGGCGCGACGCAATTGGGTAGAATGTGCTTGGCCATGGTGAAGATCTCGGAATTACCCATCACGCGGGAAGCTTCTACGAACTCCTTTTCGCGCAGCGATAGCACAGCACCGCGGACGACACGGGCTACGGACGGTGTATAAGCCAAGCCGAGCGCCAGAATGATGCCATACTTGTTCGCACCAATCACAGCGAGAAGGCCGAGGGCCAGCAGGATACCAGGGAAAGCTAGCAGGGCGTCGTTGAATGCCATCAGAATGCGGTCCGTCCAGCCGCGCAGGTAACCGGTGAGAAGGCCGATAATGGTGCCGCCCGTCACGGCCGCCACGACGGTGACAAGGCTGATCCAAACGCTGGTTGCCGCCGCTGCCATGAGGCGGCTCAGCACGTCGCGGCCGAACTCGTCCGTGCCTAGGAGGTACACCGGACCCGGTGGCTGGAGGCGGGCGGCGAAGTTGATCTTGAGCGGATCGAACGGCGTCCAGATTGCGCCAAATAGCGCGCAAACGATGACGATCCCGATGATCGTACCGCCAATGATCGCATTGGGAGCTGGCAATCTCATTCCGCAGTCACCCTTGGATCGAAGACGGGATAGAGCAGGTCGACGACGAGGTTCACGGCCACATAGATGAACGCCACGAACAGTAGGCAGCCCTGGATGACGGGATAGTCACGGGCGAAGATGGAATCAACGAGCAGGCGACCAAGGCCAGGGATCGTGAACACCGTCTCCACCACAGCGATGCCGCCGAGCAAGTTGCCAAGGACGAGGCCGATCAGGGTCCAGGTTGGGCCGAAGGCATTTTTGAAGGTATGACGCCAGAGCACGGCGGCTTCCGACAGGCCCTTGGCGCGGGCATGTGTGATGTAATCGAGCCGCAGCACTTCCAGGGTGCTGGCGCGCGACATCCGGATCAGGACACCCATTTCATGCAGGAACAGGGTCATCACAGGCATGATGATGTAGAGCAACGCCGCAGTCGGATCTTCCGAGAACGAGACATAGCCGACGACCGGCAGCCATTCGAGCTTCAGGCCAAAGAACAACAAAAGCAGCAGGCCGAGCCAGAAGGTGGGAATAGATAGAAGCACGGTTGCTGTACTGACCAGGACAAGATCGAGCACGCTGTTCTGCCGCCATGCGGCGATGATGCCGGCGGGCACCGCGATGGCGCTGGCGATGAGTACAGCAAGGAAGACGATCTTCGCGCTGATCCAAAACCGGTCCAGTACCAGGGGCAGGACCGGCTGACTCGACGTGATTGAATTGCCGAGATCGCCATGCAGTACATTGCTGAACCAGATCATGAACTGAACCGGCAGGCTTTGGTCGAGACCCAGTCGCTTCCGCAGGTCGGCGAGGCTTGCAGGATCCGCAAGGTCTCCAAGCATTAGCGAAGCCGGATCTCCCGGTATGAGGCGTATCAGGACAAAGACCGAGACCGCCATGATGAGCAGGGTCGGCACGGCCATCAGGATCCGTCTGATCGCGAAGCGCAACATGGTCGTGCCCTCTCCGGCCTTCAGTCAGTTTGTTACCACGCGGGCACCCCATACCCGTGGCTTTCCCTCCCACGGATCGGCGCCCTGGACGCGCTTGGTATGACCCCAGGCTTCTTGGCCATTGGCAAAGATAATCAGTGGTGTTGCTTCCATTTGGCGCTTGTGCAGCTCGTCGAAGAGCTTCTGGCGCTCGCCCTCATCCGAAATGGTCGAGGCCTTCTCAAGAAGGGCTTGGACTTGCGCCTCATCCCACACCTTGCGGGGCTGCGAATCCTTCGGGCCGGAGAACTGCTCGTAGCTGAGTGCTGGATCGAGGCGGGCCGAGTACGAGAAGGACATCATTTGGTAGTTACCCTTGTTATACCGGTCGAGCTGAGTGGCCCATTCCAGCACCTCAATCTCAGCATTGATGCCGACGGCCTGCATCATGGCCTGGGCGATCACCGCCGCATTGAAGCTCGGCACGTGCACCCGCTTGTTGGCGATGATCTTAATCGTCTCACCCTTGTAGCCCGCCTCCTTGAGAAGCTTCTGGGCCTTCTCCGGGTCGTAGATGTAACCCTGGCGCTGGGTTTCTTTGTAATAGGCGGAGGTCACCGCGATTGCGGAGTTGTTCGGCTTGCCGTTGCCGTTCGACACCGCCGCCACGAGCTGCGGCACATCGATAGAAGCGGCAATCGCTTGGCGAAGCTTCATGTTGCCGAGGAGCGGATCGCGCGTCTGAAATAGGAAGGCGTGCTTCGTGGCCGATGGGTAGAGACCCACCTCGACGCTTCTACTCTTCGCAAGCTCGGGCACATCCGAATCGAGGATTTGCGCAAGATCGACGGCGCCCGAAGCGAGCGCGGCTTTGACGGTCGAGGCATCCGGCACCACGAGGAATTTCGCATCGGCCAGCACTGTACGCTTGGCGCCGACAAGACCGTCCGGCTTGTTGCCCGGCAAAGCAGCATAGTCGTCGAATCGCGTGACGGTGACATATTCGCCGCGGCGCCACTCGCCGAACTTGAACGGGCCAGTGCCAATGGGCTTGTCCCAGCTTCCGTCAGCCTTGACGGAATCCTTGTGCAGGATCGCCGTCATGCCACAATCCGTACGGGCCATGGAATCGAGAAACAGCGCGCTTGCACGGTCGAGGGTCATGACCACGGTTGCGGCGTCGGGCACCTCAACCTTCTCGACCTTGAGGCCGCTGCGGCCGTCGAAGTCCGAGCGGCAACGCCAGTCCGTCTTGGGATCCATGTAGCGGTTCCAGCTCCAGAGCACGTCCTGAGCCGTCATCTCCGCGCCATTGTGAAACTTCACACCCTTGCGGAGCCTGAAGGTGTAGGTCTTGCCGTCAGGTGAGACTTGGACCGATTCAGCAAGAAGTGGCGCAACGGTCCCATTCTCGCGATAACCGACCAGCCCTTCGACCATGTGAAGAACGACAGCGTCGGTGTTGTCATCCCGGTTCACTCCAGGATTGGTGCTGCGGATGTCGGCATTGAGCGCAACCGTCACGCTCTGCGCGGCGGCGGGAGCGCTGGCAAAAATCGTCGTACTGAGCACTGCTGCAATCGATCGCTTCATCGCTTTATCCCTCTGCTTTGCTTTTCTTGTTTGAGCGCCGGTCCTTCAGGACTTCAGCGAAAAATTCTTGGACATGGCCAACGACGCGTTGGCCATCATGCGGCGTGTTCGGCACCAAATCGAAGCGGACCTTGATTCCCGCATCCTCAAAGGAGCGGTGCAGGCTGGCAAGGCGCTCGGGTCGGGTCCGCCCCGCGTCATTGGCGCCCGGCATCCAGTTCCGACCGCCTTCACGATGGGTAATTTCCCATGTCTCGAGGTCGGCCGCGCCGACAACCATCTGCACAGGAACCTGCTGCATAGCCTGGAAGTCGATCTCAATGCCGAACCGCTCCTTGACGTTGCGGATGCCAACCCACCAGTCGCGGGTGGGGTCGAGCAGTGTCACCGAGCCCGGAGCGCCGACCGATGCGGCCCAGAGACGGTCAGGATGCAGCATCAGGAATCGATGGGCGAAGTGACCGCCGCCGGAATAGCCGAAGAGAGCAAAGCGCTTTACCTCGATACCATACCGTTCCCCGACCTCATCCACGATTGATAGTAGAATCTGGTCATAACGGATGTCAGCTTCCTGCATGTACTTGAAGCCGTCCCGATTGCCGTCGCCGAGAACGCCGACTGGGAACAGGGGGCAGAGAATGATGCAGTTGTTCCAGCGAGCAAATTCCGAGAAGGCATCGCGATAGGCCATGAAGGCGCGGCCAGTGCCATGCATCGCAACAACGAGATCGGGAGCATCCCCCTGCCCCAGCGTACGAGGGACATAGAGGCAGTAAGAGAAGCGTGGGTCGCGTCGGCTCGCGAATACTGTTGTATCGCCGAGATCGTACATCTGGCGCCCAAGCTCCTGGAGGCCTGTCTCCTCAGGGGGCTTCGGTACTGAGATTAGGTCCATTGAGGGGCTTCCGATTGGTCGATAAATTGGCGCCAAAATGTTTGCATTTGCCGCAACCGTTGGCAATACGTGTTTTTGACATTCCTCGCGCAAGCTCCATCGCGTAATTATGTTTCCGCTCAGCCGCGTGCTTCAAGAGGATTGCCCCGGTTGCCCATTATCGTATGAGATGCGTCAGGCCCCATGATCGAGGTGTTCTTACTCTCATGACCGTTCAGACCAATAACTCTACCGAAAAGCTCGTCGACGTCATGGCGCGAGATATCCAGGCCGGCGTCTTCACGCCTGGTACCTGGCTGAAGCAGATCGACCTCGAGAAGCGATACGGCGCGACGCGCATGGAGGTTCGCCGGGCTCTCGACCAGCTCGCACTGAAGCGCCTTGTGCGACACGTCCCAAACCGCGGCTACCATGTCCATGCCCTCGATGATCGACAGGCCGACGAAATCCGCGAACTCCGGATCATCCTTGAGTCCGCAGCGGCAAAGGGCATGGTCCAGAACGTCAAAGTCGCCGACCTGAAGGACCTTCGCACTCTCGCCGCCAGATTCGAGGAGCTGATCCTCACCGGCACCTTGCTCGAGCAGTATGAAGCCAATGTCGCCTTTCACATGCGGCTCCTCAAGCTTTGCCCCAACCAGGAACTCGTCAACCTGGCACAGGAATTGCGGGGGCGCGGCCCGTCTGCTCCTGCCACGCAGTGGAAGACCCGTGCGCGCATCGAGCAGTCGGGCCGAGAGCATTTCATGATGATTGACGCCTTAGAGGCGGGCGACGCTGCCCTCCTCCGTCGCATCATCACCGCACACATTCAGCAGTCTGAGGCGGAAGCAACTTTGGAGGTTCAGCCTCCGCAACGGAAAGGCGGCTGAACCTATCAGGTGCAAGTCTTGCTCAGTTGGAGACCTTCACTTCCCAGGCCCGGGGCTTTGAAAGAACGGAAGCGGTGTAGCCCTGCACGTTCTTACGGAAAGCGCTCGCCTCCACGCCGTTATAGATCATCACGAACGGCACCTCAGTCAGGAACTGGCGATGGAGTTCGTCGAAGATCTTTTGGCGCTCTTCCATGTCGGAGGTGACCATGGACTTTTCCAGCAGCGCCTGCGCTTCGGGATTATCCCAGACCTTACGCGGCTGCTTGTCCTTTGGACCCATGACGGATTCGTAGCTCAGAGAAGGATCGAGTCGGGCCGAGTACGGAAAGGCCATGACCTGGTAGTTGCCCTTGTTGTAGCGGTCGAGTTGGGTGCCCCATTCGAGCACCTCCAGGGTTGCATTGATGCCGACGGATTGCAGCATCGCCTGAATCAGTACGGAGGACGCGAAGGTCTGCGGGTAGCGCTTGTTGGTGAGGATTACGATTGGCTCGCCCTTGTAGCCCGCTTCCTGCAGGAGCTTCTGGGCCGCGGCGGGATCGTACTTGTAACCTTTGTCGTGAGCTGCCGTGTGATAAGCCGAGGCCAGCGGCACCACCGAGTTGTTGTATTTCGCGAGGCCTTCGGTGACCGCCGCCGCGATCTGGGGTGTGTCGAGCGCTGCAGCAATGGCCTGACGCAGCTTCACGTTCGACAGCAAGGGATCTCGCGTTTGGATAAGTAGCGCGCTGATTCCCATGTTCTGTGCAATGGAAAGTCCCAGATCCTGATTGGCCCTGATCTCCCTTACGTCCGCGTTCGCTAGGTCCGGCACCACATCAATATTGCCGCGCAGCAGCGCAGCCTTTGCTGCGGCACTTCGTCGACGAGGGGGCGCTTGGAGCCCGAATAGCCGTCCGGCTTGCCATCGCCCCGATTGGCGTAGCCCTCGAACTTGGAGAGCCGCACGAACTCCCCACGCCGCCATTCCTCCAATTTGAAGGGCCCGGTGCCGATAGGTTTGCCCCAGCTTCCGTCTGGTTTTAGAGAATCCTTGTGGATAATGCCGGTCATCGCGCAATCTGTCCGGGCAAGCGTCGCCAGGAAAAGCGCATCTGGCTTTGTCAAACGGAAGACGACAGTCTGCTCGTTAGGGGTTTCAACAGCTTCGACCTGCGAGCGGCCGCGACCATCGAATTCCGATAGGCAACGCCATTCCGTCTTCGGGTCCATGTAGCGCTTCCAGTTCCACGCCACGTCTTCCGATGTCAGATGAGCGCCATTATGAAACTTTAGCCCATGGCGAAGCTTGAAGGTATAGGCCCGCCCATCGTCCGAAACAGTGATAGATTCGGCAAGGAGAGGCTGAATGCTCGCATTCTCGCCGTACGCAACGAGGCCCTCGACAACGTGCAAGACAACCGCGTCGGTGTTGTCATCCCGATTGACGCCTGGATTGGTGCCGCGGATATCTGCGTTCAGCGAAATGCGGAGCGTGGATTGCTGAGCGAGAGCGGGCAACGCCGTCATAGTCAGCAATCCCGAGATACACCCTGCCAGCAGGGCTCTAATCCTTTTCATCATTATCCTCCAGGTTTCCCAATGGTTCCTGCTCTGTGTTATTTTCTTTGCGCAGCTGTTGGTCGCTGCTTTCAGACAGCCTTCACATAAGAAGGGGTCGGGTTGCCCAACGATTGAACCTGCGCACTCGGGCGCTGGATCTCCATCTTGAGCGTGTAGCTGGAGAAGGTTCGGTTGAGAGCCGGCAGCATAGCCACTTCCATGCTTCCGAGCATTGGTTCCATCACGATCATGGCCACCGTGGCGCTGAGGTTATTGCTAAGGTTCTTCCTGGGCGGACGGCAGACGGACCAGGGTGTTTCAAAGTCGTCGAACAGCGCATTCTTTACAGTGTCGCGCGTCACGCTACCGAGATGTGACTCAATCAGATTGCGCACGCGGATATCCCGGTAAAGACTGTCAGGCGTATTCGCGATACCGGTATCCTTTAGCTTCGAGAGAGCAATTGGACTCTGGAAGTGGTTAGCATGGACAATCAGGCCCCGCTCGGGATGGATCTGGAACGTCTCGTCAGGGGCGCATTCAAAATCAATGGCGACTCCGTTCGCCTGGCTGACGATCATGTTATTCGCCGCAGATTTTGGCGTGGCGTAAACCGCATGCATGGCAGCAGCGAGTTGTTTCTGCTCCAGAACCTTCCGGCGGATCAGTGCCAACGGGACGCCCAGGCGGCGATAATCACGATCAGTTTCGAGATAGTTCGCTGTGATGGCAATACCTGCCGCGTTGAATCCAGACCTGGCAAGTGCTCCCGCCTCTGTGAAGGTCAGGATATCCGGCCCGTCCTCACGACGCACTTTCAGAACTACGGCGGTGTCCGCGCACTCGACCTTCCAGTCCCAGTTCTGGGCATGAATGAGACGCCCCTCTTGAGTGACCTCGGGCATGACAACGACCCCTGTGCACCCGTCAGGGTCTTCGTCGGGCATCAACCTTTCGTTCGCTGGACGCTGCGCAAGCTTTAGGATCTCCGTCCGGGCATTGAGAAGAACGACCGACTCATATGTGACGCTGGCACCCTCTGCGATGCCTCGGATCTCTTCAAGATAGGTCGCATCAAACCGGTCGATCGTTGGCTCGAAACGTTGCACGAGCATCTTAATATCGTCAGCCGTGAGATTGTTTGCCCGCAACTTAGTGGAATAATGCTCGATTCCGAGACGCACCCGGTCAGCCGCCTGCTCACCGTATTGCCGGCCCCGCTCACGGGGAGAGCCTGAGATTTCAATGAGCGGACAGGACGGAGCCATAGGCGATACCTCGCAACGAGTCTGGTGTTTACATTTGATCTATTGTATTTCATCATGACAGAATACAATCAAGAGGAAAGTTCGACGTGCATCAACCGAGCCGATTGCAGCAAGATCTGGCCGAGCGCATAGTCCAGCTTGTAAATGAGGGCGAACTGGCAGTCGGATCGCTGCTCAACGAGAACAGCCTAGCCCGCCGGCTGGCTGTGTCCCGCACACCTGTACGTGGGGCGCTTCAGCATCTGGAAAATCAAGGCATTGTTGCGCGTCGCCCAAACCGGGGCGTTGAACTAATTGCCAAACCTCCCGTGGCATCTACCACCCAGTCTTCCGACGATGATGAGGAATGGCTGGTTCGGATCGCCCGGGATCACCGGAATGGAGAACTGGCAGAGGAAATCTCGGAAATCGAGATCATGCGTCGCTATAGCCTCAACCGGCCGACTGTTCAGCGCGTCCTATCCCGACTCGCAGAATTGGAAATGGTTGAGCGTAAGTCTGGCTATGGCTGGCGGTTCCTGACTGGTTCGCGGGATGCTGCCATCCGCAACGAGAGCTATCGCTTTCGCATCCTCCTCGAACCAATGGGAATACTAGAACCAAGCTTCCACATCGAAGCAGCCTGGATTAAGGCTATGCGCCGACGTCATGAAGAAACTTTAGAACGCCCCTGGCAGGAAACCTCAAGCGTGGCGTTCTTTGAAATGAATGCCGCATTTCATGAAGGGCTCGCAAGAGCATCAGGCAACCGTTTCGTCCACGCTGCGATCCACCACCAGAATCAACTGCGCCGCTTCTCCCAATATGACTGGAAATTCGGTTTCGAACGAGTGGTCGTCAATTGCCGCGAGCACATAGAGATCCTCGATTACCTGGAAAGGGGCGAGCGCGAGATCGCCTCAATCCTTTTGCGGCGGCACTTGGAGCGGGCAAGCCAAATCCGGGCCTCACAGGAGCCCACGACTGGCTAGAACATAATTGTATTTCATAAAAACAAAACTCAATCAATTTGTCTCCTTCCATCTGGAGCTGTTCCATGACTGCTACTGCTGAGACTGCCTCACGTCCGCTCGCCAATGATATTGGCAATTCTCATTGGCTTCCATTCACGGCGATGCGGCAGTTTCGGTCGAACCCAATGATGTTCGTCGGGGCGGAAGGTATGCATTACATAGCCGCAGATGGTCGGCGTGTCCTCGACGCTATGGCGGGTCTTTGGTGCGTCAACGCCGGACATGCTCAGCCACGGATCGTAGAGGCGATCCGCGAGGCCGCCGCGCGCCTGGATTTTGTATCTTCGTTCAAGATGAGCCACCCTGGAACATTCGAGTTCGCGGATCGTCTTGCGAATGTTGCGCCGGAAGGGTTGAACCATGTGTTTTTCACGAATTCAGGGTCTGAATCGGTCGATACCGCACTGAAGATTGCCCGAGGCTACCATCGTGCGCGCGGCGATGCCGGCCGCACCAAGCTTATTGGACGCGCCAAAGGTTATCACGGTATGGGCTTCGGTGGCCTTTCCGTTGGCGGCATTGGGCGCCACAAGCGCGATTTCGGCCCTCTCCTGCCCGATGTGGCGCATCTCACTCTGCCTTACGACCGCTCAATGGTGTTCTCCCGCGGGCAACCTTCCACCGGAGCAACCTACGCCGATGAACTCGAAACACTGCTGCAGATCAACGACCCGACGACTGTTGCGGCGGTGATCGTCGAACCGGTGATCGGCTCTGGTGGTGTCTATCCACCGCCTGTCGAATATCTCGACCGCGTCCGAGCGATATGCAGCCGACACGGGATTCTACTCGTCTTCGATGAAGTCATTACCGGCTTCGGCCGCCTGGGTCGGACCTTCGCATCCCAAGCGCTTGGCATCACCCCAGACATTATCACCTGTGCCAAGGGCATGACCAACGGCGCCGTTCCAATGGGCGGCGTCATCGTGAGCGAGACAGTATTCGATGCATTCATGACCGGCCCTCCTGAGGTGATTGAGCTGTTTCACGGCTATACCTATTCTGGTCACCCGCTGGCCTGCGCCGCTGGCCTTGCTACCCTGGACGTGTATGAGGAATTCCAACTATTCGAGCGCGCTGCCGCCATGGCTCCGACGTGGGAATCGGCCCTGCACGGTCTCAGGGGTGAGCCTCATATTGTAGACATCCGCAACATTGGCATCCTTGGTGTCGTGGAATTGGCGTCCCGCGTGGGTGAGGCCGGAGCGAGGGGAAGCCAAGTCGCCCAGATGTGCTATGAAAGTGGCATTCTCGTGCGCGCTTCGGGCGATCTCATCGTCCTGTCGCCTCCTCTGATCATTGAAGAGGATCAGATGGGACAGATCGTGGACGCCATTCGCTCCGCAGTGCGCCAGATACACTAACATGCCATGGCTCGGATAACAGAGAGCTGAAACGTGCAGCACCTTCATCAGTTCTACGTCGATGGTCAATGGATTGACCCCGTCGGACAAAGCCGAATCGGCGTCATCAACCCTGCCACGGAAAAGCTCACTGCGACTATCGCAGCCGGCAGTTCCGCTGACGTTGACAAGGCTGTTGCTGCAGCACGTCGAGCGTTTTTGGCCTATTCTCAGACCACGCGAGAAATGCGCCTCGATCTGCTGGCCCGCATCATTGAGATTTATCGAAGCCGCACCAACGATCTTGCTGAGGCGATATCGATCGAGATGGGAGCTCCGCTTGCCTTCGCACGCGACCGGCATGTACCTGCGGGCCTTGGGCATCTCCAGCGCACGGCTGAGGTGCTCAAGGTCTATTCGTTTGACGAACAGATCAACTCCGCCGTCGTCACCCGCGAACCCATTGGCGTCGTTGGTCTAATCACTCCATGGAACTGGCCACTAAATCAGATCGCCTGCAAGGTCGGTCCCGCACTTGCCACCGGCTGCACAATGATCCTGAAGCCTAGCGAGATCGCGCCGCTTTCTGCCCTAATCTTTGCGGAGATACTACATGATGCAGGCGTGCCGGCGGGCGTGTTTAACCTGATAAACGGGGACGGTCCGAATGTAGGTCAGGCGATATCAAGTCACCCCGACATCGACATGGTATCATTCACCGGATCTACCCGCGCTGGCATTCTCGTAGCGAGGGCCGCTGCGGACACCGTCAAACGTGTCCATCAGGAACTTGGAGGAAAGTCTCCGAACATCCTGCTTGACGATGCGGATTTCGAGGTGGCCATCATCCATGGGGTGCAGGCTTGCTTTGCTAACAGCGGTCAGTCATGCAATGCTCCAACACGTATGCTTGTGCCGTTCGATCGGCAACAGCAGGTTGTCAAGGTCGCAAGGCGCGTCGCGGAAGAAACTATTGTCGGCGATCCACTATCTGCCACGACAACCGTTGGTCCAGTAGTCAGCCGGGCCCAGTTCGATCGAATTCAAATCCTCATCGAGGCAGGAATTCGGGAAGGCGCAACTCTGGTTGCGGGAGGTCCTGGCCGTCCGACCGGATTGAGTCGAGGCTATTATGTGCAGCCGACTGTGTTTTCGAATGTGCGGAACGATATGAGCATCGCCAAAGAGGAAATCTTCGGTCCGGTCCTGTCGATCCTGCCCTACAAGGATGAAGAGGAAGCCATCCGTATCGCTAACGATACGATCTACGGTCTATCGAGCTATGTGACCTCGAGCGACATCGAGCGCGCCCGACGAGTTGCCCGGCGCATCCGTGCCGGCATGGTTCACATCAATGGCTCGCGCGGCGACACGGCAGCAGCCTTCGGCGGCTATAAGCAATCCGGCAATGGTCGTGAATGGGGCCGTTTCGGCTTCGAAGAGTTCTTGGAAACCAAATCCATGTTCGGGTATGGGGTCCTTTCGAGCTGACGTGAAGCGAGACGGGATCTCCTGCAATCGCAATTGGAAAGGATTGTGAAGGGGACTAAAGGCGGATAAGCGCAGGGGCTGGGAAGC
>JAESFT010000633.1_pt1 | contig 17248 bp, 13 predicted proteins | sample 9269451 | NCBI WGS metagenome assembly JAESFT01 (sample SAMN14502557, study PRJNA617106) | algae metagenome | isolation source: Scytonema hyalinum WJT4-NPBG1 and co-occurring heterotrophs from well... | place: USA: Mojave Desert, Joshua Tree National Park, California | collected 2006-05-25
CGGGATGAGCTTGGCCAGCGTGGAGATGCCGGTCTGGTTCGAGACATAGCCCGAGGTGAAGACCAGCGCCGCCTCCTTGCCGTGCAGGTCGGCGAGCTCGGCCTCAAGAGCCACGATGGGGTTGCTGTTGCCGGAGATGTTGCGGGTGCCCCCGGCCCCGGTGCCGAGCCGCCAGGCGGCCTCGACCATGGCGCGGGTCACGTCCCGGTTCTGGCCCATGCCGAGATAGTCGTTGGAGCACCAGACGGTGATGGGGCGGGGGCCTTCCGGCGAGTGCCAGATCGCCTGGGGATACCGGCCGGCCAGCCGCTCGATGTCGGCAAAAACGCGGTAGCGCCGCTCGGCCTGGAGGCGCTCGAGGGCTGACGTGAAGAAGCTTTGGTAATTCATCATCTCACCGGGTGGGCAACGCAATGCCCGGGGATCATAGACCTATTATGCCAGATCGCATTGATCCGGGTCAAAGTCCTGGACCGTGATATTGCAGTTGAGAGCCGCTTGCGAAGCCTCTATTTGATAAAGGCGACGATGGGTCGCGTGAACCATGACTGACGTGAAATCGCAAGAGAAAGCTGACCGGCTGAAGGCGGCCTTGAAAGAGAATCTCAGGCGTCGCAAGGCTCAGGCACGCGGGCGGCAGGCCGTGAAGACATCCGGAGCCGAAGCCTCGAGCTTGAGCGTTTCGGCTGAGCGCGACAAGCCGTCCGACTAGCTTATAACGCTCAAGGCGCGCATAGCGCATGGCTCGCTGAAAAGTAGTGCAAGGGGAATTTGATGGATCGCATTCGCATCCGGGGCGGCGCGCCTCTCAACGGCTTGATTCCGATTTCAGGTGCCAAGAATGCGGCCCTGCCTCTCATGATCGCCAGCCTCCTGACGGAGCAGACCCTGGAGCTCGGCAATGTGCCGCGGCTCGCCGACATCTCCTCCCTCCTGAGGATCATGAGCAACTTCGGCGTCGATCACTCGATCGCAGGTCGCCGGCCCGGCCAGTCCTCGGAAACGGGACAGACCATCCGCCTGAACGCCAAGACCGTCATCGACACCACCGCCCCCTACGAACTGGTTTCGACCATGCGGGCAAGCTTCTGGGTCATCGCTCCCCTGGTGGCCCGATTCGGCCACGCCAAGGTGTCCATGCCGGGCGGCTGCGCCATCGGCACCCGGCCGGTCGATCTGCTCATCATGGCCCTCGCTAAGCTGGGTGCCGCCATCGAAATCGAGGGCGGCTACGTGGTGGCGACCGCTCCGAAGGGCCTGATCGGGGCCGAAATCGACTTCCCGAAGGTGACGGTCGGCGGAACTCATGTGGCCCTGATGGCGGCAACGCTCGCGCAAGGCACGACGGTAATCCGCAATGCCGCCCGCGAGCCGGAGGTGGTGGATCTGACCGAATGCCTGGTCAAAATGGGCGCCAAGATCCAAGGCGCCGGTACCTCGGAGATCGTCGTGGAGGGCGTGTCCAGCCTCGGCGGCGCTTCCCATGACGTGATGCCGGACCGGATCGAGACCGGCACCTATGCCATGGCCGTGGCCATGACGGGCGGCGATCTCGTTTTGGACAACACCCGGCCCGAGTATCTCCAGGCCGCCCTCGACGTCCTAGGTCAGGCGGGCGCCGAGGTGACCTCGACCCATGGCGGCATCCGCATCCGGCGAAATGGCAATGGTATTCAACCGGTAGATGTTACCACGGATCCGTTCCCAGGCTTTCCAACCGATCTGCAGGCCCAATTCATGGCCCTGATGACCCGGGCCAGCGGCACGTCCCGCATCCGTGAGACCATCTTCGAGAACCGCTTCATGCACGTGCAGGAGCTCGCCCGCCTGGGCGCCCAGATCCGTCTCGACGGGGACAGCGCCTATGTGGACGGCGTGGCCGGCCTCAAGGGAGCGCCGGTCATGGCGACGGATCTTCGTGCCTCCGTGTCTCTGGTCATCGCTGGCCTTGTGGCTGACGGTGAAACCACCATCAACCGGGTCTACCATCTGGACCGGGGCTTCGAGGCGCTGGAGGCCAAGCTCGCCCGGTGCGGCGCTCAGATCGAGCGCCTGCGGGGCTAAGCGAACGAAAGAGGCCGGCTGCCCCAGCCGGCCTTTTCTTTCGGGGCCATGAAGAAGAAGCTGCTGCGGACAGGTTGCGCCGGGGCAGGGGGCTCTCTACCTAAACCTTAAAGTTCAACAATAGGTTGGTGGCTCCATGGACCTCCTGAGACTTGTCGCTTTCGACCCGGACGATCTTGCCGTCATCTCCGCTCATTTGCAGGATTCGCTGCTTCGGGTGGGCGATATCGCCTATCTGCCCAAGGAGCGGCGTTTCGCCATCCAGATCCGCCGTTACGACTGGGAGGCGGCAACCCCCCAGCGTCGGCTGACCTGCATGCATTTCGAGAATGTCACGGGCGTGCGCGTCCGCGGCATCGACCAGACCAACAAGGACGCGGTTCTTAACCTTCTCGCCATTGCGTTCGAGGAGACCAATGCCCCATCGGGTACTGCCACCTTGATCTTTGCCGAAGGGGGCGCCATCCAGGTGGACCTGGAGTGCATCGAAATGCAGATGAAAGATACCGGTCCCGTCTGGGCTGCCGAAAGCCGGCCCTCGCACGAGGAACAGTTCCAATCGGCGGAGCGCCTGTAAATGGTGCAGAGGCTCGATGCGCGGGAGCCGTCCTTCCCGCAGGCATTCGCCGCTCTCCTCGCGGCCAAGCGGGAGGTGTCGGAGGATGTAGACCAGGCTGTGCGTGCCATCATCGAGGAGGTGGTGGTGCGCGGCGACGAGGCCCTGATCGATTTCACCTATCGCTTCGACGGGCTGGCGCTCCAGCCGGAGACCCTGCGCATTTCAGACGCCGAGATCGACGCCGCCGAGGCCCAGTGCCCGCAGGAGGCGCTGGAAGCCTTGGCCCTCGCAAAGGAGCGCATCGAGACCTATCACCGGACGCAGCGCCCGCAGGATTCCCTGACCACGGACCCGCTCGGCGTTACGCTGGGCTGGCGCTGGACGGCGCTGGAATCCGTCGGCCTCTACGTGCCCGGCGGCCGTGCGAGCTATCCGTCCTCCGTCCTGATGAATGCGGTGCCGGCGAAGGTTGCGGGCGTTCCGCGTATCGTCATGGTGGTGCCGACCCCGAAGGGAGAGACCAATCCTCTCGTCCTGGCGGCCGCGCGCCTTGCCGGCGTCGACGAGGTCTTCCGGATCGGCGGCGCGCAAGCGGTGGCGGCGCTGGCCTATGGGACCGAAACGATTCGGCCGGTCGCCAAGATCGTGGGTCCCGGCAATGCGTATGTGGCGGCCGCCAAGCGCCGTGTCTTCGGCCAGGTCGGCATCGACATGATCGCGGGCCCGTCCGAGGTGCTGATCCTGGCGGATGCTCACGGCAATCCCGATTGGATTGCGGCCGATCTTCTAGCCCAGGCCGAGCACGATCCGGCCGCGCAGTCGATCCTTGTCACGGACAGTCCCGGCCTCGCCGATGCGGTGGAAAAAGCGGTCGAGCGTCAGCTCGAGACCTTGCCCAAGGCGGAGATCGCGAGCGCGAGCTGGCGCGATTACGGCGCGATCATCCTGATCGACCGTCTCGAGAACGCCATTCCCCTGGTCGACCGACTCGCTCCGGAGCATCTGGAGATCGAGACGGAGAATGCGGAGGCACTGGCCTCCAGGGTGCGTAATGCCGGGTCGATCTTCCTCGGCAGCCTTACGCCCGAGGCCATCGGCGATTATGTGGGCGGCCCGAATCACGTCCTTCCCACGGCCCGGTCCGCCCGCTTCTCGTCGGGCTTGGGCGTGCTTGACTTCATGAAGCGAACCTCGATCCTGAAATGCGATGCGGACGCTCTGCGTGCGCTTGGCCCCGCAGCGATTGCGCTCGGACGGTCGGAAGGGCTGGAGGGACATGCGCGATCGGTCGCGATCCGCCTGAACCTTTAACGGCAAGGGGAGGGGGATGGCGAGCGAAGCGAAGGAGCGGGCCCGGCTGGTCGCCGTCACGCTCGACGAGGCCTCCATCGGCCGTGGCAATCCCGATCAGGAGCACGAGCGGGCCATCGCCATCTACGACATTCTCGAGGAGAACACCTTCGCCCTGCCGAATTACGACGGTGGGCCTTACGCTCTGCGAATTTCGTTGATCGAGAAGAAGCTCTGCTTCGAGGTCACGGCGCAGGACGGCGCGCATCTCGTCTCGCATCACCTGTCGCTGACGCCTTTCCGCAAGGCGATCCGCGACTACGAGCTGATCTGCGACAGCTATTATCAGGCCATCCGCTCGGCCTCGCCGGCACAGATCGAAGCCATCGATATGGGGCGGCGGGGATTGCACAACGAAGCGGCCGAACTCCTGATGAAGCGCCTCGACGGCAAGCTGATCTTCGATTTCGATACGGCGCGCCGCATCTTCACGTTGATCTTCGCGCTTCACTGGAAGGGCTGACGCTTGGACGAGCCCCGCTCGAAACGGATCCATTCGGTTCTGTTCGTCTGCGCCATGAATGCGGTGCGCTCTCCCATGGCGGAGGCCATCGCGCGCCATTACTTCGGCAAGTCGATCTATGTGCAATCCGCCGGTGTCCGCAAAAGCGACACGGATGCCTTCATGGCATCGATCCTGTCGGAGATCGGAATCGACGCCTCCAAGCACAAGCCGCGCACGCTCCAGGAACTGGAAGAGTGGGAGGGGCTCAATTTCGACCTGATCATCTCCCTCTCGCCGGAGGCGCATCACGCGGCCCTGGAACTGACGCGGACCATCGCGGCCGAAGTGGAGTATTGGCCGACGCCCGATCCGACGATCACGCAGGGCTCGCGCGAGCAGGTGCTGGATGCCTACCGCAATATCCGGGACGGATTGATGTACCGCATCCGCCTGCGGCTCAAGCAGGGCTCATCCAAGAACCCTGATGACGGAGAGGGTGCCTAGGCCCACGAGGAGACCGACGATGTCGATCCGCGTCACGGCCATGGCCACGACGGCTGCGGTCAGCGCGACGATGGCAGGCAGGCCGTTGTCGAGCACCGCGGGCAGGATCGTCGCCACGATGATCGAGCCGGGAAGGGCACGCAGGCCCCGCTCGATGCGCGGCGTGAGGCGCACCCGGCTCATGATCACGACGCCCGCGATGCGGCACAGGAACGTCACGAGGGTCATGGCGCCGATGGCGAGCATGGAACCCCATGGGCTGGCGATGGCGGTGCCGAGCGTGTTCATTCGATCAGCATCCCGGCCGCAACCCCGGCCAAAGCACCGGCGATGATGAAGAGGTAGCCGGGCACGAGCGCATGGACGACGAGGGAGACAAGGCCCGCCACGAGCCAGGGCAGGGCGGGTTTCGCGCCTTTCCACAAGGGAACGAGCATGACGGCGAAGAAGATCGGCATGACGAGATCGAGGCCGAAGCGCCTCGGCTCCGGCACGAGAGCGCCTGCGAAGAAGCCCGTGAGTGTCGCGGCGAGCCAGACCATCCAGAGGATGATGCCGCAGCCTAAGAGAACGCCGATATCCCGGCCGCCCTCACTGTGATAGCGGGTCCCGACAAGCCAGCCGGCTTCCGTGAGGAGAAAGAGATTGAGCGCCGTGCGGGCGAGCGGCTCATCCTTGAGCCAAGGCTGAAGAGTGGCGCCCAGAAGCATCAAGCGCGCATTCACCACGGCGGTGACGGTCATGATCGTGAGGATCGTCGAGGGTGTCCAGGCGTGCTGCCAGATTTCGAGCCCGACCATCTGGGAAGCGCCGGCATAGACGAAGGCGGAAAGACCCAGTGTCTCGCCGAGCGACAGCCCCTTCTGCGATGCTGCCGTGCCGAAGGCCACGGCGAACATGATGAAGCCCGGGAAGGCAGGAAGGGCGGCGCGCGCGCCGTGCCGAAGGCCGGCAACAGAAAAATGAGGGCGGAGAGCAGGGGACATGAGCGTCACGCTCTCTGCCTTCCCGCGTCTCCGCCGTCAATTGGAGATTGATGGTCTTGTATCTGGGCTTCGGCTTAGCCGACGGCGCCGTTGACGAAGGGAGCCACCTCGACCCAACCCTCGTAGATCATCTTGAGCGCCACGTAGAGGATGATCGCCAAGCCCACATAGGCGATCCAGCGATAGCGCTGGAGCAGGCGGGCGATATACGAGGCCGCAATGCCCATGAGGGCGATCGACAGGAGCAGGCCGAAGGCCAGGATGTAGGGGTGTTCACGTGCCGCACCGGCGACGGCGAGCACGTTGTCGAGGGACATGGACACGTCGGCGATGATGATCTGCCAGGCTGCCTGCGCGAAGGTCTTGCGCGGGACGCCTCCGGCAATGGTGCCGTCCTGATTGATGTCCCGACCCTCCAGAGCTTCCTCGGCGGCATGCTGCTCCGTCTCATGACCCGTACGCAATTCACGCCACATCTTCCAGCATACCCACAGGAGCAGGATGCCGCCGGCGAGCAGAAGTCCCACGATTTGGAGAAGCTGGGTCGTGATCAGAGCGAACACGATGCGCAGGCCGGTCGCAGCGAGAACGCCGAGAAGGATCGCCTTATTGCGCTGCTCCTTCGGGAGACCTGCTGCGGCCAGGCCGATCACGATGGCGTTGTCGCCGGCGAGCGCGAGATCGATGCCGATGACCATCAGGAAGGCGACGACCTCGGGTCCGAAAAACTGCGAGAGATCAAACATGCAGTGCCTCATATGTCGGTTGCGGGGCAGCGCATGCGAAACGCTCAAAAAGACGCATCTGGCACTGGCTTGGTCCGGAACTCGACGAACCGGAAGCCGAGATGCAGGCAAAACCGTCTTTTTGAACGAACCCAGGCCGCCCTGGTTTTCATCCAGTCCGACATCGCCGCTCCTTGGAGCGACCAGAGGGGCCCGGCCTGGCTACAGGGGTCCATCTAGACAAGATGTGGCGGGGGATCAAGTGATCTCCCGAAAGGCTCGGGCCACTGTCCTATAGTTTAATAGACGTTTTCTCCGGGGCTGTTCATTCGAAGAGGTCTTGTTGAGAAGCGTTGTCTTCAAGAAAACAGAAGCTTGATCCAGGCTGCGGCCTCGGGCCATATCGGTCTCAATTACCTTGGGCGCAGGATGCGTTCGTCGGGAGGTCGTCCATGTCTGTTCTTCACGAAGGCTCCGAGCCTTCACGGCATCGCGGGCCGGTGCGGGCCCCGCAGAGCTTGGCCGGTGGCCTTCTTCTCGTCGCGCTTGCTGCGCTCGCCCTGTGGCTGACACGGGATCTCGATCAGGGCACGCTCAACGCCATGGGCCCGGCCATGCTGCCGCGCTGGCTCGCCGTCGGGGTTGGATTGTCGGGCCTGGCTCTCCTGGTTGCCGCCTTCCTCAAAGACGGCGATCGGCTCGAGCGCTGGAGCCTGCGTGGGCCGGTCTTCGTCATTGGGGCCATTCTGGCCTTTGCTCTCACCATCCGCGGCTATGCCGTCGGCCCCCTGGTCATTCCCGGCCTCGGCCTCCTGGTCTCCGGCCCACTCGCCATCATCCTCGGCGGCTTCGCCACCCCCGAGGCGCGCCTGCGCGACCTCGTCATCCTGGCGCTCAGCCTCACCCCCTTCTGCATGGTGCTGTTCGGCGATCTGCTCAACTTGCCGATTCCGGTCTTTCCGCAGGCGCTCACCGGCCTGTTTCCGGCCGACTGGTCGCAGAAGGCGGTGCTGCGGGCGACGGCGGGGATCATGGCCGTCGTGGCCGCTCTCGTGTTCCTCACCACGCGCAACCGTCGCCGGACGCCGGTCGATGTGGCCGACCACAGCGGGAGAATCTGATGGGTGACTTTTTCTCCAACCTGAGCCTCGGCTTCGGCGTCGCCCTGACCCCGATCAATCTCGGGCTCGCCTTCCTCGGATGCCTCGTCGGCACGCTGATCGGCGTGCTGCCGGGCGTCGGGCCGATCGCCACCATCGCCATGCTGCTGCCGATCACCTTCGGGCTCGACCCGACCGGCGCGCTGATCATGCTGGCCGGCATCTATTATGGCGCCCAGTACGGCGGCTCGACCACGGCGATCCTGGTCAACATTCCGGGCGAGGCGACCTCGGTGGTGACCGCCCTCGACGGCCACCAGATGGCCCGCCAGGGCCGCGCCGGCGTGGCGCTCGGCATCGCGGCCATCGGGTCGTTCTTCGCCGGCACGGTGGCGACCCTGGTCATCGCGGCCCTCGGTGCCCCGCTCACCGGCCTCGCCCTGATCTTCGGCCCCACCGAGTATTTCTCCCTCATGGTCATGGGCTTGGTCTTCGCGGTGGTCCTGGCGCGGGGCTCGATTCTGAAGGCCATCGCCATGATCCTGGTCGGCGTGCTGCTGTCCACGGTCGGTACCGATCTCGAGACCGGCGAGGAGCGCATGACCTTCGGCCTGCCGTTCCTGGCCGACGGCATCGACTTTGCCGTGCTGGCCATGGGTATCTTCGGCATCGCCGAGATCATGCGCAATCTCGATCATACAGAGCACCGGGACGTGGTGCGCCAAGCCATCGGTCGTCTGCTGCCGAACCGGGAGGACTTCCGGCAGGCCTACAAGCCCGTGCTGCGCGGCACCACGATCGGGGCGATCCTCGGCATCCTGCCAGGCAACGGGGCGGTGCTGGGACCGTTTGCGGCCTATACGCTGGAGAAGAAGCTCGCCAAGGATCCCAGGCGCTTCGGCCGCGGCGCCATCGAGGGCGTGGCGGGACCGGAGAGCGCCAACAATGCCGGTGCGCAAACTTCGTTCATTCCGCTGCTCACATTGGGCATTCCGCCGAATGCCGTGATGGCCCTGATGGTCGGCGCCATGACCATCCACGGCATCATCCCGGGCCCGCAGGTGATGACCAAGAACCCGACCCTGTTCTGGGGCATGATCGCTTCCATGTGGGTGGGCAACCTGATGCTGCTCATCATCAACCTGCCGCTGGTGGGCATGTGGGTGCGGCTGCTCAAGGTACCGTACCGGCTGATGTTCCCGGCGATCCTGATGTTCTGCTGCATCGGCATCTACTCGATCAACTCGTTGCCCACCGACGTGATGTTCATCGGGCTGTTCGGGTTCGTGGGCTACGTGCTGATCAAGTTCGGGTTCGAGCCGGCCCCGATGCTGCTCGGCTTCGTGCTGGGCAAGCTGATGGAGGAAAACCTGCGCCGCGCGCTCATCATCTCGCGGGGGTCGATGGAGACCTTCATCGAGCGCCCGATCAGCGCGGGCCTTCTGGCCGTTGCCGCCATCCTTCTTGTGATCGCCCTCCTGCCCTCCATCCGCAAGGGAAGGGACGAGGTGTTCACCGAGTAGCTTGCCTTCGAGCCCGCCTTGCCCACATGTAAGGCCATAACCTTTTCCAGGGAGGAAGACTGATGAAGAAACTTGTACTGGCCCTTGCCGCTGTCGCCGGCTTGGCCGCAACGGGCGTCCAGGCCCAGAACTACCCGACCCGCCCGATCACCATGGTCGTGCCCTTCGCGGCCGGCGGCCCGACGGACGTGATCGCCCGCATCGTCGGCGACCACATGAGCCGGACACTCGGCCAGCAGGTCGTGATCGAGAACGTGGCCGGCGCCGGCGGCACCACGGGCATCACCCGCGCCGCGCAATCGCAGCCCGACGGGTACACCATCATGATGGGCCATATGGGCACTCACGGTGCCGCCCCGGCCCTGTACCCGAACCTGAAATACGATCCGACCAAGGACTTCGCGCCCATCGGCGTGGCAGCCGGCACGCCGATCGTCATCGTGGCCAGGAAGGACTTTCCGGCCAACGACCTGAAGGGCTTCCTCGACTATCTGAAGACCAACGGCGAGAAGGTGAACATGGCCCATGCGGGCGTGGGCTCGGTCTCCCACTCCACGGGCATTTTCTTCAACTCCGTGGTCAAGGTGAAGCCGACAATGGTCGCCTATCGCGGCACGGGTCCGGCCCTGAACGACCTGATGGGCAACACGGTCGATTTCATGACCGACCAGATCGTCAATGTGGCGCCGCAGATCCAGGGCAACAACATCAAGGCCTTCGCCATCGCGACCCCGCAGCGCTCGCCGGTGCTGCCGAACGTGCCGACCACCAAGGAGGCGGGTCTCGAGGGCTATGAGGTCAGCGCCTGGAACGCGGTCTTCTCGCCCAAGGGCACCCCGCCGGATGTGGTCAAGAAGCTCAGCGACGCGCTCATCAAGTCCCTTGAGGACGAGACCACCAAGAAGCGCCTTCTCGACCTCGGCGGCGTGCTGCCGACGGCGGCAGAGCGGACCCCCGAGGGCCTGCAGAAGCTCGTGGAGAGCGAAGTGGCCCGTTGGACCCCGGTCCTCAAGGCCGCCGGCGCCACGGCCGAATAAGCCGTTCGCAGCTTGAGCATTCGAGGCGGCGGGCTTCGGGCCCGCCGTTTTCATTTCAGACCTTGAGAGCTCGAACAGGGCTTGAAATTGCCTGTCCGGACGATTACACCCTGCCTCACGTGCAGCCGTAGCTCAGTTGGTTAGAGCACCAGATTGTGGATCTGGGGGTCCCCCGTTCGAGCCGGGGCGGCTGTACCATTAAAATCAAGCACTTACGCCTCGCAGGTTCGAAGGTTGCTTACCAAGAAATCATTCTGGTAAGCAGGTGGTAAGCAGAAACCTTATCCTGCTTTGGTTCTCCACCCTCCCAAACGTAAATCAAATGCCTGCTGTTGGCTGACTCTCCCGACATTTCGTTTAAGCGAGGCTGACATCGACACCTTGCGCAATGTGAGTCTGTCGCTTGGATGGTAACAGGGCCGTGATGTGTTGCTCGAGCACTGGTGCCCTTATGGCTCAGCTTTAGCGTTTACTCAGCACGTTCTGCCTCTCAGTTTATTCAGACAGTGTGACAGTGCCATGGGATGCTTTCTTAGCTGAACGTAGCTCACTACAACAGGGCACGCGGCCTACGGGTGTTATCTGTAATTGCACAGTCATTGCCGCACGGGGCACATTCTCCCTAACAAACCCGCACGAAACAGGCGATCACATAGGGCTAACGACTAAGGGAGCCGGAACACGGTCTCGGGCAAGCCGTCGCTCTTAGGCTTCCGGAGTTCATGCTTGTGACTAAGAGCGGACTGCCTGTAGTCAACATCTTAGATATTGCGGAATATGAACGTCTGCAAAGCTGGAGATCGAACCAGCGATGCCACAAATTCGAAGGGGGGCAGAGTGAGAGTAACCGCTAACACCTCAGGGCTGCGCGACAATCACTCACGCGGTTCTGTAGCTGATTTCCTGAAGGAAAAGATTCAGCCAGGGTCGAAACTCTCAGTGGTATCTGCCTATTTCACCATCTATGCTTATGATGCTCTAAAGTATCACCTAGATGCAATTGATCATTTGAAATTTTTGTTCGGTGAGCCTTCCTTTGTAAACCGCTTGGATCCGTCGAAATCGGAGGCAAAGGCATTTATAATCGATGCGGACGGTCTGAAGCTTGCGAACAAGCTTCAGCAAAAGCGAATTGCCAAAGAATGTGCGGATTGGATTGAGGCTAAAGTTGACGTCAAAACCATAAGGCAGTCAAACCTCCTCCATGGCAAAATGTATCATATTGAAAATGGCGGGGTGGAGGATGCTGTTTTAGGCAGCTCTAACTTCACTGTTCGCGGTCTGGGGCTCGGAACTGGTCCCAGCAATATCGAACTGAATCTTATCATTGACAGCACCCGTGATCGCCAAGAGCTGAAACAATGGTTCAACGAGCTTTGGGGTGATGAGAAGCTAGTCAAAGATGTAAAGCAAGACGTGCTGCAATACTTGCGGAAGCTCTATGCCAATCAGTCGCCGCAATTCATCTATTATCTTACGCTCTTTCACCTTTTTCGCGATTATTTAGATGAGAAACGCAATTTGGATGATGATATCCGGCGTGTTGCACTGCCGGACACCCACATCTGGAGTACACTTTTCTCATTCCAAAAGGATGGCGCAAAGGCGGCAATTAACAAGATCCGCGACTACAACGGCTGCATACTCGCTGATAGTGTAGGGTTAGGTAAGACTTACACGGCGTTAGCAGTTATAAAGTATTTCGAGCTGCGCAACGAGCGCGTCCTGGTGCTCTGTCCTAAGAAGTTGAGTCGGAATTGGACTATCTATCGCAATCCAAGCTCTCTAAATCCATTCTCCAATGATAGGTTCCGATATGATGTGCTTCATCATACGGACCTATCGCGCGATTCAGGCGATGTGAATGGCCTAAGCCTGGATACACTTAACTGGGGTGCATACGACTTAGTCGTGATTGATGAATCCCACAATTTTAGAAACAACAAGTTTTCTACGGATCATCCAAGTGATGCAACAGCACGAAGGAGCCGATATCAACGCCTCATGGAAGACATCATCTCTTCTGGTGTGAGGACGAAGGTATTGCTGCTCTCAGCAACACCGGTGAACAACCAGCTATCGGACCTTCGCAATCAGATTTCTTTCATTGCAGGCGGTGACGTCGCTCGGGACAACAATGCAGACTCTACGTTCTCCGAAAAACTTGGTGTGACTTCAATCAAGGAAACGACGCGGCAAGCCCAGACCCACTTTACGAACTGGGCAAAGAAACCGCCCGGCCAGCGTAAAACCCGTGAACTGATCGCGGCGATCGGCGGTGACTTTTTTAAGCTGCTCGACGGGCTGAGCATTGCTCGTTCGCGGCGTCAGGTCGCCACATACTATGCCAATGAAATGAAAGAGCTTGGTGGCTTCCCTCGTCGGCCAGCGCCAAAGGCGGTCCACCCAGCTATCGACTTGGATCGTCGTTTCCTCTCTTTTGAAGAGCTGGATGCGGAGATTAGTGCTCTAAGATTAGCTCTATACCATCCTACCAGTTATCTCCGGGAGGATTTGCCTGAGAAAACTCGCGCTGCCTACGAAAGCAAAATCCTTGGTACTTTCACTCAGGAAGGGCGTGAGCGCATCCTAATCTCGATGATGAAGGTTAACTTCCTGAAGCGTCTTGAAAGCTCTGTCGACTCGTTCCGCCTGACGCTCGAGAGAACGATCAATAAAATTGATCGAGTGGAAGAGCGTATTGTCTCATTTGAGAAGCACTTGGATCACAATCCCGATCTTGAGCTCGACACACTTACGCCTGAGCAGTTTGAAGATCCTGACTTCGATGTCGAGGACTTCACCATTGGTGGTCGTCGTCGTATCCACCTTGCGCATCTCAAACTACCAGAGTGGCTTAAGGCTATTAGGAATGATCGGACTCAGCTCCAGTTCCTTTTAGAGAAAACCCAGGCGATTACCGACAGACGTGATGGCAAACTAGCCGAACTAAAAGCTATCATCGCAACCAAGTCTCGCCAGCCGACCTTCAATCGAGAGGGCAAGGCCAATAGGAAGGTGCTTGTCTTTACTGCATTTGCGGACACGGCACGATACCTCTATGAACATATTGCTCCATGGGCGAATGAGGAGCTAAAAATCCATACTGGTTTGGTTTGCGGCGATGGAGGCAATGCCGCGTCCTTGGGACGTACCGAGTACGATGACATTCTGAGCAATTTTTCTCCGATAGCAAAGCGGAGAGCCGATCAGCTTCACCGCTTCTCAGATCAAGACGAGGAGATTGACCTCCTAATCGCCACCGATTGCATCAGTGAGGGGCAAAATCTCCAGGACTGCGACTTGCTCATCAACTACGATATTCATTGGAATCCCGTCCGCATTATTCAACGTTTTGGTCGTATCGATCGTATCGGTTCGCGCAATGAGTCCGTGCAACTGGTAAATTTTTGGCCAGTTGCTGATCTTGACCATTATCTTGGTATCAAGTTGCGCGTCGAAGCGCGTATGGCACTAGTTGATCTCGCGGCTACACAGACCGACAACCTGCTTGACCCTACCCAGCTGGAGGACCTCATCAAGGAGGACCTAATATTTCGCGACCGTCAACTGAAACGGCTGAAGGATGAGGTCATTGATCTAGAGGACCTCGACGGCTCAGTTTCACTCGTAGATTTCTCGTTAGATGAGTTTCGCCTAGATTTGCTTCGACATCTCGAGGCTAATCGAGCCGAGCTCGAGGATGCTGGGGAAGGGCTCTACGCCGTCATACCTTCTAAGTCAGATTTGTTTGTGAATGCCCGTCCCGGAGCTCTGTTCTGTTTGCGGCACCGCATCTATCAGGAGTCGCCTGTTGCAGCATCGAATCGGCCAAGGGATGCTGCTAAGTTAAATCCGCTTGCTCCATATTATCTCCTCTACGTCCATGATGACGGGACCGTCCGCTACAGCTTCGCCCAGCCTAAAGAGGCCATGCTTTTGCTGCGCGAACTCGCCGCGGGCGAGCCGAACGCGTTCGAGAAGCTATGCGATCTGTTTGACGTGCGCACACAAGATGGACTCGATATGACCCACTATGATGGGCTCCTGGAAAAAGCGTTGGCCTCTATAGAGCATACATTTCAACGCCGTGCGGCAACGTCGCTTCTCGCTAGTCGTAATGGAGTTCTGCCACCCGCAGCCGAGGCGCCAACTTCGAAGCGGAGTGACTTTGACCTTGTTACCTGGATCGTAATTCAGCAGCCCGAATAAAATCATGTCCCCACGTATAGATCAACGAAGAACCATTGCATCTGCCCTGAATGCATTTGAGCACCTCAAGGTGTCTGATGCTGCACGGCAACTGTTTGCAACGCTCGGATACGAGTCAGATCGGACCCTTGAACTCGAGGACTCTAGTCCTCGCGCCTTTCTTGATTTTATTCATTCTCATCCAGGAGGAGTGAATTTTGATGAAGCAAAAGCACTCGTTCCTGATTGGAAATCTGCTGACCTTCTCTTTCAGCTCACTGACGAGGAGCTATCAAATAACGCAAGCCTTTTTAAGGAAACTGCCGTTCAGCCAAGCCTACTGCGGTCCTATGTTTTCTTCGCAATCGAATTGAGCGGCGAACATTATGCCCGAGGTAGATTGACTGACATAGCTCGGCAGATCAATCGAGTTTTCCCTATGCCAGTAATGGTATTGATTAAGCACCGATCAGATCAACGGTCGGTGCTCTCCCTTGCCGTTATCAATCGCCGCCAGAGCAAGCGTGACGCTTCAAGGGATGTTCTCGGCAAGGTCACAATCATCCATAACATTGATCTCGTAGCCCCTCACCGTGGCCATATAGAAATCCTTGCATCCTTCGCGCTTCCGAACTTAGCTCACCCACAGCGGCTTCCCATCAACAATTTCGATACCCTCCATGCTGCTTGGGAGGAGATTTTTAATGTTGAGCTGCTGAACAACCGCTTTTATCGCGAACTCGCAAACTGGTACTTTTGGGCGCTCTCGAAGGTCGATTTCCCGTGTGACATTGAAAAAGATGACGAACGGCGCCGCGCGACATCGCTTATTCGGTTGCTGACTCGTCTGATCTTCTGCTGGTTTCTTAAAGAAAAGGACCTCATTCCCGAGAAGCTATTCAACGAGGCTGAACTTCAGGAAATACTTGTAACCCTAGATCCTGATGCTTGTACCTACTATCAGGCAATTCTTCAAAACCTATTCTTTGCCACCCTCAACCAGCGCATGGGCAAGGATAAAGACGGAGTTCCTTTCCGAAGCTTTGCTCGGGACGAGGATCCCCGGAAGGGCCGCACGAATGATCGTGCGGATACACTTTACCGCTACGGGGAGCACTTCCTTGACCCGTCCACAGCTCTCGATCATTTCGCAGATGTGCCTTTCCTAAATGGTGGGCTGTTTGAATGTCTAGATCGAATTGACGAGGCCACTGGCCGAAAGCTTTACCTTGACGGGTTCTCCCAGCAATCGGAGAACCGTCCTACTGTGCCGAATTACCTATTCTTCGCAAAAGAACAGGTTGCCGACCTTTCAGATGCATATGGCGAGCCGAAAAGACGGAGTGAAAAAGTCCGTGGCCTCTTGCGCATCCTACACTCGTATAAGTTTACGATTGTTGAGAATACGCCGATTGATCAGGAGATTGCCCTTGATCCTGAACTGCTGGGCAAAGTTTTCGAAAACCTCCTTGCTTCATATAATGAGGAGACCAGAACTACTGCTCGAAAGCAGACAGGATCATTCTATACTCCACGATCTATCGTAGAGTTTATGGTGGATGAGGCGCTTAAGGCACACCTGACTAAGGCGCTACTAAACTCAGGCATGGGCAGTAACGAAGCGAGGGTAGGGCTCGACATACTCTTTGCCTATACGGAGCGTGAGCACCCCTTCACTGACCGGGAAGCCGACATCATTCTCGAAGCAATCCATGGCTGCAAGATTCTTGACCCAGCCTGCGGCTCCGGTGCGTTTCCAATGGGGATGCTGCAGAAGCTCGTTTATATCATCCATAAGCTGGATCCAAACAATGCGAAGTGGATGCAGCTACAGATCGATGCCGCGGCAAGCATCCCAGATGCTTCGGCTCGTGAGGCTGCAATCGAAGCGATTGAGCACGACTTCAAGGAAAATGAGGACGACTTTGGCCGTAAGCTCTACCTCATTGAGAACTGCCTTTACGGAGTGGATATCCAGCCAATCGCAATTCAGATTTCGAAGCTACGCTTCTTTATCTCCCTTATCTGTGATCAGCGCACCAGTCGCCGCAGAAAGGATAACTACGGGATTCGTCCACTACCCAATCTAGAGACGAAGTTCGTAGCTGCAGACACACTCATGGGGTTAACCTCCAATCAGCAATTTGATCTTGATCTCTTCGCGAATCCTGTAGTCAAACGGCTAGAAGCTGAACTCCAGCGCGTTCGACATGACTATTTTGCTGCCGCAACTCGCCAGCGCAAGTTGGCACTGCAAAGGCGGGACCGCGAATTGCGGAGCCTGATAGCAAATAACCTTGTTCAAGCTAGCTTTGGTGACCAAGCTGCGAGCCTTAGAGTCGCGGCTTGGGACCCTTATGATCCTCAGAGAACCGCGGACTTTTTCGATCCGCTGTGGATGTTTGACCAGTCTGTTGCCGATGGTTTCGATATCCTTATCGGTAATCCGCCCTACATCTCAGTTGAGCGGTTCGCAGGCACAGCTATACAAGCTGCATGGCAGAAAGCGTTTGAAACTTATGCGGCACGGGGTGACATCTATTGCTTTTTCTATGAGCGAGGCGCCGCTCTACTCCGACCCGGCGGGACGCTTGTGTATATCACTTCAAACAAGTGGATGCGGATGGGGTACGGTGAGAGGCTGCGCAACTTTTTATCAAGCAGAGTAAAAGTCCATTCAGTGCTTGACTTCGGTATGGCTCAGAACTTCGGAGCCGCCACCACTTATACATGCATTACGCGCTTATCCGCTGATGATCCTGAC
>JAESFT010000634.1_pt1 | contig 17207 bp, 20 predicted proteins | sample 9269451 | NCBI WGS metagenome assembly JAESFT01 (sample SAMN14502557, study PRJNA617106) | algae metagenome | isolation source: Scytonema hyalinum WJT4-NPBG1 and co-occurring heterotrophs from well... | place: USA: Mojave Desert, Joshua Tree National Park, California | collected 2006-05-25
AGCGGTATTGTTGAACAGTATTGTTGTATGAGTTTCGTTCACTTCTTTCAAGCTGACGTGAACTCACACACGCTGGATTAACAACCCGGATATTTAGTCCAAGAAATCTCAGCTACCTCTTCGCTACGGTGATATCGAGAACTCCCCCGTACCCCTAGGGGTGCTGTACGAGGTGTGTACGCTCCTCTGCCTGCGGTGGAAGTCGGCTGTGAACTTAACGTCATCGCTAAGCTCCGATTTCTCTGCAACCCAAGTAAGATAGTCCAAAGGCAAGTCGGTCCACTCCTGCCCTCGGTACTTGCCGAAGGTAACACGCGGAAGCAGCACCGGTTCAGAGGTCCACGTTACCAGTTCCTCCACCGATGCCACGGCCAGCATCTCGCGCAGGATGAAGGCAGTTACATATGCGTCAGGCAAGGCACGATGTGCACAACTGGCCACAAGAGAGTTCAGACCCTTTGGGCTGAGCCAATAGCGGAGTGTCTGATTATTGTGAGCGGGTGCATCCGGCCACATCCTTAGTGCGCACTTGTAGGTACAGATGGCCGGCCTGCCGTCCAAATAGTCTCCGACCCACTGACCATCAAAGCGCCAATTATGGGATGCAAAAGCATACACGCGATCCTTACCTGAAATATCTAGGTAACGGTGAACATGATGCTCAAATCTCATACATTGAGCGACGTCGTTATCTGTAATATGATGAACAGCAGACGCCTGAGCCGGAATAGGAATAGTAGGATTTATAAGATCTGAGCCTACGATAACTATATCATCTCCAATAATATCAACCGCTGCGATCTCAACAACTTGATCTTTTGGGTCCCGCCCAGTGGTCTCAAGGTCGAGAACGCGGATACGAACGCCACTTGTGTTACTCATAGAAAGCCACCTGTCTGCCAGCGTTAAGCGTGGTTTTACCTCGAAAAGCAGCTAGAGCGCGTACCCAACTCTGCTCTTCAACGTCCTCGCGCATAAAGTCAGCTGTTGCTGCGCGGAAGGAAGCGTGAACTCCCGAAACAAACATGACTTTCTCAAGGGACAGCGCAACGAAGGCAGATACGTCATAATCTGTTTCGGTATACGCGTAGGTGCCTGTTGCAGATCGCCAGTTTCCGCGAATGGCTCGGAAGCTCCAAGCTCCGCGATCAGCTTGCCGACGACCCTTCACCTGGACACGGCAAATCTGCCCTTCCCCTACATCAACCACGACGTCGTATGGCAAATCCCGACGTGCACCATGAGCGTCATAGCCCCACTTTAGGAGCTTCGCGATCACAAATGCCTCTGCAGCATCTCCCGCCCGCACGTCATTTCTACGCTGCACAGGATGGGAAGACTGCCTTTCTTGGAATAGGGACAGCTGAGTAATCATGACCACTACCCTCTAAGTTGCTAAGTTCTGATTTTAGAAGGGAATGTCGTCCTCGTACTCGGCTGGCTTAGTCTCCCAAACATCATCAACGACAACAACAATCTTGTCTGTCGCCGTGTGAGACAGCCGTACCCTGCAGACTGTCACAGGTTCAAATGGCTGTTTTCGACTAACGTAAAGGTGCCCCTCATCTAAGTCGTAATACGGCCGCTGCGCTCTCGCAGTGTAGGTCCCGACATACACACCTACGCCCTTCTGATCGAGTTCGAGAAGCTGGTTCGTCATTCCAACGGATCGCTTAATGCGCTCCGAAAGGGGCATAGGCTGATCGTGAAACCGCTCCTCATCCCACGGATTTGGCATAAGGCTTTCAACTTCGCTTAGAAGACTTACCAGCACGTCGACAGTATCGGCGGTAGGGTCAATGTCACAATCGACAGAACCAGAAAAACTGGTTGCAAGGGCATCAAGGAGAACTCGACCTGACTTAGTTCGTCTGAGGACTACAGCATTTTTATCATCGGGGTCATATTGAGGCTCCAACTCGCCTCGACGCTCATTGCTGATATCGTTTACGCTTACCTGCAGAACACTCGCGATAGCTGCAAGCGTTTCAAGCTGCAGCCTTTTTCCTTCTTCGGCGCGTTGAATAGTCCGCCGGTCAACACCGGCTGCTTCGGCCAGGACCTCTTGCGTCATTCCCCGGTTCTCTCTGAGTTGCTTGATTTTCATTCCGTCACAGTTCATCGACGTTTTCTCCTCTTTAGTGACGGTGATTGTATAAAAGGGCGGGCGACACCACGACGTCGTACAGGCGGCACAATGGCGGCGAGTTAGCGACAGCCAGCTGCTGCAGAGCGACAGGAGAGCGGCAGCAGTTTCTGACGCAGCCAAGAAGGGGCCCTTGAACTCACCGGAAAGGCTCCTTGCGGAGAACCCGCAGTTTGAGAGGCAGGCGCGTCCGGGCTGCTATAACCAAGTACATTAGCTTCAGAGGGACTTTCGCAGCAGTCTCATGGTTCTCCCAACGCAGGATCACGCTCCGCCCGGCAAAGCCTAATTCAAACCCCTCTCTCAAGATCGTGGTGTAGAGCGATTGAAAGTCTGAGTTGACATCGAGCTTCTGTGTGGACGTGTACAGTTCTTCGCACTCACCGTAGTCTCGGAAGAGTTCTTGCAACTCGGCAAAGGCTCTCTCGGCAGTGGGCGAAAGATCGCTTACTTGCTCCCACTGGAAGGCTTCGCACTGCTCCGCCAACTCCCTGATGTGCCTTCCATCTCGAATAGGATTGACCGAAATAAGTGTCGTTTCTTGTTCAAGCCTCTGTCGTTCCTTTTCAAACTCCTCAACATCCGGAACTATCCAAGGTTTGTTCAACCGATCGATGTCGTCCCATTCCATTGCGCGGGCCAGTGCACGTCGCGTATCGGCGCTACTCGGCTCGGCCCTCTCAACTCGTTGAATAGTTCTGACGGTCAGACCGCTCAGTTCAGCGAGTACCTCTTGGGTCCAACCTTTTTCCTCACGGTATGCAACAATAAAACGAGCAATTTCTGTAGGCGTTAGACACCGGGGAAGTTGGGATATCTTTGCGTCAGCCATTGTCAGCTCCTAAGGCACTCGCAAACCTTAGCAGTATGATCCTACCGAGCACACGACAGCAACCCGACAGAAGCACGACAGGGCCCATTTCCGCATACAGAGCCATACTTGATGCGAAGTTGCTTAGGCTTCTGCTTTCAGGATGATTGAGCAAAGCCATGCAGTCACTTCAACGTGTACCCTGACGTGACGTAACACGGCCATGCTTAGAAGCGTAACATCAGGGTTGACAACCGTAACATTCGCGGCAAATCTCTGAAGGTCTAAGACCCTGAGGTTACACATGGCTCGCATTGGTTACGCTCGTGTCTCCACCTCCGATCAAGACCTCCAGACCCAAATCGACAAGCTCAAGGCCGAAGGTTGTGAGGTCGTTCGCTCCGAGAAGGTCTCAGGCGCAAGCCGAGATGGACGGGAGGAACTGGCAACCGTCATCGAGTTCCTTCGCTCCGGCGATGAGCTTGTCGTCACCCTCCTCGACCGGCTTGGGCGCAACACCAGGGACGTTCTCAACATTGTTCATGAGGTAGAGCAGAAAGGGGCGTTTCTCACTGTCCTTGATCCTCACGTCAGCACACGCGGGGAGATGGGACACCTCGTCCTCACGGTCCTTGGCATGGTGGCTCAGATGGAGCGCCGGTTCATCAAGGAGCGACAAAGGGACGGGATCGAGAAGGCGAAGGCAGAAGGCGTCTACAGGGGCGGGAAGCGGCGTCTCGACCACGACAGGGTGAAGGCAATGCACTTAGAAGGGCATGGCCCTGCCGCAATCGCGAAGGCTCTTGGTTGCTCACGGATGCAGGTCTACCGAGTTCTACAGACATGATCGTCTAATCGGCTAAAAGTGCAGTCTCACTGCACCTTTCAGCTTCTTGTATTTGCTCGCTCTCGCTCCCGGAGGCGATGTAGGGAGAGCTTAAAGAGCGCTTCAGTCACTGAGCATCTGCGCGTGTTGCCCTCCCCTCGAAGGTGGCGCTGGAGGCCATCAGGAAGTGCGAAGCCGCTCTCATACGGCGCGGAACTCCCGGACCTGCAGAGCGGGCAATACGCCCTTTTTGAGCTTGATGTGGAGACGTAGGAGCCAGGGGACAACGGCTCCGCCTTCTGCATGACTGCTGCAGTTAATCTTTTCTCCAGATCATTCAGTTCCTCCCAGGAATGGACCTGAGACATCTTTCTTGCGACTTCACCTAGATCATCAGGCAGGAGGTCTAATATCGCCTCTCGCGCAAGATATAGATCCTCCTTGAGCCTCTGCACTTCCTGCACCAAGTCGCTTCGACGGTCCGACATGACTTTCCAGCGGTGATTACTGTTGCCAGCTAAAACGAGATTTCAATCATATTCGGCTAGTGTGTAAATTCGTAGCTTGTTGGCAAGGGTCGTCTCAAATTAGCGCCGATGCGCGAGTGGATTTTTCATTCCGAATCAACACTCACTTCCCGAATTGTCCCTCACCTCCAGGGAGAGCGATCAACTCCTCTGATCCAGCAGACAACCTTCCGTGTCTGCCTCCCTGTCTGTGACCATCTGTTGTCACGGACCTCATCGCATTGATTGCAACCTACTCAGGCAGATCGGATGCAACCAGACTCCCTTCTGCCAGTTCCACGCCCTGATACGCGCAATGGAATGGACTAACCACGAATCGACTCATCTAAACATGACCGATGACGTCTCCTCGTATGAGCCCGCTAGGCTCTTGGCCGAGTTGAAATCCAAAGCCTCAGAGGAGCCGCCTACTGATTTCCCTAACCGACTACCGCTGGCCGCAATCAAACAGATACGCCCATTGTTCCAAATCCGTGAAATGGATGAAAGGCACGTCAGCGAGCTTGCTCGGGTTCTTGCGAATGGCGAGGAACTCGACCCAGTTACTGTCATCCAAGTCGGGCGAGAGACAGTTCTGATCGACGGCCATCACCGGCTTGCTGCTTACGCCGCAACGAAGCGGACAGCAGACATCCCAGTAAGATACTTTACCGGCTCCCTGAAGGAGGCTCTACTGGAGGCCGGCGCAGGGAACTCCAAGGCCAAATTGCCGATGACCTCCCAGGAGCGCCAAGACTTCGCTTGGCGGCTGCAACTGATCGGCGGGTACTCCAAAGTAGATATCGCCCGGGCTTCCGGCGTGTCCACCTCGCAGGTAGCTATCATGCGGAAAGCCAAACGATCCCTTGGCGAGGAGGCGTTCAGCTATGACTCCTGGTGGCGAGCCAGGAGGGCGTGGCAAGGCTATCAACCAGAAGAGATATCGTTGGATGACGAGGGGGTCTGGCTAGAGGAACAGGCCACGAGGTACGCTGATCGGCTCGCCAAGGAGTTCAGTAGTAAGCTCTCCAACAACCTGGAGGTCGCCGCAAGAGCCCTAGCGATTTACTTCGGGAGGCGGCTCCCTGAGATTGTTGAGGAGCTTCGCGGGCACCTTCCCAAGCCTGATGACATTGACTGGGAAGGGGACGACGACTTCTAGGCCCCTGTACATTCCTTACGGTGTCTAAATTGTACACCTACAGCAACGTTGGCAGTGCAGTGTGCTACTGCGCTGTCAGCGTCAGGCTTCCCATCTGTTTTTTTGGCCTGTCGAAGATGAACGCTGCTTGTGTTCGCCTCACCACCAACTGAGTACCGTGGCAATTTGGCGATAGCATCGTGGAGGCGTTCCATCACGATTCGTCCGACGTACCGGTTGTCCTGTCCATGCAAGGCATGCCCCAAGAGGCGCTTACGGATCGTGTCTGGCACTTCGAGGTTGACCAGTTCTGTAGCCACGCGATGCCGCCAACCATGGTTGGGAGCTACTTCACCAGAGACAACACCGGGCAAGCCCAAGCCTCGTACCCAGTCACCAAGACGGTTGATGATGACAGACCGACGCGACCGGCGATCCCCACGCTCGGCTTTCTCCTCGTAGAACAGGCGCTCCCGAGGCTGTGAGGCCACCCATTCGACAAAGCCAAGCTCAATCAGATGAGGATGGAGCGGCACCACCCTAGCCGACGGTTTGTTCTTGAGGCGACCAGCAGCGGGGTTGATGTCGAGATACCAGGACCCGGTTTCGGGCTCTTGTCTCACATCCTGGCGTCGAAGCTGTGCGACCTCGCCTGCTCGTGCCCCTGAATAGGCCATGAGCCACGGTAGCCAGCGGCGTACCGGGCTCCTCTCTCGACTAGCGGCTCTAAGCACCGCCTCAGCCTTGGCCAGCGTGTATCCACGCTCAGCTCGCCCCTCGTCTCGCCGCTCCACCTTGGGCACCTCAAGAGCCGGGTTCGAGGACACGTAACGCTTCGCCTTGGCCCACTTGAACAGAGCCTTTACCGCTGCGAGGTGAGCGTCGTTGATTGTCTTGGCAGTTAGGCCCTTGGCGACAAGATCGTCTGTCCAGGCAATGATGGCTTCCGTTGTGATCCTCTCGGGGTCATTGGTTCCTGCATGGGTCACGAGGCTCTTAATGCTTCTTGCCCACTCCGCCCGCGTCTTGGGTGAGTAAGCTCGTTCGTTCGCCAGCTTCTCGAACAGGCCGGTGAGGGTAAACCTTCCGGTAGACTGCTTCGGCGGCTCGGCAGGTCTGTTCCACACGGGGAAGCGGTCGGTTCGTGTGTCAGGCCCATAGTCGCCTAGTGCATTGAAGAACAGGCCCTCGCCCGCCTCGCGCAAGGCCAGTCCGACCTGCTCGATGAGCCGGGTTCGGCTGTCGGCATCCACGACCAAGCCGTGCCGGGCTAACACAGCGTCGGCGAATGGCCCGAACCTCTCTGCTAGGCTTCTGGCTCGTTTCTCGTCCTCCGAGGCTATCAAGAGGGCAGCACGTCCGAACCGCCCATGGAGGGCCTTTACGTTGGCGCGATTGACTGAGGCCCATAGCTCAGGACTGCCAGGATCGTCCTCACATGCCGCCGTAATCGAGCGATACACCTCCCCTGCAAGGGCCAGGACCTCTTTGTGGCTGAGCCGCCGAGGCCCTTCCCGTACAGCCCGCCAGATGTTTTCAAGGTAGGCCATGACTACCGCCTGCCTCGCCCGAGCCTCCTGAGGGTCCCGAGTACGAAGTGACACGCGGATGTCTTGGGCCTTCTCCGAGACGGTGACGGGAACAATCGCATCGCCAACCGGGATAGAGAGTTGCATTCCTCGAACCTTCGACTTCACGTCGGCTGGAATGCGTTGAATGAACTGATGGTGAGTGGACCCCGAGCGTTTCATGGGACGGGGCATTGCAAGCGGCATTGTTGAGCGGCCCTGTTGAACAGTCGGACCCGGCTCAAACCCTTGTCATCGCTTAACTTATTACGGAAGCACATCTTCTGAGAAAGATGGTGCCCAGGAGAGGACTCGAACCTCCACGGTGTTACCCACTGGTACCTGAAACCAGCGCGTCTACCAATTCCGCCACCTGGGCATGCCTCGTCGGCGAGGCTTCGTTTACGGTGCTTCTCGGGCTTCGTCAATCACTGAAAATGCGACCGATGTGCTTTCTTCTCCATGCACCCCTTCACAGGGGATCGGCGTTTGACTAGAGACATTTTAAGTTTCACGCCCAAGCTCCATGCTAGCCCTTCGCCGGGCAGGAGAGTTTCATGATCGGTGCCCTTCGCACGCCTGAGCAGCAAACCGTCACCGTCTTCGGCGGATCAGGCTTTCTCGGCCGTTACGTGGTGAGCCGCTTGGCCGAGCGCGGCTATCGCGTTCTCGTGCCGACCCGCCAGCCGAACCTTTCGAACTTCCTGCCCCTGGGCAAGGTAGGACAGATCAACCCGATCCACGCCAACCTGCGCAACAAGGACTCGGTCGCCCATGCGGTGGCGCGGGCCGACCATGTGGTCAACCTCGTCGGCATCCTTCAGGAAACCGGCCGCCAGCGTTTCGATACCGTTCACGCCCAGGCGCCCGCGATGATCGCGCGGCTCGCCAAGAGGGCCGTGTCCTTCACCCACGTCTCGGCCATCGGGGCCGATGCGAACTCCGAATCGGCCTATGCGCGTTCCAAGGCGGAGGGCGAAGCCGCCCTGCTCGAGGCACGGCCGGATGCGGTGATCCTGCGCCCGTCGCTGATGTTCGGGCCGGGCGACAGCGCCTTCAACCGCTTCGGGACGCTCGCCCGCATGCTTCCCGTGCTGCCGCTGCCGGGAGCCGAGACCCGCTTCCAGCCGGTCTATGCCGGCGACGTGGCCGAGGCCGTCGTGCGGGCGGTGGACGGCGCGGTGCCGGGCGGACGCGTCTACGAGCTCGGCGGGCCCGAGATCCGCACCATGCGCCAGATGATGGAATTCGTGTTCGAGGTCACCGAGCGCAAGCGCGTCATCCTGCCTGTGCCGAACAGCCTGGCGCGGACCATGGGCAGCGCCCTTGGCACCCTCGACTGGCTGACCCTGGGGCTCATCCCGGACGAGCTCGTCACCACCCGCGACCAGGCGATCCTGCTGGAGACGGACAACGTGGTCTCGGAAGGCGCCCTGCGTGAGGGCCGCACGCTCCAGGGCCTCGGTCTTGCGCCGACCACCATCGAGGCGATCGTGCCGGCCTATCTCCTGCGCTTCCGCAAGACCGGACAATTCGATCTCAAGCGCAACGCAACGCAGACGACCCCGGACCTGCTCGCACCCCGCTCAGGGGGCCCCGGATCCGACTTCCACCCGGAGCGGGCGTCCGGTCCTGCCATAGGCCAGCAGGCGAGCCACTGAGGGGCGGTGTTCCGCCCTTTCAGGCCTTCTCGATCGACGCTTGCTCCTCATGGCGAAGCGGCATCCGCTTCGCCGCCCCCTGTGAGAGCTTCTTGTGAAGGTGAACCATCAAGGCCGCGCCGAAGATCGGCGTGATCAGGTTCACCACCGGCACGAGCACCAGAGCCGCCACGACAGCACCCGCGGCCAGCACCTTGCCCCGGTGCTCGGCGCGCAGGCGCGTCACGTCCTCGGCCGGCCAGAACCGGCCCGCCGCCAGCTCGAAATATTCCCGGCCCAGCAGATAGGCATTGGTGATGAAGAACACGCCGATATTGATGCCGGGGATGAAGAACAGGAGCAGGGCCCCGAGGTTCACCAGGAGAGACAGGCCGGCGAAGCGAAGCCCGTAGAGGAGGGATTTTCCGAACGGCAGAGCCTGGCCGGGCGGATCGGCCGGATAATCCTTGCGTTCTACGACCTCGGCCACGTCGTCGAGAAAGTAGCCCGCCACGATGGCGGAGATTGCCGGCAGCAGGTAGATCAGGGCGACGAACAGGCCGAAACCCGCAAGGAAGAACGCGAAGCTGTCGATGATCGGATAGGCGGCGCTCAGATCGTGGTTCGTGAGAAAGATGTCGAACAGCTTGGTCAGCCCGAGCCAGACCAGAACGAGCAGCGCCACCGTCAATCCAATCGATTTCCAGAGAATGCGCCGCAGGGCGGGCGAGAAAACCTCGCGGATCGCCGTGAAAACCGATTGAAGCAGCATCTGTCGTTCGTCTCCTGACAAGACCTCCCTTGATCGGGAAGGTGGACCTTACTTATGAACGACCGCGCCGCAAAGCGAGAGCTGGAGATCATCGTGCCCTTGGAAGGTGAAACGGCGAGGAACCTGGAGGCCAATCCGGACGTGGCGATCGTCGGCGCGGGAAGCGCCGGGATCGCAGCGGCGCGACGCCTGCTGGCATCGGGATTGAGCGTGACGGTGCTGGAGGCGCGCGACCGCATGGGCGGACGCACGGTCACGCGTCCTTTCAAGGGCCATCCGGTCGATCTCGGCGCCCACTGGCTCCATGCGGGTCCGATCAACCCTCTGGTGAAGCTCGGGCATCTGCGCGGCGAGCCCCTGCGCCGGGCGCCGGTGAACGGGCATTTCTTCGTGCGCGGCAGGCCCGGCAGCCGCGCCGAGCGCGCGGCTCTCGACCGTGCCTTCGACATGGCCGACCGGGCGATGACCCAGGCGGCGAAGGCTCGCGAGGACCAGCCGGCAGCCAGGGCGCTTCCGCCCATGGGGCCGCAGGGGCGACGGGTGGCGGCCATCCACGGCCTTGTCTCGGGCCGGCCGCTCGACGAGGTCAGCCTGCACGATTTTCCGAGCATGGAATACTCGGACAACCTGTTCATCGCCGGTGGTCTCGGCACATATCTGCACCGCCTTGGACGCGATCTCCCTGTGCGGCTCGGCGCCGCCGTTCATGCCATCGACTGGTCCGGTCAAGGGGTCAGGATCGACTCTTCGGCCGGGACGCTCCAGGCCAGGGCCGTCATCGTCACCACCCCCATGGCCGTGCTGCAGCGGGATGGGATCCGCTTCGCACCCGCGCTCCCCAACACCGTCAACGAAGCCGTGCACGGTTTCACGCAGGGCGTCTATGAACACGTGATCCTGCACTGGCCGGATGCGCCCTTTCGTGGGGCTGACCGGCTGGCGAGCCTGACGGGAACGCGCCGGCAGCCGCCCGGCCTCCTGACCCGCATCGACGGCACGCCGTTCCATTTCTTCGAGCTCGATCAGCCCACCGCCGCCGCTTTCGATCGTCGCGATCGCCACACGCCGTTCCGCTATGCCCGCGAGGTGCTGGCAGAGCATTTCGGCCATCGGGCGATCCGGAATCTCTCCGCCCTGCACAGCACCGCCTGGCGGCACGACCCCTGGTCGCGCGCGTCCTGGGCCGTGGTGCCGCCGGGGCTTTATGCTATCCGCGATATCCTGAAGGCGCCGGTCGGAGACCGGATCTGGTTCGCCGGCGAGGCGCTCTCGCGGGCCCAATGGGGCACGGCCGGAGGAGCCTGGGAGGAAGGCGAGAGAGCCGCCGGCGAGGTCATTGCCCAGCTCCGCTGACGAGATCAGGGCTGAGCCAAGCCGTTGTCCAGCCGGGCGCGGACCCAGTTCACGGCCTCGTCGAGAGTGGCCAGGACGGGAGGTCCTGCGCTGATCAAGGCGCTGCAGGGGCCGAAGCCCGCTTCCAGGAACCAGCCTCCGGCGCGCTCCTGGCCGCCGACGGTTTCTTCCGGCGTCACCAAGGTGAAGACGGCCACGAGCTGGCCGTTCGCGAGGACGAGCCGGCCTTCGTGGCGGCCGCCATCTGCCATGACGGGCATCGCCAGGAGTGTGATGTCACGTGTCATCGGTCTGAAGGTCCGGGCTATCGATCCTCGTTCTGGAGGCTGAGATAGGTCGAGGTGAACTCGCCCACCTTCTTCAGCCGTTCCCAATCGAGAATGGTCAACGCATCACCCTGGAAACGGATCAGCCCTTCCTTGCGCAGCTCCTGCAGCACGCGGTTCACGTGAACGGTCGAGAGTCCCAGGGTATCGCCGAGTTCCGCTTGAGTGATCGGAAGCTGGATCGTGTCGCCTTCGGTGCGCCCGACAGCTTTCAGGCGTAAGAAAAGCTCGCAGATCAGATGCGCCATGTGCGCCGTGGCGGAGAGGCGCCCCATGGCAGTCAGCCATTCCCGATGGATGGCGCCGTCGATCAGCGTATTGAGCCAGAGCATCCGCGTCAGGTGCGGGTATTCGTCCGTGATCTTTTCAAGCGTGGTGTGGGGAACATGGGCGATCCGACACGTGGTCAGCGCCAGAACCCCGTGGTCCATCGTCTTCAGCAGGAAGCTGTGCAGATCGATGAAATCGCCTGCCACATGAAGAGCCGAGATCTGCCGCCGTCCGTTCGAGACGATCTTGTAACGGGCGGCGAAACCATCCAGGAGCAGCGAACTCTCCGTCGGGCGGTCGCCTTCCCGCACGATATCCTCGTCAGCTTCGACGATCCGAACCCGCGAAATAGCGTTTTCCAGTGCCCTCTTCTCCTCATCGGAGAGCTGGTCACGCTGTTCGAGCTTCAGGATCAGAGGGTTGGTCATACGGGTCATGGCTGGACTTAGAAACAGACCTGTTCTGGCCAAACTCCATTCTGAGCTGCACTCACATATGTTTATGCTCAAGTTGGATTCTAGTTTCGCGGAGTCGCAGCCCACACCTTCACGGTCCTGAGAGGGTCTGCAGGACCCCTCAAGCGGATGACGGTGACGCTCGATCCGCCCGCCTTGGTCGGGTCGGCCCGGCAGTGCCAGGATCGCCTGTCCGTGAGCCGAGGGCCGGCCAGACCGGCCCAGTCTCTTCCCGGTCGGGATGCGCGATCAGAGCATGCTGGGCAGCACGCGATCCGGCGGCTTGTGGCCGTCGACGAAGGCCCGGATGTTGACGATGACCTTCTCGCCCATGGCCACGCGCCCCTCGTGGGTTGCCGAGCCCATGTGCGGCAGCAGCACCACCTTGCCTTGACGGGCGAGCCGCACGAGGCGCGGATTGACCGCCGGCTCCTCCTCGAACACGTCGAGGCCCGCACCTGCGATGGCGCCGGCTTCGATGAGCTTGGTGAGCGCACTCTCGTCGATGATCTCGCCCCGGGCGGTGTTCACCAGAATGGCATCGGGCTTCATGAGCTTGAGGCGCCGGGCCGAGAGCAGGTGATAGGTGGCGGGCGTGTGCGGGCAGTTCACGGACACGATATCCATGCGGGCCAGCATCTGGTCGAGGGATTCCCAGTAGGTCGCCTCGAGCTCCGCCTCGATCTTCGGCGGCACGTGGCGGCGGTTGTGATAGTGGATCGACAGCCCGAAGGCCTTGGCCCGGCGGGCCAGCGCCTGGCCGATGCGGCCCATGCCGACGATGCCGAGGCGCTTTCCCGTGATGCGCCGGCCGAGCATCCAGGTCGGCGACCAGCCGGCCCAGTTCCCGTCCGGGATCACCCGAGCGCCTTCCGTGATGCGGCGGGCGACCGCCAGGATCAGCGCCATGGTCATGTCGGCCGTGTCCTCGGTGAGGACGCCGGGCGTGTTGGTGACGGTGATGCCCCGGGCCACGGCGGCCGAGACGTCGATGTTGTCGACGCCATTGCCGAAATTGGCGATGAGCTTCAGGCTGGGACCAGCCTGCTCCAGCAGCGCGGCGTCGATCTCGTCCGTGATGGTCGGCACGAGCACATCGGCCGTCTTGACCGCATCGGCGAGCTCCTGCGCCGAGAGAGGCTTGTCCTCGAGGTTGAGGCGCGTCTCGAACAGTTCGCGCAGGCGCGTCTCGATCACATCGGGCAGGCGGCGGGTGACAACGACGACCGGTCTCTTCTTCATCGACTTCAAGCGTCCCCAGCACTGAAAAACCCGCGAAGTTTAAAGAGTTTCACGCTCTCTTAACTCTGCTTCGGCGATCAAAGGTGACGACCCGCCGCGTGGCGGTCTCCGTCAAGCTTCTCTACCAGAGCCTCAACCCAAGACAAAGCCACTATCCGGGGGAACCATGCGCAAGATCGTCCTTGCCCTTGCTCTTGTCAGCCTGAGCGCCGCATCGGCCCTGGGGCAGCAGCAGCCACCGGGCGGCCGTCTTGGCACCGGTCTGCCGGTGCCGCGCTATGTCAGCCTCAAGACGGACCGGGTGAACCTGCGCGAAGGTCCCTCCAAGGATCACAGGACCGCCTGGGTGTTCCAGCGGGCAGGCCTGCCGGTGGAGATCATCGCCGAATACGAGACCTGGCGGCGCATCCGCGATTCGGAGGGCACGGAAGGCTGGGTCCTCCATTCCCTTCTGTCGGGGCGGCGTACCGCCCTCGTGATGCCCTGGGCGAAGGGCAACCAGCCGCCGATCAGCCTGTTCTATCAGATGGACGAGAAGAGCGGCGTCGCCGCCCACCTGCAGCCGGGCGTGATCACCAACATCAAGGGCTGCAACGGCAAATGGTGCCACGTGACGATCGTCATGGACGGGGCCCGCGACGTGGACGGCTACATCCAGCAGGAAAAGCTGTGGGGCGTCTATCCCAACGAGACGGTCGAATAGGGCTTTTCCGATTTATCAAGCTTTTGGGCTCTAGAAGGAAACATCGTTTCCTTTCATCCGAAGGCCTGATCCCATGAGCATCAACCTGAGCTTCAAGCTGCTGCCGATCCTTGCCCTGGTTCTCGGCATCGCGTCCATCGTGGCCCCGCGCTTCCTGAACATCTTCGTGGCGATCTTCCTGATCGTCTACGCGCTGGTCGGCTTCGGCTTCATCCGCTGACCGCATCGAAGCGATAGCGATAGGAATTGGTTTCGCGTTGCTGAAAGCCGATGCGCCGATACAGCCGGTTCGCGGCCTCGCGGGCCGGACGAGATGTCAGGTCGACCGTGTCGGCTCCCAATCGGCGGGCCTGGTCCAGGGCCGAACGGACGAGGGCCTCGCCGATTCCCCGGCCGCGGTAGCGCTCGTCGACGACCACGTCGTCGATGAAGGCCCGAGGTCCGGTCGGTGCGGAAAACCATCCGAGGGTCAGCATTCCGGCCAGCTTCCGATCGCAGCGGGCCAGGACGATCAGGGACGAGGACGAGGCGACAATCGCCTCGAGATCCCCGCGGCTCAAGGTCTTCGGCGAGGAGGTGAGCTGGGGCAGCAGCCGGTTGACGCCCTCGACCAGTTCGGCCGTCACCGCGGAAACGGTTTCGATCTGCAACTCGCTCATCCTGTCGCGTCCTCCCGATCAGCTCTATGGCGGGCTCAGGCGTCGGAGGAGCCGCGCCCCGAAAACGTTCATCGCCAAGCCCAGCACGATCACGGCCCCGCCGACGGCCTCGATCGGGTGCATGGCTTCGCCCAGGATCAGAGCCGAGCCGAGGATGCCCGCCACCGGGACGAACAGGGCGAAGGGCGTCACCGTGGCCGCCGGATGGCGGGATAGGAGATAGGCCCAGACGCCGAAAGCGAAGACCGTCGTCGGATAGGCGAGATAAGCCACCGCCGCCAGGGTGGCACCGTCGATCTGCGCGAGCGCCGCGAACACCCGGTCGGGCCCGTCGAGCCAGAGGGACAAGCCGAACAGCGGCAGGGGCGCCACCAAGCTCGACCACACGATGAATCCGAGCATGTCGACCCGGCCAGCCCGCTTGGAGACGATGTTGGCCACGCCCCAGGAGGCGGCGGCCAGCACCGTCATGAGGAAGGGAACGCCGCCGCCGCCCGTCATGCGCGGCCAGGCGATGAGCACGAGCCCGAGGGCGGCGACGAAGCCGCCGATCACCTGATGCGGTCCCGGCCGCTCGCCCATGAGCAGGGCCGCGAAGAGGATCGTGAAGAAGACCTGCGCCTGCATGACCACGGAGGCGAGGCTCGCCGGCATGCCGACCGCAAGGGCCGCAAACAGCAGCCCGAACTGGGCGACTCCGAGAAAGAAGCCGTAGGCCGCGACGTTGCGCCAGTCGGTCTTCGGCCGCGGGACGAAGAAGACGGCGGGGAGCGCGGCGAAGAGGAAGCGGAGCGCTGCCAGGAGCAGGGGCGGCGTGGTGCCGACCCCGAGCTTGATGACGACGAAGCTCAGGCCCCAGATGGCCGTGACGAGAAGGGCGACGAGGCTGTGGCTGAGCGGCATCTGGAGCATCGGACCCAAAAGTCGATTTGCACTTTCGGGATCGACCCGATGCTCAATCCCTCAAGCGGCGCACCGTCCAATGCGGAAAACCGGGCGCCGCTCTCCCTGAAGAGAAGGGTGCGGAGCGTCAGGCACCCTTGCGGCGCAGGCGGACGATGACCTCGACGCCGGCCACTTCCATGCCGTCGGGCGGCTCGGGCAGGTCGGCGACGCTGATGCCGGAAGACGGCATGTCGACGAGTTCGCCCTCCTCCTCCAGGAAGAAGTGGTGATGCTCGGTCGGGTTGGTGTCGAAATAGGCCTTGGCTCCGTCCACCGCGAGCTGGCGCAGCAGGCCGGCTTCCGTGAACTGGTGGAGGGTGTTGTAGACGGTGGCCAGCGAGACCGGCACGCGGGCGCGGGACGCCTCGTCGAAGAGCATTTCAGCCGTGATGTGACGGTCGCCCTTGCCGAACAGAAGCCAGCCCAGGGACACGCGCTGCCGGGTCGGGCGCAGACCGACGCGACGCAGCTTGTCCCGCAATTCGGACACGGGGCACCCCTTCCGGTGAGCCGGAGCGGTGGTGGACTCGATGTAGGCGGACAAAGGATCTGTCATCGGCGGAACTGAATGAACGGATGGGCGCTTCTAACATCACAATCATAAGAAAGCGAGAGGGTTACTGCAAGGCTGCCCCGCGATGACGGCTGAAATGCTCCTTGACCACGGCGAAAGAATCCCGGCTCCGGTCCCTTTGATGGATGGCCAAGCCTGTGCTACCAGAGCCCGCACCCAGGTCCCGAGGCTTTCTCGAGGCCGCTTTTTCGAGACGCGATGAAAGGATCGGCATCCGGAATGGCCCGCCAGTCCAGCTTTACCTATGAAGAGCTCCTTGCCTGCGGGCGCGGAGAATTGTTCGGCCCCGGCAACGCGCAATTGCCGCTTCCGCCCATGCTGATGTTCGACCGGATCACCTCCATCGGCGAGGATGGCGGCGCCTACGGCAAGGGCCATGTGCTGGCGGAACTCGACGTGCGGCCCGATCTCTGGTTCTTCCCCTGCCATTTCAAGGGCGATCCGGTCATGCCGGGCTGCCTGGGGCTGGACGCGCTCTGGCAGATGACGGGATTCTTCCTCGGCTGGGGCGGCTCGCCCGGCCGTGGCCGGGCGCTGGGGGTCGGCGAGGTGAAGTTCACCGATCAGGTGCTGCCCACGGTCAAGAAAGTTGTCTACGGCGTCGATCTCAAGCGCGTCTTCCGCTCGAAGCTGGTGCTCGGCATCGCCGACGGCTGGCTGGAGGCCGACGGACGCCGGATCTACGAGGCCAAGGACATGCGCGTCGGCCTGTTCCAGTCGGAGGAAGCCGCCGGCGGCTAGGCCTTTCGGCGCTGACCGAAGGTCAGGCCCGTTCCAACGTATTGACAAAGCGTCTTCTTTTTTAAAGAACCAGCCTTGTCGTTCCACGGCAGGGCCTTCGATCTCGGGATCACGCTTTCATCCCATTCGCATGGCTCAGTGTTGAGAATGAGCAGGGTCGACCTTACGTGTTGAAACGTTAAGGCTGGCAGTGAAGATCCTTAGAAGAGGTAGGCTATGAGGCGCGTCGTCGTCACCGGAATGGGCATCGTGTCGTCCATCGGCAACAACACGCAGGAGGTGCTTGCCTCTTTGCGTGAAGCGAAGTCCGGCATCAGCAAGGCTGAGGATTACACGAAATACGGCTTCCGGTGCCAGGTTCACGGCGCTCCCAGCCTCAACCCGGAGGAGATCGTCGACCGGCGCGCCATGCGCTTCCATGCCCGCGGCACGGCCTGGAACCACGTGGCCATGGACCAGGCGATCCGGGATTCGGGCCTCGAGGAGAACGAGATCTCCAACGAGCGCACCGGCATCATCATGGGCTCGG
>JAESFT010000635.1_pt1 | contig 17180 bp, 10 predicted proteins | sample 9269451 | NCBI WGS metagenome assembly JAESFT01 (sample SAMN14502557, study PRJNA617106) | algae metagenome | isolation source: Scytonema hyalinum WJT4-NPBG1 and co-occurring heterotrophs from well... | place: USA: Mojave Desert, Joshua Tree National Park, California | collected 2006-05-25
GCAAGTCGTCAATGATAGCATAGACAGCAATTGTTTCATTTAACATAATTCCCCTCCGTTTTTCTTACTGGAGGGGATTTTATTATCTTTGCGATCGCCTTCTCAAATAACTAGCAACTTGGGTTAGATAGGAAAATCCCAGCGAATAGACCGTCTATGTGGATTCATTTATAGTCAAACTGGAAAAATAATACGCGCACATGATTGCTTTGATGGAATAATTTCAGGATGATTAAAGAATCATGGGTAAGCAAATCAATCAACGAATTGGTGTAGCGCGTGAAATTACCTACCCTGAACAAACCACACACAATCAAGCAATTTAAACACCCATACTTGCAGGGACTTTAGCAGCAAATGATGTCGCATTTGTGAAAGCTGATTTGGTTCCACGTCCGAAGAATTGAGCAAGAGGAGCAATTTCTTGCATGAGTTCGACAAAATCGCCAGGTGTCAGAGACTGAGGACCATCTGAAAGTGCTTTGGCGGGGTTGGGGTGAACCTCAATCATCAACGAATCTGTACCAGCGGCGATCGCTGCCTTTGCCATTGTGGGTACAAACTGAGAGTAACCAGTGGCATGACTTGGGTCAATCATAATTGGCAAATGAGTCAGCGTACGCAATACAGGGATCACAGATAAATCTAGAGTATTTCTGGTGTACTGCTTATCAAAAGAGCGAATTCCGCGTTCGCACAAAATCACATTTGGATTGCCTGCAGCCAGAATATATTCAGCAGCCATCAACCATTCTTCAATTGTTGCAGACAGTCCGCGCTTGAGCAGAATTGGTTTGCCAACAGCGCCTGCTTTCTTTAACAGCGAGAAATTCTGCATATTGCGCGCACCAATTTGTACCACATCTGCAACGGCTGCAACTTTCTCCATGTCAGCAGTATCCATAACTTCTGTGATAATTCCTAGCCCTGTGGCTTCACGCGCTAGTGCTAACAAGAATAAAGCACTTTCGCCATGTCCTTGGAAGGCATAAGGTGAGGAACGAGGTTTATAAGCACCGCCTCGGATAAATTGTGCGCCTGTAGCTTTGACGACTTGTGCTGTGGCGACAATCATTTCTTCATTTTCCACTGAACAAGGTCCAGCCACTACAACTAAAGGATGATTTTGACCAAAAGTTACTAGACCGTTGGGAGTTGGCACAACCACTTCAGTTGCTTCACCGTAACGATATTCTAAGGAAGCGCGCTTAAATGGCTGTTTTACCCGAGTCACCTGTTCTATCCAGGGGCTAATTTGTTGTATGTTTTCCCTACCAATAGCAGTTGTATCACCCACCAAGCCAATCACAGCTTTGTCGTTGCCGACTACTTTTTCGACTGTCACCGGATAGCGATGCAGTTCTTGAATGATTCTTTCGATTTCTGCTGCAGGTGTTTGGGATTTGATGACGACAATCATTTTGTTTACCTCGTGAAATACTTGTGGTTTGATTTGATGTTGTTTGTCCGCCTTCGTTTGTTGGCGTTTTCAACTCGTTTTTTCGCTTCTGAATATTCATAGGGATAAGGGTTGAAGGTTTATGCGCATCCCGATGCTTTTTTGGAGAAAAATTTTGACAGTTTACAGGCAAGAAGGCTCAAAGCCCCGTCCAAACCGTGCGGGCATAACATAGCAGACGTTAGTCTGCAAGAAAAGACAGCCGCGAAAAAAGTCAGGAGCCAGAATGACTCCTGACTCCTGAATTCTTCCTTATCAATAATTCCTGTGAGCAAACCTAGGTGGTCAATATTTCAACTTCGATGCACTCAAGAGATTTCGTTTTTCCTTTTTAGGCACGCAAACTTATTTTTCTAGTTTTTCACAACTTCGCCTGTTTGAAGCGATCGCTTCGGGGGCGCACTGTCCAAACGGCGATCGCCCGTATGTTACCCAACCAAGCTTCGCTTTGGGAGAGCATGTTCAAAGGCAACAGGGCGAGACAGATGCGATGGCACAGAGTGCGCCCCGCAGGGGCATCGCTAAATCTCTATGAGCAAAAACCATTGATTCGTCTCATACTGCACTTGTTTAAGCGATATTGAATCTTGATACGCCAATAGTGTAAATTTTATATCAGAATACTTAAAGAATCTTGAGTAGGCAAATCGATGAGCGAATTGTATCAACATGAGATCGCCTACCTTCAAGAAACCACACAATCAAGCAATTTAAACACCCACATTCAAAGGGGCTTTGTCAGCAAAAGGTGTCGCATTTGTGAAGGCTAATTTCGTTTCACGTCCGAAGAATTGAGCAAGAGGAGTGATTTCTTGCATGAGTTCGACAAAATCGCCAGGTGTCAGAGACTGAGGACCATCTGAGAGTGCTTTGGCGGGGTTGGGGTGAACCTCAATCATCAACGAATCTGTACCAGCTGCTATAGCTGCCTTTGCCATTGTGGGTACAAACTGAGAGTAACCAGTGGCATGACTTGGGTCAATCATAATTGGCAAATGAGTCAGCGTACGCAATACAGGGATCACAGATAAATCTAGAGTATTTCTGGTGTACTGCTTGTCAAAGCTGCGAATTCCGCGTTCGCACAAAATCACATTTGGATTGCCTGCAGCCAGAATATATTCCGCAGCCATCAACCATTCTTCAATTGTTGCAGACAAGCCGCGCTTGAGCAGAATTGGTTTGCCAAAAGCGCCTGCTTTCTTAAGCAAGGAGAAATTCTGCATATTGCGCGCACCAATTTGTACCACATCTGCAACGGCGGCAACTTTCTCAACATCAGCAGTATCCATCACTTCTGTGATAATTCCCAGCCCGGTGGCTTCACGAGCAAGTGCTAACAGTGCTAAAGCACTTTCGCCATGTCCTTGGAAGGCATAAGGTGAGGAACGAGGTTTATAAGCACCGCCTCGGATAAATTGTGCGCCTGTAGCTTTGACGATTTGTGCTGTGGCGACAATCATTTCTTCATTTTCCACTGAACAGGGTCCAGCCACTACAACTAAAGGATGATTTTGACCAAAAGTTACTAGACCGTTGGGAGTTGGCACAACCACTTCAGTTGCTTCACCATTGCGATATTCTAACGAAGCGCGCTTAAATGGCTGTTTTACCCGCACGACTTGTTCGATAAAAGGGCTGATTTGTTGTATGTTTTCCCTACCAATAGCAGTTGTATCACCCAGCAAACCAATGACAGCTTTGTCGTTGCTGACGACTTTTTCGACTGTTAGCGGATAGCGATGCAGTTCTTGAATGATTCTTTCGATTTCTGCTGCGGGTGTTTGGGATTTGATGACGACAATCATTTTGTTTACCTCGTGAAATAGTTTTGGTTTAAGTTGGTATCTTTTTGCGCCGTGAGTTAAATGGCTGTTTGAACTCGTTTTTTCGCTTCTGAATATGTATAGAGGTCAGGGTTGAAAAGTTATGCAGGTCTGTCTCCCTATTTAGAGAAAATTTCTAATTAATAATTTTTTAAAAGATTCAGAGCAGTGTAGTGCTTGTTATGGTTACAAAAAGCAGTAATTATCAGCAAAAAAATTACGTTTTTATACAAAAATGTTATACAAAAAAATGTCTTAATTATAACTAGTCTTATGCGCTTTTCCGCAAGAGTTACGCAAAAGACGAGCGTTTTCGATCCTTAGAGCATTTCAGTAGTGTCAATAAAAACCGTTACCAGAAGCGATCGCCTTCTGAGCCAGGCGTTTAGGCTGTTAGCAGTTTATACCAATTTTCTGTAAACTCGTGCTTAAGAATTAGTGGCAAATTACCATGAATCTTAAAGATTTCAAGCTATATCTTTGCGAAATACTAAGCGCACCTATTCTTGTACATTGATACCAAAAAATGTATGATGGCATGAAAATTTCCTAGTAATAATACATAAATATGAAATATCGACAAAAAATTGTCATAACATTCTTTGTTGTCATGATTATTGTTATGACTATGTTGAAAACTCCAGCAACGGATACCACCCTGGTGAGAAAGAACGTTGTTGACCTGACTGCACAGGAAAAATCAGACTTTGTTAATGCTGTCAAAACGTTAAAAACAATACCCGGTACTAACAGCAAAAATGTCAGTCTCTATGACGAGTTTGTTGCCATTCATAATGGAGCGATGACGTTCACAACAATGCATTTGGGTGGTTTAGTTACGTTGCCGCAGGACACACCTCCCACAGGACCTGCGGCAGGAATTGATGCCGCTCACGAACATGGGGGGTTTCTACCTTGGCACCGTGAATATTTAAGCCGATTGGAAAAAGCTTTACAGTCAGTCAACCCTAAAGTCACTCTCCCCTACTGGGATTGGTCAGATCCAAGATCTGTTGATGTTATTTTTGACCCCAACTTTTTGGGAGCAAATGGCTCAGGAGACTTTATTAACCTTTCAAATGGAGGTCAACTGCAAGGGGGTCGTGTGCAGTCTGGTAATTTTTCTGAAGCTAACGGTTGGACTTTGATTCCGGACTTACATACTAGGATAAGTACAGCCGAAACTTTAGGCACGTCACTCATACGCTATCTACCTCCGGAGTCTGCGCCTGGCGTATTGGGATTTCCCTTAGATAAGGCACAAACAGATAGAATACTCCAGTCCAAGGACTATAAGACGTTTCAGCTTTTTGTAGAAGGGCAGATTATCGTAGATGCAAATGGGGTTGAACAACGATGCGAGCGAGAACCATGTAATCATAACCTCGTTCATGCATTGCTTGATGGGACTTTGGAAAATCCGTCTGCTCCGGGTCCCTCACTGCGGAGCAGCTTGAACAACGTTCCTGCTTCTCCCAATGACCCAGTTTTCTGGCTGCTTCATGCCAACGTAGATCGTCTTTGGGCTGAATGGCAGAAGAATGGTCGCAGAGGTAGCGAATTTTATGCTGTTCCGGGTACAGAACCTTACGGACACAATCTCAATGATAGGATGTGGCCTTGGGACGGAGGCGATTCCATACCAGGATCAGTTGGTAGCATCGACATACGACCCTACTTACCAGTTATTGCACCCGATGATATTGTCAGACCCATAGACGCTTTGGGTGTCCGAAAGTACGGCTATATCTATGACACTCTTGTCAAACCAGTTTCCAAAACTTCTTCTACATTCCGTCTATTAGGTTTGGGTGCTTTGGGTGCAGCTTTTTTATTGTGGCGCAAACGCTCATATCTGCCCCTATGACAGTTTAAAGTGCGAAAGGTAGGGTACAAGAATTGATTTTTGACCAAGCTCTCCGGGCAATGCAGAGGGCAGAAGGAAGAAATTTTTAATTATCTAAAAGCTCTCTTGCCTTGCCCAAATTGGGTATAAGTTCCACCAAATCAGAGATTTGGTGGTCTTTAATTGCGAGGGGTTAGGATTCCCTTCCAATTGTCTTGAGCATATCTGCCTCTAGCATAGCTGCCTTCTTCAAGAGATTCACAGCAGTGTACTGTAGTGCTGATTATGCTTGCAAAAAGCAGTCAGTAAAAAAGTCAATAATTATACTAAAAAAATATTTTAAATATAACTCACCTGATGCGTTTTTGCGTAAATTTTGCGCAAAAAAGGAGCGATTTTCGTCCTTAAAGCATTTCAGTGATTAAATAAAAACCGTTGCTAGAAGCGAGCGATCGCCCTTGGTTGAGCCAATCGTTCACTTTGTAAAGAATTTACTACTATCGTGATATTTTTTAGAAAAAGTCTGTATAATTTCATCAAATATTTATGAGTAATAATACAGGATTCATGAGATATCTACAAAAAATTGTCACAACAATAAGTTTTGGCATGGCTATTGCCATGACTATGTTGGAAATTCCAGCAATAGCAAGCACCTTGGTGAGAAAGAACGTTATTGACTTGACACCACAGGAGAAATCAGACTTTGTTAATGCTTTCAAAACATTAAAAACCATACCCGGCACTAACAACAAAAACGTCAGTCTCTATGACGAGTTTGTTGCCATCCATGCAGGAGCCATGACATTCGACATGATGCAATTGGGTGGACAAGTTATGTTACCGCAGGACACACCTTCTACAGGACCTGCGACTGGGGCTGATGCGGCTCATGAACATGGGGGATTTTTACCTTGGCATCGTGAATATTTAAGCCGATTTGAACAAGCTTTGCAGTCAGTCAATCCTAATGTCACCCTTCCCTACTGGGATTGGTCAGATCCAAGATCTGTTGGTGTTATTTTTGACCCCAACTTTTTAGGGACAAATGGCACAGGATCAACGCTGATTATTGAGTATCCAGATGGTAGACCTACTATTAGGCTTGATGGGGGTCCGGTCGTGTCTGGTAATTTTTCCGAAGCTGATGGCTGGACTATAGTCCCGGACTTACATAGCAACATCGGTACAGCCGAAACTCTAGGCACATCACTTGTACGCTATCTACCAGATCCAAATGCGCCTGCTGGGTTTGGATTTCCTTTAGATCAAGCACAAACAGACCGAATAGTGCAGTCGCCAGACTATGCTACACTTCGCCGTTTCGTGGAGGGAGAGATTACCATCAATGCAGACGGCACTCAAAGTGAATGTTTAAACATCCCATGTAATCATAACCTCGTTCATGGATTGGTTGGTGGGAGTGTTGCTAATCCTAATCCGAACGAGACGGAACGGCAGATACTAACATTCGGTACCCTGAGCAACACTCCTGGCTCTCCCAATGACCCAGCTTTCTGGCTGCTTCATTCCAACGTGGATCGTCTCTGGGCTGAATGGCAGAATAACGGTCGCCAAGGTAGCGAATTTTATGCTGTTCCAGGTACAGAACGTTACGGACACAATCTCAATGATAGGATGTGGCCTTGGGACGGAGGTGATTCCATACCAGGGTCAATTGGTAGCACAGATATACGCCCCTACTTACCAGTTGTTTCACCTGATGATATTGTCAGACCTATAGATGCTTTGGATTGGCGGGAGTACGGCTATACCTATGACACTCTTGTCAAACCAGTTCCCGAAACTTCTTCTACATTCGGTTTATTAGGTTTGGGTGCTTTGGGTGCAGCTTCTTTGTTGCGGCGTAAACGCTCATATCCAGAGCAAACGCATCTAAATTCCGTCGGAAAGTAAGATCAGGTTGCTCTTTGGTATTTTTGCCAACTAACAGGCGATTGGTGCATTTACCAGTTATTTATTTATGTGGATTGAGCGTTGAGTTTTGAGTTGTTAATTTATGAATGCGTTCTTTAAATTGTTCTGCCCTTTGCTCGTTAGGAATTTCTGCCACCAAAGTTTCTATAAGTTGATTTGGAGTTAAATTTGGGTGTGCATCCAAAGTATGTTCGAGAATGACGCTAGCAACAGGACCAACAAAACTAGTCAGTTCTCGCCGACAATGTTCTAAAAACTCTGGATTGCTAATCGCAGGATAGCTTCCCTGGGGTTGCAGTGAGTTGATAGAATTCTCAAGCTTTTGGGAGTTAGGTTGAATAGAAAGTTGGATGCGATTTCTAAACTCTTGTGCTAATTGTGCATCAGGAATTGCCCCGGCTAGCGATTCAATGAATTCGTTTCCTGCTATCTCTGGGCTTTTGTTCAAAGTCTGTTTCACCAAAAAGCTGGCGAAAGGACCAACAAAACTAGTCAATTCTCGCCCGACAAACTCTAAAAATTCTGGGTTGAGAGAGACAGGCGTTTGTGTCTGCAATTGAGTATTTGTTTCACCGGCTTGACTAAGCTTTTGTTCTAGTTCTGCAAAAACAAGGAAATCTTCTAAATCTTTATTGCGAAGTGCTTTTGGTTTTTCCTGCGCTTGGGAAATGTTAGTCTTAATTCGCTGTGTTTTGGGCAACAGGCTCGAAACTATGCCACCAAGTGAAAATGGTGACTTTTTATTGTCATTATTATGATTATGATTATGATTATTAGGATTAAGTTCCAGCAGAACTTCTTTGGCTGACTGGTAGCGCTGTGTTGGGACTTCTGCCAGCATTTTTTCGAGTATGCGAGCTAAAGAGTCACTAATATTGGCATAGGAGCGCCATTGCCACTTTAGAGAAGCATCTATCAACAAATATGGCATTCTCCCAGTCAAAAGGACAAGCGCAGAAACAGCAAGCGCGTAAATATCACTAGAGGGGTAGCAATGTCCTAAACGCAACTGCTCTGGTGGAGAGTAGCCAATTTTCCCCACGACTGAACCGTGAACTGAGTACTGGTGATTTGGAGATTCATCTGATAATATCTGGGTTAATTTCTCCTTAACCACTCCAAAATCAATCAGCACGGGTTTAGATTGGTTATGAGCAAGCATGATATTATCGAGTGAAATATCCCGATGAATAATGTTGGACTCGTGGATATATTCCAAGACTGGCAACATATCTAGTAGCCATGCTCTCACTTCAGTTTCGGAAAATGGCTTACCTTTTCTAGAAAGATGTTCGGATAAAATTTGTGCATAAGTTTTGCCATCAATATATTCCTGGACGATGAACAGCCGCTGGTTGTCCGTCAACCAAGCCATGAATTTGGGAATTTGAGGATGCTGAATTTGGTATAAAACTTTCGCTTCCCGCTCAAATAGCTCCCTAGATTTACGAATAATACCTTCTTTCGTGGTTGCAGGTACAAACTCTTTGAGAACACAGGCTTCACCAAAGCGCTGAGCATCAAATGCTAAGTAAGTTCGTCCAAACCCCCCTTGTCCAAGGGTTTTCTCAATCCGATAACGATTATTGACTAAAGTTCCTGGCTTAAGTTCTGTAATCATTTGTAAGTTCTTGTTTAACTATAAATACGATTTTTAATTTCATAGGGTTAGACATTCAAAATTATGCACAGGACTAAAGTTGCGTATCACCGTCACTCATGTCAACTTTAGGTACGCACCTCAGCTAAGTTTTTGACTCGCCTTGCATAGTGCCGCCATTCGTATGTACCGTTATGGCAGAAGACTTCAAAGGCAGTCTAGTTAAAGATTACTTACAGCAGATCATATTATATTTAACGGCTTAACGCTTCTACAGCATGGCTGAAGAAACAAAACCATACAGTTTTCAGCAACCCCCCGAATCGTACTTAAAAATACAAGATTTCGCATTCATAATCTTCTGGAGTCGGCTCTACCTGCCACACCAACCCTTCCCCAGCATCGCCCAAAGCCACTTCAACGTAAAGCCTGTTTACAGGTTTTGTGGCTTGCGCTTGATTACCCTCGAATGGCTGTAAATCTTCAGTCAGGAGTTTCAATTTAAATCCACTAGGAATCAGTTCGTCTCTATTTCCATTGCGTAGTTCAAAGCGCCATATGCTATCTTCAATACTACCTTTGGGTTGCAGCCGCAATTCGTATGGTTGTTGGGCAATGGTTAATTTTCGTACCAAAGTTGGCGTTGCCGATTCCGGCTCTGAACCCCTAGCACCTGCTAAAGTTGGCTGTAACTCTACACTTCCCCAACCAAATTTTTGTGCAAAATCTGATACACCCGATTGTACCCATTGACGAATCGACCACTGTTGTTGCACTCCTTGACGTTGTTCGTACAAACGTTGTCTCCAACCTCCATGTTCTAGGAGCGCTCCCCAGGTTTGAAACGGTACTGCTAAGCGTGGTAATATAAGCCTGGGATTCCCTAAACGTTGGAGCAAGTTTTCTGCTTGGGTAGCAGATAATTCTGGCAAGGGCGCAGTTTCAAGGTGAGTGACTTCTTCTGGACAAATTTCACGCGCCATCCACAAGATACTGAGATTAGAAATCAAATTCTCTCCATTTAAACAATAAGCGCGATCGCTCGCATCATAACTGCCCATAGTCTTAAGTTGGGCGTGTGTTGTACACCCCCAAATCCGAATGTAGCCTTCTTCCAGATTGACTTGCACTGCTAGATAATAATCAGCACTCCAGTTCGGAATATCAACCCATTCTTGAGGAACGCGCAGTTCGCTCAAATCAAGCGCCTCACTCGGAATTAATGCTATGCGTGTTGTTCCGAGGGAAATACCTGCGCCATTAACGACTTCCCAAATACTGGGTAAAGCCTTCAGAGCAGGATAAACAGTCGCATCTGCGGCGTATTCTTCCCGCAGCCAAGGTAGAACAGTGTTTAAGCTCAAGCGGTTGATATAGGCATTCCAACGACGATTGGTGCTGGAAAAACCTTGGCTTTGCTCCCAAATCTTTGTTTTCTCGGCTTCAGAAATTTCTAGCCACATATCTGTTGTGTTTGTTAACGTGAGTGCGCCTGGATCGAATGTCATGATTGTTACTCCTACTAAACTGAGGGACGGCTATAGTGAGCTTGTAACCATTCCTCTAAAACAGTGTTGATATAGTTTAATACCTGTGAGTTTAGTGAAATATGCAGCGATTCTTTAGTCCAGTTTGCAAGTTTAAGTAATAATACGTCTTTAGACTTAGTGAGCCGACGAGAAACGGTGTACTGCTTGACTCCTAATTGTTTTGCAATCTCCTGTTGCTTTAAATTTTCGCTGTAGTAAAGTTTGATGATATTTTGCGCCTCTGGATCAAGTTCGTTCAAAGCAGCAAGTAACACACCACTGATTTCAGACTGCTGTGACTGTCGCTCAACGAGTTCTTCTTGAGCAACAATTTCCGTAAGTAAGGATTCCTGCTTGAGTTGCGGTAAAATATCTTGAAATTCCCCCCCAGAATCATCATCCCCTCTCGGCGCATTTAGGGAAGCCATATTTGGATACAAATAAGCGCGGGCTGCTTTTGCACTAGCAACCAGCCATTTTTCTATCGTTTCCGGGCTGGACTCTGCGCCTGGGCTTGACAGTTGAGTCTGGCGTTGGAAATTGTAAAGCTGAGCGATCGCAGTCCATACAGCGTCATCTGGTCTTGCCAATTTGCGAGTCCCAGTAGATTGCTGTGGAGCATACAGCGACTGATAACATTTCCAAGCTAAGACATAACGTTCTATCGTGTCCGCACTCAGCCCAGCATTTTGTAAAGACTCTACCAACCGCTTTTGGCTCAGCCTCCGCAACAATCGCCAATTAGTACAAATATCAACTTCGTTCTGCTGGCGCAGCATTTCCTTGAGTTCGCTGCTAAAAATTGCACTGGCGTAATTCTTGAGGTTAAAACCCATTTCGGGTTTAAACCTTTTCAATACTTTATCTGTACTCGTTGTGACCATTTGGAAGCAGTCAGATAAAGTGTACTGCCCAGAAGAAAAATTAACAACTGTTTTCTTCGCCGCCCAAAAGCACACTTCTTGTAAATAAGCTGACAAATGTCCTCGTGCCAGATTTTCGGTCTGATTTTGCCAAATTTTATACCAGTAAGATACCCAAAAAGTCTCGGAATTTTCTGGTTCTGATAAACGCGCCTGACAATTGAGTATATTTCGACGCAGCTTACTATCAGTAGCCCAACCGATGACCCTGTCAGCGTCAAATTGTAAGAAAGTCGTAAATAGCTCAGTGATACCTTGGCGGGAACGCATAAACTAACCAACTTATAAATGGTCAACTGAACAACTCATAAATGGAGCACCACATAAATGGATAGTTACATCACAAATACACTTATGCAGTCTAATGATGGTGCTACAACACCTAGAGCTTGCCTGCCAACTCTATTTTAGAGGTCTGTGATCAATATTAATAATGACTTTCATGTTTTGCGTTATACCATCATTAACTTTTGTAACAGTTAACGTAATTTGCAAAATAAACTTGATTAATAAATATAGAGAAAGGTGTTTGATCCCTACAGGTAAAATCCGTATTGAGTGAGTCAAGGGGTGCAAAATGAACTGTCACTTAAGTACATTGACGCAGCAAATTTGCTATAGTTAAGTGAAAGGGAAAACAATTTCCTTGAAGCTACAGATTAAAGCCCTGATGGGTTTGGCTAAACCGACTCATAGTGAATTATTAAAGTTTTTTTTAGGATTAAGTAGTAAATATGTCTCCGCTCGGTGTTGGTTCTAGTGGCTCGACTCATATATTAACAACAGGAGAAGCTAAGCTTTGGATTTTATTGGTAGGTGTTAACGAATACCAAGACGGAAGCTTACCTTCTTTGCGCTACCCAGCGTTAGATTGCCAAGGGTTAGGAGAAGCGCTCAACAGCGCCACCCAAGGATTTCCTAATAAGGAAGTGATTGTTCATCACGATTTTGCGGCAAAACGCCCCACTTTGCAAATGATTCGTGGGAGCCTGCAACAAATTGTTTCACAGTCTCAATCCCAGGACTCGATCCTGTTATACTTCTCAGGGCATGGAATGTTAGAGCCGAATACTCAACAGGCTGTTCTGTGTCTGGCAGATACCCACAAACATGACTTGCTAACTACAGGGTTAGGCATGCAAGAACTGCTGCGAATATTAGGGGATAGTCCTGCCAACCAACAGTTAGTTTGTTTAGACACCTGCCATAGCGGTGATATGAGGTTGTTGGGCGGTAACCGTGGGAGCGCCAGAAATGGAAACATTCCTGAGATACCCAATCCCACAACACAAATGATGAATGTCTTGAGACAACGTGCTTCTCAAAGTAAGGGATTTTGCGCCTTGCTATCTTGCGATCAAGGACAACAGTCTTGGGAGTTTCCAGAATTAGGGCATGGAGTCTTCACTTACTATTTAATGCAGGGACTGTTGGGTGAAGCTGCTGATTCACATGGAGTGATTGAAGCAGACGGGCTTTACAAATATGTTTACCGCCAGACGCTGCAATATATTGATAAATTAAATCACCAAGTGCGTCTGATTAATCAGCAAAAGCTCAATCGTGGGGAGAGTCAACTCCATCCAGAATATCCCCTGCAAACACCCAAACGAATTGTAGAAGGAGTAGGAGAATTAATTGTTGGATTCAAGCCGGCAATTGTTGAATCTCACAAACAGCGACGTGCAGTTGTGATTGATGCACTCTCAAACAAGAAAACGACTATTGACTTGAGTCGATTATTTGCTGGTGCTGGCGGTTTTGAGGTAGAATATTTTCCTCAAAAAGGCAAAACTTGGTCAGAAGTACGCTTAATCATCCAAGAATTTACTCGTTGGCATGGTGAATCAGAAACAAAATCTCCCTCACAATTGGGGGTGGTGAAAAAGACACCAACATCCTTATTGTACTTACGCGGGTACGTCGAAGAAATCGAAGATGGAGAAGCCTGGTTAATTTTGGGTGATGGAATGCGCCTGAGTCGTTCTTGGTTAAGACAAGAGTTACGCCGCGCTCAAAAAACTCAACAAATAATTATCTTAGATTTCATTATCTCAGAACAATCTGAGGCGACTTCGCTGGAGAATTGGATAGAAGATTTGCAAACTGGCGCAGAGCAGGGACAATGTTTAATAGTCGCTGCAACGCCTGCCGAAAAGCCAGAATTATTTTCCCAAACGGTTCTAGAAACTCTTGTAGCAGCAAATCCGCAAGTTGGATTACCAGTTGCTAAATGGATGACTCAATTACAAAGCCTTTTGCAAGCCAAAGGTACAAAGGTGCATATTTGGCTGTCAGGCACACAAGCAGTTATTGATATTTTACCTGGTAATATTGCCACGATTTTCCAAGATTTGCAGGAACTAGAAGTTTCTGACATTCAGGAAAACAAACAGCAAAACAAGGAAAATTTGCTTTCCATTGCCAACACGCAGTTGTCACCTTTTGGCAAACCCTTTGAAAAGAACCGACACGTAAGCGCAGCGTCTCCGACAGGAGAGGCAAACCGTTCGGACTTCGGCGTGAGCGCTCAGTCGAACGCTGAGCGCTCACCTTGGCGTTGCCCTCCCGCAGCTTCGTCTTCACCCGAGTCACAACAGGCGTCTCCCTCTCCTTCTGCTGTTGGTGTTCGTCCTTCAGCAACCAAACAACCGGAACAGAATTTGTTCTTGGGTTCAGAACAATATACCAACCTGGAACAGTTGCTAAAGCAAGCGATAGGACCGGTTGCGCCAACAATTTTACAAAAAGCTATCAAACAGGCAGGAAATTACCAAGAATTAGTGGCTTCTTTAGCGGCTTACTTATCGCCACAGCAACAAAAACAATTTCAGAAACAGGCGATCGCGATCTTAGAAACATTCAATGTTTCATCTCCCCGCTCAGCGAAATTATCAACACAGGAGTATCAAAGAATTGATGCCAACTTTATCATTAAATGCGAGCATGAGTTGGCTTATTCAGTTGGTCCGATCGCTAAATTTATCATTAAACAGGTTTTGCAATCTCACCCACAAATTTCTTTAGCAGAATTTGTCAGGTATTTGGCAAAGGAAATTCCCGAACCAAAACTCTCCATAGAGTTTGAGCGGCGTATGCTTGAGCAATAGACTGCTTGCAAAAAAACTCCCCCTTCCCAGATATGAATTTTTTCAAGATAATAGTGCCCTGGTGGAGTGGGTCAACAATCAACCTCTAGATTCACCTGTCACTTGCTTGGGTGATGGACATGATGGTGTTTGGAAGATAAGAGCGCGAGATTGCCCCAAACTCTGAGCGGCGAGAAATTCTTGACTGGTATCATTTGATGGAAAATCTACATAAGGTGGGTGGGTCAGTTAAACGTTTGCGTCAAGCCGGAACGCAACTGTGGCATGGACTTGTCGATGCTGCGATCGCATTGTTTAGCGATCTCACTACCAAACCCGCTCAAAATTTTATCAATTACCTTAACAAGCATCGTCACCGCATCGTCAACTACCAGTACTATCAGGCAGAGCAGATTTGTTCGATTGGCTCCGGTTTTGTTGAATCTGCTGTTAAACAAATTGACCGACGCACCAAAATCTCCGGTGCTCAGTGGAATAAGGAAAATGTTCCTCAAGTTTTGGCTCACCGTTGTGCATATCTTAATGGATTGCTGACTATCTCATCTAAACCAAAAAGGTGACATGCTCCCGTTTTCAATTGGGTTAAACGAGCATCAAAGTAGGGGCACGGCTAACCTTTGCCCCTACCGTGTATATAGTGCATACAATTGACCGAAAAAGTACTCAGAACTTAGAACTCAGTAGTCAGAATCTTGAGAATTTGAGTATAGCTTGTGGAGTTCTCGTTTTGAGTAAGGTCGCAAGAAAGCGAATTTAAACGCTCCTAGGGGAAAAATTCTTTGCGTGACTATTTCCCCCGGATAGAATCCGTGGGAACCCAACTGCGTTCTGAGTTCTTCTTAAAACCGCGATAAATCACCAGAATGCAGTTGTTCGTCAGTCGCCATGGTAGTTGATCACAAACGAGTATTGCGATCAACTGTGACGTTAAACGTTTGGCTATTAACTGTAACAACACTTTCAACAATTGGTGTAGTATCGCCAGGGGCTGTGCCTTGAAAGGTGAATGTCCAGGTGCCATCGCCATTGTCTTTACACGGAACTTGCCCAACCGGACCATGCATTGAGTTTTCTGCACGGTAGTTGTTCAGTCCTCCATTTGCAGCTTCGGCTGCCTGACGAGCAACATTTTTGGCTCGACCCAACGCCAGGATTTTGTCGGCAGCTAATGGTCCGATTTTTGCAGAAGAAGCACAGCTATTAATCGATTGAGAACGAGCCGGTAAGGCACTAAAAGTTAAAGTTAAAAAGACGAACGTAACAAAGATTTTACTGAATTTCATCACTCATATCTCAATACGGTTGGTGATAAGACCAAAAACGTTATTAGGACGGCAATATAAAAACGCGCTCTCATGAAAGCGTCTCTACACATCACTAAATCTCAGCAAAAATCCTTAACAGCAACCGTATTATCCCATAAACTGCGGAGGGGATATTTAGGGAGGATGAAAACCAGCGCTTTCACTTGACGCCCTTGGCTGTCCCAACGCTTGGTCAGGGAGCGTCATTGAAGCGGTGAAAGCATAGTCAACTGCTTGATCAAAGGGCTGAAAAACTGCGGTGCCTCATCAGCAGTTTATTGATTTAACGAGAAGCGGAACCTGTTGGATCCGTCAGCAATTGCATATTTGAGTGAAAGTACACCCTAATCAATGATTAAGAGTAAAAACAATATTGTCGATGAGTAACGGAGCAATTATGTACCGCAATTTTAAAACCCAAGCTGATCTGGATGCTCAGTACAGTCCCATAGAATTAGGGTTGGACATACCTGGGTACGAGAAATTTTACGGCATAAACAGTGCTAAGGTACGTCAAGAGCTACCTTGCAAGCTGAACGTTCCCTTCGGTCCTACCCTAGCCGAGCACCTAGACATTTTTCCGGCGGCGCAATCTAACGCTCCGATCTTAGTATATATCCACGGTGGTTACTGGTTTCTGGGTAGCAGTAAGGACTCTAGCTTTGTTGCCAAGGGTTTGGTATCTGCTAATGTCACAGTAGTTGTGATCAACTATGCTTTATGCCCAAAAGTGACTATTGACGAGATTGTCCGCCAGAACCGTGGTGCGATCGCCTGGATTTATCGTAACGCTGAAAGCTTCGGGGGAAACCCTAACCGCATATACGTATCTGGTCATTCAGCAGGTGGTCACCTAACTGCTATGGTCATGGCTACTGACTGGGAAAACGACTATGGGTTGCCGAATGATACCATTAAAGCTGGCTGTGCCATTAGTGGCTTGTTTGACCTAATGCCATTTCCCTACACTTGGCTGATGCCAAAAATACAGCTTTCTTGGGATCAAGTTCTCCGCAACAGCCCAATCTACCATATTCCCGAAAAAGCTGGATCGCTGATTATAACCTATGGGGCTGAGGAAAGCTCAGAGTTCCACCGTCAGTCACAAGAATTTCTTACTGCTTGGAAGGCAAAAGGACTTGTAGGTGAATACCTACCACAGCCTGGTAAAAACCACTTTACTGCGATCGATGGTTTCCTCGATACCGATAGCCTGCTTTGCACTGCAATTCTCAAACAGATAAGTCTCACAGCAAGTAGGTAGGTCAATGCCCTACGGCCAGGGTGTAAGGGTATAAGGGTGTAGGGGTGTAGGGGCTTCGCCGTGAGCTCTGCCGAACGGTGTAGGGGTGTAGGGGCTTCGCCGTGAGCTCTGCCGAACGGTGTAGGGGTGTAGGGGTGTAAGCGCGTTGGTAATGATCACTGTTTCAACGGACTTAGCCTTAGTAGGGTGCGTTATGGACGGAACGTCCTAACGCACCGAAAAACCGGGATGGTGCGTTGCGCTACGCGACAACACACCCTTGTATCTTAGAAGAAGTGGTAGACCGTCGCACCCTAGGTCATTAAAGACCGCTTTGTAGCATGGGTCACCACAACAATCTCCTAGACAGAACTCGAACAGTCGCCAGGGTCAAAACTTTAA
>JAESFT010000636.1_pt1 | contig 17129 bp, 17 predicted proteins | sample 9269451 | NCBI WGS metagenome assembly JAESFT01 (sample SAMN14502557, study PRJNA617106) | algae metagenome | isolation source: Scytonema hyalinum WJT4-NPBG1 and co-occurring heterotrophs from well... | place: USA: Mojave Desert, Joshua Tree National Park, California | collected 2006-05-25
GTATCCATGGGGAATCACGGTCGGAGTCGGTGGCGCCGGCGCCTTCGGCGTGCTGGTGGTCCTGCAGGCGGGTGAAGCCCATGCGCACCCTGATGCGGCCGAGGGCGTCGGTGTGGATTTCTTCGCCGGGCGGACCGACGACGATGGCGGTCATCAGGGAAGGCGCGACCGGTTTGGCGTGCTCGGTATGGCTGTAGGCGGGGATGATAGGGATGCCTTTGCGCACGGCGTCGAAGCGGGTGCGGTAGACCGGCTCATTGAGCGCCCTGTCTGATGCGCCGGTCCATGCCGTCGCATCATTGGCAGCCTTGTCCTGTTTATGGAAAGTCTGTGCCGCCGCCTGCGCTTCCTGCGGCAGGTTGTTTCTGGCATACAGCGTGTGGCCTGTGACGACAAACTGCCGCCCCTCCGGGCCGTCCTGATCATGCACCGGGTGCTGCGTCAGTTCGAAATGCCGGCCCACCGCCAGCTCGCGGTGCGTGCCTTCGCCGGAAAACTGCTTGGCGGCGTATTCATGCGCCTGCATGCGCAGCTTGCCGTAACGGACATAGTCGTCGCTGTCATTGGCGCTGTGGTGGGTGTCGAAGCGGTTGTCTTCCAGCGTATCGGCGATACGCGTGCCATGGTCGCCCTGGTCGACCGCATTGCGCTGCTGCTCGGTGTTGACGGTGACGATCTTGTACTCATAGCTGGCACGGCCGATGCTGCCGGGTTGCAGCGTGCGCCGGCCATGCCATTGCGTGATGACGTCTTCATTCTCGGTGCCGTCGTGACGGTGAAAGCGCACCTTCGCGGCGCTGGCCGGCGACAGGGTCGATACGTCGTCGAACAGCACCAGCGTCAGTTTCGGATGCTCGCCGGGTGTGCCGTCGTCGCCATGCTCGACATACCAGGAGATGCCTTCCTGGGCGAACCAGCGGTTGAGGAAAGCGGCGTCGGACTCGTTGTACTGGGTAACCCAGGATTGCGTTGGATGCGTCCTGCGGCATTGGTCGCGCAGGTCCACGCACTGGGCCAGCACGCCGTTGTGCTGCCGGTGTTCGTTGATGATGACGGCGGCGGTGTCGCGCACCGTCATGTCCTGGAAGACGCGGCTGTTGATGCGCCGGGCAAGGATGGCCAAAGGGTCTTGCAGGGTGAGCAAGTAGCGGGAAAAGCCGCCGTCGCTGCCGGCGGCGCTGGCGGCGGTGACAATGCCGCACAGGGCGCGCTCTGCGCCGTCGTCGGTAAGGATGGCGAGCTGGGCCGGCAGGCCGATGAAGTCCTTCAGTTCGAGGAAGGCGTTGTCGGACAGGCAGGAGAGGGTGTAGGTGAAGCCGGTGGAGAGGAATTCGGTGCCGCTTAATTCGAACGGGAGCAGGGTGTCGACGTCGATGCCGGAGCCGGGCGCGAAGGAAAGCTTGAGGAGGCGGTTGGCGTGGGTGAAGGCAAGCGCGGCATCAGACATGGAAGCTCCGTTAAATCATGAAGTTGCAAAAACTTATCGTTTTTGCAAGATCGCGATTCTATCGAAGCATTGTCTTTATTGCAAGATTGCCGCTGCATGAAGCAGCGGACGCGCAAGGCACGAAAAGGAGGTTGAACGACAGGGAGCGGTGCGGGATTGGCGTTGAACGAGAATGGTTGTTTTCAACGCCAAATGAAGGCGGCTTGGCTGCCGGTGAAATTGTCGGTCAGTCCTTCTCCCGCGCCAGCGCCAGGAACTCGGTGCGCAGGCCGAGGTTGGTGCGCATCTCGCCGAGCAGGGCGGAGGTGACGGTCTCTTCTCCCGGCGTGCGGATGCCGCGGCTTTCCATGCACATGTGGCGGCAGCGGATGACGACGCCGACCGACAGCGGCTGCACATGTTTCATCAGCGATTCGGCAACCTGTATCGTGAGCCGTTCCTGTACCTGCAGGCGCTTGGAGAAGCAATCCACCAGGCGGGTCAGTTTCGACAGGCCGACGATCCTGCCGTTGGGCGTGTAGCCGACGGTGGCGGTGCCGAAAAACGGCGCCAGGTGATGTTCGCAGTGGCTGTAGACGGGAATGCCGCGCACCACGATCAGTTCGTTGTACTGTTCCGCGCCATCCTCGAACACCTTCAGGATGTCGGCCGGGTCCTGCGCATAGCCCGATGTCCAGTGCTGCCATGCCTTGTCCACCCGCTGCGGCGTATCGCGCAATCCCTGGCGGTCCGGGTCTTCTCCGAGATGGCGCAAAAGCCTGCGCCAGTCCTGGGTGCCGAAATCGTTTTCATCCATGTCTGTCTCCTTATCGATCGGCGTGCGGGTACCGATTGCGGTCAGTATAAGGAAGGTTTACCGGATGCGCGCGTGCCGGTGTGCATTAATGAAGCGTGACGCCGGCAGTGTCCGGCTTGGCAGGCGAAAAGATCGGCGCGGTTTCCTCGCGCTGCAGCCGGGTGCGGTCGAGCGCCGATTGCGGCATCGGGCGCGGTGCGTGCAGCAGGTTGAGCACCATGTTGGTCGCAAGGCCGAGGGCAAGATGGGTTGCAAGGCCGCGCGCATGTGCCTGCCATGGATACGCACGCGGATCGGCGGACAGTCCTGTGAGCGTCCCCAGCGTCTCGTCCATCACCAGGAACAGGCCCAGACCGAAGCCGAGGCCGTACAAATGATCTTGGCCGGCCCGGCGAACCGGAAACCGCTCGCGCGTGGCGGCGTAGACCGCCGCCGGGCCGATGCCCAGCGCATAGTGCAACGCCACCCCGGCCGGATGCGGCTGCGCCGGCGCCAGCGTCGTGCCGGCTGCGTGCGCCGCCCTGTTGGCGGCGACATGCGTGGGATCGAGCCCGCCCGGCCGGACTGCCTCGGTGCGTTGCCGCGCCCGTGCGTCCACCCGCTTGAACATGAACCAGTCGAGCCGGTCCATCAGCCACACGCCGACCGCGCCGGCGATGGCGCCCTTGACGGCGTTGCTGATCAATTGATCGCGTTCGTTGCCCGTGATGACTATGCGTTGCATCGTATCTCCTTGGTAAGGGGTAAGGACAGGCGGCGCGATGGTGCGAAGTTGCATGCGGCATTGCATGCAACTCCGCGCCGCCCGGCTGGAACCGGTCAGGCGTCCCGGCGGGGCGCCGGCCTGTTCGCCTGCCAGATCGCCGCCAGTGCGATGCCCGCCCCGAGCAGCACGGCGCCGGCCGTTTTCGGATGCATGACCGCATTGGTATAAAGACTGTTCTCAAGCACCGGAAGCACCGGTTCCGCCAACTCGTCCCGCTCGATGCCGTCCTGACTGGCCGTGTGAAGATTGTCCCGCCCGCGCGGATGCGGCGGGCGGGTCGTCCGCTGCAGCGCCGGCATGACGCGCTGCATGACGATGTCGAGCATGCCCGGCATCGCATATTCGGCCACGGCCAGCAGTTTCGCGGCGGCGCCGATTTCGATGTCGCGTTTCGGATGCGCCGCCGCGTAGAGGATGGCGTCGGCCACGATGTCCGGCGCATAGACCGGCGGCGGAAGTCGCGGTTCGACATCCATCATGTTCTTTGCATGGGAAACGAACATGGAATTCACCGAAGCCGGCTTGATCAGCGTCACCGACACCGGCGCGCCTTCTTCTTCCAGTTCCATGCGCAGGGAATCGGTATACCCTTCGACCGCGTGCTTGGATGCAGCATAGATTCCCTGCAGCGGCGTGGCGCGGTCGGAGAAACCGCTGCCGATGTTGATCAGCGCGCCGCCATGCCGCTTCAGATGCCGTACGGCAAACAGCGATCCATGCACCACGCCCCAGTAATTGGTATCGAACAACCGCTGCTTGTCCTCAAGGGTGGTTTCCTCATTGGTGCCGAACATGCCGACGCCGGCGTTGTTCACCCATGTGTCGAAACGGCCGAAACGCTGCAATGCGGTGTCGGCGATGCGGCGCACATCGTCTTCGATACCCACATCGGCCGTCACCCAGGTCACGTCCGCCCCCTTGCCGGTCAGCTCCCGCGCCAGCAGCTTCAATACTTCTTCATTGCGTGCCGCCAGCACCAGCCTGGCACCGCGGGCCGCCGCCTTGCGCGCGGTGACGAGGCCGATGCCGCTGGTGGCGCCGGTCAGCACGATGACCTGGTCGGCAATTCTTTTCAAGCGTGGTTTCATGAAGGTCCCTTGGAAAAATCGTGGCGCGATCGGTGCGCCTTATCCAATCGACCAGTAATCTTGCATAGGGTTCACATGCCGGCCGGGAGTCGCCGGCCCGGTTTTCCAGGAAGAAAAAGATGGGCTAGGCGGCAATCGGTTCATCGCCGCCATCCTGCCCGATGGCGCGGTACTGGCTCGGCGACGTGTGTTCGAACTTTCTCCAGATACGCCGCAACTGGCGGGTGGAGTTGAAGCCCGACTGTTCGGCCACCCGCTCGATATCCAGCCGGGATTGCGCCAGCAGCTCCCGCGCGAGGCTGATGCGGATGCGCTGCAGATAATCGACGATGCCGGTGCCGGCATGTTCGCGGAAGAGCCGGTTCAGGTGGCGCTCGCTGGTGCAGGCGATCTGCGCCAGCGCGGCGACGGTCCAGTCGCGGGCCGGGTTCTCGATGATGGCATCCTGCACCCGGTGCACCGCGGGATGCATGTGATTGCGAAATGCCAGCCAGGGCGACAGTTGCGGGTCGTTGCCGGCCCGGCGCAGGTAGATGACCATCTTGTGGGCGACGATGGCGCTGATGCGGTGACCGGCCACCCGTGCCACCATGTGCAGGGAGAGATCGATGCCGGCCGTCACGCCGGCGCTCGTGCAGGCCATGCCGTCTTCGACGAAGATGCGGTTTTCCACCACATGCGCACGCGGCGCGAGACGGCGCAAGGCGTCGTAGTGATTGTGGTGTGTGGTGCACTGGCGGCCGTCCAGCAGTCCGGCATGGCCGGCCAGCAGCGCGCCGGTGCAGATGCATAGCATCCGGTGCCGCGGCGTGACATGCTTGCGCAGCCATTCGATCGTGCGCCGGGCGGCCGGCGAGCTGAAATCATCATCCAGGCCGGTGCACCCGACCAGTACCACGATCGCCTCCGCCGGCAGATCCGGCGGCAAGGGCTTGAATCCGGTGAGGTGGAGCCCGATCGAGGTGTCGATGCGGTTTTCCGCGCTGATGTAATGCAGGGCGAACAGCGGCGGCGTGCCCTCCACCTCGGCGGTCCGGTTGGCGTAGCGGAATACCTCCGCCGGACCGACCAGGTCCAGCGCCAGCGTGCGCTCACGCAGCAGAAAATAGACCGGCATCGGCGCGTGGCGGCCGTTCATCGAGAGAGTGTTCGCAGTAGCCATCCGAATTCCATTCAATTTCCATCTGCCGCGCGGTGGCCTGCGCAAGCGGGCGGCCGGCGAGCCGTTCCACCAGGTGCAGGCTCATGTCGATACCGGCTGAAATGCCGGCGGAAGTCACGACTCTACCGCAGTCGATCCAGGGCGTGTCGGCCCGTACCTGCGTGCGGACGAAGCGTTGCCGCAGCGCGTCCTGGTCTTCCCGGTGGGTGGTGGCCGGCAAGCCGTCCAGAAGGCCCGCCTCGCCGAGCAGGAACGCGCCGGTGCAGACCGAGGCGGTGATCTCGCACCGCGCCGCCTGCGCACGAATCCAGGCGATCAACGCCGGGTCCGCCATCGCCTTGCCGACATCGCCGCCGGGCACGATCAGGAGGTCGAGGTCGGCCGCCGGCGGCAGCACGCAATCGGGCAATACCTTCATGCCGCCGCGGGCGCGGATCGGCTTCATCCCGGCCGATACCAGGAAGCACCGGAACAGCGCCGGATCGCCGCCCCGCCGTCCATGCACGCGCGCCGCCGTCGAAAAAACCTCGAACGGGCCGGAAAAGTCGAGTACCTCGACATCGTCAAACATCAATATGCCAATCGCCAGCATCACCTGCTCCTTGGTTAACCGTTATGCGCGACAGATGCGCATGGTCAGGCAAATTGTAGGAAGGGCGCAGCAGCGGCGAAATGCGGGGACGGGACAGGATGCGGACAAAAGCGGACATTTTCTGCGGGAGGCCGGATGAACCGGCAGAAGAGGGAACCGGAACTATCGCTCTGTTGCCGTTACTCATGCGGACAATGCCCATCCACCGCGTCAACCAACAGAATGAGGAAGCATCATGCGTAACTTGGTGTCCCCTACCAGCCTGCATTACTCCCGGCTTCCGCAGCCGGATTCGCCGCCTGCTGAAGCCGCATCGGCTTCACAGTCGACGCCGTCAACGGCTTCCTCGTCGCCGACCCGGCGCAGGAGCATGCTGAGCGGTGGTCTCAATCCCGCCAGGCTGGCCGGCCAATTCAAGAATCTGATGAAAGACAGTCTGCCGAACCTCAAGATTCATATGCGCGGCCAAACCGATCGAATTGCCCGGCAACTGGTCGAAATGACGCCAAGCGGCTCCCAGGCGCCAGATGCGCCCGGAGTGAAACAGCTTGCTTCGAACATGCGGAAAAATATGACGAAGGAAGAGCGCCGCAGTTTGAAGAGGAACCTGAAACAGCTGGCCGGTCCCGAGAATGGGTAGGCCGCAGCCGTGCTTGCCGGACTGCGCGATGCCATCCTCCACGGCGGGCAACCAGGCGAGTCATTAATGGCGACAAGGTTAAACGAACTGCAAAGCCTGGCAGCCAAGCAGAAAGTGGAGAGCGACATCGCCAAAAAGATCGCAAATCTGACCGGCGAGGGCGACAACCGCAGATTGCATTCCATGGCTCAACGCAGACTCGCCGCCTGCAATGCGCTTTCGAACATCGCGGAGCAGGAGCTCGCCTGCCGCGGCTTATTGGAAATCCTGACCATGCCAAACCAGGGGCCGGCGTCAATGGATGCGCCAGCACGCCACTTCGATCAACGATTGAACCGATTGACAGCATTCAAGCCAAGAGATTTTGTCCAGGATTGGACAGCCTCGCTGAATTCCATCGTACTGTATCGTGGCCAGGTGGAAGAAAGGATGATCAAGACGACCAGCGAGTCCATCATGAACAAATTCAACGATATTCTAAAAATGAAAGAGAAGCCTCACCTGCAACTCCACAATTTCAAGGAACTTGAAAAGCTGCTCGACGCTGTGCGCAAAGGCATACCTGAAGGAGTGGCAGTACGGGTGAATGTTGATGCCGGTTTGTACGAACACTTTCCGATCCTGACGCTTCCGGAGGAACCGGCCGGCGCAAGCACGCGGACCGGAACCGCGGCGAATACGCCTCGCCGGTCGGGATTCCGCTCATCCGGAGGTAAAGAACATGCAGGCTCGACAAGTGCCTGACCGGCAAGCGGAATTGAAACAGCAGGAACTTGTGGCCAGGATCGAAGCGCTGTTCCGGGAGTCCGCGCAATCGCTGGCAAAACTCTATCGTAGTGCCGATGCCCACCCTGCTCGCCGGCTTGACGGACAGCTCTCCGCCGCCGCGTTGCGGACGCACAATCAATCCTTTGTCGCCAAGCAGCGCATCTTCGAGGAATTCATCATGGCCGCCTATTACAACCGGAACAATCCCGCCTGGGACCCGGCGCGCGCGGAAACGTATTGGAGCGAGCTTGCCGACGACGATCCACTGCGGATACTGCTCGGTCAGCAAGATACCGGAGCGGCGTCCGAATCACTTCCTGAATAGCCTGCCGCACAGACCGCCAGGAGCGGCGTTCGCTAGCGCGCGCTTTCCACCCGGTTGCGGCCGAGGCGCTTGGCCTGCAGCAGGGCGCCGTCGGCGGCTTCGGTCAGACCGGCGGCGGTGTCGACCATCGGATAGCAGGCGACGCCGGCGCTGAAGGTGGCGTAGAGCGCGCCGCCGGGATGTGCATGCGGCAGCGCTGAAAAATCTTCCCGGATGCGCTCGATCACCGACCTGGCCTGCTGCAGGTTCACTTCCGGCAGCGCGATGATGAATTCCTCGCCGCCGTAGCGGCCGATCAGGTCGATCGACCGCAGCCGTCCCTTGAGCAGCCATGCCAGCCCGCGGATGACCTGGTCGCCGACCGGATGGCCGTAGGTGTCGTTGATCGACTTGAAGTGGTCGATGTCGATCATTGCCACCGTCAGCGCACCGTGGGGTTCGGTCTTGCCCACCATGGCCTGCAGGCGCGATTTGGCGGCGGTATGGTTGAGCAGGCCGGTGAGGCCGTCGAGCCGGGTCGAACGGCGGGTCTCGCGGAAGCGCTCGATCCGCGTCTTGACCACCGCCGCCAGCAGCACCGGGTTGAAAGGCTTGATGAGAAACTGGTCGCCGCCGAGGCGCAGCGCCTCGACCTGCATGCCGACATCCGATTCGCCGGACAGGTAGACGATCGGCAGCGAATTGTAGGCAGCCATCTGGCGCAGCACCCGGGTCGCCTCCACGCCATTGAAGCGCGGCATGTACATGTCCATCAGGACAAGGTCGGGGCGGTAGGATTCGAGCGCGTCGAGCAGCTTGCCGGGATCGCTGATGGCTTCGGTGTCGATGTCATGCTCGGCCAGCGTGCGCTGGATCAGCGCCACCGCCACCCGGGAATCCTCCACCACCAGCACCCGGTACTGTTCCTGCTCATGGGTCTGGACGAGGTCGAGGATGCAGTTGAGCACCATCGACGCCTGGTCTTCCGCCGGGATGGTGACGTCGATGCCGGCCCGCATCAGCGCGACGATCGGCTCGATCGCCGCCTGCACGCCGAGATAGAACAACTGGCTTGCCGGGCAGCTCATGCGGATGGTGGCGATGCAGTCGAATTCGGCCGGTTCGGCGCTGGCGTGCGCGGGAATGAACAGCACCGCCAGCGGCTTGTCTTCCGGCAGATGCTGGCCGCCCCAGTCGATCTCGAAAATCCGGAAGCCGAAGAACTGCAACTGGCGTTTCAGCGCATCGGCCATCCCGCGCTTCTCCGGCGCGGAAATCATCCATACCGAACGCGGCTTGATCCAGTCGATATCGGGCGTGCCGGTACTCGGTTCGTCGGTACGCCGCTCCGCCGGTATCAGCCGCGAGCTGGCCACCGATCCGAGCAGGGTATCCATCTGGCGCTGCAGCGCGACGATATCCTGCTGCTTGAGGGGATGGGTGGAGATGTCGCCGAGCTTGGCAAGCGCCGCGTTCTCCAGTCCCTCGCACAGCCGCACCAGCCCGGGCAGGCGCAGGCGGTTGAAGAACTCCGCCAGGGTGTTGACCGCCACCGTGAACTCGATGAACTGCTCGAAGCGGCCTTCCGCCACGTAACGCTCCCATCGCGTCCGCAGCACATACAGGCGGTCTTCAGTTGAATTCGGCGGCAGCAATGTCATGATTTGCTTTGGAAAAATGAGTTCGCATTATCGTGGATCGCCCGTCTGGCAGCAACGCGCAAGCGATATCCTGTTGCGGATCGGTTCAACCCGGCGCGGCGCTATACCACGTGCAGCACCGGGCGCGAGGACGGGAACAGGAAGCGGCGCAGCATCAGTGCCGGGATGTCTTCCGCCGGTACCGGCCTGGAGACGTAATAGCCCTGTATCTCGTTGCAGGACAGCGCCTGCAGCACGCGCAATTGCTCCTCGGTTTCGACGCCTTCGGCGACGACCGTCATGCCCAGCACGTGCGCCATCGACAGGATCGCCATGAAGAACATGTCGCCGTCCTTGCCATTGCACAGCCGTCCGGTGAACTCGCGGTCGATCTTCAGGATGTCCAGGTCAAGGCGCTGCAATTGCGACAGCGATGAATAGCCGGTGCCGAAATCATCCACCAGGAGTTTAATGCCCATGTGCTCCAGCGTTTCGAGTTCCCGTATGGTGTTGCCATCCTCGCCGATCATGCAGGACTCGGTGATTTCGACTTCGAGCAGCGACGAATCGATGTCATGGCGATTCATGCAGGAGGCAAGCCGCTGGGCGATGCGGCCGTGAATTAATTGCAACGCTGATACGTTCACTGACACCGGCACCACCGGCAGCCCTTGTTTCCGCCATTGCGCAAGCTGTGCGCATGCCTTTTCGATGACCATCTCGCCCAGGCGGACGATCAGGCCGGTCTGCTCCGCTATTGGAATGAATTCCTGCGGACCGACGATCCCGCGTTCCGGATGCATCCAGCGCACCAGCGCTTCCATGCCGCGCAGTTCGCCGCTGAAGGTATCCACCCGGGGCTGGTAATGCAGCACGAATTCATCCCGCTCGATGGCCTTGCGCAAAGCCGTTTCGCTGTTCAATCGCTGCATCAGGTTTTCGGCGAACTCGGGCAGGAAGAAGCGGTAGGTTGCCTTGCCGGCGGACTTCGCCGTGTACATGGCGATATCCGCATGCTTGAGCAGCGTTGGCCCGTCCCGGCCGTCCTGCGGATACAGGCTGATGCCGATCGAGCCGCGCACGGTGTGGCTGTTGCCGTCGGCCAGCACGAACGGCTCGCTGAGGGTCTTGATGACACGGTGCGCCACTGGCCGGACATCGTCCGCGCCTTCGATGCGTTCGAGGATGATGGTGAATTCATCGCCGCCGAGGCGGGCGACATTGTCGCCCGGACGGATCACCGATTTCAGGCGCAATGCCGCCGCCTGCAGCAGCGCGTCGCCGGCGGCATGTCCGAGCGTGTCGTTGATGTTCTTGAAATCGTCCAGGTCGACGAACAGCAGTGCCACCATGGTGTTGGAATCCGCCGCTTTCTGCAGTGCCGTCGGCAGGTAATGCGTCAGCCAATGGCGGTTCGGCAGCGTAGTCACGCTATCGGCGTTGGCCAGTTGCGATAGCGCTTCTTCATGCGCCTTGGCTTCGGAAATATCGCGCAGCGTCACGGCCAGCCCGTGGCCCGAACGCACCAGGCGCCGATGTACCCAGGTTGCTTCCAGCGGACTCTCCGGAGACACCTTGAATTCGTCCTCGTAGAAACCGGTTTCCATCGCCCGCCGGAAAATGCTCAGCACTTCCTCGAGATAATCGCTGGGCGGCATGAAGTCCCGGAACTTGGCCCCGATCAGCTGCCTGCGGGTGGTGCCGTAGTAGGTGGCGCCGCGTTCGTTGCAATCTTCCACCTGAAAGTCGATGATGCGCCTCTGGTCGCCATATACCGCACGGACCATGTAAAACCCTTCGCGCGCGCTGTCCGTCGCCAGGCGGTAGGTATTCTTCACTTCTTCGGCCTGGTGTTTCCTCCATGCCAGACGGGATGAAAATGCCATCCCCGTTACGGCGAACAGGAACAGCAGCACGGTGCCGGCGGCGGCCATGTTGCGATAGTCGCGCGCCATCTTTTCGTGGGATGCAAAAGTCTCCTGCTCCGACAGGCCCACGGAGGCGACCAGCGGATAGGCCTGCAGCGCGTGCCAGGCAACGACGCGCGGTTTCTTATCCAGAAAGCTGTCGGACGGGTAGAGCACCGTTCCCGTATCGGACGTAAAGACAGGCTGTGCATGGAAAAGGCTGGTGGTGGATGCCGCCGCGTGTCCGACGCGCAGGGACAGCGGCGTGCCGTCGCGATGGTTGACCGAAAAGTAGTCGCTTTTCTCCATCCGCGATTCATCGGTGATCGACGCAAGGTATTCCGGTTCCAATGCGAGCGACACCACGCCGTCGAATTCGCCGGCCGGCGTGTTGAGCCGGCGGGTGAATCGGATAAGGGTTTTTTCGAGACGGGGCGAAAAGTCCGGCTTGACGATCAATAGTCCCTGGTTCTGTGCAGCCTTGTGTGCCTTGAACCATGGCCGTTCGCTGTAGTCGAGCAGGAAAGGGCGTCCCACCGTGCTGGTGACGAGAGCGCCGTTGCGGTCGAAAATGCTGACGTACAGCTTGTCCGACCGTGGATACAGGCCGTAACGATACTGATCGTCGAGCCGCAGGCCGTGGTGCGAGGTCTCCCAATAGTATTTGATGCTGAGGGTAATCTGGTCGAGCTGCTCGGCGGCCCGTGCGAGACGCTCCGCATGCATCTTCGAAAGGGAGTCCGCCCGGGCTTCACTGCCTTTCCGTATGGCGTCTTCCGCCTGGTCCAGCCTGGCTTCGGTCACGCTCCAGAGCAGGCCGGAAAACACGACCGCGGCGAGGGGCCAGGCGAATATCGGATTAATGACACGTTCCAACAGCTGAAGCTGCTGGCCTTCCCTGGAAATGGTGTGTGCAGACTGCCTGGTCATCTCGTTATATGCATGGAAACAATTGGGTGATCCGGCGGTTGCCGCTCGAAATTCAGCCAGTGGAAAACGCCGGCAGGAGAAGGTCGGAAAAGATTACCACAGCGAAACTGCGAATTTCGCAAAGCCGGGTGAAATTGCGATATGTGCAACCTGAGTGTTGTTAAGTATTCTCGAACTGGTCCTGGCCACGTGTTTCGCTGCAGTGCGGCATTCTTTATATTTTTCTAAAAGCGCATCAAATTGCCCGAACAGCGCTATGCTCGGTTACTGGCTGCGGGACTTGCGGCCTAATATCATTTGGAGACAAGCATGAACGTTGCACAACCAGTACTCAAAACCGCCGCGGGCAAGACATGGGCAACCATGGACGGTGGCGCGAAGGCGATTTTTCTCATGAAAGTCTCAGTGATGCTATGCAGCTTCGGCTACATTTTCGGCGGCGCTCTCGTTGACGGCATGGTGTACGAAAAGCTGCCCGACTCAGGCAAATGAATGTTGCCGGCTAAACCAAAAAGACCAGCGTATCAAGCTGGTTTTTTTACGCCCGAAGCATGCCGTTCCGTTCGGCGCCAACAGTCATGTCGATAGCAGGAAGGCGACAGGGCTGCAATGCATTGCAGTGCATTCCGGAACCTTAAAACCGCTTGGTCCTGAACTCGTGGCTGACCACGATCCTGGTCGTGGCGATCAAGGTACTCAGCCCCAGTATCAATTGCGTAAGCGTATGGCCGGGAAGGACCCAGATCTGCGACGGCGGCTGGTCTATCCCGGTGGCTGCCGTAAGGAGAGGCGATACCCATTCGGCCTCCGGCGTGACGTCCAGCAGGATGCTGCCTTCCGGATCGGTATGCAGGTAGACCTCCCCGCCATGAACCAGCCGGAAGCAGATGCCGTAACCGCGCGCGTTCGGTTTCGTCATCGCGCGCTGCAGGTCGCGGTTATAGCTGTCGATCCATGCTTCGACGTCGTAGGTATTGTTGAGCACAATCCATGGACGTTCGATGGGCTGGTCCTGGGGGAGGTCGTCTGAGTCGTGCATGCCGTCTGCGTTCGAATGGGTGAACCGCTGATTTTACTTGCCCGCGCCTGAAAGCCGGCGCAAGGCATCGGCGGTCGCGGTATCGGCAGGGAAAAATGTTTCCAGTGCAAGTTCCGATAGCGTGACGTCGATCGGCGTGCCGAATACCGTCGTCGTACTGATGAAGGACAGCACGCCGCCATCGGTGAGCAGCTGGAACGGCACCACCACGCCGGCATAGTCCGCTCCGGCGGCATGCGGCTTGCCCCATGCGCCGTCCGGTGCCGGATAGGCGGCCAGTTCTTCCAGCAGCGCCACCAGCACCGGATCGGCGCTGATATCGATCTGGCGGCGCAGCCTGTCGAACAGGTGGGCGCGCCACTCGTTGTAATTGCCGATGCGCGGCGCCAGCCCTTGCGGATGCAGGCTCAGGCGCAGCACATTCAGCGGCGGCTGCAGAAGCGCTGCGTCGATGCCGGCAAGCAAGGGCGTCACCGCGCCGTTGGCGGCCACCATGTTCCAATGCCGGTCGAGCGCCAGTGCCGGGTAAGGCTCATGCCCCTTCAGCACCAGTTCCATTGCCTTGCGGGCGGCATCGAGCGCCGGGTCGTCGAGCCCGCGCTGCGGAAATACCGGCGCGTAGCCGGCGGCGACGAGCAGGGCGTTGCGTTCCCGCAGCGGTATCTGCAGCTGCTCGGCGAGATGCAGCACCATCTCGCGGCTCGGCACCGAGCGGCCGGTTTCCATGAAACTCAAATGGCGGGTGGAGATGTCGGCTTCGCATGCCAGGTCGAGCTGGCTCATGCGGCGGCGCTGGCGCCATTCGCGCAATACATCTCCAACGGGGCGGGAAATAGTCGTCATGCCGCGATGATAGCGCAACAAAAAAACACGCCCCATTACCTCCGACGTAATCGACTTGCCCGCGCCGATGGACAACCATGGAGTCACTCATCCACCACGGACCATCACAGGAGCGAACCATGGAGCACCTCGTCACACTGATCGACCGGTACATGCATATCTGGAACGAGACCGATGCCGCGAAGCGGCGCGGCCTCATTGCACAAACCCTCGGCGAAAGCGCCAGTTATCTCGACCCGCTTACCCATGCCTACGGACATGAATGCATCGATGCCATGGTTGCGGGCGTGCAGCATCGTTTTCCCGGACATTGTTTCGAACGAATCGGCGACATCGACTGCTTGCAGGACCGGCTGCGCTTTCGCTGGAGGATGTCGCCGGCCAAAGCCGATGCGGCAGGTGCGATGCGGATCGAAGGCACCGACTTCGCCATCGTCGGCGACGGACTGCTGCAAAGCATCACCGGCTTCCATGATCCCGCGCCCGCCGAGGCCATGCCGGCCCCGGCAGCGTCCAGGCCGCGCGGCTGGTCGGTGCAGAGTTTCGCCGCTTTCTGGAACAAGCCCGATCCGGCACTGGTGCCGCGCGCGCTGACGCCGGACGTGGCCGGTTACTGGCCGGGCAATCCGGAACCGGTGCGCGGCATTCCGGAATACACCCGGCGTATCGCCGACCTGGTCGCGGCGATGCCGGATTTCCGACTCGAGGTCGCCGAACATGCGGTCAATGGCGATTGCGTATTCATTCACTGGATTGCACGCGGCACCCATGAAGGCCGGGCCGTTGAATTCAATGGCGTCGATCGCGTGCGCATGCGGGACGGCCTGGTGGCGGAGAACCGGATCTTCTGCGATCACCCGCTGATTCACGCCCTTGCCCAGGGAAGGTTGCAGCCGCATGCCGTTGCCGCAACAGCCTGACTGCGCTGTTTTATCCATCGTAGCGACTTTACTCACCCACCCAAGGAGCTTGCCATGTCACTCTTCGAACATCCTTCCTTCCTGCGTCGTGTCCTGCTCGCCGACGCTGCCGCCAGCACCATCACCGGCGCGCTGATGCTTTTCGGCGCTTCGATGCTGGAACCCTTGCTGGGCTTGCCGGTATCGCTGATGCAGATCGCCGGCGCCAGCCTGCTGCCCTTCGCGGCGCTGGTCGCCTTCATCGCCACGCGCGAACGCGTCTCGCGCCGCGCGGTATGGCTGGTCATTATCGTCAATGCGGTATGGACGATCGACAGCATCGCGCTGCTGCTGACCGGCTGGGTGCAGCCGACCCTGCTGGGCAATGCCTTCGTGATCGGGCAGGCCCTGGCGGTCGGCGTCCTGGCGGAGCTGCAATATTTCGGCTTGCGGCGCGCTCGAATGGCAGCGGCCTGAGCGCCTAATCGAAAACAGGCGCAATCGCGATCGGCGCGCTCTGCGTCATGACCTGCCCCTTTTCCGGCCACTCGGAAAAGCGGTAGGTCGCTGTCCGCAGCAAGGGAGCGGCATCCTCGGGGAACGCGCTTCCGTCCGCCATGGCGATTTCCTTCTGCGCCTGGTCGGTGTTCCGGAAGCGCACCGGTGAATCCATCGTGTTATGCGCATAGGAGAAGCGCACGCCCACGCATTTCCGGTCCTGCATCGACGACCTGCCGATATAGCGGAAATAGTTCAGCGCCTGCTCGCAGGCCGCCTGCAAATCCGCAGTCTCGTAGATGCCATCGGCGCGCGGGATGATCGAGATTCTCGGCTGCATGGCGTAGGACTCGGCCTTGCGGTTCAACACCAGCCGCGCATTGTCGTCATAGGCGGATTTGAGCAGCGGGAAATTCGCCCGCCCGACGGCGTCGAGCGCCAGGTTCAATCGGGTCGAAGGGCCGACGAGCGTGAGTCGTACGCCTTCCAGCGATACGCTTCTATCCTTCGGCGCAACCTGGTAGTGATGCTGGATGAGATGCTTCGGCTTGCCGTATTTGTCGAACCGGATCATCTGCCGGTATGCATCCCGGTAGCTCACCCAATCGCCATCCTGCGCAGCCGCTTCGCTGATGGTCGGCGCCGGTGCTGCCGCGAACGCAGGCAGCGCGGCAAGCAGCGTCGCGCAGAGCGTGGCGGGGAGCAGCAGGCGCAGGATGTTCACGTTAGATAATCCGCTCGGTCAGAATCGATACACCAGTCCGGTGCGGACGGTGGCATTGTTGCGGCGGTCGGTCAGCGGACTATCCGCGGCCGGCCCCATCAGGCGGTTCAGCGATAACTGCGACGTCAGCAGCCAGAGATTGCTCAGTTCCCAGTTCCAGTTGACCGTGAACTGGAGGTCGCGAATGCCACCGGACGGCCGGTATGCGGCCGCGTCAGGACCCGCAGTGGAAGCGCCATCCACGCCGAAATAGTCCTGCGTATAGCGGCGGTTGGCCCAGGTCGCGCCTGCCGACAGCGTGACGGCATGATGCGGCGCGACCTGGATGAATTTCTGTATGCCGGCATTCAGCAGCAGGCCATTGCGGTCGTTGCCTGCACCGTACAGCACGCTGCTTGTCAGGCGCAGGTTTTCATCGAGGTAGCGGTTGAGAAATGCGCCGCCCTGCAGCGCCGAGCCGACATCGGTGAATCGCGGTCTTTGCTGCAGGTCGGCGCCGGGCGCTGCGACACCGATGCCGCCGATGCCGGAAAGCTTCTGTGCGCCGGAGGCATTGCGTCCCGGTTCGATTGCCAGCAGCGGCCCGAACTCCAGTGTCGGACTCGCCGACAGATGCATGCCTGCGCTCAGTCCGGACACGAAAATGCCGTTGCTCCATTGCACCTGCACCAGTGCGACCGGGTCGGTCTCCTGGCGGTCCGACCCCCTGTAGCGCGGCGCGGACGTAATGCCGATGCCGGCATACATGTCCTTGCTGCCGTCCGGCATGAGGCGAGCCGTGGGCGTTTGCGCAATGGCGAGACTGGAGGTGCCGAGCAGGGCGAGGAGAAACAGGTTTTTCATGGCCGGTAGACGATAAGGAGGAGACGTGCGGCGCTTCGGACTTCGTTACGCCGGACGCCGATGCATATGCGTCGCGTATTGTATGGTTTTCCTTCCGGCATGTGCTCGAAAAGCCGTTTCCATGCGTCATCGACATCGGCTGAAGGACGGCAAACCATCGTCAGCCCCGTATTCCCAAAACCGGGATGACGGCCATGGGTTGCGCCGGCCGGCGTGCTCCAGCACTTCCGTTGCCTTCAATCC
>JAESFT010000637.1_pt1 | contig 17070 bp, 16 predicted proteins | sample 9269451 | NCBI WGS metagenome assembly JAESFT01 (sample SAMN14502557, study PRJNA617106) | algae metagenome | isolation source: Scytonema hyalinum WJT4-NPBG1 and co-occurring heterotrophs from well... | place: USA: Mojave Desert, Joshua Tree National Park, California | collected 2006-05-25
GCGCCTCGGGCGACGGGGTGAACGTGCCCTTGACGCAAACGCCCTTCGCGCCGCTGGCACGCACACCTTTGTGGTTTCCGCCCACCGCAAACAGGGCGTCCACGATGGCCTCCACGTCCGCATCGCCCGATGAGCCGGGTTGTGTCTGTGCTCCTTGGCCGAGCGCATCGACAGTTGGCGTCGTCTGGGCCAGCACCGTCCCGGCGAGCAGGCAGGCGACAACGCTTGCACAGGTCAGCGCGATACGTTTCGACATCGTCGGGTTCCTTCTTGATCGTGTTCGCCGCTACTCAGACAGGCGCTGAAGATGCGGGCCAGTCAAGCTGCGCTCAGCTCACCGTAGCCCTGAGCACGAAGTGATCCATAGCATGAGTAAAGCCACCTTCCCCACTCGAGGTGGTGACCGCGTGCGCTCGCGACCTTGTGGTGGGGCTCGCGTTACCTACTGCAATACCCAAGCCGGCGCGAGTGAATCCCGGCGAGCGCTCTAATTGGGTGTAGAAGACACCACGCTTGCAAATAGTCATAGAGGCTTCACAAACATGACGAACAGGTCTGACGAGGAGCAACAAATGAGGCTGACGTAGCTTCAGAGTTGCGATATCGCGTCTGCATTCCGTCAGTCCTTCACGGGGTGGCATCCGAAGCGCTCCGCCCCCGCGAGAGATTGACCAGGTTCTCGGTGATCCTCTTAGCCAGCGCCGCATCGCCACCGTCGAAGGTCGCGCTGTCGGCCCCGCACAATCTCAAGAAGATGTTCTGGAGGCTTCCGAACGCGAAGTAGTCCTCGGAAGGCGGTTCATGGGGCAGATCACGCATCTGCTTTGCAACGTTCTCCTGGGTAATTCGGATCAAGCACCACAGGTCACGCTGTAGCGCTGCGTCCGCGGACGCGATGATCTCGTTGATGCGCCGTTCTTCCGGGCTCATAACTGGACAAGCCTTCTCCATCACAGATCGCCTCATTCTTTCGTGCCTTCAGATTACCCGAGACAGGCGCGACGAGCCCGTCGAAGGAGCGTGTGGCTCAGCGCGGTACGGCCCCGAGTTGGCGGTAGAAGCCGTCTGGATCGTACATGGCCCATTCCTCCGCGAGCCTCCCGTCTGCACGGAAGCGGAAGAAATTGATGATCTCTAGCGCAACAGGCCGGCCGTTCGGTTCTCGGGTCCCATAGGGCGTCTCAAACGGCGCGCCGGAGAACACGCCTGAGAACCGCGTGCGCGAGGCAACATAGTCGCCCTTCACGAGCAGGTCGTGCCGCGTAACAGACAGCTCCTCAAGCGAGCGCCGGAATGCTCTTTGGAAGGTCGTCAATTCGGCCAAGTTCAGGTCGCCCTCCGGCGTGTGGCAGCAAAAGTCGCTCGTGAAGTAGCGGTCCATCGCTGCCTCGTTCTCGCGCGCGATCGCCTCCTCGCCGATCCGTACGAGCTCGCGCCCGAGCTCTGTTTCAAAGTCCTCTTGTGGCATATTGTGTCCTCCCAAGTATTCATTGCAGCCGACGTCCACGCGCAAAAAGAACGGATCGTCGCTGCGAGTGATCTACGTAGGCAACTCGACTTCGATGCGGTTGTGATAGGCTGTTCTAAAACTGGAAGGATCACACCGTGGTTGAGAGTTCGAGATCGGCCGGCCGTGCCGCCCATCGCGGCTGATCGGCGGCAGGATCGCTCGCTACAGGGAAATACGGCAGGACCTCTGAAGCCAGTTCCTCGACTGTGTCCTGTACCGGTCGCTCATTGAACACGCAGGCGTCACTTGATCCCTCAAGGTTGCAGATCGCGCACTATAGCGGCCCTGACTTCCGCGATCACGGTGTTCCGCTCCTCCAGCGAGAGCGTCGTTCCCGTGAGATAGACAGCCACGACTACGGGGCCCTGCGTCGGCACGGGGTTGCCTTGCGGCCAGATCACGGCCACGACGCCACGCGAGCCGTACTCGCCCGAACCCGTCCGGTCGGCGATCCGCCATTCCATCGGCAAGCTTGCCCGCAGGAGGGGGCCGCCTACCTGGTTGTTCACGAGCCACTCTTTGAGCTGTTCACGGGAACGATCAGACAGCGCGTCGCCGAGGAGCAACTTTTGCAAGCTGGCGGCCGCGGCATCGGGGCTCGTGGTGTCGCGCACCTCGCCCGGTCCCACGACGTTGAGGTCCGGCTCATAGCGATCGAGGCGCGTAGTCCTATCGCCGATCGAGCGCATGAAGCGGGTGAAGGCTTCGGGACCACCCATGCGGCGCAGAATCAGGTTCGCGGCGGTGTTGTCGCTCATCGAGGTCGTGGCCTCGCAGAGCTCGGCCACGGTCATGTCCTCTCCGACGCGGCTCTTGGTGACCGGCGCGTAGGACAGGATATCGCCAGCCTGGACGCGTACGCTATCACCGAGATCGGCCTGGCCCTTGTCCACCAGCGAGAGGAGATGGCCACAGGAATAAGCTTTGAAGGTGCTCGCGATCGGAAAGCGCTCGCCGCCTCGGTGCGACCAGGTCTCGTTGGTTGCCAAATCCGTGAGACGGACGCCAAGGCGTCCCCCCGTCCGCGCTTCAATCCCGGCGACGGTGGCGCCCAGCGCGTCACCGAGTTTGGTGTCGCCAGCCCCCACCCCACCGCTCGTTGAGACGGCGGCGAGGCAAAGCAGGACGGCGAGAGCTCCGCGGTAGGCATTGGTTCGCTTAAACATCGGTGAAGGTCCTTGCAGTGTCGCGCAGGGTGATAGCGATAGGAACGGGTGTCGTTGTTGGGTGCGCCGATGGTGATCGGGCCACCGTGGCGCTGGTACATCACATTTCCCGCGAGCACCTCCCCATCCTGTCCGGGCGAGCGCCCGATCTGCAATGGCGATCTCTCCGTCTCCCGGGGCATTTCAGAAGCACGGCGACGATCGAATGGTGAAGCAGGCGCTTCGTTCACGAGACATTGATCTTTGGTGACGGAACTCAGAGACCAGTCAGCGATGTCTACCTGCACTGTCCAGGTGTCGAATGCATATTACTCTCATAGTAGCGCCCGTACACGATGTCAGAGAACAGCTTCCGCGGTTCGAGGCGGACATCTCGGGATGATTGCTCCGTCACTGCGCCTATAGCAGCTTCTCGAGCGTGATTGGGAGATCGCGCACCCGCTTCCCGGTGGCGTTGTACACGGCGTTCGCGACCGCGGCGCCGGTGCCAGTGATACCAATCTCGCCTACACCGCGAGCGCCCATCGGCGTGTGCGGGTCAGGGATGTCGGTCCACATCACCTCGATCTCTGGCACATCCATGTGCACCGGCATATGATACTCGGCGAGGCTAGGGTTCATCACGCGACCGCTGCGCTCGTCGAACTGTGTCTCTTCCATTAGCGCCAGGCCGAGGCCCATGATGATGCCGCCGCGGAACTGGCTGGCCGCAGTCTTGGGGTTAAGGATGCGGCCGCAATCAAAAGAGCCGAGAAATCGGCTGACGCGCGTCTCGCCCGTGATTGCGTTCACGCGCGCCTCGCAGAACATCGCGCCGTGGCTGTGCATTGACCAGTGCATCATTTCAGAAGGGTTGGGCGGAGCCGCCTCCACGCTGACCTCGTCGCGCTGCGCCCGGCCTAGGATCGAGTCGTATGTCTCGTAACGCTCCGGTTCGTCGAGCTTGCACAGCCCGGCGTTGCGGCTGCCGACCTCCTCCGACTTCAGACCGGCAAGCGGCGAGTCGTTGCCAGCCAGCCGCAGCAGCTCCTCCACGAGCGTGTTATATGCGGCGATAACCGAAGCGCCGATGGCGGCGGTCTGCTGCGACCCGCCTGCTAAGATCACGCCCGGCAGCCTCGAGTCGCCGTAATTGAAGCTGACGTTCTCCATAGGCAGGCCGAGGCGCTCCGCTGCCACCTGCGTCTGCACCGTCGCAGTGCCCATGCCCATCTCGTGCACGGCCACGTCGACGGTCGCGTGACCACCCCGTGTCAGCGTGAGGCGCGCGGCGCCGCCAGGCATGCGGTAATACGGGTAGGTCGCGGTCGCGCAGCCTATGCCGACCAGCCACTCGCCGTCCCGCGTCGCACCGGGCCGAGGATTGCGCCTCTGCCAGCCGAAGCGCTCGGCGCCGGCGCGCCAGGCCTCGGCGATTTGGCGCGATGAGAATGGGAGACCGGTGGTCGGGTCCTTCTCGGGCTCGTTGCGGATGCGCAGCTCGACGGGATCGATGCCGAGCACCTCGGCGAGCTCGTCCATGGCGCATTCGAGCGCGAAGGTCCCCACTGCCTCTCCGGGCGCGCGCATGAAGGTGTTGCCGAGCATGTCGAGTTCAACCTGCTGCACATCGAGGCGGATGTTATCCGACCGATAAGCGCTGCGGGTCGCCAGTATGAACGGCTCTGGCATGGCGTTGTGCGGCGTCTTCGCCGTGGCGCCGCTATGGATCAGCGCGGTGAGCCGTCCTTCGGCATCCGCCCCGAGCGCCACGCGTTGCTCGGTGAGCGAGCGGCCGCCCACGACGCGGTACACTCCCTCGCGCGACAAGACGAGGCGTACCGGACGCCCCGCCAGCCGAGCCGCCGCCGCGGCAAGGATATGGTGCTGCCACAGGGTCTTGCTGCCGAACCCGCCGCCGACATAGGGCGAGGTGATGACGATCTGCTCCTCGGCGATGCCGAACACCTGTGCCAGCGTCCAGGCGGAGTGCGCCACGGCCTGTTGCGCATCGTTGATGTGCAGTGTGCCATCCTGCCAGGCGAGCGTGACGGCGTGCAGCTCGATCGGGTTGTGGTTGTGCCGCGGCGTCGTGTAGGTCGCGTCGACTTTGTACGGCGCCGCAGCGAGCGCCTTGTCGGCGTCACCGATATTGTTCTGCAGCGGCTGTCCCATGAAATGCGCGGGCGCGGTGCCCCTGACGCGAGCCTCGGCGAAGGAGGTCAGCGCGTCGTTCACCTCGTAAGTCACGCCAACTAGGGACTTGGCGTAGTCGGCCTGTTCCTGCGTCTCGGCGAGCAAAACGGCGATCGGCTGACCGTTCCAGTAGATGCGATCGTCCTGCATGACAGGCACCTTGTCGCCGCCCGAAGCCTTCTCGACGGTCAGAAAGAGGGGGGGCGGCTGCATGCGGGGTGCGTTGCGGTGGGTCATCACCAGGACGACGCCCGGCGCGGCCTCAGCTTCGGCAATGTCGAGCGAGGTGATGCGGCCCTTCGCGATCGTGCTATAGGCGAGGGCTGCATAGACCATACCGTCCATCGCAAACTCGGCAGCGAAAGGTGCAGCGCCGGCCACTTTTAGCGGCCCGTCGAGCCGCGAAACCGGCTTGCCAATGTGGCCGTGCTGGCTGCGGATCAGCGGATCGGGCTCGCCGCCGCGCATCCAGTTGTCGGGCGCGAGGGCAACTGCCTTGGCCATCGCCGCTTGCATGGCGCTCTTCGTTAGCGCCTTTGTCTCGTCGACGATGCTCATGCGTTGTCTCCCACGAGTTCGCTTAGCACGGTAACAATCGTGCGCCGAGCGAGCTCGACCTTGAAGCCATTGTCTTTGAGCGGTCGCGCGTCGACGAGCTCGGCGTCGGCAGCGTCCGCGAAGGCCATCCGGCTTACCGGCGCACCACGCAGCGCCTCTTCGGCCTTCCGCGCGCGCCAGGGCTTGTGCGCGACGCCGCCGAGCGCGATGCGGATGTCCTTCACGCGCCCGCTCTCGATTTCCAGCGCGGCCGCCACCGAAACGAGAGCGAAAGCGTAGCTCGCCCGGTCGCGAACCTTGCGGTACGTAGAGCGCGCCGCGCAGGGCAGCCATGGCAGCTCGATCCCGGTGATGAGCTCGCCTGGCTCAAGCACGGTCTCGAGGTCCGGCCGGTCACCCGGGAGGCGGTGCAGTTCGGTCAGAGGCAGGCACCGCTCGCCTCCCGCGCTGCGCAGGTGGACGACGGCGTCCAGCGCGGCAAGCGCGACGCACATGTCCGACGGATGCGTCGCGACGCAGGCGGACGAGGCGCCGAGGATCGCGTGGTTGCGGTTGAAGCCGTCGATCGCGTCGCACCCTTGCCCCGGCCGCCGCTTGTTACAGCGGGATCCGTCATCGTCGTAGAAGTAGGTGCAGCGCGTACGCTGGAGCAGGTTGCCGCCTACCGTCGCCATGTTGCGGATCTGCGCCGACGCGCCGGACACGATCGCCCGGCTCAGCATCGGGTAGCGTTCCCGCACAGCGCGGTGCTCGGCCACCGCTGTGTTCTTGGCCGCGGCGCCGATGAGCAGCCCACCATCCGTCCGCTCGTCGACCGCAATTGACAGGGTGGTAACGTCGATCAGAGCGGCCGGGCGCTCAATCGTCTCGCGCATCAAGTCTATGAGGTTGGTGCCGCCGCCGAGATACTTGACGCCGTCGGATGCCGAGCTGCGGGAGACCGCATCGGCAGGGTCGGCGGCGCGCGTGTAGCTGAAGGGTGTCATACTGCCCCCTCCGAAAATGTTTCGGTGATCGCATCGACGATGCCATTATGTGCGCCACACCGGCACAGGTTGCCGCTCATCCTCTCGCGCACCTCGTCGCGGTTGAGTGGCATCACCCCGGCCGTGAGGTCGTCCGTGACGTAGCTCGGCACCCCTCGTCGCACCTCCTCCACCATGGCAATAGCCGAGCAGATCTGCCCGGGCGTGCAGTAGCCGCATTGGAATCCGTCATGCTCGACAAAGGCCTGCTGGAGCGGGTGAAGCGCGCCGACCCTGCCCAACCCCTCGATCGTCATGATTGATTGCCCCTCAAACTGCACCGCAAGCGCGAGGCACGACAGGATGCGCTCGCCTTCGACGAGGACAGTACACGCCCCGCAGGCGCCCTGGTTGCAGCCCTTCTTCGTGCCGGTGAGGTGCAGATGCTCGCGGAGAAGGTCGAGCAAAGATACGCGTGGATCGGGCGGTAGGCGCATATCCTGCCCATTGATGGTGATGGTCATCGGCACCTCCGTGGCTATAGTGGGACTCGGGAATTGACATCTTGGCGTTTCGGCGCAGTGTGAGGTAGTGCATTAAGCTCGGTGAGCGAGCGCAAGCGACGCCTCGACCCGGTATTGCTGGCCGATTACGCGTGCTGCTCCCGCGCGGCCGTGGTCCGACTGTTAGCAACGTGGGCGTGGGTGGCTCGGATCAGGCACCACAGGTCATGATCCAGCCCTGCAGTCCCGGATGAGATGATCTCGTTGATGCGCCGCTCCTCCGGATCCAAAACCGGACAAGTTTTCTGCGTCACAGCTCGCCTCCTATCCAAGCGCCGGGATGCGCGCGAGGACCTTGATCTCGAAATCGAATCCAGCCAGCCGCCGAACACCCTGGTGCGCGAGACCGGGCCGGGCGAGAAACGCCCTCCACGGCATGCTGCAATTGCTGTCCGATGCTCGTGATCAGGCCGGCAGCAGTTGACTACTCCCGCCGCGCTGTGGCTTAAAGGACGTTGTTCCCCCAAATTAGGCCGTTCCGATGCATCGGGTCGCGCTGCTCGTCTACGACGGCTTTCAAATCATTGATGCGACCGGGCCGGCGGCCGTGTTCGAGATGGCCGGTCGGGTCGGAGCGCCGTACGGGCTCGTGTTCGCCTCGATCTCAGGCGCTCCGACCCGCAGCTCGGGCGGCATCGTCGTCGAGACCGAGACGTGGACTGGCTCCGCGTTGGCTGACACGCTGATCGTGCCGGGTGCTGGACACCTGCGCGGGCCCACGTCCGATGACGCGTTCCTCCGCGGGATCAGAGGCGCTGTCGCTGAAGGCCGTCGAGTGGCCAGCGTCTGCACAGGCGCCTTCCTCCTCGCCGCGGCGGGCGTTCTGGATGGGCGACGGGCGGCCACGCACTGGATGGCCGTTCCGGACCTGAAGCGTGAGCACCCAGCGGTCGACGTGGACGGGGAAAGCATCTTCGTCGAGGACCGAGGGGTTTGGACGTCCGCCGGCATGACCGCGGGCATCGACTTGGCCCTTGCGATGGTCGGCCGCGATCACGGCGAGGATGCCGCGCGAAAGGTCGCGCAGATGCTGGTCGTGTATCACCGCCGGCCGGGAGCCCAGTCGCAACACTCTGCGCTGCTTGATCTGGTGACGCCAGACAACCGCTTCGCACCCATTCTGGCCTGGGCGCGCGCGCGTCTGGCCGAGCCCCTGTCCGTCGAACGCTTGGCTGAGGAGGCGCATCTCAGCGTCCGGCAGTTCACTCGAGCGTTCACCGAAGTCACAGGGGTGCCGCCTGCCAAGGCGATTGAACGTCTACGCTTCGAAGCTGCAAGGGCAGCCATCGAGGCGGGCGAAGGATCCATGGAGCTCGTCGCCCGTCGGTCGGGCTTTGGCAACGCCGAACGCATGCGACGCACCTTCGTCAAGCTGAGCGGACTGCCTCCCGTTTCAGTGAAGAGCGCGGCACGACGTTGGTCAGCTGGCGGCTAGACAAAGCCGTTGGCCTCTCGCCTTTTCCGGTTGAATGCTTGATGCCGGGTTTGGGCCGCACCGTTGAGTTGGATCGCGGAGCGCAGGTTGAGGCGCTAAGTTCGTCCTCGGGTGAGTTCAGCCCTCCCGCTCAACTCTCTGTCTCACCACGCTCGACCTCGCCTTGCAGCGGCTGGGTGAGGCTATTGGCAAGCCGAGCGCCGGCTCAGGAGAGAATTGACCTCCTGAGACGCCCCTTTGCACCTTTCCGCCGACAACGTGCCGGAGCCGGATGGATCATGAAAGACGAAGCTAATCCCTGGGCGATCCTCTCGTCGGAGCGACTCTATGAGGACAAGTTCATCTCCCTGATTCGCCACACCGTGCGTGATGCCTCTAGCCAGGTGTGTTCGTGAAGCACACCGGCACCTCAGGCACTGGCGGCGGTTGAAGCTTACCGTGGCCAGCGGTGAGGCTATCCCCTTGCCGATGCGAGCCAGTACGCCGTGACAAAGATGTTCATGGTCCACAGGCTGCCACAAAGGTGCGTCGCACGGACTCTCGTGAGTTTGCGAGAGTGCTGAAGCCACGAGGTCGGCTGGTGCTGCCTGACTCGATTCATCGAGGTGACCAGCCGAACTACGATGGCCTCGTGGGGCTGTTCCCGCAGAGCATTCACGAGCCTTAGTAGGTCGAGATGCTGGATGGCTAAGTCAGTCCAAAGGGGGCGGTCCTCGCCCCAACAACAGCGGCTATACTAGGAAAACTGTTGAGAAGCTGAAGGGCTCGATGTTGTAGAGGATGATAGATCAGCCCCCGGAGAGGTCGAGAGCCATACCTTCTGCGGTATCGCGGATGCTGTAGCTTTGGCCACTGAGCTGGAAACGGTCTCCCTCCGTAAACGAGAAGTCCATGATCTCGTCCATGCCCGACCCTGGCCCAAAGATGAAGGTGTCGGCACCAGCGTCGCCATAGAAGCGGTCGTTACCAGCGCTGCCGTAGATCACGTCATTGCCGCCACCGCCATATGCCAGATCGTTACCGGCTCCGCTCCAGATCGTGTCGGCTCACTAACCGGCATTCTGCGTGTCCGGGGGACGTGGGGAATCTCAGCTTGAGGAGTATCTGCGCACGACAGACGAGTATTCTTGCAGCGGCAGAGTGCCAGGCTCGATAATGGTCCGCTCCATCTGCAGGATCGGCCACTGCTCGTGAGTTGGTCTCATCAAGCAAAGCCGCCGAGCGTAGTCAGATAGGGTGCAGGATGTTCTCAACGGAGGCAACGCGTACACCTTAGCCCAAAAGTGGCTCCGAGAACGGATGCGTATGCTGAGACTATCCCGCACCGACAACTTTAGCGGTCAGCTGAAGAGGTCAGAACCACCAGGCTGATTTGGTTCTTGGGGAATCAAGCCTGCGCCTGATGCGGGCTAGAGCCTCAGTTGGCAGATCAGGGTCATATTGAGCAGCCTCAAGTGCACTCTGGCCCAAGCGCTGCTCCACCTCCTCGACAAGGTCGCGGACGTGGTCCTCATTACTGCTCAGCGTTAGTGCACCGGCCCACACTTGCTCCGGTGGCCATGTTGCTACCGCGCTTTCGATTAATCTAGCTCCGAGTGAAAACCTGCTGGCTCTCCTAGTGGCAAGCACTCGTTCGAGCGCCGCGATTTGGTCGCGGTTTAAGTCGTGCCTTCTCACGGACCGCAGTAGCGGGTCGAACACGCACCGAGCAATCTGAAGGCTAGCCTTCGTCGCCACTTGAAGAGCAGCCAGGAAGGTAGCGACTACAATCATCTGCTGGAGTGGGTGCCGTCCCAGTTCAATCGACGGCTGCACGGCCTTAAGCCAGGAACTCGGATAGCGCATCGCGTCCGCTTGGTGGACCACCCCCTCCGCCAGCAGCTCGAGTACGCCTACCTCTTCAGGCGACACTGCTGCTAGAGTCGAGCCAAGCGCTTCGGGATCACGTGCGATTCGCTCAGCCACCGCGCGCCTAACCGTGCCGCGTCTGTTGCGCAGCAGCAGGACAGTTGTGTGCCCGTCCGGGCGCGGCAAATGATCGAACAGTGCCACCGCGGTTAGCGGGCCAATGTCGTTGCTGAACAATTGAACAGCCTCGGCTGCCCCGAAAACACCGTCCGCTGACACACTAGCGAGCAGGCTCGCCCGCTCTTCATCGCTCGTCGGCCAGAAGCCTCGCAGGAACGCGAGCTCGGGCCGAAGGCGTAGCAACGCAGACCGATCTACCACTCCAGCGACAGACGCGAGTTGGGGTAGGTCGCTGGACCGCACCACTGTCTCGAATAATTGTCCTCCAAGGCTCTGTTGAGGGAACTTGGCGCATGTCGAGAGCAGTCGGCCGAGTTCCGGGCTGGTCATCCGCGGCGCTACGCGGAGCGGAGCCTCGGAACCGGGTGGCTGCGGTTGATCCCCGAACTGCTTAACCAGCGTGATAAGGACTTCTGGGTTATCGATCCGCTCGACCTCGGAGGTAACGAGATCGCGCCAGAGCCTCGGGAGCGCCTCAACTTTGGTAAGAGTGTTGCCTGGTGTACCTCCAGCATTGCCGCCGCTGCCAATTGCATCGCCTCTCCAGGTGTTAAACCTTGGGCGGGAGTGGCATTTGCACCACGAGCGTCATAGTGCACTTCACGGGGTTAGGAGCACGTACCGACACTTGGATGTGCTGGCATTGAGGTTGCAGGGCGCTTGTAGAGGCGCCGGCAATCCTGGCTGCAGAACTTCCTCGGGCGCCCCTCGATAGCTTTCCCGCAGCACTGACATGGCTTGCCGCGATGGATCGAGCGGCGCTCGCTCCAGGCTGCTGCCCCGCATTCCCTCGTGCAAAAACGCTGAGAGTTGTTGTGCGGCACGAACACCATCTCGCAGCGCTGGCAGGTCTTTGCCTGCCGTGGCTTCAGAAGCTTGTAGATCGGCCTGTGGAGCCCCGCATCGAAGCAGGAAGCGCAGAACACTCGCCGTCGGCCCGACAGGGGCGTCTGACACACTGCGCAGGCCTTAGGCGCGGATCGTTGCGCCTCGAACTGCTCCATCATCCGCTGCAGAAATGGGCTCATGGCCACCATGTAGGGTGCCGGAATTAGTGCCGCAACAGAGGAAAATTATTGCTAGGCTGCGGGAAGTGTGACCCCCGGTGCGGTCCCTATCCCCGCTGGGATTGTGGATTAACCGGACCCGGCACCCGGTTCGCTTGATGTTGCCGCAATCTCTTGCGACGGACACCGCCACCCCAACCGCTCGGCGCCTTTTCAGCACCCTATGGCTCGTTCCCGTCGCTCGACTCGTCTCGCCCATGCCCTACTCGCGGCCGTCGTCCTGCTGACCGTGAGTTCATGGGATGTGGCCGCAGGTTACCCCAAACACGAAGCACCCGTCCCAGCGGACACGCTCGCCCTGATGAAGGCAAAGGGCACCTCTCCAGCGGCTCCTATCCTGATGCGGGTCTACAAGAAGGAGGCGGAGCTCGAGGTCTGGAAGCAGGCAAAGGACGGGCGCTACGTCCACCTCAAGACCTTTCCCATCTGCCGCTGGTCAGGCCAGCTTGGTCCCAAGCGGCAGGAGGGTGATCGGCAGGCGCCGGAGGGGTTCTACTCCGTCACGCCGGCGCAGATGAACCCGAACTCGGCGCACTACCTCTCTTTCGACACCGGCTTTCCCAACGCCTACGACCGCGCGCAAGGCTCCACAGGTTCGGCCCTCATGGTGCATGGCACCTGCTCGTCTTCCGGGTGCTTCGCCATGACCAATGAGGCGATGAGCGAAGTCTATGCCTTGGCGAGAGAGGCGTTTCGTGGTGGCCAGAAGGCTTTTCAGTTCCAGGCCTATCCCTTCCGCATGACAGCCGAGAACCTGGTCCGGCACAGGCTTGACCCGAACATCGGCTTCTGGCGTCAGCTCAAGGAGGGCTCGGACTGGTTCGAGGTCATGGGCCGGGAGCTGATCGTAGGTGTCGCGGGTGGCCGCTATACCTTCCGATCCGCACGAGGTGGTCCACCCGAAGAGGTGCTGGCCTACAGGGCACAGGAGGAGGACCACGCGGCGGTGCTGCTTGAGGAGGGATGGCCAGCCATTCGCACCACCTATGTTGACGGGGGGCAGCATCGGTCCTTTGCTGCACTGATGCGCCAGGGGGTGTCGCTCGGAGAGGTCAGCCGCCCGGAAGCTCTTGCAGCGGCAGGCCGAGAGGTCGTCATCGCCGCAGCGCGCCCTCTTAAGCCCGCTGCGCCTGCACAGGAGGTAGCGGACACGAGAAGCGCAGCGGTCGCCAGCGATCCACAGCAAGAAAGCCTACTGGCAGAGGCTGCGCCTGCCGATGGTGGCTTGGAGCTGCGGGAGCAGGAGCCGTTCTTCCTCACTCCCGTTCGCCTTGCTGGCTTCGCCATGCCTGGCCTGCAGATGCCAAAGCTCGCCGGGTCTGTTCGCATCATCTCAGCTGAGCTGAGCGAAGAACCCCGGAAGCTTGCTGCCCACTGAGCACGCCTGGTGCGCTCTCTCATACTGCGCTCGATTTCCGCCCTGAGACGTCTTTGCTTTATCTACTCGAGCTGCCGCCGCCGGCCACTAAGCCGGGACCTGCAGCATCGCTCATCATGTAAATGGGGGGCGCTTGCACCAACAAGGGGATACGAGCATGCGGAGCTGGAGAAGCCTTCTTGCCGGGCTATTTGCCCTCATTCACTTGGTCATTGCTCAGCCGGCACGGGGCGAGGAGGTGTGCCGGAGCCACCACGTCGGGGGTGCTCGTTACACGATCTGCACCATCGACCTGCGCCAGCATCAGATCCGTCTGTTCTGGAGAGGAGCAGACGGGGAGGTCATCGGCTCCTTCGACCGTCTGCGCAGCACCCCTGAAGGCAACAAGCTGGTCTTCGCGATGAATGCCGGCATGTACGACGAGGGCCGATCTCCGGTGGGGCTCTATGTCGAGAACGGACGAGAGCTCAAGAAGGCCAACACTGCTCAAGGACCCGGCAACTTCCACCTCAAGCCGAACGGCGTGTTCTTTGTGTCCGATCGAACGGCGGGCGTGCTGGAGACGAGCCGCTATCTGAAGGCAGGCGTGCAGGCCAGCTACGCCACTCAGTCGGGTCCTATGCTGGTGATCAACGGGCGCATTCACCCGAAGATCTCCGAGAACGGCCCATCGCGTAAGATCCGCAACGGAGTCGGCGTCAGGGACAAGAGCACTGTTGTGTTTGCGATCTCGGAGGAGGCCGTCACGTTCGGCGCGTTTGCCAGGCTGTTCAAGGACGAGTTGGCCTGCAGCAATGCGCTGTTCCTGGATGGCAGCATCTCAAGCCTTTACGCGCCCTCGCTCGGCCGCTCAGATGGCCTATTGCCCATGGGACCAATTGTGGGAGCCCTGCCTCGCTCCTGACGGGGCGATTCCTGAGCGACCGGCGCCCCCACCCGATGGTCCCTGAGAACCCCTTGGCTGGAGCGACGTTCCGACAGATCAGCCGGGCGCAGGCTGGAGCGCCGCGGTCTAACGGGTCTGCTGCCGTTTGCCCTTGGCGGCCAGGTACACCTCCGCATCGGACAAGGCGCCCGGCGGCTCGTCGCCGAAGACACTACGCCCGCCATAAGCGTGGGACTGGCGCCGCTCCTCCTCGATGAAGGCGTCGACCGACGGTCCCCTCGCCTTCCGTTCTAGCCTGCGAGCCTGCTCGTCCAGTCGCTGCAGGGCCTGGAGTTCCTCCTCCCGTCCAAGCTTCGCCTTCTGGACGGCCGACTTCAGCACCCGCAGCGTCTCGTCATAGACCTTCAGGGGCACCGGGTAGGGGTGGCGGTCCTTGCCGCCGTGAGCGAGAGAGAAGCGGGCCGGATCGCTGAAGCGGTAGGGTGCCCCATGTACCACCTCCGCGACCATCGCGAGGGCCTGCACGGTGCGCGCTCCGACGCCTGGGGTGAGAAGCAGGTCCGGGTAGTCCACCGGCCCCCGCTCGGCTGCGGCTGCAAGAGTGCCATGAAGACGGCGGGCCACCACATCACTCGCCCCCACCTCGTGGTGCTCCGGCAGGACGAGATGTGGCAAGAGGGGAGCCTCCGGTGCCTTCTCCGGCCCATCGTTATCGTTCTTCAGCGCGGCCAACTTGCGGGTGATCTCGTCCGGAGCAAGGGACCCGAGCAGCGTCAGCTGCGCCTGCCGAGACGCGACAGCTCTGCGGTCGGTCAGGTTGATGATCTCGCCCTGCCTCGGCCCGTGGATGGCGCTGTGGGGCTCGTCCACGAAGCTCGTCAGCTCTTCGGAGAGCCAGTGATAGCGCCGCGCCTGCCGGCGCTCGGCGTTCATGCCCTGCTGGACGACCACCCACTTGCCGTCATCTGAGACAATGAAACCGTGCAGGTAAAGGTCGAACCCGTCCTGCACCGCCGCACTGTCGACCTTGGCGACAAGCCGGCTTGCGGTGGCGAGGCCCGCGCCGTCGATCCCGACCCGCTCACCCACGGCCATGAGCTCACCGGGTGTCTTGCGGGAATGCTGGCCTCGCCCACCGCAGACATGAATGTCGAGCTCCTCGGAGAGCGGGGCCAGGCCCCGCTTGAGAGCACCGACGACGCTCGTGGTGATGCCAGACGAGTGCCAGTCCATGCCCATGACGGCCCCAAAGGACTGGAACCAGAACGGGTGCGCTAGGCGGCGGAGCAGTTCGTCGCGGCCGTAATGGTGCACGACGGCCTGGCTGATGACGGCGCCCAGCCGGGTCATGCGGTCGGCGAGCCACTTCGGGACATGGCCGCCGTGGAGGGGTAGGTCGGCACTTCCAGCCCTGCGGGTCATTGGCAAACACCTCCAGAGTCATCGGCTCAGGTTCAAGAGCGAGGAGTAGCACCGCGGCCACTCGAGGGGCCGGCACGTCAGTCACGAATGCGGGAGCTGGGCTTTTGCTTCTCTGTCCATCGGTAACGGTGGGACCTATGTGGATCTCCAACATGGCTCAGGTGCCGATGCGCCACGCCGTTCTCTCGTGCCCCATCGTCACCGGCAGAGGAGATGCCCCATGAGCCTGCCGACGCACCCCACACTCAACCGGCGCCGCCTCATGAGCGGCACCCTTGCTCTCGGCGCAACAAGCCTCCTCCTCCCTGTCCCGGCTCGAGCACAGAGCCAGGCGCCCAGTCGAGTGATCACCCCGGCTCAGACTGCCGGTCCCTACTACCCCGAGAGCTTTCCAGCCGATTTCGATGAAGACCTCGTCCGGTTACGCGGCCTAGACGCACGAGCCGCAGGGACGGTTACACACATCAGGGGCCGCGTGCTGAGCCTCGATGGGCGGCCCATTGCTGGTGCACAGGTTGAGATCTGGCAGTGCGATGCCAATGGCCGCTACCTCCACCCGCGCGACCGCGGCGCCAAACCCCGCGACACAGCCTTCCAGGGCTATAGCCGAACCCTTGCCGAGCCGACGGGAGCTACCGCTTCCGGACCATTCGCCCGGTCGCCTATCCTGGCCGCACGCCGCACATCCACTTTGCGGTCACACCGCAGGGTGGGGGCAGCCTCGTTACGCAGATGTATGTGGCTGGTGAGCCGCTGAACGAGCGCGACGGGCTCTACGCCAGCCTGCGTGATCCACGCCAGCGTGCGGCCCTCACGGTGCGGCTCGAACCCGCCCACGGCATTGAAGAGAGCGCCCTTGCCGGCACCTTCGACATCGTCCTCGCAGGCTAAGGTCTCAGCACGCGCCCACAGATGCTTGAGCCTCGCTCCTGCAACATCTTGTGAGCCCACGAGCTGATCTGCGAGGCGGCTCTGGAGCTGAGGGTGTTAGCTGCGTCTGCGCGAGGTCTCCTGCAGGCGGCTCAACCAGCTCTTCAGATCCTGTACGCTGCCCTCGATCAGACCTGGGTCGCCTTGCGTATAGGCGAGCAAGATGGCGCCGTGATAGCCCGCCAGAAGGAAGCGCGCCTGCGCGTCGGCTTCCACTGGAGCAAAGCCAAGCTCGCGGAACTGGGTACCAAGCCACCCATACTGCACAGCGTAGATCCGGGAGAGCACAGTCTGCAGGTCAGGTGAAGCATGCCGCAAGTCGTGCGTCAGACCCGCGAGAGGGCAGCCGAGCGTCACGTACATCTCACTCTGCACGGCGGCCTGGTCAATGAAGCGCTCCAGACGCAGCCACGCGCTATCGCTCGCCTCAAGGGAGGCCATGTAGCCAGTGAGCCGGCTGACCCACTCCTCGACAACAGCAAGAGCGAGGTCGTCCTTGGTTCTGAAGTAGTAGAACACGTTGCCTGCTGCGACGCCTGCAGCTCTCGCCACATCAGCCAGAGCGGTGTTGGCATAGCCCTGCTGGTGAAAGCGCTCAGCGGCCGCTGCCACAAGCCGCTCCCTTTTGTCCGTAGCCGGTCTCGGCATCTCCGCCTCATATATAGTGAGTTGACTTACTCAGTAGCACAGCTTAGGTCTGGCGTCACCCCGCACCTGAGGTGACCCATGCGACTTGGCTACTCCATCCTGCGGCACAAGCCGTCGAGCACTACGAGATCGTCCGCTACGGCACGCTGAAGACCTGGGCTCAGGAGCTGGGGATGAGAGAGGCTGAGCAGCTTCTCGATCAGAACCTGCAGGAGGAGAAGAAAACCGATCAGCTTCTCACGCAGGTCGCTGAGGCTCGCGCCAACAAGAAAGCCGCTCAACAGCAGCCTGCCTAAGACGGCGGTGCGGAAAGGCGGGGTCGCTGCGCCCCGCCGTTGC
>JAESFT010000638.1_pt1 | contig 17010 bp, 12 predicted proteins | sample 9269451 | NCBI WGS metagenome assembly JAESFT01 (sample SAMN14502557, study PRJNA617106) | algae metagenome | isolation source: Scytonema hyalinum WJT4-NPBG1 and co-occurring heterotrophs from well... | place: USA: Mojave Desert, Joshua Tree National Park, California | collected 2006-05-25
ATCGAGATGGGTTTAATGAGATGGCCAGAAACCGTCGTGATCTCGATCTGGAACGCCTCGCCGCCATGGAGTGGATCTTCGGAGAACGTCAGGCGGCCGTTCGCGACGCCGAAGCTCCAGGCACCCTGGGCGACCACCTTGAAGCGCAGACCGTCGATCACGAGAATGCCGTCACTGGCATCGCCGTCCGTGATCGTCGACGGATCGAATGTAACCGTTCGCCAAGCCATGAATGCCCCAGCCTTGTTTTAGGAGAGCATCCCTATCAGGCGAATTACATAACGGAAAGGAAATTAACCATAGTCATTAGTGATAGTTATGTTATCCAAGAATGTATAGTTTTTAGGAGTTCCAAACAAACCAAGGAATCCATGGATCCCACGATAATCCTTGTGATTGTTCTGCTTAGGAGATTGTTCGGCGGCAAAGAATTGACGGGTAGTCTCTGAGATACTCAACCCGACGCAATGGCTCGGCGTCGTCGCGCCGCATGTTGGGATCTCAAGGAACCATCAGCTCCTGTCCGCGGATCCTGGAAAAAGGGGCATCAGCCCCTGCTGGCCTGCGCAAGAGCAGGCTCGGCGCAACTCGTATCCAGGTCGTCTTCCACGGGCTCGAAGATGAAGGACTGGCGTTCGCGGGCCATGAAGGCTGTGGGCATGACGGCCTGCATCTCGGCTTCGGCGGCTTTCAGGAAACTGTCGTCGTGTCCGGGATAGAGATGGAAGATCGCCAGGGATTTCACGCCGGCGCTTTGCGCAAGCTCGATGCCCTTCTGCCAGGTGGAATGGCCCCAGCCGCGACAATAGGAATATTCGGCATCGGAGAACATGCCGTCGAAGATCATCAGGTCCGCGTCGCGCACGAAATGCTTGAGGCCCGGATCGGGCCAGATGTCGCTGTGCTCCACGTCGCTGACGTAGCAGACGCTGCGGCCCCGGTGGCTGATGCGGAAGCCCGTGGCGCCGCCCGGATGGTTGAGGAGATGCGTCTCGATCCGGGCGCCGTCGTCCAGGATGAGAGGCTCGCCCGCCTTGAAGCCGTGGTGTTCGAAGCGGGCCGGGAGCTGGCCCAGGCGCACCGGAAACAGCGGCGGAGCGAAGATGCGGCTCAAGGGCTCCATGGCGCTTTCGCCCTCCAGATTGCCGCAATAGGTGCGGATCACCCGCTCCTTGGCGAGAAGGGCAGGCTTGAAGAAGGGAAGGCCGCTGATGTGATCGAGATGAAGGTGGCTGAGGAGAATGTCGATTTTGTCGGGGGCAGCGGGGCCGAGCTCGCTGCCGAGGGCCGACAGGCCGGTGCCCGCATCGAGGATGAACAGGCGCTCGCCGCAGCGGACCTCGATGCAGGGCGTGTGCGAGCCAAACTCGACGAATTGAGGTCCGGAGGCGCAGGTGGAGCCGCGAATGCCCCAGAACCGGACCCGCAACGCGTCAGAAGATGCAACACGCCTTATCATTTCAGGATCATGGCCAATCGAAAACCCTGCTTATGTGCGCTGGCGCACATCGATAAGCTGCCCACGAGCGGGACGGCAGGTCAAGGTAAATATTGTATCACGCACTCAGCGCCTCCGGGATTCCGGCGCGGCGGTCGATCACCGGCTCGCCCCGCTCGAAATGGATAACCGCGTCGAAGGGCGGTTGATCCATGGCGGGCGAGATCGACGGCGTCACGAGGATCAGCCCGCGCCCCACGAGCGCGCGGCGCAAGGACGCCACGAGCCTGTCGGCGGCAGGTCCCGGCAGACCGTCGAGCGCCCGCTGCACCACCAGGATGCTCGGCCGGCGCACGAGGCCGCGCACCAGGTCGACGGCGGCCACCTCGCTCAAGGTGAGATCGTCGCCCTGCGGATCGACGGGCGTGTCGAGTCCGATGCGCGAGACCTCGCCGTCGAGGCCCCGCTGCGTCAGGATGCGGCGCGTCACCTCCTGCACCGACGCGAGAGCGCCGGCCTGATCGGCCGCGATGCGTCCGAAGAGCAGGTTGTCCTGGATGCTGGCCGCGGCGCAGAAGCGTTCCTCGTCGTAGAACTCGATCGAAGGCTTCAGGCTCACCGGCAGCATGCGGGCGAAATCGGCGCGGGCGACGAGGATCTGCGCTTCCAGGCCATCTTCGAGCAACCCTAAGCGATGCCGGCTCTCGTTGTAGCGCAGGGCGAGGCCGATCAGGCGCTCCCGGTCCCGCGAGGTCTGGTCGCTGCGCCGCTGCTCGTTCTTCCGGTCGACGAGATCCTGGAAATAGGGGCGGTCCGCCGCCGAGAAGAACGAGAAGCGCTCGAAGAGCGGGGAGCCGTCGGGGATGTCGGAGAAGATCTCGATCATGCTGGTTGCGATCGACAATCCCATCCGGGCCAGGGGTTTGGTGAGCTCGTTGGCTTCCAGGATCGCGCGGACGAAGGGATGGCTCGCCAGGCGATCCTCCTGGAAGGAATCGCCGATGGGCTTTCCGAACAGCAGGTTCTCGCCGATGGTCGCATAGCGGTTGAAGCGGGTGGCGCTGAAGGGATCGACGAAGCGGTCGAGCTGCTCGGCGGCAAGCGCCGCCTGCACGGCGCGGCGGGCGTCCACGATGGCGGCGGCGAGCTTCGGCTCCCTGGCCGGATCGATGGTTCCGGACAGGCCGCGGGCATGGGTCAGGCGATCGAGGCCCGCCACCGCGATGGCTTCCGACAGGCGGTGGTCGAGTTCTCCCGCCGGCGCGGAGGCGCCGTAGAGCAGGTTGTCCTTCAGGCTGCCCTCGATGAGGACCGTGTTGCCGGCAAAGGCGATGCGCCGGCTGCGTTCCACCGGATCGGCGGCGGAGAGATCGATGCCGCCATAGGTCAAGCGCCCCAACGACGGAGGGATCTGGCCGCTCATGAGGGCCGCGAGCAGCCGCGGGCCCGCATCCCCGTCGCCGACCAGGGCCACATGGGACGGAAAGGCGAGGTTCAGGTTGACGGAGACGACCCGCGCCCCGCTCGCAGGGTCGTAGGCCGAGACGCCCTGGGCCACGAGCGCCCCGCTTTCGGGGAGGCCGGCCTTGCCCTTCAGGGCCGCGCGCAGCTTCAGCGGCACCAGCCCCTTGCCCAGGTCGATGAGCAGCGCCCGCGCCCTCAAGGCGAGCCGGTGCCATTGGACCACCTCCCGGGTGCCGTAGGCGGCGAGCGCCGCCGCCAGCACGCAGGCCGCGACCGTTCCGGGCGTCAACGGACGCTCCTGGGCGAACCAGGCGCCCGCGGCCAGAACCGACAGGGGAGCGATCATGAGCACGGCCGCGGAGCCCGCCTCCGCGAGGGCCAGGCGGTACTCCCGCTTCATCACCGGCCGATGGCTCGTGACCAGCGCCTCCCGCACCCTTTCGCGCTCGTAGGGAGCGGTGCCGTGGGCCCGCAGGGCCGGGATGCGGTGCTCCAGCTCCGTGAACACGCCCTCGGCCTCGTCGCCCTCCCGGTGCCGGGCGGCGGTGGCGTCGAACCGCAGGAGCGAGCGGCGGGCGCTCACGATGGCGCCCAGGCCCAGGACCAGCGCCAGGGCGGCGCCGAGGTGCCAGTCCATGACGAAGACATAGGCGCAGGCAAGACCGATCATGCCGGCCAGCTTCACCGGCATGAGGAGGCTCGATCCCAAGACGCCGCTCTCGCGGGCGAGGCCCCGGCCCGCCAGGGCGGTCACCATGGCGATCTCGTCGTGCGAGGCGGAGGGCACCTTCAGGATCACGTCGAGGGCGGCCGATTGGGTTCTCGTCAGCATCCTGAGGCCGATGCCGACCACCAGCCATTCGAGGCCGATCAGGATGAGGCCGAGGAGAAGCGGGATGAGCAGGATCCCGACGACCGACGCCAGGGCGAAGGCCTCGGGACCCAGCGGGACGCCCGGGAACAGGACGATGGGCTCGGGCCAGAGACCGGCCGGCGGCGTGAGGGCGATCCGCAGAAACGGCGCCGGCGCCGTCCAGCCGCCCGCCTGTCCGGTCGCCCGGTCGACGACGAGGCGCACCAGATCGAATCCGAGAAGGATCAGAAGGCCGGCCAGGGCCAGGAGGCTCAATCCGACGAGATGGCGAACAGGAGATGTTTTCCACGCCAGGCGCAGCGGGTCGCGCTCTACGACAACTCCCAAGGACAACTCCAACGATCGATAGGTTCAGTGACGTTACCAGAGCCTAGAGCATTTTTGGGCGAATGGGATCAACTTGGCCGTTAAAAAGTGCGCTCCGGCACGAAACGGCGCAATCGCCGCCTGTCGGAAACAGCTCCTTGCAGGTCTGCGAGCCGTCCGAACTCCGCCGACCGGCCCCTCGCCGCGCCGTCCTTCCACGCTATGTCATCCCCCTTGCCCTGCTGCCTTTCACGGAGGATCGGTAAGCCTGCCCATGACGTCTCCTCTCCCGCTCGACCCGGTTTTCCAAGTCGTTCTCGAGGCTCCGACCCGTAGGCCGAGCCCGGATCTGCCGCGCCGCCTGACCGGTCTCTTCAGGGAACTGGCCTTGGCGGAGCCGAGCCGTCCGGTGGAGGACATCGAGGACCAGATCTGGGCCCTCTGGGGATCCCACGAAGACCGCCTGGCCGAGGAGACCATGATGGCGGCCGTGGAAGCCATGGGCTCGGGATCGATCAAGACCGCCAGGCCCCTGCTCGATCACCTGGTCGCCAAGTATCCCGGCTGGGCGGAGGCCTGGAACAAGCGGGCGACGCTCGCTTCCATCGAGAAGCGCGATGCGGACAGCCTGCTCGACATCGCCCAGACCCTGCAGCTCGAGCCGCGCCATTTCGGCGCCATCGCGGGCTTCGGCAACATCTGCCTGCGCAACGGCCATCTCAACGAGGCCCGCGCGGCCTTTCAGATCGCGCTCGCCATCAATCCGCACATGGACGATCTGCGCGACATGCTGGAGAACCTGTCGCCGCATCATCTGATGCTGCATTAGGGCATGGTGCGGAGCGGAGATTCCCGCAGGGATGAACACGCCTCTCGATGGTCGTCCCTCGCTTCGGCGAATCTCATTCACAGGCTGCCGCGGGAATGACACCCACACCGTCATGGCCGGCCCTGTGCCGGCCATCCCGATGCAGAAGAGCGCGGCGCCTCAAGTAATCGGGATCACCGGCACGAGGCCGGTGATGACGCAGGAGGTGAGCATCGGCCCATTCTTCTCCTCATCGATCCGCTAACCCGGCTCGAAGGTCGAGATCCCATAGCTTCGGGACAGCGGCAGATCCGGCCTTGCGACTCGTGGGAGAGCGCCCGCTGCCGTCACACTATCGGAGGCCTGTCGCAAGCGCGACAAACGAGCCGTTGCGGGCCGGGCGCGAGGGGGTACCCTAGGCGCCATGTCCGATTCGCCCGCCACCCTGTCCCGTCCCATCGTCCTGCCCGCCGACGGCCGGCAATCCACCGTTGCCGCCGGCGTCCAGCGCGGGGTGCGCCGCCTGTTCTCGCAGCTCGGCCACGTGACCCTGCCGGAGTTCACCCTCGCCAACGGCCGCCGCGCCGACCTCATCGCGCTCGCGCCCGACGGCGCGCTCACGATCATCGAGATCAAGTCGAGCGTGGCCGATTTCCGGGCCGACCGGAAATGGCCCGATTACGAGAATTTCTGCGACCGGTTCTATTTCGCCGTGCCGGAGACCGTGCCCTTAGACATCCTGCCGGAGGATCGCGGGCTCATCGTCGCCGACAGCTTCGGGGCAGCGATCGTGCGGGAGGCCTCGCACCATCCGCTTGCCGGTGCGCGCCGCAAGGCCGTGACCCTGCGCTTTGCCCATTCGGCCGCTTCCCTGCTGCATGCCCTGGCCGATCCGGACCGGATTGCCGACGGACGTCTCTGACGCCTTCGTGGCGATCAAGACCTATCCTTCCCGCTTGCGCCCCCGTCGCGCGGGCCGCGGGACATGATGGGCCGGGCTTTGAAGAAAGTTTTGCGGTAATCTGCACGCATCTTGGACAACGTCACGGGATGTGCGGTCCTATGGCTGACACGGCAGATACCGCCCAAGTCCTCATCCGGCCGCCGCTGGCATGGGGGCTTGCCGTCCTTGCCGGGCTTTCGCTCCACTGGCTCGTGCCCTTGCCGTTCCTTCCCGCCACTGCGCCTGCAGCCTGGTTCGGCACGGCGGTGTTCGTGCTCGCGCTGGCGCTGGTCGTCTGGGCCATCGCGACGATGACCAGGGCCGGTTCGAACGTCCCCACCAACCGGCCGACCATCACCATCGTCGAGTCAGGGCCGTACCGCTTCACGCGCAACCCCATCTATCTCGGCATGTTTCTGGGTCTGGCCGGCCTGGCCATCGCGTTCGACACGCTCTGGCTGCTGATCATGCTGGTGCCGTTCGTGATCGTCATCCGCTACGGCGTCGTGGCCCGCGAGGAGGCGTATCTCGACCGCAAGTTCGGCGATAGCTACCGTGTCTACCATTCGCGGGTACGGCGCTGGCTGTAACTTTGGGGACGATCATGGAACAGGCCATCCGGTTTCTGCTCAGCAACTTCACCCTGACGCTCTTTGTCGTCGGGCTCGTCGCATCGCTTGTGGCCCTGCTGCGACGCCCGCGCCCCTGGAGCCACGCCACGGTCGCCGAAGCGCTCCTGTCCTGGTTCCTGTTCTTCTCGCTCGGGGTGAGCTTCCTCTACAATTTCGTCATGCACGTCTTCTTCTCGGAAATGGCCGCGGCCTTCATCGGATGGCAGACGAGCCCGTTCCAGAAGGAGGTGGGCTTTGCCAGCCTCGGCTTCTCCGTGGTGGGGTTCATGGCGTTCAGAGGCGAGGCCGGGATGCGCCTCGCGGCCCTCGTGGGTCCTGCCTGCTTCCTCTGGGGAGCGGCCGCCGGGCACGTGCAGCAGATGATCGAGGCGCGCAACTTCGCGCCGGGCAATGCCGGCGTGATCTTCTACACGGATGTCCTGCTGCCCGTCGTCGGGCTTGCCTTGTTATGGATGCGGTATCGTGCGGATCCGCGCACCGTCACGGACGTGCAGGCGAGCGTCTATTCCCGCTGAGCCGTCACGGCTCATGTTCGACGCCGCGCGTTCGGGACATCAGCGCGGGGCGCGCTTGGCGAGAATGCGCTGCAGGGTCCGGCGGTGCATGTTGAGGCGGCGCGCGGTTTCCGAGACGTTGCGGCCGCAGAGCTCGTAGACGCGCTGGATGTGCTCCCAGCGAACCCGGTCGGCCGACATGGGATTTTCCGGCGGAAGCGCCCGTTCGCCCGGCTGGGCCATCAGGGCGGCATGGATCTCGTCCGCATCGGCGGGCTTCGCCAGGTAATCGAAGGCGCCCATCTTCACCGCCGTGACCGCGGTGGCGATGTTGCCGTAGCCGGTGAGGATGACGCCGCGGGCATCCGGGCGGCGGCTCTTCAGGCGCTCGATCACGTCGAGCCCGTTGCCGTCGCCGAGGCGCATGTCGATCACGGCGAAAGCCGGCGGTTCGCTTTCGATGGCCGCGAGGCCGTCCGTCACGCTTTCAGCCACGCGAACCTGATAGCCGCGGCCTTCCATCGCGCGCGCGAGTCGGGTCGAGAACGGCCGGTCGTCGTCGACGATCAAGAGGCTCTTGTCAGCGCGATCCTCGAACGCGGCAGGCGCATCGGCCATCAGAACATCTCCTTGCATCTTAAGGCTTTAACCCCCTCATGGGCGAGCCTGTCCGGCTCCTCTCTCATATGGGAATTCTTCCTCTAACCTTTGAGAGACAGCTTGGATTCTCCCTGCGGCGAAATTGCCGCACCTCGTTCAAACGCATGACGGGGCCAAACGATCCGTGCGATGGCCCCGGAGGCGGGCGGAGCGGCGTTCGTCAGGGTCAGTTCGGCCCCCGAGCGCTCGATCAGCGTCTTGGCGATGAACAGGCCCAATCCTAACCCTCCGCCCTCCTCGCTGTCCTCCGTGCGCTCGGCAGCGCTGCGAGTGGTCACATAGGGCTCGCCGACCCTGAGCAGGATATCGGGAGCGTAGCCGGGGCCGTCATCCCGGATCTCGATGAAAACCTCGTGAGGAGACCAGCAGGCCTCGATCGTCACGCGGCTCTCGGCGAAGTCCGTCGCGTTGTCGAGGATGTTGGACAGGCCGTAGACGACGCCAGGGTTGCGCCGCCCCATGGGCTCCGGGCCCTCGCCCCTCGTCTCGACCTGCACGTCGAAGCCGACGGCACGCTGCGGCGCGACGATCTCCTCCACCAGGTGGCTGAGCGAGATGGTCTCCAGGAATTCCGATTCCTCCTCCTGGCCCATGGAGGTGAGCTTGGTCAGGATGGTCCGGCAACGCTCCACCTGCTCCTGCAGGAGCCTCAGATCCTCCCCGACGGGGCCGTCCTTGGGCATGGAATGGCTCAGCTCCTTCGTCACCAGGGCGATGGTGGCGAGCGGCGTGCCGAGCTCGTGGGCCGCCGCCGCGGCGAGGCCGTCGAGCTGGGACAGGTGCTGCTCGCGGGCGAGCACCAGCTCGGTCGCGGCCAGCGCCTGGGCGAGCTGCCGGGCCTCCTCGGCCACGCGCCAGGCATAGATGCCGGTGAAGGCCGTGCCGAGCACGATCGCGGTCCAGATCCCGGTCACGTACAGGAACGGGAGGGTGAAGCTCTGCCCGGGAAACCACGGCAGAGGCTTGTGGGCGAGCACCAGGAGCGTCGCGCAGCCGATGGCGAGAAGCCCGAGCCCCAAGGTCCGCTCCGGGGTCAGGGCCGTGGCCGAGATGAGCACGGGCGCCAGGAACAGCATGGCGAAAGGGTTTTCCAGCCCGCCCGTCAGGTAGAGAAGCCCGGCCAATTGCAGGATGTCGAAGGCGAGGAGCGCCGTGGCGATGTTGTCGCTGAGCCGGTGGCTTGCCGGATACTGGATGCGCAGCAGTAGGTTGACCCAGACCGACGCGCTGATGACCAGGAAGCAGAGGGCGAAGGGAAGGGGAAAGCCGAGCCCGAATCGCACTCCGGCGACGGCCGTCGCCTGACCGGCAATGGCGAGCCAGCGCAGGCGAACGAGCGTGTCGAGGCGCAGGTGCCGGGCGTGATGGGTCAGGCTCTTCTGGTCGATCTTGGACATCCCCGAACAGAATAGGGTGGCGTCATCGTTCGCCAAGCACAGGAACCCGGCCTATTTTCCTATCCTCGACTTCGGCGATGCTCTGAAACCAAAGTATGTAGTTCGTTTTCGCAGGGGAAGAGCTAGGCTGTTGCAATAATCTGAAGGAACTTTAATCTTAAAATTACGGTTGAGGATAAAGCCTACCGCAAGATGCGAGAACCAGGCGCCCGGCCTTTGGGGACAGTTAGATGAATTTTTCCTATGTTTGGTACGATACCGCGCATTGGCTCCTGAGTCCGGCCCGCGCAGCCTCCGATTTCACGAAGCACTTTTTCGACAATCCCGACAATCCCCTCACGAACACGCCCTATGGCCGGACCGTGTCGGCGGCCTGCGAGTTGTTCGAACGCACCACCCGGCGCTACGGCAAGCCTGCCTTCAACCTGCCCACCACCGTGATCGGCAACGAGGAGGTGGCAGTCAGGGAGACGATCGTCTGGGAACGTCCCTTCTGCCGCGTTATCTCCTTCGAGCGCGACCATGCCCGCGCCGGGGACCAGCCGAAGCTCCTGATCGTGGCGCCCATGTCGGGCCATTACGCCACCCTGTTACGCGGCACGGTCGAGACCTTCCTGCCGAGCCACCAGGTCATGATCACCGACTGGGCCGATGCCAGCATGGTGCCCTTAGGCGAGGGCCGGTTCGATCTCGACGACTACATCGACTACCTGAAGGCCATGTTCCGGGACCTGGGTCCGGGCTTGAGCGTGATGGCCGTGTGCCAGCCGGCCGTTCCCGTGATTGCGGCGATCGCCCGCCTCGAGGCCGAGAACGACCCCTTGATCCCGCGCTCCATGATCCTCATGGGCGGACCCATCGACACCCGCCGTTCGCCCACCGCCGTGAACCGGCTGGCCGAGGAGCGCGGCATCGAGTGGTTCCGGCAGCACTGCATCACCAAGGTGCCCCCGTCCCATCCGGGCTTCTGGCGCGACGTCTATCCGGGCTTCCTGCAGCTCTCCGGCTTCATGGCCATGAACATCGACCGGCATCTCACGGCCCATTGGGAGATGTTCAACCATCTCGTGGAAGGCGACGGTGATTCGGCCGAGAAGCACCGGGAGTTCTACGACGAATACCTCGCCGTCATGGACCTGACCGCCGAGTTCTACCTGCAGACGGTCGAGAAGGTGTTCGTGAACCACGAACTGCCCAAGGGCGAGATGATGCACCGGGATCAGCCGGTGGATCTCATGGCCATCCGGCGCTGCGCCATCATGGCCGTCGAGGGCGAGCGGGACGACATCTCGGGCGTGGGCCAGACGCTCGCGGCCCTGGACTTGACCCCCAACCTTCCCTCCGACAAGAAGCTCTATCACCTGCAGGCCGGGGTCGGTCACTATGGCGTCTTCAACGGTTCTCGTTTCAGGGCTCAGATCGCTCCTCGAATCGTTGAATTCATTGAGAATCACAACCGAGAACCAGCCCGAAAGAAGCCGTCAAGGGCTTGAGTCTGTTCTCCATACGTTCTTAGGAGCGGCAAACGGCTGCGCTGACAGAATCAGCCTAACAGGGCAGATTGCGGACATGAAATCCGCCCTGTTCCGCCGCGTTCCTGCGGACCCGCCTCATCTCAAAGTCTTCCATGAGGGCCAGACCTTCAAGGTGGCCCTCAAACGCCGTCCCACGGCCAAGCGGATCACGCTGCGCGTCTCCAATGCGACCGGCGAGGTCGTGCTCAGCATCCCCGAGCGCACGGATGTGGGCCTCGCTCAGAAGTTCGCCGACAGCCACAGCCACTGGATCGCCACGCGGCTCGCCAAGGTGCCGGAGCGGGTGCCCTTCGAGCCGGGCGCCCTCGTGCCCTTTCGCGGAGTCCCTCACCGGATCGTCCATTGGTCCTCCGTGCGCGGCGTGACCCAGGCCACCAAGGGAGGCGCGGGCGAGCCCATCATCGCGGTTGCTGGCGAGGCGGCCCATGTGGCCAGGCGGGTGCGGGATTTCCTCGAGGCCGAGGCCAGACGCGACTTCGCCGTGGCCGTGAAGAAGCATACGTCCCAGCTCGGCGTGCCGGCCAAGCGCATCACCGTGCGCGACACCAAGAGCCGCTGGGGCTCCTGCTCGGCCAACGGAGCGCTCAGCTTCTCCTGGCGGCTCATCATGGCCCCGCCCTTCGTGCTCGATTATCTTGCGGCCCACGAGGTGGCGCACCTGCGCGAGCTCAATCATTCCAACCGGTTCTGGAAGCTCACCTACCAGCTCTGCCCGCGCACGGACGAGGCCGAGGCCTGGCTGAAGACCTACGGCAGCGCCCTGCACCGGATCGGGTGAGGGCTGCGCCGCGCGACCGTCCTCAGGACGGGATGGGGTCAACGGATGCGCACATTCCCCGTCATCGCCGGGCTTGTCCCGGTGATCCCGCTACGGATAAGCGCTGCGCTCTTCGGATCGGGGTGGCCGGCACAAGGCCGGCCATGACGAGAGCGGGCGTCATCGGGCGCACGACCTGAAGGTCCGAAATAACCGTTCGGACTCCTGATTGGCAGGCCGACGCTTCGGCCGGACATCACGGCGTCCTTCCCAATCCTTTTGTTTCCATTGGACAATTTATCGGTTTTTTAACCAGCACCCCGCAGACATGCCGTTAGGGCAATAGACCTGACGTTTGTCGATCCGGCCGCTTCCTTCGGAGCCGGACGCGCCGGCCGGTCTGCAGGGGCAGGATTCCAATGGCACTCAAAGATTTCTCGATTCCGCAAAAGGTGATTGCGGTAGTTTCCCTCATGGGGCTGGTCGCCGCCATGATCGCCGTGGTGGGCTGGCGCGAGACGTCCAAGCTCAAAGGCGAAATGGAAATCGTCGGCCTGCGCGAGGAGGCCGCGCGCGAGGCCATGGACCTGCGCGTCGACATCATCGCCATCAGCCGGATGACCTATCAGGTTGCCCAGCAGCCGGGCAAGGCGTCGGATTTCAGCACGGAGGCCGAGCGCCGCACCAAGGAGATGCTCGACCGGTTCAAGAAGCTCGAAGCGGTGGCGGATTCCCAGGAGAGAACCCTGCTCGATCAGATGCGGGCGGCCCTGAACGGCTATTTCGACGTGATTCGCGCCATGATCAAGGTGGCGGCCTCGGACAAGGGCGCCGACCGGGCGGTCATGAATGCCGAGGTCGAGAAGGGCTTGGCCTCCCAGCGCAATGTCACCGATACGGTGAAGGCCTACAGCACCTATACGGCGAAGAAGCTCGCCGACATGCGCGCGGCCGCCGAGGAAGGCGCGAACGGCGCGATTCGCCTCCAGATCGGCGTTGCCGCCATCGGCATCGTCCTCGGCGTGCTGATCAGCCTCCTGATGACGAAAGTCAGCATCGTGTCGCCCCTGCGCAACCTGACCTCGGTCATGCGCCGGCTGGCCGATGGCGACCTCGCCGTCGAGCTGCCGGCCGGCAATCGCAGCCGCGACATCGGCCAGATGATCGAGACCGTGCAGGTGTTCAAGGACCGCATGGTCCGCAACAAGGCGCTCGAGCTCGAGGCGATCCAGGCCCGCGAGGCCTCCGAAGTCCAGCGCAAGCGGATGATGGCCGAGCTGGCCGAGACCTTCGACGGCGCCATCGGCGAGATCATCGAATCGGTCTCGACCGCGGCCGGCCGCATGCAGTCCACGGCGGAGCAGCTGACGAACTCTGCGAAAGCCACGTCGTCGCGCTCCACCGCCGTCGCGGCCGCAGCCGAGCAGACCTCGGCCAACGTGCTGGCCATGTCGAGCGCCACGGAAGAGCTCGGCGCCTCCGTGGGCGAGATCAGCCGCCAGGTCGAGCAATCCGCCGTCATGTCCCGCGAGGCCGTGCAGGCCGCGACCCTGACGACAGAGATCGTCTCGCAGCTGAGCGCCGCCGCCGACCGGGTCGGCGCTGTCATCGACATGATCTCGGCCATCGCCGGCCAGACGAACCTGCTGGCGCTGAACGCCACCATCGAGGCCGCCCGCGCCGGCGAGGCCGGCCGCGGCTTCGCCGTGGTGGCGACCGAGGTGAAGTCCCTCGCCGACCAGACCTCGAAGGCCACCGCCGACATTTCGAGCCAGATCGCCGCGATCCAGACCTCGACCTCGCAGGCCGTGGAGGCGATCAACGGCATCACCCAGCGCATCCAGGCCATGAGCGACGTGTCCGGCAGCATCGCTATTGCGGTGGACCAGCAGGGCGCCGCCACCCGGGAAATCGTCACCTCCGTCAACCAGGCCTCCGCCGGAACGGGCGAGGTGACGGCCAACATCAACAAGGTGGCCCAGGTGGCCGAGGAGACGGAGATGGCGGCCCATGAGGTGCTGACGTCCTCCTCGGCCCTGGTGGGTCAGGCCGAGCATCTGCGCAACCAGGTCAACAGCTTCCTGGCCACCGTCCGCGCCGCTTAAGACGCTTTAAAACAGATGACAGGCACGCCATTTCGGCTTAACCGGGCGTGCCTGTCACCGTTGAAACCGTTTCATGCTCAAACCCGACACGCTGGCCCTCACCGTCGTCCTGGCGCTGCTCACCGCGCTCGGTCCTCTCTCGACGGACATGTACCTGCCGTCGCTTCCGGCGATCGCGGCGGGCCTAGAGGCGACCACGGGACAGACGCAGCTCACCCTGTCGGCCTTCCTTCTCGGCTTCGCCGCCGGGCAGTTCTTTTACGGGCCCGTCTCCGACCGGATCGGCCGCAAGCCCGTGCTGCTCTTCGGGCTCGGGCTCTTCACCCTCGCAAGCCTGATCTGCGCGCTCTCGCCCAACATCGAGACCCTGATCGGCGCGCGCTTCCTGCAGGCGCTCGGCGCCTCCGGTCCCATCGTGCTCGGGCGCGCGATCGTGCGCGACTTCTACGAGGGACCGCGCGCGGGCCGTGAATTGTCGCGCATGGGCACGATCATGGGCGTGGTGCCGGCGGCCGCTCCCGTTCTCGGCGGCGTCATCGAGCGCTTCACCGGATGGCGCGTCACCTTCGGCGCGATGATCCTGTTCGGTTTGGCGCTGGCCGCCACGATCGTCTTGCGCATGCCGGAAAGCATCCGCCGGAAATCGGACGTGCCGATCTCGTTCGTCGCGATCCTGCGCGGTTTCAGGCTCCTGCTGGGACATGCCGGCTACCGGACCTATGTGGGACTTTCCATGCTCACCTATGGCGGCCTCTTCGCCTTCATTTCCGGCTCGTCCTTCGTGCTGCAGAAGATCTACGGTCTCGACGAGTTGTCCTTCGCTTTTTCCTTCACCTTCGTGGTGGCGGGCTTCATGACCGGCACCACCCTGGCGCAGCATTTCGTGGGCCGTTACGGGCTCGACGGCACCATCAGGCTGGGGGTGACATGTCTCGCGCTCGGCGGCGTCACCATGCTGGTTCTGGTGCTGGCCGGCGTGCCGTCGTCCTTGAGTATCAGCGCCCCCATGGCGATCTACGGGGTGGGCGTCGGTCTCACCATGCCGCAATCCATGGCGTCGGCGCTGATGCCGTTCCCGGATCGCGCCGGCGCGGCCTCGTCTCTACTCGGCATCTGCCAGATGACCTTCGCGGCCATCGTGGGCATTCTGCTCGGCCGCAATCTCGACGCCTCCGCGATCCCGTTGCCCGCCACCATCGCCACCACGGGCGCGCTGGCGCTCACCCTGTTTTTAGCGACCGGACGGGCGCGGCGGAGCGGGCCCGTCGGATAGCTCCATCAAGGGAGCCAGGTATCATCCGGTTTGGCCGGCACGCATCTCATGGCTTTGACGATCATCGTGGCGGCTCTCGTTGAAGAGCCGCCACGGAGAAGACCGACCTGGGAAGGCGTCGATCAGACGATGAAGAAGCTGGCGTAGGACAAAGCCGGCTTGGTGCCCGAATTGGTGAAGGTGGCAATGTGAAATTGCGTGCTCCCGCCTGTTCCATCGGCATCGTAGTAGAGCTTGCCCGAGGCCTGATCGTAGATGATCCGGTCTTCCCGATCCAACGCCTTCGTGCCAAGGGTAAACGCGCTCGCCTTCAGCCTCCCGAGATCGGAGGCCTTGAAGCCCGAGAAGGTGTTCTGGGACAGGTGGATGCGATCGTATTCAGCGGTCTTGAAGTCCTGCACCATGTCCGGACCGGCGGTGGTCGGCGTGCTGCGATCGAACAGGAAGATGTCGGAGCCTTTGCCTCCGGTCAGGAGGTCCGTGCCCGCGCCGCCGCTCAGGGTGTCGTTTCCATTGCCGCCGGAAAGCGTGTCCTTGCCGCTGCCGCCGCGGATCAAGTCGGATCGATCCGTTCCAAGCACGTTCTCGGGGCTCACGTCCTGAATCCTGATCGTGAAATCCTTCACCGTCTTCACCGTGCCGTCGGTGGCTTCGACCGTGATCTTGAAGGAGGTGAGCTGTTCGTAATCGATCCTGGCATTGTCCTTCACGCGCAGCTGGTTGTTGACCAGCTCAACGCGTCCGCCGCCATCATTGAGCAAGCTGTAGGTGAACGCGCTCTGGTCCGCGCCGGTTGTGGACAGAGTACCGATGGCTTGGCCGACGGCACTATGTTCGAGGATCGTGGCCTTGGAAAGCTGCAGGCCGACTGGGCCGCCGACGTTCTTCACGGCGATGGAAACGCTGCTCGAAACCTTGCCGCCGTAGCCGTCGGAGGCATAGATCGCATAGTTGAAGGTCGTGTCGCCGTTCACCTGGATCAGGGACGGATCCCGGACCTGGATGGTGCCGTTCACGATTTCGAACCGGCCGTCGGCGCTAACGCGTCCGTTCGTGCCCGCGAGCGGGTTCGTGAAAGTGTATGCGATCGGATCGCCGTCTGCGTCCGTGGAGGAGAGCGTGCCGGCAACCGTGTGGACAGCGGCCGTTTCGGAAATCGCGCCGCCGACGAGAACCGGCGCTGTCGGGCCGTGATTCACGTCTGCCACATGGATTTCGATCATGGTTGAGGCGGTACCGCCGTGGCCGTCGCTGGCCGTGACCGTGTACGTGAAGGTCTGGTTGCCATCGACCTGGATGAGCGACGGATCGTTGACCACAATGGCGCCGTCGACGATCTTGAAGCGACCGTCGGCACTGATCAGACCGAACGAATAGGGCTGGGCTGCGTCGAAGGTGATCGTGAGCGGATCGCCGTCCGGATCCGTCACGATCAGGCTTCCGACCGTCAGGTCTGTCGTCAGCCTGTCGGAGATGTCGCTGTTCGAGAGGGCCGGTGCGGTCGGGGCGTGATTCACATGCCCCACTGCGACCGAGTCGACCGTGGCGATATCCAGGGCGGATGCCGTGGCGCCGCTCGAATCCCTAACCATGATCGAGAACGTCGTCGCTTCGGTGGAACCCGCCTCCGCATCCGGCCTGTCCGTGGGATTGAACATGAGCGAGGCGAGGGCCTCTCGCGCCGCCTGGAGGGTCCCGACGAAGGTGAAGACACCAGTCTCCGCATCGTAGGTGCCACCTTGCGCGGGCACGAGAATTCCCTTGACCGGGTCATCGAGTTGAATTGTCACGGTCAGCGTGTCGCCCGCGTTCGGTTCGTTGATCGCAACATAGACGAACGGTGTGACGAGATCCGTGTTCTCCGTGTCGTAGGTGGTGAACGTCTGATGGATGTAGGAGATCGACGGAGCGCGATTCGCCGTTTCGCTCGTCACCGAGACGTTCGTGTTGGGAGCAGCCGCCTCGCCCTCCACATCGGTGAGGGTGATGGTGAAGGTCGTCGTCACGGCATTGCCGGTCGCGTCGTTTGGCCGGTCGTCGGGATCGTAGACGAGGTTGCGAAGTGCGGTCTGAACCTGCTCGGCCGTCCCGGTGACCGTATAGCGCCGTGCCTGGGCATCGTAGGTGCCGATCCCGAGATTCGTCAGCACGCCGTAGCCGTTGTTCAGGGTCACGGTTGCGGTGACGCTGGCGCTGTCGGTGTCCGTGATGGTGATGGACGTGAAGGGGCTGACAACCTCGTTGTCCGCAATCGTCAGGTTCAGGGGCGAGGCGAGGCCGCCGATCGCGGGCGCCTTGTTGGCGCCCGCGATGCTGCCTTCGCC
>JAESFT010000639.1_pt1 | contig 16940 bp, 12 predicted proteins | sample 9269451 | NCBI WGS metagenome assembly JAESFT01 (sample SAMN14502557, study PRJNA617106) | algae metagenome | isolation source: Scytonema hyalinum WJT4-NPBG1 and co-occurring heterotrophs from well... | place: USA: Mojave Desert, Joshua Tree National Park, California | collected 2006-05-25
CTCTTCATTGGAACTAACTCTGAGTGACGGTTGCGCTCTGCGCAACCGCTAAATTGGCATTGGCGATCGCATTAATCTCAGACTGCGAAGCGCTCGAACTCAGATAACCCGCAACTTGGGTTACTATTTATCGTTGGTGTGTGACGCAACATAGATTTTTGATTTGAGATAATATATTTTCGTTGCGTCACACACCCTACATTCTTTACTAGAAGAAACTAGCTACGATATGATTGGATTTGTCTTAAATTTCCATCAATGCTTTCGCTAATGCGGTTAATCCTTCTTTATCGCTGAAGTAACTCATGTGATCGGAACCAACATGATGAATTTGAGGTTGGGGAACGCGATCGCCTACGGCGGGGCGCAGCCCATCGCTGTTCACGCTTGTGATACTCTTCACGCTTACAGCTGTATCATTGGCTTGACCGAAGAAAGCTAAGTCTATTGATTGATTTCGCAGTTTTTGCATGAGTCGCTGCAATTTCTCCTTTTCAATCGTTGCAAATCGGATTGAGTTATCCCCAGCAACGATAGAATAGGGAATACCGGGGTCTGGACTCATAGCCAAGGATTTAAGAAAATCTGACCCTATTCGCATTTGATCTACTGAAATGTCAATGCTTTCAACAGCAGCAACCAAACTACCTAATATTTTCACGGGTAAAGTGACTGTAGATAAGCTATTTAACCCAAGTGTTATTAACATTATTGCCCAGTCTTCTACTCTAGCCCAAGGTGAACCACCGTTTGGTGTACCTAACATAATCAAATGATTGACGATTTGGTTTCCACCTTCGCGTTCGATAAACCAACGAGATATTAAACCACCCATTGAGTGCGCGACGATTTGCAGTTGCTTACCATGATTTTTACCCAAACCCACCGCTTCAAGGCGTTGTTTTAATAGTCTGGCGTTTTCCTCAATGGAAGTATGGAGATTTTCGTAGTCAAAGGAAAGAATCAAATCATACGCTTGAGCCAGTGATTTTTCTTGACCTTCTACTTGCAATTTCGCCCGTTGTATACAGGGTAGTAAACTTTCAGTTTCACCAGTAATACCGTGAATAAACAAGACTATTTTCTGTGCTTGCTTAACCCGTTGTTTGACTTGTTCTGTGTTTAATTCATAACTAACGCTTTCATCTAGTGCTACATTTGCCACTGCTAGATGCGGATAGGAATATTCTAATCCCAATTTTTCTAATCCTAGTTTTTCACTTGCTATTTTCTGAAAGAAAATCCGCAAAGCGCCTTTTAAATCGCGTTCTCCTTGGTTTTCCGGTTCTGGTAGACGTTCTAATCTAATTTCAGTTCTACCGTTGCGAGAATATCCAACTCCCAAGGGAAGATAAAATTCGCCATCATAAGCAATTGGTAAAACTTTTTCTCCCGGTGCTAAGAGGGTATCAACAATTAATTTCAGGGGTGTTTCGCGCGTGACTGTTGGGATAGTTTCAGCATTTACATCCCTTAGTTCTAACACGTTTGAACCTGGTCCGATTCCCCGAGCGCTAGTTAATACAAAGGGTTGACTGATTGTTCCGTCCCGTAATAATGGTGGTAAATGATGATTGTCTACATCTCTGGTGGATGGGGAAATACTTGTTAGGCGAGCGTTAGCTTGTAAGTGTGGATGAGCTTTTAATAATACTCCAGCACCGAGAGATACTCCATTCCCAGAGTTGGGGACAGCTGTCGTTTCTAGGGGTCTAATAGTTTTAATGACGACTTGAGAAGTCACCCAATCATCGTATTCCTCTGCTTCATCATCAGCGATTAAATCACGCTGTTGCAAGCGACTCATTAAACGGTTGAGAGTACTTGTCCGCGAACTGCGGTGAGTATATTTTTGACGCGGTAAATCGAGTTTATCCTGTTCTAGAAGCGTAGCATCAAATTCTGCGGTGCAAACAATTAGTTTCAAGATATCTTGATATTCAGTGATTCCCTGTTCCCATAACTCTTGAGGAACGCTAGCACGAATCGATTTTCCACCTAGCGCCCAAGCTTCTTGGTTTGGTTCAAGTTTGACATAACCAGCTTCAAAAAAGCCCGCATTAATCGCAAATTGTTCGGTTAAATCGAGTAACGCACAATAGAGAGTTTCATCACTGGTATTTTTGAGTTTAACTTTAAAAGCAGGTTTGTTCCACTTACCGCTATCATCTTGATAGTAATTGAGGTGGATTTCACCATCTGACAAGACTTTATCGCCTTGATAAATTTCCATCTTGATTGCATCAGGGCGAATGCGACTATTCGCCGGGCTGGAAAGTTCGCTCAGATTTGTCCATCGGGTAATATGTTCGAGTCGTTGAATGACTTTAATGGCGCTATCTTTGGTATACCCTTGAATTTGATTAACTATTGGTAAACCATCAGCAGGTCGAGTAATGATATATTCTCCGTTACAAGCCAATACCTTAAATTCTGCTTTTTCGCTGTCGCTAACTTCTCGCACGTATAGCGAAGGTTGATTATTATCTGTAATGTTTTGTAATGCTTGTTGTAAGAATTGCACGCCTTCTGCGTCCCCTGCAAAGCGTACACCTTTGGGCGGTAAAGGTAAGCTGGTAATGACGGCTTTAAAAGTTTGTTCTTGGTCTAAGTTGGTAACATTGCTAATTGTGACTTTACTCAATTGCGGTAAAACTTCCGTTACTTGAGCTTCTCCGATTTTATTCGATAGTCTTCGCAAATCTTGTCCTTGAGTTTCAATCGAGAAAAGAGCCAAATGCATAGTTTCGGAACCATCCCGACGAGGTACACCATGTACCGCACCACCATCAATTACCCAACCATATTGTTTGTGATATGACACAGTATAGTAGGGATGGCGATCGCTAATTGCACCACCTAAAAATAATTGGTCTAAATCTCTTGTATCGATTGCTTCTAACTGCGGGGATTGTTGTTTAATTTTACTGCGTACTAAAGCATTTGTTCGTTTAAATAAATCTCGATAAGTCAGATTTCCTTGGGTTTGCTGAAGAGTTTGCGTCAAAAAGTAACAAAATGCTCCTCGATGTTCGCCATCTGCACGATATTCTTTGGCGGTTTCCGAGTCTTGACAAGATGCAAACAAAATATGTTGTCCTCTGGGTAAGTTCCAACCAGAAGTTTGTTTATCTGATGATATTAAATTTTGAATCTCTTCAGGTGAAAAAATAAAACTATCTAAAGGACGCGATCGCTCATCAGTCGCATATTCACGGACTGCGGTTTCCTGGAATGGATCTCTAGTTCCCGAACCAGAATGACAGCAATCAAAAATCAGGGTCATGTGGGGATTTTTTTGAGCAACTTCTGAAATTAACTTGGCTAGTTCCTTATCTGCTAAATCCCATCCTCCTGGAAGACGGCTCTCATAACAAACTAGAGTTTCATTCAATCTATTGGGTTGCAAATGCCAAAATTCTCGTGGTGCTGGCTCTCGCGAACCATGACCACTGTAATAAAATAATGCGACATCGTTGCTATTTGCCTGACACAAATGCTGGCGAAAATTATCAATGATTGCTTGGCGCGTTGCTTGCTCATCTTTAAGAGTTTTTAAGTGTAAATTCCATCCTTCTGTTTTCACCCGCGATCGCAAATATTCTTCTATCGCAATGACATCATTAATGCAACCTTTGAGAGGACTAACAGGCGCGGGGTAGTTGTCGATACCTACCAGTAATGCATAGATGTTGCGGGTCATAACAATGTATCTCCTATAATTACCTTGTTATAGAAGTTGCGCGGTTGAACTTATGCAGTATTAAGCTCTTTGATAACTCAATAAAACCAAAACCCCAAGGTTTTATATTAATTACAGCATTTTTATCAATATCAACACCATTGCTCAGGATTGACACTCCCCACGCCTCAAGGCGGGGGATTCTTGCATCTAGTTACTCGCTCCTTTCAGGAGCGAGTCATTCATCAAGTTAAGGGCTGTGCCAAGCAGCCCATTCTCTATAGCAGATGAAGCCATTACAGCAGCATCCCTGTGTAGCTCCAGAGAACAAGAGAAGCCTTCCCACTGTGCAATGTTGTGAGAGGCGTTCAAGTCTGCATTGTGGTAGTGTCCGTGCGGACAATTGAAATCATGCTTGTGGCGATGACCAATCGTGCCGCAAGTTGAACAACTCTTACTGGTGTAGGGCGCTGGAACTTTAACGAGTTTCAGCCCCACGAGAGCCAGCTTGTAATCAAGCTTCTGCTAAGCGCAAGTAGAACGACCAAGAATGTCGAGATTGACCAGCGTCAGAGCGATTCTTCTTGCTCTGTTTCATGGTGTCTCGGCATCCTTCTAAGTCCTCAATAGCTACATCAGCTTGGTGGAACTGAGCGAAACGAACGATACGACGGGAGATGGTATGATTAACCGCTTCCATCCATCGCTGTTCTTTCTTGTTCCATTTTTTAAGCGCTCTAAACTTTCTGGCTTCTTGAAGTTGCTTGCGACGTTTTTGGAAGTATCTGCGACGATGCATGACTTCCTTGCCGCTATGAAACTTACCAAAGCCTTGAACAGGTGCTACCACTGCAATATTATTCTGCCCTCGGTCAACTCCAACTCTTTTTTGTGTCTGCTGCTGTGGAACATCCACAGTTACAGACATATAGGCGTACCAGCGACGACGATGATAAATGAGCTTGACGCTACCTTTCTCCACGTCTCCAGCTAGAATTTGCTCTAAAATTGGTTCCCAATGCTTAGAGGCGACAACTATAGGCACTCGCTTATCCCCCTGGATGGTGGGAAAGCTAAGGCTATAAGTATCGCCTCTTTTTTCAAGTTTCCAATTCTGTTTGTTAATTTCAGGAGGCAGGCATTTATAGTGCTTAACCTTCCGACCCGTTGCTGAGATGGTATGCCGAATTGTTTGATTGGCAAGGGCTGACTTAAGTGACGTGATGATTTTAGCTGTTGTCACTTCACGACGCTCAACATAAGGGATTGCCAGCAATTCATTTGCCAAGCGGGTATTTTCCGCTGTCATTTCGGCAAATAGCTGCTGCTTCACCTGGTTGAGGTTGTGAAATTTGAGCTTTATCGTTCGCCGTACCGTTACCATGTCATGATGATACCACCATTTCTTACACGGACGTATAAATAAATAATGACGCCTGATACGGCGATTGTCTGTGCGTTAGCGAAGCGGGACGTAGTCCGGGGGAAATTTTCATCCCCATACCTCTCATGCGAGGGGCATTCAATTTGCCCCTCGCGCTCCCCCGATTTTGGTAAGTTATTTCTCTGTACCGAATCAGTAAGTTTTTGTAGTCTTAATAAAGAGTTACTCTATTTTAGATAAGTAGAAAGGCGCAAATAAACAGAAGTATGTAACGGAAAGTAAAGTTATCTGAAACCCTCTTCCCTTCTGCTTTCTGCCCTCTGCCCTCTGCCTTGTCTCAACGATAAATATTCACGTCGACCTACTTAAGTTAATATTGACATTTAAAAAATCAATTATTTATTTTATTTATAAGTTATCCAGTTTTGCAATTCTTCTACATAATTTTGAGATGCTCATTAATTTTTGTTAGGAAATAAAATGCGTTCCCCCTAGGGTCCCCACGTAAGCGCAAAGCGCACACTGAGCGCAGAGCGTGCCGCAGGCATACGTGTTGGCGCAGCCTATCCGTAAGCCCTGCGGGCAGGCTCCTTCATGTGCGCAGCGTGCGCGCAGGGCTTAGGACATAGTGGGGATTAGGGGCGGGGGGGAAAGAAGTTTGTCGAACTCACGTCTATTCAAGAGCATTGGTGAATTATGAGAAACGCCCTAGAGTTTGAGAAGAAATGTTAAGCATACGACAAGTAAACTTGTTGAAATAAACCTTGAGAGTGATTGCTTTTTAGCTTATATGCCTGAGGGCAGATGCGAAAAACAAGTTTTTTATCAGAATGTTGACTAGATTTATTCCCATAACTGCGAAAAATTAACTGTAAAGTTTATTAAATAAATGCTCATCTTCTCAGTTGGTTTTTATATACTGAACTACTAATCGTTGATGATCCCGCTCACGATGAGCTAGACATTTCTGAATTTGAATTCTTGTTTCGTTTGTTTTGTATTTGGAGAATTGGAGAAAAAGTTATGGCTTTGTCTCAAACGTCTAATTTAGGCAAGACCTACTCATTGTTGATGATCAAAAGTTTTTTAATATGGACTTTTACATTGGCAGTATGCTTACTGGTTGTCGGTTTTCCTTTAGTTGTCTTGATGGCTACGGTTGGATGTCTGTTGTCAATTGTTTTGGAATCGGTGATGCCTGTTAGTGCGGTTTTGCTTGTTGCAGGTGGTTTAATCATGTTTAATGTGATGGCAGTTGTGATGGCTGCCGGAGTGCTAACTCTTAAAGGAGTCCATCCGAAGGAAGTCCAATGGTTGAGTTGGCTGCATGGAGAAGCAGAAAATATGCAAACGACTACCGTTTACGCTGCTTGTCCGTTAACTTGTGAAATTGAACCGTAACCATCACTGCTTAATTCGACAAACAGTACATCTGCCCGGTTAAGCCGGGTTTTTTCATGCTTTATTAGTCAAGAGTCTAAAATCCATAGTCAAAAGTTTCAGGCTATTGACCATTGACTATGAATTATTAATTGTTAACTATTGACTATTGACCCTTCGGGTATGCGCAAAGCGTCTCCGAAGGAGATACACCAGTCGCCTACAGAGGGAAACCCTCCTGCAGCGCTGGCTCACCATTGACTAATGACTCATGACTAAAAAGCAAATTTACATTGTATTGGGTACGCGTCCGGAAGCAATCAAACTAGCTCCGGTGATTCAGGTTTTCCAAAACTCCTCAAGTCTTGACACTCAAGTGATTCTGACAGGACAGCATCGCGAGATGGTTGAGCAAGTGATGCGGCTGTTCAACCTCAAAGCTGATCATGACTTGGAGATTATGCAGCCAAAGCAATCTCTTAGTGATATTACCTGCCGCAGTTTACGAGGTTTGGAAGAATTATTCCAACAAAGTCAGCCAGATTTAGTGCTCGTGCAGGGAGATACAACGACGGCTTTTGCGGCGACTTTGGCTGCATTTTACCAAAAAATTCCTGTAGGACATGTAGAAGCTGGATTAAGAACAGATGAGCTATTTAATCCTTATCCAGAAGAAGCCAACAGACGACTGATTTCTCAACTCACTCAATTGCACTTTGCGCCAACTGCTTTGGCGGTGGAAAATTTACAACGTTCTGGCGTTTTGGGTGAAATTCACCTGACAGGTAACACGGTGATTGATGCCTTGTTAACTGTGGCTGCAAGCGTTCCTACCTGTGATATACCTGGGTTGGAATGGGGGAAATATCGTGTCCTGCTGGCGACAGTTCACCGCCGTGAAAATTGGGGAGAACCACTGCATGATATTGCTCAAGGCTTTTTGCGGGTGTTGGATAAATTTCCTGATACAGCGTTGCTACTACCATTGCACCGTAATCCCACAGTGCGAGAACCGTTGCAAGCACTATTGGGTAATCATCCTCGAATTTTTTTAACGGAACCTTTAGATTATGCAGAACTGGTGGGAGCGATTATGCGATCGCACCTTTTGCTGACCGACTCTGGTGGCTTGCAGGAAGAAGCACCCAGCCTGGGAAAACCAGTTCTGGTGTTGAGAGAAACCACAGAAAGACCCGAAGCAGTAAATGCGGGTACAGCTCAACTTGTGGGAACTCAACCAGAGAAAATATTCACGACTACTGAGGAATTGCTATCTGACTTAACTGCTTATGAAACGATGGCAAACGCAATTAATCCCTTTGGGGATGGTCATGCAGCAAAGCGAATTTTGCAAATTGTGCAAAATTACTTTGGGCTTTGCTGAGATTATCGCTTATAAGTGACTTATAAGTGCAAGTTACAAGGCATCAAGGTCATTGAAACTCAAGATCCTTTTCGCAATTAAGGACCGCCAACAGTAATACCAGAATGTCCAGAATATCCAAGATAATCTCTGTAATATGGTCGGGTGCCAATATTCCCTAACCCGAGAGAACTAAGCGTTTCCCGTCCAGCGACTCCATTTGCACGCAAGCCCAGACTTGCTTGGAAGTTTCTGACTGCTCTTTCTGTCGCTGTATCATAGTATCCAGTTACCCGTACGTTACCTAAAACTCTCTGAAGTTCTGCCACAGCCTCACCTCTAGAACCTCTTCTGAGAGTGAGGGTACCGCTATTGCCATAATTAGCAGGAGCGGGATACTGAGGATCATATACAGGTGGACGGGTGGCAAAATTCCCCAACCCCAGAAAACTGAGAGTTTCTGGATCAGCAACTCCAGTTGGACGCAAGCTTCTTCTTGCCTGGAAGTTTCTCACTGCTCTTTCTGTCGCTGTATCATAGTATCCAGTTACCCGTACATTACCCAAAAGTCTCTGAAGCTGTCTGACAGCCTCGCCTCGAGAAGCTGGTCTGAGAGTTATGTCGTCATTATAAGCAGCAGGATATGGAGTATATTCTACAGGTGGCCTGGTAGGAATATTCCCCAACCCCAGATTACTCCCCAACCCCAGATTACTAAGAGTTTGCGGTCCAGCCACTCCATCAGCAAGCAAGCCATTTCTTCCTTGGACATTTCTGACTGCTGTTTCAGTTAACGAACCATAGTATCCAGTTACCGGTACATTACCCAAAACTCTTTGAAGTTGTCTGACAGCCTCACCTCGAGAACCTCTTCTTAAAGTGACGCTACCGCCAATGCCATTATCAGCAGTAGATCTTGTTGGAGTCAGGCGATCGCCAATGCCGCGATCATTCGTATATCTCCCATCGGAACTCGTGTTAATCCAATTGGCAGCAACGTAATTACCTGTAGACAACCGAGCAAATCCATTTCTATATCCTACAACCCGTGGCAACTGTGAGCCATTAGAGTAACATCTCACAGAGCGATGGTAGGTGCTTGGACCTGTACGGACATTAAGACAGTTGCCGTTAGTCCTCACCAAGTACGTACCTGCACCAGAGTATGCTGCCCATCCTGCTTGGGCTTGAGCTATAATTGCCAACGAGGAACTGATGATAGCGAAAGTTAACTTGGCAGATTTAAAATATTTTTGCCCATTGAATCTGAGCTTAAACTCAGGAAGACAGAATTCGGTATCTGCAGTTACTTTTGCGTAGCTGCTATCCATGAGAGAATAAGCAAGATATTCCACAATATTCTCCTTTGTGCTGAAAGTGTGATTAGTAAGATTTTTCTTTGCTCTTCCCTATATTTCGTCTAACGTGTATCTTTGCTGTTCTTTGTCACTCCCACAGCTATCCAATGGGTTTTCTGATTTAAACGTTATAAAAAATTTTGACAGGATCTAGAGCCAAACCAAAAATTTCAATGAATTTTAAATAACTTTTTCAAAAACAAAAATCCCTGCCTATTTTTTGCCCCAAACAGACAGGGGAAAAGGTTTTTTCTAGAAAAATAATAATGCCGCGAACACCTTGGTTGAATACCAGCTATTGTGGTTCTAAGACCAAATTCTGAGTGAAAGCTTACGTGTTAATATCCCAAACTAGCTAGCGTTTCCGGTCCAGCGATTCCATCCACACGTAAACCATTTCTTATCTGGTAGTTCCGGACTGCACTTTGTGTCCCCGAACCGTAATATCCAGTGGGTGCGACTCCCAAAGTTCTTTGAAGTCTTGCAACAGCCGAACCTTCAGCTCCGAGATTTAGAGTGGTAGGACCGCCAACACCAGGACCAGGAGTGTAGCCTCTGCCAGGTCTGTTGCTAATCCAATTGGCAGCAACGTAATAACCATTGGATAGCCTAGCAAATCCATTCCTGTATCCTACGACTCGTGGAAGTCGTGAGCCATTACGGTAAGCTGTAACAGGAGCATAATTTCCGCTAGGGCCTGTGCGAACAGTGAGATCACTGCCGTTTGTCCTGACATAATAGTTGCTTCCTGGACCGTAGTATGCTGCTGAGGCTGTTTGAGCCTGAGCTAAAATTGCAACCAACGCACCTATGCTAGCGAAAGTTAACCAAGCAGATTTGAAATTTTTGTTCCAGTTGAGTTTCAGTTTAATTTCTGGAAGGCTAAATTCCGTATCTTTAGTTGCCTCTGCGTAGGCACTATCCATGAGAGAATAAGCAAGATATTCCACAGTAAGCTCCTTTGTACTGGAAAATTCATGAATGCAGAGTTTTACTTCGCTTTTCTCTGAATTTCATCTAATGTAATTTAGACTACCCTATATCGTAAAGGATTTTTACCTAGAACATAATTAAGAAAAAATAATTTTTCAAAAAACATCCGGATAAAGGCGAGATAGCTTGAAATTATAAGCCTTGACACTATGCGATCGCCGTAAGTCCTGCGGACAGGGTGTGCCAAGCGCGTAAGCTCCCACCGCGTGAAAGCACGCGTAGCGTTCCGCAGGAAAGGCGGGGCTTCCCCCATCGCATAAAGCGCCGCGCCCTTACGGAAATTACATCTGTAGCATTCGTAAGGGCAGATAGCCAACTTTACTGTTGAAACTGCTTTGAAGTGGAAAAAGTATCAGAACGCACTTGCTGACCATTGCGCCAAACTTCCACTTTGTCAGGGCTAACGAGGTAGGAGAAAGTACCATTTTCTGCTCGATACTGAGAACTGCCAACACTCCAAGCTGGGACACGTACAGGCTGGTTTGGGTCTTGCTTTAATTGTCCGATGTAAAACAGCTGACCATTTTCCTGACAAACTTTCACCAAGACATTTGCTGTTTCACCTTCAATCACTGTAGTGCCATTGCATTTAGTATCAATCATTACACCGCCGACAGCCACTGGAATTGGTTGCGAAGGTGAAACTTGCTGTGGCATAACTGCTGGCGAGACTTGGCTGATTGATTGACTTGCAACGGATGCTACTTTATCAGAGCTTGTCATCTGGTTTTGTGGGATTTTTCCTGCAATTAAAGACGGTAATGCAGCCATCGGATCAACGGCAAAACGATGATTTTTACGAACTTCAAAGTGTAGGTGAGGTGCCGTACTATTACCTGTAGACCCCATGGAAGAAATAACTTGACCTTGGCTCACCTGTTGACCCTGTTTCACCAATAAGCGACTATTGTGACCGTAAACTGTGATACTGCCATCGGTATGCTTAATGACTACGACATTGCCTAATCCCCATTCGTTCCAACCTGCTTTGACTACTGTACCGGATGCGGCAGCAACAATAGGAGTTCCAGATGCTCCTGCGATATCAATTCCTTCATGTTGATATCTGCGAAAACCTTGAGAAAGAATCCCTTGAGTGGGCCAAATCAAGTTAGAAGGAAGAGATTTTTGTGGAGTATTGGACTTTTGTGCTGTCTGAGTCAAAACCTGCGTACTTGTACTTATCACAGCAGTTAAAGACGTTAACCCTATCAAGCCATACGTACATATTTGAGAAACAGTAACTTTTTTCATCAGTTAAAGCCAATTAGAAAAATGGTTTAGGATGTCTTTGGTTATTTGCTGTTACAGTGTTAAGCCTGGAAGATCAGGAGTGTCATCTGGGTAAATTCGCAACTATGCCTGCATCTGGGTAACGAAGAGGAAATTTTCTGTAAAAGTACTAGAAGGCTGAACTCGCTTGCACTCTCCTAACACACACTTTAAGAGATTGTGCCTTTTGTCAATTAGTTAATGTACTTGAATAGCTCTCGAGATAATGGTGTGTTAAGAAGAACACAGAACACAGCTTGCACATCCCCATAAATAAATTTAGGGGATTTGATAAGGACGCCAAGGCAATTTCGCACTACGTGCAAGGAAACAAATCTTTTTAATTTATTTGAAAAATGATTTCATCAAAACTTTATGATTGATAGCCAAAAAAATAGAATTACTTTACAAATATTTTGCTCATTAATTATAAAATAAGGTCTATAGACTATTTACATAGCTATTAAAGGTAATCTACCTAAAATGCGAATGGTTTTTGTACATCATGTTTACAATAAGAGACTCTAAAAACTGGCTCGAAGAAAGCCGTTATAGTAGTCGGGGAAGTGTGTATTTATTCGCTCCGATGGTCAACTTCAATATCATGGCTGAAGTTGGCGATACTCCACCCTGATGTGCTTGTAATGAGTTGGAAATAATACGAGAGATTCAAGAATTATATCTTGATGAAAGTAAGGAGGTTTCACTCCTTTTTTCGGATAAATGGAAGAGATGTAATTTTTTGAAATAACTTCTTTTGTAACTGCACAACTTTATAAAATAGCTAGTTAAACCATCTGCTCATCCATAGTAATATTTTGATGCATGACCTGGTGAAGTAGTCATGCTATTCAGTTGTGAATCAGTTCCAAAGATGGAAGTAGTGTCTCGGATTTGCTACAAATGTGAATTTTCAATATTGAATACTAACCACAAGATGTACTTGTGATCCAATAGCATATTCCTGCGAACAGGGCATCTCTTGTACAGCGACATTTCATATTTCCTTTCGTTAGAGCTATTTTCTAATTTGAGAAAATATGCATCATCCATCTGAATTTTTGTCAGCAATGTGCCATCGAAAAATGCAGATTAATAAATGTAGCTGGTACAAGCAGAATACAGAATACTTTTTGGTGGACAGCCCAAAGTTTTTGTAAATCCTTAAGACAATCTGTGATTAATGGCAAAAAGCCACGACTCATGGTGCGGCTATTTGAGCATCCTTGGGCGAGCGCACTCGGGACATTTTCTTACAGTCTGTATCTCATTGACGAACCAGTATTAGTCCTCGTGCGTTACTTCCTTTTTAGCCTGTAAATGTCAAGAGCAATGTTTGCGGTGATACTTACATGGCGGGTATGACAATTTCTGTACTTGTTGCCTATCTGTTTGACTTAGTTTTTGAGCGACCATTCATGTCGGGTTTCTTGAAAGCGTGCAAAGTCAAAGATGCTGTAAGTTGACAGAAAACCAAGGTAGAGCCTAACTTTTTATGACAATTTTTAACACTTAGAGTTTATTTGGTGCAGGGTTGCTCTGGTATTTTGTTGCCAGACTATTCCCCTTCATCTTCATCCCATAACCTCTATTCCTTAGGTGAAGAAAGGAGAAGGGAAACTAGTGAATAGGTATATACCATTAGGAGGTTGTATTGTGGTCAATTCCGAGGTGCAGAAAAATACTTCCGAAGCGCGATTGGGCAAAGCCCAGCGCCCTAAAGGGCGATCGCCTGTCCTCGGCTTGCTAGATTTTTGTAAAGGTTTGGCAATTGTTTGGATAGTTCTGATTCATTGGAGACCAGAATGGTTTGGTTGGCAGGGGGTTCATGTCTTTATTGTGTTAAGTGGATTTGGACTCACCTATTCCTGGCTTAAAAGAGATTCAGACATCTCGTGGAAGAAATGGTATGTGAAGCGGTTCAGGAAAGTTCTACCTTCGTATTGGATGGTTTGTCTCTGGGGATACCTGATCCTGGCTTGTGTTTACCTGTTTGAAGGTCGCAATCTGCTGAATGCACTTTCATTACCCTTGGATGTTTTACTTAAAAATGCCCTACTCCTTGACTTGAGCCTGTTGAACCCCACTGTCAAAGTTGAGCCTAATGGGTCATTGTGGTTTATTCCTTTCATTGTCAGTTTTTACCTAGCCTTTCCCTGGTTGTATCAGGTGGTGGCTAAACACAAAACCGTGAGAGTTGTGCTGTTCGCCCTTTTGGTGGCAATCGTATTTGAGTTTGTCTATAGAGCGATCGCACTTTACTGGTTGGATGGTCGTCCTATCGGATACGCACATTATGCCAAGCTCTTTCCAGTGCTGGGTGTACCACTCGATAAACTTCCAACCGAGTTTCGATTCCAGCACGAATATGCCTTTAACTTTTTTCCATCAAGACTCGGTGAGTTTGCGATTGGTATGGTAGCAGCCGTTGCTCTGGTGCGAAACTCTTCCATCTTTCATAAAGTACTCTTAAATCCTTGGATGGGTGTTCTGGGATTCCTCATCTGGCTAGCTGGTAATGCCTTGATATATCAGGGCTTCTGGGGGTGGGTTTTTGCTGATTTTGTAATTGCCGTGGGTATTATTTTGTGGTTTGTCAACCTTGGCTCACTTCTCCAGAAAAAGTTACCTGCCTTTTTTTCCAAAATGAGTGAGTTAGGTGTCTGGTCTTATTACATTTTTTTGACTCACTATCTCTTGGTTTTTATCACCCAAAAGATGGATGCTCCTTTAACACCTTTGTTCGATAATTCACCGATCGGGATTAAAGTTTTGCGGGTTTCTCTTTTTGGAGCCATTATAGTCGGAACCTGGATAACTTCCCGAATACTACAACGGTTTGATCAATCTCAATTTTCAGATTTGATCATTCAGCAAACTTTCGCCAAAGTTTGGAAGTGATGTGTTAGAAAAGAAATTATTTGTCTTGCTATCAAATTGATGTCATCAAGCTATTAAGCAGGTGTCATTTTTACCCAAAGCTTTTTACGTACCTAGGTGGTTAAAGGATAGTTTCAGTCATTTTATAAGCTAATCCTTCCGTTTTACTTGACGGACATCATCACAGTAAAATTCCTTTTCTAAGGATGACAAATAATTTGTGATTAAGAATGTTTTGAAAGGTCATTATTTATTTAGAAATGAACAGGATGGAACTTATGTCTGTTAATTCTGATATTCAACCAATTGTTCTTGTCTGTGCTGCTGATAATAACTATGCAATGCCACTTGCTGTTACAGTTTCTTCAGCAGTTGCAAACCTGAGAAAAAATCGCAAAATAGCCTTATTCGTTCTAGATGGAGGAATTAGCGAGTTTAATAAAGGTAAGATTACAAAATCGCTTAACCTAGCACAAATTAGTGTTTCCTGGGTCAAACCAGATAACGCACTCTTTGAAAATCTTGTATTGACTAGGCATCTGACACCTACTTGTTATTATCGGCTTGTGATTACTGATTTTTTGCCCAAAGAATTTGATAAGGCAATTTATTTAGATACCGATATGGTAGTGACGGGAGATTTAGCAGAGTTATGGGACATTGATATTGAAGATAATTATGTATTAGCCGTTCAGGATGACGTTGAGTTAAATATAGGGATGTCCGAGGGTTTAAGAAACTATAAAGAGGTAGGTATTTCTCCAGATTATAAATACTTTAATTCGGGACTTTTAGTCATGAATTTGAAAAAATGGCGAGATGAGAGTATAGGTAAAAAAGTTCTCGAATATGTAAAACAAAATAGAGAATATGTGCGTAACGATCAGGATGGTCTCAACGCAGTGCTTGCAGGAAAATGGGGAGAACTTCACCCTAAATGGAATATAATGCCAAAAATATATGAGTATCAATCATGGCAAGATAGTCCCTTGGCACCAGAAGTTTATAATGAACTGCTTCAGAACCCTTGCATTATTCACTATACGAATTCTCCTAAACCCTGGTATGCAGGATTGAAAGAGGAATGTAAACACCCTAAAAAAAATTTGTTCTTTCAATATCTTGACATAACAGCTTGGTCAGGATGGCGGGATACTTACTGGAGACGACTTTGGAGAAAATTTATGAAAGTCACTTCACTAACTACGGCCAAGCTTTAAAAAGGTCGCGTAAATAGATTTTCTGTCGTGTAGTTTCGTGTGTTCTGGATTCAACTGAAGCGGAGGATGATTTGAATACAAAAGTTTTGTAGCGAGAGTGGTTTTCCAATATCAAAGCAGACATATTGTCAGGTACGTTAGTTGCGTTCTTCACTGATTCCGGAAGCGATCCGAAAGTTGGGCTGTACGCCTCTTTCTGTATCGCTGTGATCACAGCCTTTGTCGGTGGACGACCCGCTTTAATCTCAGCTGCTACCGGTGCAATGGCGCTGTTGATGATCACATTAGTTAAAGAACACGGACTGGAATATCTATTTGCGGCGACGGTTTTAACGGTATCGCGGAAGTCCCCACCGTTCGGCTGAGCGCTCACGGCGAAGCCCTCAACGTACCCGTAGGGTGGGGATTACTGCGAACAACGATGTTCGCGTAGCGTGCCGAAGGCATAGACATCCCCGACCAATTCAATCCTACGGATTGAGAGGGAGTGGGGTGGCTGAAAAGTTGTCAATATCTCCGGAATTTTACGAAGAAATACTGTATAATAGTATTGGTTGATGACCTGCCCGACTGGCTGACAACAAAACGTGTAGGTGCGGTTAGACGCTTACGTTCGGAGCTGCGAGAACTCGGGGAATGGGCAAGTCCGCTGATCCAACAAGATATCATGGTGAGCCTCGGAACAAAAATTGAATATACACCTGCGGGAGGCGGGTGATCGCTAGTGGAGGGGGAGTAAGACCAAATCATACACGGGTGTGAGGAGGCATCGCCCAATGAAGCGGCAAGCCCGAAAGACGAATAAAAGCGTCCTTGAATTGACCTGTTGTTGGAAGCCCCAACTTCAGCGAAGTAAGTTGGGGTACTTCACGTGGTATCTTCCAAGTCATCTTTGGGTGGTTCAAGTTAGCTTAATCCGCGAGAAGCCCCACGTTTCACCCTGTACTCAGGGGAGCGTGGATTGTTCTTTTTATCAATAGACGACTTTCTGGCGGCGTTTAATTTTCAGGAAGACTTGGAACGGGTCAAGATTGATTTAACTCATGCTCACATTTGGGATCAAGCAGCGGTTGCAGCGATCGATAAAGTCGTGATTAAGTTTCGCCGCCACGGTGCAGAGGTAGATTTGGTGGGACTCAATGAAGCTAGTGCCACTTTGCTAAATAAACTGGCGGTTCACAACAAATCAGAAGCTTTGGACAAGTTAGCTAGTCACTAGGTGAGTCAAACAACGCACCGCTGATACAAACGATACAAATCAGTTGGTGCGTTACGGCTTTGCCTAACGCACCCTTGTATCTTAGAAGAAGTGGTAGACCGTCGCACCCTAGGTCATTAAAGACCGCTTTGTAGCATGGGTCACCACAACAATCTCCTAGACAGAACTCGAACAGTCGCCAGGGTCAAA
>JAESFT010000640.1_pt1 | contig 16907 bp, 16 predicted proteins | sample 9269451 | NCBI WGS metagenome assembly JAESFT01 (sample SAMN14502557, study PRJNA617106) | algae metagenome | isolation source: Scytonema hyalinum WJT4-NPBG1 and co-occurring heterotrophs from well... | place: USA: Mojave Desert, Joshua Tree National Park, California | collected 2006-05-25
TCCGTATTCGAAGCCGTCCGTAGCGATAAGCCGGACGGCTTTTTTTATGGCGGCCAGCGCCCCAGTCGTCTTTCGTCGACAATATTAAGCTGCATGATTTGCAGGCATCACTGTATTGTCGAGAGCGTTTATGCACTGCAATCCAGGTTGCTTCGGACCTGCGAAAAGTCGGTAACCATTCTTTCCGGATTCTTTGGCGCCGTACATGGCGCTGTCCGCATTTGCCAGCAATGTTTGCACCTCCAGGCCGTGGTCCGGATAAATTGCAATCCCGATGCTCATGTTCACCTCGACCGACCGGCCTTGAATGAGCATGGGTTTCGCCGTCTCGTTTAGAAGTTTGATAGCGACATCGACCGCATAACTGCTATTGGCAAGCTCTTCGATGAGTACATAGAACTCGTCTCCACCCATGCGCGCGATCTTGTCGGTATGGCGCAGACTGTTTCGCAGGCGGCGCGCGGTCTCACGCAATACCTCGTCCCCCGCATCGTGACCCAACGTGTCGTTTACCTCTTTGAATTTATCGAGGTCGATAAAGAACACTGCGAATTTCTTTTGATGTCTCTGTGCATTTCGCAAGGCTACTTCAAGATAGTCGCTGAATAGGAACCGGTTCGGCAGTGTGGTCAGACCGTCATAGTGGGCCAAATAGCGGATCCGATCTTCCGAAGTCCGGCTGTCGATGGCAATGCCAGCAAGGTTTGCGCAGATATCGAGCAGCCTTGTGGTTTGAGAATTCAACTCGGAACCTTCACGGAAATAGAGAGCGAATGTTCCGAGTAACTTTTTATTTTTTCCGAAGATGGGCCATGAGGCGGATGCATTGAAACCATGGCGAAGTATTAAAACCCGATGGTTGTCCCAGGACGGATCAGTCCGAATGTCATTCGCAATAACTGGTTCCGCGCGATACGCAGCTGCGTGGCAGGAGCTGTTATGAGGACCGATTGGTAAATGGTCCAGATCGGTAACAAGTTCGCTTGACAGACTGGGTGCAACACTTGTCGACAGGAGAGACTCTTCGAGGTTAAACAACCGTACCGAACAATTGCCGCTGATCGACGTGGTCTCGGCAAATTTTGCGAGCGACGTTAGGATGTCTTGCAGGGGCGATCCGGTCGCAATCATGTTCAAGATGCGATTCTCGCCCAATTGCAGTTTTTCAGAAAATTTGCGGGAGCTGATGTCGCGTACGGTAATTTGTAAAGCTGGTGCATCTTCGTAAGTCAGCCTGCCGGTAGTAAGCTCTGCGTCGAAGGACGTACCGTCGAGGCGGACCCAAATTTGTTCGACGAACGAGGCGCCGACAGGGCCATTTTTCAATTCGATCGGAGGAGCGTCGAGCCAGGTGGCATGAAAATCCGGATGAATGAAGTCGAGCAGGCTTTTGCCGATCAACTCTTCTGAATCATTTGCTCCGAGCAGTCGGCAGCCTGCCCGATTAAGCAAGGCCAGTTTTCCATCTAGGAAAACCAATGTTGCTTCCAACGCCAATTCCACCATTTCCCGATAACGCATAACTCTGTCCCCAAGAATAGCGTGATTGTCGTTGCATGCTTCGGTAGTCAGATCGAAACGTCGATCATCAATCGTCGATATTTCCGCGAACGCGTCTGAATGCGTATGAAATTGCAAGGGGAGGTGGACTCGTTGCATGTTGTATTGACATAAATTGATTATTTCCGTTTGGAAACTTGGCTGGATGATTAGTTCCAGCAAATTTGTAACTTTGTTGTAACGAATGAATTGCAAATGATTAACGCATTTATTGGCGGTTTGCGGGAAACCATCTCCTGAATTATTGAGATAAATCCGAAGTGATTTGTTGTCTTCCATCAACTTGCTTGCAGAACGAAAGTGCTCGATTCCAAATATTGGCAAGAAGAGCGCTCACGGAGCAGGCGCGGCGGCCTGAAGCTTAGTGGCGTACAATAAGTTTCATTTTTTGCTATGGAGTTTCGGGATGCGAGCCATCGAAATAACCAAACCAGGTGCGCCTGATGTTTTGAAGTCCTGCGTTCGGCCTATGCCGGTCTTAAAGGAAGGCGAGGTTCTGATCAAGGTGCATGCCGCAGGAGTAAATCGGCCAGACGTCATACAGCGCCTGGGACAATATCCTGTGCCGCCTGGCGCATCTGATTTGCCCGGACTTGAGGTGGCTGGCGAGATCATCGACGGCGATGTGGCAGGAAGCGAATTCAAAATCGGTGACATGGTGTGTGCCCTTGTACAGGGTGGAGGCTATGCCGAGTACTGCAGCGCCCCGCTTCGGCAGTGCTTGCCTGTCCCCGCAGGATTAACAGCTGTTGAGGCTGCTTCGCTGCCGGAAACGTTTTTTACAGTATGGAGCAACGTGTTTGATCGTGCACGGTTATCCGGCAGGGATACTCTTTTGGTGCAAGGCGGAACTTCCGGAATCGGGGTGACCGCAATACAGATGGCAAAGGCGATGGGGCACACAGTATTCGCAACTGCCGGGTCCGACGACAAATGCCGCGCTTGCGAAGGCCTTGGTGCCGATCGGGCGATCAACTACCGTACCGAAGATTTTGTGGCGGCCGTCAAAGCGGAAACCGACGGCAAGGGGGTTGATGTTGTGCTGGATATGGTCGGCGGCGAATACATTCCTCGTGAAATCGATTGCCTGGCGGATGATGGACGTCTGTCATTGATCGCCTTGCTTGGCGGTGCTAAAGCCACCATCGATTTAGGACAAGTGCTGCGACGGCGTCTGACCATAACCGGGTCGACATTGCGGCCGCGGTCCATCGCCTTCAAAGCTGACATTGCCGCCAATCTGCGCAAGCACGTATGGCCGCTGATTGAAGCCGGAGCGATCAAGCCCGTAATTTTCAAGGTGTTTCCACTGGAGCAGGCTGCGGAGGCGCATGCCTTGATGGAAGCCAGCACCCATATCGGAAAGATCATGCTTCAGGTTGTCGAAGGTAACGATGAGGCCAGTTGATCGGGCCTGATTTTGCGGGCGGATTGTGCGGCAGTTTGACCGCATAGGATGCTCGCGCTAGAATGCCGGGTTATTGAAATTTTGGGGTCCTATGCGTCGCAAGCTCATTGCCGGAAACTGGAAAATGAATGGCAGCCTTGCTGCCAATGCCGATTTACTGGCGTCAATAAAAGCCGGGCTGCCTGGCTCGGCATGCGACGTTGCCGTTTGTGCTCCGGCAATTTATCTGGCTCAGGCCAAGGCGGAACTTTCCGGAACCGCGATTGCATGGGGTGGGCAGGACGTGTCGGTCCATGAGTCAGGCGCATATACTGGTGAAATATCTGCCGCAATGCTGCGCGATGTCGGATGCCGGTATGCCATTGTCGGCCATTCGGAGCGTCGGTCTTATCACAATGAAAGTGATGAGGTCGTCGCACTCAAAGCGTCGCGTGCCTTGGCATCGGAGCTTACGCCGATTATCTGTGTAGGCGAGTTGCTTGCAGAGCGCGAGGCGGGTAAAACCGATGAAGTCGTTGCTCGGCAAATCAATGCGATACTCAATGTTCTGGACGAAGAAAGTCTGAAGAGTATTGTTGTTGCGTATGAGCCCGTATGGGCGATCGGCACGGGCAAAACAGCGACCCCGCAAATGGCGCAGGATGTGCATGCGCTTCTGCGGCAAAGATTGGCGGCGAAGAGCGCAGTCGCTGCAGAGAAGGTCAGAATTTTATACGGCGGCAGCATGAAGCCGGACAATGCAAAAGAATTGCTTTCGATGCCAGATATTGATGGTGGTTTGATTGGCGGCGCGTCTCTAAAGGCGTCCGATTTTCTGGCAATAATCAACGCCGCTTGATAATTTGCCGGCAAATCTTATATACATATTGGGACTCAAGTAATGAACGCATTGTTCACTTTTATCGTTGTGCTTCAAGTTGTGTCGGCACTGGTTATTATCGGGCTTGTGCTGATCCAGCATGGCAAAGGCGCCGACATGGGGGCGGCTTTTGGTTCCGGTGCTTCGGGCAGTCTATTTGGTGCAACGGGCTCATCCAATTTTCTGTCCAAGTCTACCGGTGTGGCTGCCGCTGTGTTCTTCGCGGCAACGCTGGCTCTCGCTCTCATCGGTAACAAGTATGGTTCATCTGGTGCCGGTGTAATGGACCGGTTGCCTGCAAGTAGTGTCCCGGCAACTTCTCCGGCCGCTCCGGCTACGGGTGCGCCTGCAGCGAATACTCCGGTGCCGTCAAATGCAGCTCCATCGACACCAGCTACGGCTCCTGCGCCAGCAGCGCCTGCCGCTGGCGGCGGTCAAGCAAATCAAATTCCGAAGTAGGTATTTCTACTAGGGGTAATTTCCTTGATTTGATGTAATTGTGCATTGAAAAAAGAGGGTGAAACGAGGTAAAATAGCGGACTTTAGCCGACGTGGTGAAATTGGTAGACACGCTATCTTGAGGGGGTAGTGGCGAAAGCTGTGCGAGTTCGAGTCTCGCCGTCGGCACCAAAAGAATAAAGCCAGCAAGGGGTATACCCGAGCTGGCTTTTTGTCGAGGAAGTCGTTGTTTGATATTGCAGACGTTCGCAAATCACTCAATTAACCCAACTTATCCGCACGCTATGGTAAACCTCGAAAATTATTTCCCTATCTTGCTCTTCATTCTGGTTGGTATCGGGGTTGGTGTCGTGCCCCAGGTGCTGGGTCGTGTGCTTGGCCCGCATAGGCCAGACGTGGCGAAGCTTTCGCCGTATGAGTGCGGCTTCGAGGCATTCGAGGATGCGCGCATGAAATTCGACGTGCGCTACTACCTGGTTGCCATTCTTTTCATTTTGTTCGATCTTGAGACTGCGTTCTTCTTCCCCTGGGGTGTCGCGATGCGAGATCTCGGCTGGCAAGGCCTCGTGACGATGCTGATCTTCATTCTCGAGTTCCTCGTCGGCTTCTGGTACATCTGGAAAAAGGGCGCTCTCGATTGGGAGTAAGTCATGTCTATTGAAGGTGTATTAAACGAAGGGTTCGTAACGACGACGGCAGACAAGCTGATCAACTGGACCCGAACCGGCTCTCTGTGGCCGATGACTTTTGGCCTTGCATGCTGCGCTGTGGAGATGATGCATGCCGGTGCTTCCCGCTATGACCTTGACCGGTTTGGCATCGTATTCCGTCCATCTCCGCGTCAGTCCGATGTGATGATCGTCGCAGGTACCTTGTGCAACAAGATGGCGCCGGCATTGCGCAAGGTGTATGACCAGATGGCCGAGCCCCGTTGGGTTATTTCCATGGGTACTTGTGCCAATGGTGGCGGTTATTACCACTATTCATATTCAGTCGTGCGCGGCTGTGATCGTATCGTGCCGGTCGACGTATATGTGCCGGGGTGCCCGCCTACAGCGGAAGCGCTTCTGTATGGCATTCTGCAATTGCAGAACAAGATCCGTCGTACTAACACCATTGCGCGCTGATCGCGCATCTCATTGAAGCATATGACCACGAAACTAGAAACCCTCGAAGCAGCCTTGCGTAATGCGCTCGGAGACCACATATCAGACCTGACTGTGGCGTTAGGTGAAGTTACCGTGGTCGTTAAGGCTTCGTCCTACTTGTCGGCAATGCGTACTCTGCGGGATCACGCCGACCTGCGTTTCGATGAATTGATCGATCTGTGCGGCGTTGATTACTCCACTTACCGTGACGGCGCGTGGGACGGGCTGCGATTTGCTGTTGTATCCCATCTGCTGTCGACCTCCCATAACTGGCGTGTGCGTGTACGTACGTTTGCGCCGGATGACGATCTGCCGGTCGTCGCGTCCATGACCGAAGTATGGCCCACAGCGAACTGGTACGAACGTGAAGCGTTCGATTTCTTTGGAATCCTCTTCGAGGGGCATAACGACCTTCGCCGTATCCTGACTGACTATGGCTTCATCGGACATCCGTTCCGCAAGGATTTCCCAGTTACAGGCTATGTCGAGATGCGTTATGACCCGCAGCAGAAGCGCGTGATTTATCAACCCGTGACGATCGACCCGCGCGAAATTACGCCACGAGTGATCCGTGAAGAAAATTACGGGATGAAATAATGGCTGAAATCAAGAATTACACACTTAACTTCGGACCTCAGCATCCGGCTGCGCACGGCGTATTGCGTCTCGTGCTGGAACTGGACGGCGAAGTGATACAGCGTGCCGATCCTCACATTGGACTGTTGCATCGTGCGACCGAAAAGCTTGCTGAGCAGAAGACTTACCTGCAGGCATTGCCATACATGGATCGTCTCGACTATGTGTCGATGATGTGCAATGAGCACGGATATGTGCTGGCGATCGAGAAATTGCTCGGGCTTGAGGTGCCACTGCGTGCGCAATACATCCGTGTGATGTTCGACGAGATTACACGGCTGCTGAACCACCTGCTATGGATCGGCGCACACGCACTGGACGTCGGTGCAATGGCGGTTTTCCTGTACGCGTTCCGCGAACGTGAGGATCTGATGGATTGCTACGAGGCGGTGTCGGGCGCTCGTATGCACGCAGCTTACTATCGTCCGGGGGGCGTCTATCGCGATCTGCCAGATTCGATGCCGCAGTACAAGGCATCCGTGGTGCGCAACGAAAAATCGGTGAGGCAGCTCAACGAAAACCGTCAGGGATCGCTGCTCGACTTTATCGAAGACTTCACCAATCGTTTTCCGACCTATGTCGATGAGTACGAGACGCTGTTAACCGACAACCGTATTTGGAAGCAGCGTCTGGTCGGTGTCGGCGTGGTGTCGCCGGAACGCGCCAAGGCGATGGGTTTTACAGGCCCGATGCTTCGCGGGTCAGGCGTCGAATGGGACTTGCGCAAGAAGCAGCCTTATGAGGTATATGACCTGCTTGATTTCGATATTCCTGTCGGCGTGAATGGCGACTGCTATGACCGCTATCTGGTCCGCATCGAAGAAATGCGTCAATCCAACAGGATCATCAAGCAGTGCATCGAGTGGCTGCGCAACAATCCTGGTCCCGTCATCACCGGCAATCACAAAGTTGCGCCGCCGGATCGCGTAAGCATGAAGTCCAACATGGAAGAGTTGATTCACCATTTCAAACTGTTCCAGGAAGGATTTCACGTGCCGCCCGGCGAGGCCTACTCTGCGATTGAACATCCGAAAGGCGAGTTCGGAATCTATATCGTGTCGGATGGCGCAAATAAGCCATACCGCATAAAGATCCGCGCACCTGGCTTTGCGCATCTGCAGGGGCTCGACGAAATGGCGAAAGGCCACATGATCGCGGACGCGGTAACGATTATCGGAACGCAGGACATTGTATTTGGCGAAATCGACCGCTGATGGCGGATCGATATTAAAGGCAACAATCATGCTGTTATCAGAACAAGCGTACAAGTTGATCGATCGCGAACTCGCGAAGTTTCCGGCAGACCAGAAGCAGTCTGCGGTGATGGCCGCGCTCGCAATCGCTCAAGACGAGAAGGGCTGGCTGGCACCTGAAGTGATGGAGGCTGTGGCGAAATATCTCGGCATGGCGCCGATCGCCGTTCAGGAAGTGGCGACCTTCTACAACATGTACAACACCAAGCCGGTCGGCAAGCACAAGATTTCGGTCTGCACCAATCTGCCATGTGCGCTGTCCGGCGGCGAAAAGGCCGCTGAATATCTCAAGCAGAAACTCGGCGTGGATTTTAAGGACACGACACCTGATGGTCGCTTTACCCTGATCGAGGGTGAATGCATGGGGGCTTGCGGCGACGCGCCCGTCATGCTGGTAAATAACAAGCGCATGTGCAGTTTCATGTCAAACGACAAAATTGATGCGCTCGTGGAGGAATTAAAGCGATGACTAGTCTGCATGACCGTCATATCAATCCGCTTATCCTTGCCGGCCTGGATGGTAATAACTGGCATCTGGCCGACTATGTGAAACGTGGCGGATACGAATCATTGAAACGCATCCTGAACGAGAAGATTGCGCCGGAGCAGGTGATCGCGGAATTGAAGGCGTCCTCACTGCGTGGACGTGGCGGCGCCGGCTTTCCTACCGGCCTTAAATGGAGTTTCATGCCTCGGCAATTCCCAGGGCAGAAGTACCTCGTATGTAATACCGATGAAGGCGAGCCAGGCACATTCAAGGACCGCGACATTATCCGCTACAACCCGCATGCACTGATCGAAGGCATGGCTATTGGTGCCTACGCGATGGGCATCACCGTGGGCTACAACTATATCCACGGCGAGGTCTGGGCAGAATATGCGCGTTTCGAGGAAGCACTCGAGGAGGCACGCGCAGCAGGGTTTCTGGGTGACCGGATCATGGGCAGCGACTTCAGCTTCCAGTTGCATGCGTTTCACGGTTACGGTGCATACATTTGTGGCGAAGAGACGGCTCTGCTCGAGTCGATCGAAGGCAAGAAGGGACAACCGCGCTTCAAGCCGCCGTTCCCCGCCAGCTACGGTTTGTACGGCAAACCGACCACGATCAACAACACCGAGACGTTCGCTGCGGTGCCGTTCGTCTTTCGCATGGGTGGCGAAGCGTATGCAGCCCTTGGAAAGCCGAACAACGGCGGTACGAAGATTTTCTCGATGTCGGGTGACGTGGCGAGACCCGGCAATTATGAAGTGCCGTTGGGCACCCCGTTTGCAAAGCTCCTGGAATTGGCAGGCGGCATGCGGGACGGGAAGAAGATCAAGGCGGTCATCCCTGGTGGTTCGTCGATGCCGGTACTCACCGGCGACGTCATGATGGCCACCGACATGGATTACGATTCGATCGCAAAGGCAGGTTCGATGTTGGGATCCGGCGCGGTGATCGTCATGGATGAAACCCGCTGCATGGTGAAGTCGCTGTTGCGCCTGTCGTACTTCTATTTTGAAGAGTCATGCGGGCAATGCACGCCTTGCCGCGAAGGTACTGGTTGGCTATACCGCATGGTGCATCGGATCGAGCACGGGGAAGGGCGCGCGTCCGATCTGGACATGCTGAACTCGATTGCCGACAACATCCAGGGGCGCACTATCTGCGCATTGGGTGATGCGGCCGCAATGCCAGTGCGCGCAATGATCAAGAACTTCCGCGACGAGTTTGAATATCACATCGAACACAAGCACTGCCTGGTGCCGTCGTACGTTTGATGTCTGCTTGGCGTGCCGATGCACGCCGATTTCCGGATTGATGTGGTGCGCAGTGCGCATCCTGAAAACACTTGGGCGAATGCCATGGTTGAAATTGAAATAGACGGAAAAAAAGTTGAGGTGCAAGAAGGCAGCATGGTGATGGATGCGGCCAACAAGCTTGGTACCTACATCCCGCATTTTTGTTATCACAAAAAGTTGTCGATCGCGGCAAACTGCCGCATGTGTCTGGTCGAAGTCGAGAAGGCTCCCAAGCCGTTACCCGCTTGCGCTACGCCGGTTACTGCCGGGATGATTGTGCGCTCGCAGAGCGACAAGGCAATCAAAGCCCAGAAGGGCGTGATGGAGTTTCTGCTGATCAACCATCCGCTCGACTGCCCGATCTGCGATCAGGGTGGCGAATGCCAACTGCAGGATCTGGCTGTGGGCTATGGACCTTCTTCCTCGCGGTATGAGGAAGAGAAGCGTGTCGTGGTGCCAAAAGATGTCGGTCCGCTCATTTCCACACGTGAGATGAGCCGCTGCATCCACTGCACGCGATGTGTTCGCTTTGGGCAGGAAATCGCCGGCGTAATGGAATTCGGCATGCTCAATCGTGGCGAGCACTCGGAAATCACAACGTTCGTTGACAAGGCTGTCAGCTCGGAAATTTCGGGCAACATGATCGATTTGTGTCCAGTTGGTGCGCTGACATCGAAGCCTTTCCGGTACAGCGCACGTTCGTGGGAGCTTTCACGCCGGAAATCGGTCAGCCCGCATGATGGCCTCGGCTCCAATCTGATTGTGCAGGTAAAGGGTGCGAAAGTCATGCGCGTTCTCCCCTTCGAGAACGAGGCGGTGAACGAATGCTGGCTGTCGGACCGTGACCGTTTTTCCTATGAAGGTCTCAACAGCGAAGATCGGCTCACAGTGCCGATGATCAAGCAAGGCGGGCAATGGCAGGAAACGGACTGGCAGACCGCGCTTGAGTACGTCGCGCATGGCCTGAAGAACATCAAGCACGAGCATGGCGCTGATGCGATTGCCGCACTGGCGACGCCTTACTCAACGCTGGAGGAACTCGCCTTGCTGCAAAAGCTGGTCCGGGATCTGGGGTCGGACAATATCGACTTCCGCCTTCGCCAATCGGATTTCTCGCTGGACGGGAAAATCACGCCATGGCTCGGCATGCCGATCCAGGAAATCGACCAGCTGAAGCGTGTACTCATCGTTGGTTCGTTCCTGCGCAAGGATCATCCATTGCTGGCTGCACGTCTTCGTCATGCGACAAAGCGCGGCGCGAGAATCAGCCTTCTGCATGCTGTCGATCAGGATCTGCTGATGCCGGTAGCCAGCAAAATGATTGCAGCACCGTCGGCATGGCTGTCGGCGCTCGGTGAAATCATCGTGGCTATCGCACAAACCAAAGGCATCGCAGCGCCTGCGGGTTTCGAAAACGTGTCACCTTCGCAGGCTGCAAAGGAGACCGCAGCAAACCTGCTGTCCGGCGAGCCGAAGGCGGTTTTCCTTGGCAACGCGGTCGCACAGCATCCGCAGGCGTCGAAACTGCATGCCGCGGCCCAATGGATTGCCCAGCAAACCGATGCAAGATTCGGCTATCTGACGGAAGGCGCAAACACCGTCGGCGGATACATTGCCAATGCCATGCCGCGACAGGGAGCGAATGCGCAATCCATGTTCGCCCAGCCTCGCAAGGCATATGTATTGCTGCATGCGGAGCCAGAGTTTGATACGGCTAATCCGCAACTGGCGCGGAAAGCGCTCGACCAGGCGGAGATGGTTGTGGCACTGTCGCCCTTCAAGCACGGCCTGGATTATGCGGATGTCCTGCTGCCCATCTCTCCATTTTCGGAAACGTCGGGCACATTTGTCAGCAGCGAAGGGCGTGTGCAAAGCTTCAACGGTACCGTCCGGCCACTTGGCGAAACACGGCCGGCCTGGAAAGTGATGCGTGTCCTCGGAAACCTGCTCGGATTGCAGGGATTTGAATTCGATACCTCGGAAGCAGTACGCAATGAGATTTTCGGCGTCAATTCCGTTGCAGATATCAACCTGGCACAGCATCTGAACAATCTTGCCGACATAGCGCCGCAGCGGGGAGCCACAGCTTCCGGAAACATCGAAATCGAGCGAATCGCCGATGTTCCGACCTATTTTTCGGACGCAATCGTAAGGCGCGCGCATGCACTGCAGCAAACCGCCGAAGCAGAGGCGCCTAAGGCATGGGTGTCCGCCGCGCTTGCGCAGCACTTCGGAATCGTATCAGGCGACCAGGTCCGTGTTCGGCAGGGTGAGGGTAGTGCGGTCCTGGCGGCCGCGATCGATAGCAGCTTGCCGGATGGCGTAGTGCGTGTGTCGGCTGCGCATCCGTCGACGGCCGGACTCGGACCTATGTTTGGACCGCTGAGCGTGGAGAAGGCATGATGGATCAAATGTTCACAACCATCCATAGCACGGGGCAAGGCTGGTTTGGCTTCTTCTGGCCGCTGATCTGGAACACTGTGAAGATTGTTGCGATTGTGCTCCCGCTGATGGGCTGCGTTGCCTATCTGACTTTGTGGGAACGCAAAATGATCGGCTGGATGCATTCGCGTATGGGCCCCAATCGCGTTGGTCCAGGCGGCTTGCTGCAACCCATCGCCGACGCATTGAAGCTCCTGCTGAAAGAAATCATCGTGCCGGCGCGGGCCAATACCGCGCTGTTCGTTATCGCACCGATCATGACGATCATGCCCGCGCTCGCTGCGTGGGCGGTGGTGCCGTTCGGCCCGGACCGGGCGCTGGCAAATGTGAATGCGGGACTGTTGTTCATCATGGCAATCACGTCGATGGAGGTCTATGGCGTCATCATTGCCGGCTGGGCATCCAACTCGAAGTATGCGTTTCTGGGTGCGATGCGGGCATCGGCGCAAATGGTTTCGTATGAAATCGCCATGGGTTTTGCGCTGGTCATCGTGCTGATGGTGTCAGGTACGCTGAATCTGACTGAAATCGTGATGGTCCAGAACAAGGGATACTTTGCCGACATCGGTCTGACTTTCCTCTCGTGGAACTGGTTGCCGCTGTTTCCGATTTTCGTGATCTACGTCATTTCAGGCATCGCCGAAACCAACCGGCATCCGTTCGACGTGGTGGAAGGGGAATCGGAAATCGTGGCGGGTCACATGGTGGAATATTCGGGCATGTCGTTCGCTATGTTCTTCCTGGCCGAATACGCGAACATGATCCTGATTTCGGCACTCGCATCGCTGCTGTTCCTCGGCGGCTGGGCTGCGCCTATCGCGTTGCTGGACTGGGTGCCAGGCTGGATCTGGCTCGGTATCAAGACGTTCTTTGTCGTATCGCTGTTCATCTGGGCGCGCGCATCGTTTCCGCGCTACCGGTATGACCAGATCATGCGCCTCGGTTGGAAAGTTTTCATACCGTTGACCCTTGCATACTTGGTCATCGTCGCATTCTGGATTCATTCGCCCTGGAATATTTGGGACTAAGACATTTTGTATATCCGCTGGAGGGGCGGCGCAAACAATCGCCGCTTTCCCAGCAAATGAAAGAACTAGAGGCACGCAAATGCAAGCCATAAAAGATTTTTTCGGCAGCCTGATGCTGCGCGAATTGGTCAGGGGTCTCGCCCTGACCGGCCGTTATATGTTTGCACGCAAGATTACCGTGCAGTTCCCTGAAGAGAAGACGCCGATGTCTCCCCGTTTCCGCGGATTGCATGCGCTCCGTCGTTATCCGAACGGGGAAGAGCGTTGCATCGCCTGCAAATTGTGCGAGGCAGTTTGCCCGGCGATGGCGATCACGATCGAATCGGAGCAGCGGGATGATGGTACCCGTCGTACTACGCGTTACGATATCGACTTGACCAAATGCATCTTCTGCGGTTTTTGCGAAGAGTCCTGCCCGGTCGACTCGATCGTCGAAACAAATACGCTGGAATATCACGGCGAAAAACGCGGTGATCTTTATTACACCAAGGAAATGCTGCTGGCGGTAGGCGACCGCTACGAGAAGGAAATTGCCGCTTCACGGGCAGCAGATGCCGCATATCGTTAATCCGGCACTGATATAGCCATTTCTATTAGTCGACCATGGAATTTCAAACTGCCCTGTTTTACGCGTTTTCGGCAATCCTGCTGTTCGCCGCAACGCGTGTGATCACCGATCGCAATCCGGTACATGCCGCATTGTTTCTCGTGCTGTCGTTTTTCTCCGCCGCGGCAATCTGGTTGCTGCTGCGGGCCGAGTTCCTGGCAATCGTGCTCGTACTGGTTTACGTCGGCGCGGTGATGGTTTTGTTCCTGTTCGTAGTGATGATGGTCGATATCAACATCGGCAAAATGCGCGAAGGATTCTGGGGATACTTCCCGCTTGCAGCGACCATCGGTGTAGTGATCGTCCTTGAGATGGCTGCCGTGCTGCTGCATGGCTTCCGTATGGATGCTGAAGCGCCGGCCCACTCGGCTAACATCGGCAACACCAAGGAGCTTGGCAAGCTGATTTATACCGAGTACGTGTATGCCTTCGAAATCGCCGCGGTGGTTCTGCTGGTCGCAATCGTCGCGGCCGTGGCGCTGACGCTGCGCCGGCGTAAGGACAGCAAGTATTTCGATCCGGCAGCCGCTGTAAAAGTAAAACGTGGCGACCGTATCCGCATGGTTAACATGAAATCGGAATCGGAACGCGCGAATGGCGGCACGCCTGCCGCTGTGCCGGCTGCAGATAAATAATAAGGGAGCGCCTCGTGGCATTAACGCTTGCACATTACCTGATTCTCGGCGCGATACTGTTCGCGATCTCGATAGTCGGTATTTTCTTGAACCGTAAGAACGTCATCGTTCTGCTGATGGCCATCGAACTGATGCTATTGGCTGTCAACATGAACTTCATCGCCTTTTCCTACTATCTGGGCGATGCAGCTGGACAGATTTTCGTTTTCTTCATTCTCACAGTGGCCGCTGCGGAATCCGCAATCGGCCTGGCGATTCTCGTTGCAATGTTCCGCAACCTGGACACCATCAATGTGGAAGACCTGGACAGCCTAAAAGGCTAATTACAAAAAACAAACGCAAGGTTCATTATGGCGGGGCAACTTAACCCTAATCTGCTTTTGGCTGTGCCGTTGGCACCTCTTGTCGGTTCTGCGATTGCCGGGCTTTTCGGCACAAAATTTCTGGGCAATAAAATCGGGCGTACAGCGTCGCACAGTGTGACGATCTTGGGCGTCCTGATCGCTCTGATCATTTCCATCCACACACTGCTGGCAGTGCTGGATGGCGCAAGCTACAGTGGAACCATCTACGAGTGGATGAGAGTGGGGGACATCACGCTGGAAATCGGGTTTCTGGTCGACAGCCTGACGGCAATGATGATGTGCGTCGTGACCTTCGTTTCGCTGATGGTGCATATCTATACCATCGGTTATATGAAGGACGACGAAGGCTACAACCGGTTCTTTTCCTATATCTCGCTGTTCACCTTCTCGATGCTGATGCTCGTCATGAGCAACAACTTCCTGCAGTTGTTCTTCGGCTGGGAAGCAGTGGGCCTCGTTTCCTATCTTCTGATCGGTTTCTGGTACACCAAGCCCACCGCGATCTTCGCAAACATGAAAGCGTTTCTGGTCAATCGAGTCGGCGACTTTGGCTTCATTCTGGGCATCGGACTCCTGCTCGCATATGCCGGTTCGATGAATTACCAGGAAGTATTTGCGCGCAGCAGCGAACTCGCTGCATGGACACTGCCCGGGACCGACTGGATGCTGCTCACCGTGGCGTGCATTTGCCTGTTCATCGGTGCGATGGGTAAATCCGCGCAATTTCCGTTGCACGTCTGGCTTCCTGATTCGATGGAAGGCCCGACACCAATCTCCGCGCTGATTCACGCGGCGACGATGGTCACGGCGGGCATCTTCATGGTGGCGCGGATGTCGCCCCTATTCGAGCTGTCCGAAACCGCATTATCCTTTGTGCTCATCATCGGTTCGATCACCGCGCTCTTCATGGGATTCCTCGGGATCATCCAGAACGACATCAAGCGGGTGGTGGCGTATTCGACGCTGTCCCAGCTGGGCTACATGACGGTGGCTCTCGGTGCGTCCGCCTATTCGGTCGCAGTCTTCCATCTGATGACGCACGCGTTCTTCAAGGCATTGCTGTTCCTTGGCGCCGGCGCTGTCATCATTGGTATGCACCACGATCAGGACATCCGCAATATGGGTGGCCTGCGCAAATACATGCCAATTACCTGGATTACGTCGCTGCTCGGTTCGCTCGCACTGATCGGAACGCCATTCTTCTCCGGCTTCTACTCCAAGGACAGCATCATCGAGGCAGTCCATGAGACCCATATTGCTGGTGCGGGCTTTGCGAACTTCGCCGTACTTGCAGGGGTGTTCGTTACGGCCTTCTATTCATTCCGCATGTATTTTCTGGTTTTCCATGGCGAAGAGCGCTTCGGCAAACCGCATCACGGGCACCAGGACCATGCACATGACGAGCATGCGGACGAACATCATCATGGACTCGCCCCGGGCGAAAAGCCGCACGAAGCTCCATTGGTTGTCACATTGCCATTGATGTTGCTGGCGATCCCGTCGGTTCTGATCGGCTTCTTCACCATCGGTCCGATGCTGCACGGTGACTTCTTCAACAATGTAATTTTCGTCAGCGATGCGCATCCGGCCATGAAGAACCTGTCGGAAGCCTATCACGGCGCGGTTGCGATGGGCCTGCACGGCTTTATCACCTGGCCTTTTGCACTGGCCTCCACCGGGGTGCTGGCTGCCTATTACTGTTACATGGTCAACCCCCGGGTGCCGGCGTGGTTCTACGCAAAATTCCACGCAATTCATACTTTGCTGGATCAAAAGTACTACATGGACAAGATCAATGATGTCGTGTTCGCCGGCGGCGCCAGATTGCTGGGAGGCGGTCTGTGGAAAATCGGCGACCGGACGTTGATCGACGGCCTGCTGGTCAATGGCAGCGCGAAGCTGGTCGGATGGTTCTCGGGAGTGATCCGCCATTTCCAGTCCGGTTACATCTATCACTATGCATTTGTGATGATTCTCGGTGTCTTGGGTTTCCTGGTCTATTTCATGCCGTTTCCGTCGTTTGCCAAATAAGTTGGCCAAGTAAAACAATATATAACCATGATGCAGTCAACTTTCCCTTACCTTAGTCTCGCGATCTGGCTACCGATCGCGTTCGGAGCGTTTGTTCTGGCTTTCGGCCGTGACAACAACCCCGGTCTGGTGCGTTCCGTGTCTCTGCTCGGATCGATCGTCAGTTTCCTGGTCACGCTGCCTTTGATTACACAGTTCGACAAGGCTGCGCATGGAATGCAGTTCGTCGAAAAGGCGGCATGGATCGATCGCTTCAACATCAACTATTACCTCGGCGTTGACGGCATCTCGGTATGGTTTGTGCTGCTGACCGCGTTCATCACCATCATCGTGGTTATCGCCGGCTGGGAAGTCATCGAGAAACGGGTATCCCAGTACATGGGAGCGTTCCTCATCCTTTCCGGTTTGATGGTTGGGGTTTTCTCGGCGTTGGATGGCTTGCTGTTTTATGTATTCTTCGAAGCCACACTGGTCCCGATGTTCATCATCATCGGCATCTGGGGTGGGGCGAACCGGGTCTACGCGGCAATCAAGTTCTTCCTCTACACCTTCTTTGGATCGCTGCTGACATTGGTTGCGATTCTGTACCTGTATTTCGCATCAGGCGGCAGCTTCGAAATCCTGGTATGGCATCAATTGCCGTTACCGCTGAATGCGCAAATCCTGATCTTTCTCGCCTTCTTCATGGCGTTCG
>JAESFT010000641.1_pt1 | contig 16825 bp, 16 predicted proteins | sample 9269451 | NCBI WGS metagenome assembly JAESFT01 (sample SAMN14502557, study PRJNA617106) | algae metagenome | isolation source: Scytonema hyalinum WJT4-NPBG1 and co-occurring heterotrophs from well... | place: USA: Mojave Desert, Joshua Tree National Park, California | collected 2006-05-25
AGCCAGCCTGGGGCTTCTGAAAACCTGACGGCTGGACGCCCGGCGCACGGAACGAACTCAGCGAAGCCGGCCTGGATTCAGCTCGCCGGCGCGCACGCCGAAGTCGTCGAGGTAGGACGGAATGGCGACGCCCCTGAGCATCGCCGCGTACAACTCTCCTGCGGCGGGCGAGGTCTGGATGCCATAGCCGCCTTGCGCCGCGGCCCAGAAAAAATTGGGTGCGGCGGGATCGAATCCGCCGACGAAGTCGCCGTCCCGCACGAAGGAGCGCAATCCCGCCCAGACGCGCTGCGGACGGCGGACCGACAGCGTGGTCACCTGCTGGATGCGGTCGATGGCCATCGCGATATCGAGTTCCTCCGCCTGCACATCATGCGGTTCGACCGGGTCGGCGTTGGCCGGCGAGCCGAGCAGCATGCCGGCGTCCGGCTTGACGTAATACGACTCGTCCACGCCGATGAACATCGGCCAGCCGGAGGTCGGCATGCCATCCGGCGGCGCGAAGATGAATGCCGATCTGCGCCTTGGTTCCAGGCCGATCGGCGGCACGCCCGCCAGCACGGCGATGCGGTCGCACCACGCACCGGCGGCGTTCACCACCACCCGCGCTTCATATTCCCGCCCGCCCGCAGCTACATGCCATGTGCTTCCCGCATGATGCATAGCGGTGACCGGCGCATCGCAATGCACGGTGCCGCCGGCGGCGCGCGCACCGCGCAGGAAACCCTGGTGCAACAAATGGACATCGATATCGGCCGCGTCCGGTTCCAGCACCGCACCGAGAATCCGCTCGCGCCGCAGCACCGGCACCATGCCGCAGGCGTCCTCGGCATTGAGCCGGCGCACGCCGTCAGTGACCGAGCGCACGACCGCTTCATGTTTATCGAGCAGATCGGCCTGGCCATGCATGGCGACCATCAGTGCGCCGCGCGGCGACAGAATCGGATGCGCGGCGAAGCCGGCTGGCGGCGCATCAAGGAAGGCACGGCTGGCGCGGGTGAGCGCGCGTACCTGAATCGGTCCGTAGCTTTCATAGAACAGCGCCGCCGACCGTCCGGTGCTGTGATAACCGGGCTGGCTTTCCGCCTCCAGCAGGATGACGCTGGCGTGCGGCGCCAGCCAGTAAGCGATGGACGCACCAGCGATGCCCGCGCCGATGATCAGGTAGTCCGCCTTGAGTGGCTGTCCATTGTCCATGCCGGCCATCCTTTCCGTTCGTCCGCGCCAATAAAAAAAGCCTGCATGGAACCGGTCCATGCAGGCTGATTATGCCGCGGTATGACGCTGCCCGCCGTCAGCCCTTTTCCAGCAGGGTGCGCAAGCGGTCCGCACGCGATGCGTGGCGCAGCTTTGCCATCGCTTTCGCTTCGATCTGGCGCACCCGCTCGCGGGTGACGTCAAACTGCTTGCCGACTTCCTCCAGGGTGAAGTCGCTCGCCATATCGACGCCGTAGCGCATGCGCAGCACCTTCGCCTCGCGTGCCGGCAGCGAATCCAGCACTTCCTTGATCACCGACCGCATCGATGCATGCATCGCCGCATCGGCCGGCGCCAGCGTGGTTTCGTCCTGGATGAAATCGCCCAGCAGCGTATCGCCGTCTTCGCCGACCGGCATGTCCATCGATACCGGCTCCTTGGCGATCTTCATCACGTCGCGGATTTTGCTTTCCGGCATATCCATCTTCGCCGCCAGCGTCGCCGCGTCCGGTTCGACGCCGGTCTCCATCAGGATCTGGCGCGAGATGCGGTTCATCTTGTTGATGGTCTCAATCATATGCACCGGCACGCGGATCGTGCGCGCCTGGTCGGCGATCGCACGCGTGATCGCCTGCCGGATCCACCATGTCGCATACGTCGAAAACTTGTAGCCGCGCCGGTATTCGAACTTGTCCACCGCCTTGAGCAGACCGATATTGCCTTCCTGGATCAGGTCGAGGAATTGCAGGCCGCGGTTGATGTATTTCTTCGCGATCGAAATCACCAGCCGCAGGTTGGCTTCGGTCATCTCGCGCTTGGCCTGGCGTGCCCGCTTCTCGCCGGTGATCATCTGGCGATTGATCTGCCGCAGGTCCGCCAGCGGCACCTGCACCCGCTCCTCCAGATCGATCAGGCGCTGCTGATACGCCTTGATGGCCGGCGCCTGGCGACCGAGCGCGGCGCTGTACGGACGTCCTGCTGCAACTTGTTCATCCACCCACCCGAGCCGGGTTTCATTGCCCGGAAAGGCTTCGATGAAATGCGCGCGCGGCATGTCGCATTTATTGACCGCGACATCCAGGATCTGCTTCTCGATCTGCCGCAGGTCTTCCATCTGCGCGCGCAGCGTGTCGCTGAGCTTTTCGATGGTCTTTGCGGTGAAGCGCATGCCCAGCACTTCCTGCACGATCGCATCCTTGGCCGCGACATAGGCAGGCGAGCCGTAGCCGGACTTTTCGCGTGCCGCCTGCATGCGCTCGAACTCGGCGCCGATGGCGGCAAATTTTGCCAGCGCCTGCTTGCGCAATTCCTGCATTTCCTTTTCGGACAGGCTGCTGGACGCGCCGGTGGCGGTGTCGTCATCCTCGTCGTCGGCGAGCTCTTCGGCCGGATCGGCATCTTCATCGTCGATCGCCTCGTCGGCCGCCGCTTCCGGCAGCGGTGCGGCCGCCGCGTCGACCAGTCCATCGATGACGTCATCGACATTCATCTGCCCGCTCTCGATCTTGCCGCTCAGCGCCAGCACTTCGGCAATCGTCGTCGGGCAGGCGGCAATCGCCTGCATCATGTCCTTCTGGCCATCCTCGATGCGCCGGGCGATATCGATTTCCTGCTGGCGTGTCAGCAGCGGGACCGTTGCCATCTCGCGCATGTACATGCGCACCGGATCGGTGGTGCGGCCGAAATCGGGATTGACCGCCGACAACGCCGTCGCGACCGCCGCTTCCGCCTCATCTTCGCTTGTTGCCGTGACAACCTTGTCCGACAGCAGCAGGGTTTCCGCATCCGGCGCCTGTTCATAGACGGCAATGCCCATCTCGTTCAAGGTACCGATCAGGCCATCGATCGCCTCTGCATCGACCACATCGTCCGGCAGATGGTCGTTGATTTCGCCGTGGGTCAGGAAGCCGCGCTCCTTGCCGATGGCAATGAGCCGCTTGATCTGTTCCTTTTGCGCTTCGAGCTGTTCTTCGCTGGCGGCATCGCCGCCTTTTTCCTTGGCCTGCCGATTCTTGCTGCGGGACGCGGCGCGCAGTTCTGCGCGTTCGACCGCGTTCAGGGCCGCGACTTCTTCCTGCTCCGGCTGATATTCGGTCGGCCGGCGTCCGCGGCGGGCCTGAACTTTCACCCCCGGCAACGCATAGCCGCTTGTATCGATTGCGGCCAGTGCAGCGGCATCGGTGGTCTGGACAACTGCAGCGGGCGCGGCAGGGTCGGATTTTGCCGTGGTTTCGGCCGGCTTTTGCGTCGCCTTTCTCACCACGACGGCTTTCTTTTGCTTGGGTTCAGGGGCTGTTGCGGCCACAGGCGTAGCGGAAACGTCGGCTGCAGGGATGGCTGCAGGTGTCGGCTGTACGGCCGGTGCCTGGACGGCCGCCGTTTCCATTGCGGGCACGCCGCCGGGGTCGTTGGCGCCGGCGTCATTAAGCCTGTTGGCGAAGCGCGAACGCGACTTGGTCACGACCGTGACCGTGCTTGGCGCCTGCACCGGATCGGCGGCGTGGGAGACCGTGCGTACTTTTTTCGACTGCGCGGGTCTCGCCGATCCCGCGCCAGTCGATTTGGAAGTCAATGTCAGAGTTTTGGCAGTTTTGGTCATTGATTAAAAGTGTTTCTGGCGCCAGCGCTTTGCAGAGCGGAATACCGCGCGGCGCGATCATCGCGGCGCACGCTGTAATTCACGAGCGCATGACGCTGCGTGGCGGAGACAAAACAGGAATGAGATGGGAGTTAAACGTCGGCGAATGGTTCAGAAAAAATGCGGTCCGTCGACCTCTGTTAGCGAAACAGTCAGAGCAATCGTCGGCGGGCACTTTTGCTGCGAGGGTAAAAAATTGCAGCGCGAATTATGTTTCATAGTAACAAGTATGTCCAGTGGTCGCTTCATATAACAGACATCAATTTCGGTAATATGCGCACTCGCATGCAGTGTGCGTGGTTCATTCGCCGGATGAAGCGCACATTCTCAACAATCGTTACAGGATGACGTAGTGAATGACAAACTGACTCTCGATGAATTCGACGCTCTTGCTGAAATTGGGGCCGGACAGAAAAAAGGCAAGCCGAGCGCCCGCGTTTCAAGGAACGCCAAACGCCTTTCAGGGCTCAAATATGCGGAGTACCGGAAGGATGGGACGCTGGAACTGACCGAAAAGGGCAAGCAGACATTGTTTATCAAGCGCTGCATCGACGGTCTGCGGGCGCTGTCGATCGATCCGCATGCGCAGATCGATGCAGGTGTCGTTACGTTCCTGAGCAAGAAAGGACATATCAAGTCCAGGCCGGCGGATGATGGTTACGATGTTACGCAGCGTGGGCTGGAAACCTTGGCGGATATCGACGCCAACCCGGCTTCAACCTGACGGCGTAAGGAATAGGGAATAAGTGAGAACGCAGGCTGCCGGCCAAGGTGGTGGCGGGAAGCCTGCGCGTCGTGCCGTTACGCCGCGATGTCCTGATGGCGCTGCGCTACGTACCCACGGAGAGATTACTTTTCCTTGGCCGGAGTGACTTCCACCTTCGGCACTTCGACGGTTTTCTCTTCGGTTTTGACAGTTGGCACCGTGACGGTCTTTTCCTCGGATTTCACGTTGACATCCGGCGTTTTCACATCGTATTTGGGCAGCGTCACATCACCGGCCTGTTTCTTTTCGACTTCGTATTTCGGCAAGTTGACATTGCCTTCCTTGGTCTTGTCGACGTCACAAGCACTCAGGCCGAGAACGGAGAACGAAGCGATAGCGATTGCAATGGATTTCTTTATCATGATTATTTCCTCCTGATTGATTTGAAAACAAAGCCATGAAGACCATCCTGGCCTCATGCTTTTTTGACATATAGTCCGTATCAAAGGTTGTTCGCATTTGTGTTAATTTTGTTAACAAGTGTTACCCGTGGGTGCTGTACGAACGCGCTTCCCCAGGGGAAACCCGCGCGTGGCGATCTGACCCTTCGGGAGCTGGCCCGATGCGAACCGACTGATTCATATTTTTTCTTGCTGGCATGCCAAGCACATTTCACATCATCTTGATCGCGGCACTGTTTTGCGTGCTGACGTTTCTTGTTTCGTTTTCGCTGGTTCGAAGCGGCATCGCCGGGATCAGGGAATGGGCGGCCGCCAATGCGATCGGTTTCTTCGCATTCATTCTCTACGCATTCGGCAGGGAGCTTCCGCCACTGATCGCCTATGAAGTCGCCAATGGCGTGTATGCCGCGGCAAGCGCGGCGGTCCTGCTCGGTTACCGGCGCTTCTTCGGCCGGCGCATGCCCATGGGATTGCTGGCAACGGGCGTTGCATGCGTGATGCTGGCCATCGCCGTGTTTCACTATGTGTTCGATTCCTTTGCATTGCGCACGGTGGTCGTATCGATGTTCCAGGTAGCCGTCTGCCTGATGATCGCGCTTACCGTATTCGGCTCGCGCCAGAGCAGGCGTTCGCGGTATCCCCACCTGTTCGCAGGCGGCATGGCGATCGTCATCGCCGCCGGCCACACCATCCGCGCGGCCGTGCATGTGGCTGACCCTGGACAAATGACCTCGCTGCTGCAGCCGTCGCCCTGGAACATGCTGTTCCTGTCCGCCGGCACCATGACCCTGCCCGTGCTGACATTGGGAGCAGTCATGCTGGTGCATGACAGGATGATGGCAACAGCGGAACGCGCCGCCAACCGCGATTTCCTGACCGGCGCATGGTCGAGGCGCGCCTTTTTCGAAATCGCCGAGCGCGAGCTGGGACGGATCGCGCGCAGCGGGCAGAATCTGTCGCTGATCATGCTGGACATCGACAATTTCAAGCAGATCAACGACTCCTCGGGCCACGCCATCGGCGATCTCGTGCTGGTGGATGCGGTGCTGCGCGCCGATGCGGCGATCCGTTCGGTGGATTACTTCGCCCGCGTCGGCGGCGAGGAATTTGCGGTGCTGCTTCCGGATACGAACCGCGTGGCGGCATCGGCGGTCGCCAACCGGCTGCGGGCGGCGCTGGAAACACAGCCCGGGGGCGGCGACGGCCGGGTGCCGGCGTACACCGTCAGCATCGGCGTGGCCACGCTGGTCGGCGGCGAGGCATTCGCGCACCTGATGGCAAGGGCCGACAGTGCGCTATATCAAGCCAAGGCGATGGGGCGCAACAGAGTGGTTAGCAGCGAAGACAGCGCCGGCCAGCCCCGCCATCCGTAGATCAGGTGGCCGGCGATTCCGCGACGATGCGGCGGATCGCCTGTTCAAACACTTCAGGCGGCTGTCCGCCCTGGATCAGGTAGCGGTCGTTGATGATGACCGCCGGCACGGCATGAATGCCCTGTTGCTGGTAGAAGCGCTCCTGTTCCCGCACCTCCTGCGCATACCGGCCGGATGACAGCACGTCGGCCGCCTGCGCGGCATCCAGTCCCGCCGTCCCTGCAAGTTCAGCCAGCACGGCATGATCGCCGGGGTGTTTGCCGTCGGTGAAGTAGGCTTGAAACAAGGCTTCCTTCAATGCCTGCTGGCGGCTTTGTTCTTCCGCCCAGTGCAGCAGGCGGTGGGCATCGAAGGTGTTATAGATGCGGCTGCGTTTTTCCATGCGGAATGCGAATCCCAGCTCCTCGCCGCGCGCCCGGATCGCCTCGCGGTTGCGCGCGCTCTGCTCTTCGGTCGCGCCGTATTTCTCGGCAAGGTGCTCGGTGATGTCCTGCCCTTCATAAGGCATTTGCGGATTGAGTTCGAACGGCTGGAAATGCAGATCGGCCGCCACATCGCCGTCGAGACGGCCAAGCGCCTGCTGCAGCGACTTCAGCCCGATCACGCACCACGGGCAGGACACGTCGGAAACAAAGTCGATTTTCAATCGGGTGGTCATCGGCTTGCCTTTGCGAGAAAAAGTAGGTCAGAAGTATGTGCGTCCATGCCGGCCTTGTTCAAGGGCCGGACTTGCAGCAGCGCAGCGTCGGCTGATCGGTCCGGAACGTCTCTCCATGGTGCATCACGAAAAATTCGTCATCCTTCAAGCCGTGCTGCTGTCGCGCCAGCGCCAGGTCGTCGACCGCCTGGTCGAGCCTTTCCTCGCCCAGCGCAAAGGTGCCCCAGTGCATGCCGATGCTGCGCTTGATGCGCAGTTCCTTGTGGATGCGCACCGCTTCTTCCGGGCTCACATGAGAGTTGCGGTACCAGATCGGCTGGTAGGCGCCGATGCCGATGGCGGCGAGGTCGAAGCCGTCGAAGCGGGCGGCGATGTCGGCGATATCTTTCGAGTAACCGAGGTCGCCGGAAAAGAAAAACGAGAAACCCGGATGCCGGACCGCGAATCCGCCCCACAAGGTTTCATTGCGATCCCACGGTGTGCGCGACGACCAGTGATGCACGGGCAGCAGGTGAATTTCCGTGCCGGCAATGGTCGCGCTGTCCCACCAGTCCAACTTGACGATGCGGGAACGGTCACCGCCGGTGACGTTCGCTTCCAGCCAGACGTCGATGCCCAGCGGCACGAACAGCATCGGCGGTCCGCCCGGTTGTGCATACAACGCGCGCAGCGACGGCAGCGACAGGTGGTCGTAGTGTGAATGGCTGATCAGGATCGCGTCGATACGCGGCAATTCCCTGATGGACATTCCCGGCGGCTGGTGCCGTTTTGGCCCGGCAAAGGGCAGCGGCGATGCGCGGTCGTCGAACATCGGATCGGTGAGAATGTTCAGGCCATTGGCGGTCTGCAGGAGAAAGGTCGCATGGCCGATCCAGGTCAGCGCCGCGGCACTTTTGTTTCCATGAATGAAGGCCAGATCCGGCCTGATCGGCAACAGGGGCCGGATCGGCTCCCGCTCCGGCTTGTCGCTGGTCCAGTTGCGAATGCGGTTCAGCCAGCTTTGCGTGAAGCTGACCTGCGGCCGCTGATAGGCGGGATTGGGCGGGTAATTATTCTGGAAACCCTGCGGCGTATGGTGCGGCTTGGCCGGATCGAAGTAAGGATTGACATGCGAGCAGCCGGCCAGCGCCACCGCCAGGCCAATCAAAGCCAATGCCAGGACGTTCCGGAAAGAAAGGATAGTGCGCAAAAAAGCTCCTGCGGTAGATGCGACGGCAAAGTGTACCTGCCGCCGCGGAAGCGTGCCGGCAGCTTACTGCCGCGACGACAGCACGATGCCGCCGACGATCAGCGCAAACGCCACGCCATGGAAAAGATGCGGCGCCTCGCCGAGGAAGGCGGATGACATCAGGGCCGCGAACAGCGGCGTGAGATTGCTGAAAAATGCAGCGATATTCGGCCCGACGCGCTGCACGCCCGCGCCCCAGCAGCGAAAAGCCACCACCGCCGGACCAACGGCGACGAACAGCAGCGCCGCCGCCAGCGACCAGCTCCACGCGATATGCCGGTCGGCGATCGCCCATTCGCCGGCGGCAAAAGCGCCGGACCAGAGCACGCCGAAAGTCACCTGCGCGAGCAGGAACGCCGCCCAGTCGGCGCGGATATCCTGCGGGTCCTGCTCCCGGCCCAAGGTCAGCAGCCAGCTGTACACCGACCATGCGATGGTGGCGAGCATCATGAACAGATCGCCCGGCACCAGGCGCAGCGCGAGCAATTGCCGCCATTCACCGCGCGACAGCACCAGCACCACGCCGGCGATCGACAGCGCCGCGCCGGCCACCTGCTTCGGCGACACCTTCGCGCGGAAAAACATCCAGCCGATCGCCAGCATCCATACCGGCATGCTGGCCGCCACCAGCGTCACGTTGATCGGCGTCGAGCTTTGCAGCGCCAGGTATTGCAGCGCGTTATAGAGCCCGACGCCGAGCAGGCCGAGCACCGCGAAGCGCCGCCAGTGGGTCCACAAGCCGCTGCCGCGGCGATAGATGAAGCTGGCCATCGGCAGCAGGATCAGCAGCGCAATCGCCCAGCGCAGGAAATTCAGCGTGATCGGCGGCACCATCTCATGCACCAGCCGTCCGACGACGGCGTTGCCGGCCCATAGGAACGGCGGAACGACGAGCATCAGGATAGTGGACGGGGTCAGTGAATGCGTCATTGGAAACCGTTGTTAGGGAAGAGCGGCCGGCGCGGGCAAAGCACAAGAGAATACTTGATTCCGCCCGGCCGCACCGGCCATGCCGGAAAGCATCGCGTCAGCGGTGTTTTGCGAGGTAATCCTGCTTTGTCTTCAGCACCTGCGCATCGACGGCGCGGCATTGCGGTCCGCTGAGCTGGGCCTGCAATGCATCGATGAATACCCGGGTGCGCGCCGGCATCAGCCGCCGTCCTGGAAATACCGCCCAGGCGGCAACCGGCGGCAGGCTCCACTCCGGCAACACCGGCGCCAGTTCACCGCCGCGTACGAAGGGCTCGGCGTAATGATGGGATACGGCAGCAATGCCGGAACCCAGCCGCGCCAGTCGCAGCAACAGTTCCGGTGAGTTGATCACCGCGCGTGCCGGCGGTCCGCCGGACCAGTGCTCGCCGTTCCGGGTCAGTTCCCATGTTGCCGCGTCGCCCGAGCGCTGCAGCAGACGCAGCGCCTGATGTTGCTTCAGATCTTCCGGCGTGCCCGGTGTGCCATGCTGCTTCAGGTAGCCGGGCGACGCATATAAGCCGCCGGAAAACACCGCCAACTGGCGCGCCGCAAGAAATGCGTCGTCGCTCAATTCCCCCATCCTCACCGCCAGATCGAAATTCTCGCCGATCAAATCCACCCTGCGCGGCGACAGGTCGACCTCCAGCGAAATGTCGGGATAGTCGGCGATGAACTGCGCCATGATTGGCCCGAGCACCACGTTGGCAAGGTCGCCTGGCATCGATACCCGCAGTCTGCCGCTCGGCCTGATCTGCCGATGCTGCGCCAGCGAACTCGCCGCCTCCACTTCGTTCGCGACCTGCTGCGCGTGTTCGAGCACGCTATGGCCGAAATCGGTGATGGTCAGCTTGCGCGTCGTGCGCAGCAGCAGGCGTTCCCCGAGCTGCGATTCAAGCGACGCGATGCGGCGCGACACGGTCGATTTCGGCAGGCCGACCCGCTCCGCCGCGCGGCTGAAACTGCCTTCATCCGCGACGCGGGCAAACAGCAGCAGGTCATTCGGCTCCAGATGCATGATTCCCTCCATTGTTCTATGAGTGGAACAATGTTATCCGTTTTGGCATCTTCCGGCACGCTCATGAGACAAATACACTGTGCTTACCGTATCTCATGAATGAAACACTACCTGAAGGAGTCAACATGAACATTCTGCAAATCAATTCAAGCGCCCGTGTCGATGGTTCCTATTCCACCCGCCTCGCCGGCAACCTGGTTGAGCGGCTGCGTCATGCTCATCCCGATGCGACGTTGACAGTACGTGACCTGGCCCGCAATCCGCACCCGGTCCTGGACGAAAGCGCGCTGCAGGCATTGTTCACCCCTGCCGAGCAGCGCAGTGCCGATCAGGCCGCCCGCGTGGCGCTGGACGATGCGCTGATTGCCGAAATCCAGGCCGCCGACGTGGTGGTGCTGGGCGTGCCGATGTACAACTTCGGCGTCCCGGCCCAGTTGAAGAACTGGATCGACGCGATTTCCCGCGCCAGGGTAACCTTCCGGTACACCGACAAGGGAGCGGAAGGACTGCTGAAGAACAAGAAGGTCTATGTTGCACTGACCCGTGGCGGCATCCATCGCGATACGCCGGGCGACACCCAGGTGCCGTACCTGAGAACCGTGCTCGCCTTCCTCGGCATGACGGACGTCGAGTTCGTCTACGCGGAAGGCCTGGCGATGGGACCGGAAGCGGAGCAGCGTGCGCTCGCTTCGGCGCAAAGCCAGATAGAAGAAGCGCTGCCGGCATGAATCGACCAGGTGCCGCCGCATCCGGCTTGGTAGCGGCGGCGCATTCCGTTGCACATTCGGCAGCACAGGAACAGATCTGACACATTGAAAGGATTCGACATGACTACCACCGCATTTGCAGCACCGACCGCCGAGACCGTCGTCCGGCCGCGCGGCGTCGAACGCCTGGTCGCAGGCACCGCGACGTCCGACGGCGCCGGCGTCAAGCTCACCCGTGTTCTGACCCAGCCGCTGCAGCGCAGGCTCGACCCGTTCCTGATGCTGGATGCGTTCGGCACCGACAATCCGCAGGATTACATTGGCGGCTTCCCCGACCATCCGCATCGCGGTTTCGAAACAGTGACCTACATGATCGCCGGGCGCATGCGTCACCGCGACAGTGCCGGCAACGAAGGGTTGCTCGATAACGGCGGCGTGCAATGGATGACCGCCGGCCGAGGTGTGGTGCACTCGGAATTGCCGGAACAGGAAGACGGCCGCATGGAAGGCTTTCAGCTCTGGCTGAACCTGGCGGCGAAGGACAAGATGATCAAGCCGTGGTATCGCGACATTCCGAATGCCGATGTGCCGGAATTCACGACGCCGGAAGGCGTCACGGTGCGCGTCATCGCCGGCGAGGCCCACGGCGTGGCGGGCGCGGTGCAGCGCGAGACCACCGAGCCGCTGTATCTCGACCTGCATTTCAGCGATGTCGCCGGTTTCACCAAGCGCCTCCCGGCAACGCACAACGCCTTCATCTATGTGTATCGGGGTAATGTGCGGATCGGCGACACGCAGGTGCCGTCGCAGCGCATGGCCATCCTGGATAACGACGCCGGCAGTGACGGCATCGTCATACAAGCCGATGGTCCGGCGCGTGTGCTGCTGATCGCGGGCCGGCCGCTCAATGAACCGATCGCGCAATACGGCCCGTTCGTGATGAATTCGAACGATCAGATCTTCGAGGCGGTACGGGATTTTCAGGCCGGGCGCTTTACGGAAATTGCGTGATTCTTTTGCAGTCTACGTCGGACGTACGAACAAAAGCCCGCGGTGCCTACACCGCGGGCTTTTGTTTTGGTACATGTCACGCGGATGTCAGCGTGCGATCCTGCCGGTTGCGCGATGCGCCTGGTTGTTGCCTCCTTCGAGGAACTGCGTACAGGCGAGTGCCTTGCCTTGCGAGGTGGTGATGATGAACGTCGCCAGGTCCTGGCCGCCGCCGGGCTCGGCATTGTCCTCCAGCCGATACTCCACTGTTGCCGGTTCGCCGTTGAATGTGCCGGTGCCGGTACCGGTAATCGTGCGGAACGGCGCCGATGGGCGGGTGGTGCCGTCGCCGATGCAATACGCTTCATTGAGCTGGGTCAGGTGAAAATTGTCCCCGCGCGAGAAGTTGATCTCCAGATTGTTGGGCTCCGGGATAGACCCGGGACCACCGGGCTGGCAGTGCAGTTGATAGCCGAACGTGACACGATAATACGGGTCCTGGCAATAAATCGAGCCGCCTCCCGTCATCCGCCCCGGCGGTGTCGCTAAAGCCGATGCCGTGGCAGCCGACAAAAGGGCGCCGACAAGAATGTTCTTTCCACTGAATAATCCGGTTCTCAATCGCATCACGGTCTCCAAGAAGTTGATGTAATCATTTTGAAACGCTTTGTTACATATCTGATTATTCGATGCATTTTTCGGTTTTGTTGTCAAAGACGAAAAGCTTTGTCAGCCATCAAGCGTTTTTCCTTGCATACATGGATGAACGGAAAGAGCAGGGCGAATGAGGGCAGGAAAATGCCATGTGATGCAGCACAAATCGCTCATGGGAAGAAAAACGCGTGCTTGACCGGGAAACGGCCCGTTGAAGTAGCGAATTGTTGCAAAGACGCACGACATCTATCAGTCCCCACAGCTAGAATCTTGCATGAGCGGCGTCGCACCTGCGATCGCGTTCCAATCTCATCACGTCTCAGGGAAGTTTCATGGTCAATAAAGCAAAAACAATCGCCTTACTGTTGCTGTTTGCAGCCGGCGGCGCAGCACAGGCGGGCAATGTCGATGTCGGCATCAGCGTTGCAGGGGAAGTGAGTCCCGGGGTGTATGGCCGCGTGGATATCGGCAACACCCGTCCGCAGGTGGTGTATCAGCAACCCGTGATGGTGGTGCGGCAGCCGCGCCCGGTGGCTGTCCAGCCTGTTTACATGCATGTGCCGCCCGGCCATGCGAAGAAGTGGGACAAGCACTGTCACAAGTACAACGCCTGCGCCCAACCTGTTTATTTCGTGAAGTCCGCCGAATACGGTGGCGGCAACGGCAAACACAAGCACAAGAAACACAAGCATCACGAGGATTGAGCGCCCCGGTCAAGGAAGTTCGATCACCAGCCCCGGATCGAACAACGGGTTTTCCCAATTGATCTCCGCCAGCGTGGCGGCATCCTTGCGGTTGAGCGGATAGCCACGCGGGTTGGCGATCACGCGGGTCGTGCCGATCCTGTAGTCGACGCTGTCGTGCACATGTCCGTGCACCCACAAGTCGGCTTTCCCCATCAGCGCGCTCAGGTCGCTGACGAACGCCGGATTCAGCGCGCTGCCTTCGAAGCGAGGATGAATCGATTGCGCATGCGGCGCATGGTGGGTGACGACCACCGTCCTGCCGTCGAACGGCGTATCGAGTTGCCGTTCCAGCCAGACGCGCGAATGCTGGTGAATACGAGCCGCCTCGCTCGCGCTGAACAGGCCGTCGCCGGAGCGAATCATCCGGTGATCGAACAATACGCCCTCCGCCTCGCGCATCGCAGGCAACGGGTCTTCGTCATACAGCAGATAGTCGGTCCACAGGCAGCAGCCGAGAAAACGTACGCCATTCAATACCAGCGAATCGTTATCCAGATAATGGATTGGTGTGCCGCTCGTCGTGCGGCGCAATTCGCCGATCATGGCCTCGTGGTCCGCGTCGTACAGCTCGTGATTGCCATGCACATAGACGACCGGCTTGCCCCAGTCCCTGAACGCGGCGATCGCACCCATGTGGTGATGGATGTCGCCGGCGATGACAAGTACGTCGGCATCGGTCGGTTCGACCGCCCGGTAATCCGGAAACCGGTCCTGCATGAATTCGAGGTGAAGATCGGAAGCGATTTGAATTTTCATCGGGGCGATTGAGGTGATTTGTGATGTGCCGCTGCAGTTATGCATGCCGGCCAATTTTACCTTTCCCACGAGTGTCGCGGAGAAGGGCAGGGGCTGCGGCGTTCCGGATTATTCGGCATACTCCCGGACAGTCAGCAGAGATGTTTTCATCCGCTTTGAAAATCGCTGTCATTCCATACCAACAAAAAGGGAACTCCATGATCGGTAAGACTCTTGCACACCGCGCCTCGCGCATCGCCACATCCATCATCATCGCCACCGCCGCCATTGCCACTTCTGCCGCACACGCCGCCGCGCCGATGGTCAAGACTTCCGCGCCCGGCTATTACCGCATGATGCTCGGCGAATTCGAAATCACGGCGCTGTCCGACGGCACCGTCGAACTGCCGGTGGACAAGCTGCTGACCAACACCACGCCGGCCAAGGTGAACCAGGCCCTCGCAAAGAATTATTTGAAGAGCCCTGTCGAAACATCGGTCAACGGCTATCTCATCAACACCGGCAGCAAGCTGGTGCTCGTCGATGCCGGCGCCGCCGGCCTGTTCGGTCCGACGCTCGGCAAGCTGCTGGCCAACCTGAAAGCCGCCGGCTATCAGCCGGAACAGGTGGACGAGGTCTACATTACCCACATGCATCCCGACCATGTCGGCGGACTGATGGACGGCGACAGGATGGCGTTCCCGAATGCGATCGTACGCGCGGACAAGCATGACGCGGACTTCTGGTTGAACCAGGCCAATCTCGACAAGGCGCCCGCCGACGCCAAGGGATTCTTTCAGGGCGCGATGGCGTCGCTGAATCCCTATGTGAAGGCGGACCGCTTCAAGCCCTTCGAGGGCACGACCGACCTGGTGCCGGGCATCAAGGCCATCGCCAGCCATGGACATACTGCCGGACATGCGGTATTTGAAGTGCAAAGCAAGGGTGAAAAAATGGTGCTGTGGGGCGACCTGATGCATGTGGCGGCGATCCAGTTCGACAATCCGGCGGTGACGATCCAGTTCGACACCGACAGCAAGGCCGCTGCCGCGCAGCGCAAGAAAGCCTATGCGGAAGCCGCGAAGCAGGGTTACCTGGTCGGCGGCTCGCACCTGTCCTTCCCGGGCATCGGCAGGGTACGTGCCAACGGCAAGGGTTACGTCTGGGTGCCGGTGAATTACTCGCCGGTTCGGTAGCCCGTCTTGCACGCATGACGAAAAAGGCCGCTCACGGCCTTTTTCGTTGACGGTCGAACCGCTGCGGATTTTTCAAATGCATCGCCCATGGGAACGGCGCATTGAGAATCGACATCCAACCCGGGCCCACCTATCCCATCATTGATTCAATGCAATGCTGAAAACTTCCCTGAGATACCTGCACATGAAGCCGGATGCCGCGCTGCCGGCGATCGATGACCTTGCGCCGTTCAAGGCGATCCTTGCCATTGACGCCGACGTGTCGCAGATGTGGCAATGGGAGGTGAGCCGCTGGCTGGTTTCTTCCGGCTGCCGCTACCTGATGGCCTGGGGGAAGGAATGCGACTCGTGGAACGAGTCGGTCGAAGAAGCAAGCCTTGAGGCATTCGACTATGAAGAGATTCCCGAGGACCAATCCGTGATGACGACGTCGCACGAGGAGGAAGATCTGAGCGAAGTATTCTGGTTCGCCAGGCATCGCGCCCATCACCCCGCACATGATCTGAGGAATGTGCTGATTCTGCATGTCGCCGAGACAGGCAGACGAGAAGAGATGGAAAAAATGTTCGAGGACGCATGACCGCTTCGTCCGCCGCATCCTGATCTGGCGGGACTCTTTCACGTCCCGCATCGTATTCGTTTCCCCGCATCCGCCGATGCGCAGCCCTGCACATTGCGCCGCAGCGTTGCCGCTTCCCCGATATAAAAAACACCACACCTGTTGTGCGCCAGCCTCGTCGTAAGACTTAAGTCGTATTGGCCTGCGTTAGGACGGTGGCTATCATCGCCCCTGAATTTTATTGATGCTCGGCAATCCTTTGTTGCCGTCGCGATTCTACTTTTAGTCACTATGAAAACGCCTCGTCGGCAGCGGATGGCAAGCGGCGCGCGGCACACTGGAGAAAACATGAAAAAGAAGGTTCAGGGGGGCTTCACCCTCGTCGAAATGGCCGTCGTGCTCGTCATCATCGGCCTGATTCTGGGGGCGATTTCGATCGGCAAGGATGTGCAGCGCAATGCCGAATACACGAAGGTGAAGCAGAAGTTCATCGATCAGTGGGTGCTGGCCTATAACGCCCATACACAGCGTACCGGCGTGGTGCCGGGCGACAGCCAGATACAACCTCGCCTGATGGTGAATGGTGCGAACTATGCAGCAGCGAATAATTTGCCGGTCTCTGGAGCAAATATGACCGGGGTAGCAGCTACCCTGGCTCCCATCTGCCGCGGCAACGCAGCGGCTGGCGTCCGTAACGCGCAAGCCGGTGCCAACAACGCTGTGAACGAATTTGATCTGCGTGTGCTGATGCAGCGTGCGGGCGTGCGCATGCCTCCAGGGCGCTCTGAAGGCCAGGAAGACCGTTATGTCTACCTTGATAGCAACGGCAACCCGCAGGAAATTCAAGTTTGCTTCCAATGGAACACGCCTGGCACTGCCTCGGGTTCCGGCAATGTCATGGTGATCTCCGGCCTGACACCGGATCTGGCTCGTGCGCTGGACCAAATGATCGACGGCAAAGCCGACTCACGGGAAGGGCTGTTCCGTCAG
>JAESFT010000642.1_pt1 | contig 16822 bp, 11 predicted proteins | sample 9269451 | NCBI WGS metagenome assembly JAESFT01 (sample SAMN14502557, study PRJNA617106) | algae metagenome | isolation source: Scytonema hyalinum WJT4-NPBG1 and co-occurring heterotrophs from well... | place: USA: Mojave Desert, Joshua Tree National Park, California | collected 2006-05-25
TCGCCCCGCCCGTCTCCGCCAGAACCTTCGTGATCGCCGCCGTCAACGACGTCTTGCCATGATCAACATGGCCAATCGTCCCAATGTTGCAGTGCGGCTTCGTGCGAGCAAACTTTTCCTTCGCCATCGGAGCACCTTATCCTTGTCTAGTCGTTGCGTTTCAGGCTTCAGGCGAACTTCTTCTGCACTTCGGCAGCGACGTTCGGCGGAACCTGCTCGTAATGGTCGAACTGCATCGTGAAGGTCGCGCGGCCCTGGCTGAAGGAGCGCAGGTTGTTCACGTAGCCGAACATGTTCATGAGCGGCACCATCGCGTTGATCACGTTGGCATTGCCCCGCATGTCCTGACCCTGGATCTGGCCGCGGCGGGAGTTGAGGTCGCCGATGACCGAACCCGTGTAGTCCTCGGGCGTCACGACCTCGACCTTCATGATCGGCTCGAGCAGCACCGAGCCGCCCTTCTGAAGGGCTTCACGGAGCGCCGCGCGGGACGCGATCTCGAAGGCGAGAGCCGACGAGTCCACCTCGTGATAGGCGCCGTCGATGAGCGACACCTTGAGGTCGACGACGGGGAAGCCCGCCACCACACCCGCGTTCAGAACGCTCTCGATGCCTTTCTCGACGCCCGGGATGTACTCCTTAGGCACCGCGCCGCCGACGATCTTCGACTCGAACACATAGCCCGCACCCGGCTCGTTCGGCTCGACGACGATCTTCACGCGGGCGAACTGGCCCGTGCCGCCGGTCTGCTTCTTGTGGGTGTAGTCCACCTCGGCCTTGCGCGAGACCTTCTCGCGGAACGCCACCTGCGGCGCGCCGATATTGGCCTCGACCTTGTAGGTGCGCTTCAGGATGTCGACCTTGATGTCGAGGTGAAGCTCGCCCATGCCCTTGAGGATGGTCTGGCCCGACTCTTGGTCGGTCGACACGCGGAAGGACGGATCCTCCGCGGCGAGCTTCGCAAGAGCGACGCCCAGCTTCTCCTGGTCGGCCTTGGACTTCGGCTCGATCGCGATCTCGATGACGGGCTCGGGGAACTCCATCTTCTCGAGGATCACGGCCTTGGCCGGATCGCAGAGCGTGTCGCCCGTGCGAGTATCCTTGAGGCCCGCGAGAGCGACGATGTCGCCCGCATAGGCTTCCTTGATGTCCTCGCGGTTGTTCGCATGCATCAGGAGCATGCGGCCGACGCGCTCCTTCTTGTCGCGGGTCGAGTTGAGGAGCGAGGCGCCGGCCTCGACCTTGCCCGAATACACGCGGGAGAAGGTGATGGTGCCGACGAAGGGATCGTCCATGATCTTGAAGGCGAGCATGGAGAAGGCCTCCTCGTCCGTCGGACGGCGGGAGATCTCTTCCTCGGTCTTGAAGTCGATGCCCTTGATGGCCTCGCGATCGGCAGGCGACGGCAGGTAGTCCACGACGGCGTCGAGGAGCGGCTGCACGCCCTTGTTCTTGAACGCCGAGCCGCAGAGCACGGGATGGAAGGCGCGCTTCTGGACGGCGAGACGCACGAGACGGCGCAGGGTCGCCTCGTCGGGCTCCTGGCCCTCGAGGTAGGCGGTCATGGCATCGTCGTCGAGCTCGACGGCGGCCTCGACCAGCTTCTGGCGGTACTCGACGGCCTGATCCTTCAGCTCGGCCGGGATCTCGACCTCGTCGAAGTTGGCGCCGAGCGCCTCACCGGACCAAACGATCGCCTTCATCTTGATGAGGTCGATCACGCCCTGGAAGTTGCTCTCGGACCCGATCGGCAGCTGCAGGCAGACGGGCTTGCCGGCGACGCGGTCGATGATGTCCTTCACGCACTTGAAGAAGTCGGCGCCGGTCTTGTCCATCTTGTTGACGAACACGACGCGCGGCACGTCGTACTTGTCGGCCTGACGCCACACCGTCTCGGTCTGGGGCTCGACGCCCTGGTTGCCGTCGAGCACGCAGACGGCGCCGTCGAGCACGCGGAGCGACCGCTCCACCTCGATGGTGAAATCGACGTGGCCGGGGGTGTCGATAATGTTCAGACGCTTGTCGCGCCAGAAGCAGGTGGTGGCAGCGGAGGTGATCGTGATGCCACGCTCCTGCTCCTGCTCCATCCAATCCATGGTGGCGGCGCCCTCATGGACTTCGCCGATCTTATGCGACTTGCCGGTGTAGTAGAGGATCCGCTCGGTCGTCGTCGTCTTGCCGGCATCGATGTGGGCCATGATGCCGAAGTTGCGGTAGTCCTGGATCGCGTGCGTGCGGGGCATCGCAGTGCTCCTAAAGGGGTGGTGCCGTTACCAGCGGTAGTGCGAGAACGCCCGGTTGGCCTCTGCCATCCGGTGGGTGTCTTCGCGCTTCTTGACGGCGTTGCCCCGGTTGTTCGAGGCGTCGAGCAGCTCGGCCGAGAGCCGGTCGACCATGGTCTTGTCGTTGCGGCCGCGGGCAGCCTGGATGATCCAGCGGATCGCGAGAGCCTGACGGCGCTCCGTGCGGACCTCCACCGGCACCTGGTAGGTGGCGCCGCCGACGCGGCGGGAGCGCACCTCGATGGCCGGGGCGACGTTGTCGAGGGCAGCCTTGAACACCTCGAGCGGGTTCGCCTTGGCGCGGCTCTCGATGATGTCGAAGGCGCCATAGACGATGCGTTCGGCGGCAGACTTCTTGCCGTCGTACATGATGGAGTTCATGAACTTCGTGACGACGATATCCCCGAACTTCGGATCCGGGATGATCTCACGCTTCTCGGCGCTGTGGCGGCGGGACATGCTGTTCGTCCTTGTCTGTCTTTGTCGTCATGCCCGGGCTCGACCCGGGCACCTGCGATTGTCTCGAACAACCCGGGCCGGGCCCGGGTCGGCGTGCTGAGCGCTACTTCGGCCGCTTGGCTCCGTAGAGCGAACGGCGCTGCTTGCGGTTCTTGACGCCCTGGGTGTCGAGCACGCCGCGGAGGATGTGGTAGCGGACGCCCGGAAGGTCCTTCACGCGGCCGCCGCGGATCATCACCACGGAGTGCTCCTGAAGGTTGTGGCCCTCGCCCGGGATGTAGCCGATGACCTCGTGGCCGTTCGTCAGACGAACCTTGGCGACCTTACGAAGCGCCGAGTTCGGCTTCTTCGGCGTCGTCGTGTAGACGCGCGTGCACACGCCCCGCTTCTGCGGGCAGGCTTCCAGCGCGGGAACCTTGTTGCGGCTCTTTTGGGCCGTCCGCGGCTTGCGGATCAGCTGGCTGATCGTCGGCATCCTGTGCCCTCTTGTGGCGCCACACAGCGTGGCAATTTCCAAACGGTTGAACGCTGCTCCGCATCCGCCCCGGCCAGCCATGGATAAGCTTGCGCAAAACGAATGCGCGCCAGCGGCCTTCGACGAGGCCTTGGCGCGTTGCGGATGCAGAGGATCACGGCTTGCACCGCGATCGTGCCTCAAAAGCTGACGCTTTGTCAGTCACGTTGAGTTCGGCAGCGTTTAGGCGGCACGGGTCTAAGCTTCAGAAAGCCTGGACTTGCGAACACCTACGGCCAGCCGGAAAGTTCGGGCCTTCTACCCTCGGGTCAGCGGTTCGTCAACCGCAAAACGAGCGAAATCCCGAGCTTTTCAGGAACCAACGGCGCTTGAAACGAAGAGGCCGCCCGTAGGCGGCCTCTCGCAACTTTCGGTAAGCTTTGCAGGGATTACTCGGCAGCCGGGGGCAGTTCGCCCACGACGGCCCGCGACTCGGAGCGCTTCTGCTGCAGAATCAGGTCGTCGCGGCGTTGCGCGACGGCCTTGATCTGCGACGCGATCGCGCCCGTGCCCGCCGGAATCAGCGTTCCGACGATTACGTTCTCCTTCAGGCCTTCGAGGGTATCCACCTTCCCGTTGACCGCCGCCTCGGTGAGGACGCGGGTCGTCTCCTGGAACGAGGCCGCCGACATGAAGGAGCGGGTCTGCAGCGACGCCTTGGTGATGCCGAGCAGCACCGGGACGCCAGCGGCAGGCTTCTTCTTCTCGGCGACGAGCCGCTCGTTGATCTCCTCGAGCTCGAGCCGGTCGATCTGCTCGCCCGAGAGGAGTTCGCTGTCGCCGCCCTCGGTGATCTCAACCTTCTGCAGCATCTGGCGAACGATCACCTCGATGTGCTTGTCGTTGATGAGCACGCCCTGAAGCCGGTAGACCTCCTGGATCTCGTTCACGAGATAGGCGGCCAGCTCCTCGACGCCCTTGATCGCCAGGATGTCGTGCGGGGCCGGGTTGCCGTCGACGATGAAGTCGCCGACTTCCACCACGTCGCCGTCCTGGAGGTGGATGTGCTTGCCCTTGGGGATCAAGTACTCCACCGCCTCGGAGCCATCGTGCGGGGTCAGCGTCAGGCGACGCTTGTTCTTGTAGTCGCGGCCGAACTGAATCGTGCCGGACTTCTCCGCAATGATGGCCGCGTCCTTGGGACGGCGTGCCTCGAATAGCTCCGCCACGCGCGGCAGACCGCCCGTGATGTCGCGGGTCTTGGCGCTCTCGGTCGAGATGCGGGCCAGCACGTCGCCGGCCTTGATCTTCGAGCCGGGATCGGCCGCTAGGATCGCGTCCACTGGGAGCAGGTAGCGAGCGTCGCCGCCACGGGCGACCTTCGCGACCTTGCCGCTCTTGTCCTGCACGACCATGGCCGGACGCAGGTCCGAGGTGCGGGACGACCCGCGCCAGTCGATGACGATACGCTTGGCGATGCCGGTGGCCTCGTCGGTCGTCTCGATCATCGAGGCGCCGTCGACCAGGTCCTCGTAGCCCACCGTGCCGTCGACCTCGGCGAGGATCGGACGGGTGTAGGGGTCCCACTCGGCAATGCGCTGGCCGCGCTTGATCGTGTCGCCCTCGTCCACCTTCAGGCGCGAGCCGTATTGCAGGCGGTGCACCGCCCGCTCGGTCCCGTCCGGTCCGATGATGACGACGGACACGTTCCGGCCCATGACCACGAGGTCCTTGTCGGAGTTGCGCGCAATGTTCTTGTTGCGGAACCCGATGGTGCCCTCGAAGCTCGACTCGATGAAGGACGAGTCGGCGATCTGGGCCGCACCGCCGATGTGGAAGGTGCGCATCGTGAGCTGGGTGCCCGGCTCGCCGATCGACTGAGCGGCGATGACGCCCACGGCCTCGCCGTGGTTGACCGGCGTACCCCGCGCCAGATCGCGGCCGTAGCAGGTGGCGCAGACACCGTTGCGGCTCTCGCAGACGAGAACCGAGCGGATCTTCACCTCCTGGATGCCGGCAGCGCCGATCGCCTCCATGTGGTGCTCCTCGATCATCGTGCCCTTGGGAACGATGACCGCGCCGTCCTGCGCGAGCAGGTCCTCGGCGGTGGAGCGACCCAGGATGCGGGACGCCAGCGACGCGACCACCTGGCCGGCATCGATGATGGCCCGCATGCGGATGCCCTTCTCGGTGCCGCAATCGGTCTCGCGGATGACCGCGTCCTGGGCCACGTCGACGAGGCGGCGGGTGAGGTAACCCGAGTTCGCCGTCTTGAGCGCCGTGTCGGCCAGGCCCTTGCGGGCGCCGTGGGTCGAGTTGAAGTACTCGAGCACGTCGAGGCCTTCCTTGAAGTTCGAGATGATCGGGCTCTCGATGATCTCGCCCGACGGCTTGGCCATGAGGCCGCGCATCGCCGCGAGCTGCTTCATCTGCGCCGGCGAACCGCGGGCGCCCGAGTGCGACATCATGTAGATCGAGTTGACCGGCTTATCGCGGCCGTTCTCGTCTTTCTGCACCGCGGAGATGCGCGCCATCATCTCGCCCGCGAGGCGATCCGAGCACTTCGCCCAGGCGTCGACGACCTTGTTGTACTTCTCACCCTGGGTGATGAGGCCGTCCTGGTACTGCTGCTCGTAGTCCTTCGCGAGGGCACGGGTCTCCTCGACGATCTGCCACTTGTTCTCCGGGATCACCATGTCGTCCTTGCCGAACGAGATGCCGGCGCGGAACGCGTGGTAGAAGCCGAGCGCCATGATGCGATCGCAGAAGATCACCGATTCCTTCTGACCGCAGTGGCGGTACACGGCGTCGATGGTCGCCGAGATCTCCTTCTTGGTCATGAGCTTGTTCACGACGTCGAAGGGCAGCAGCGGGCTCTTCGGCAGGATGCGCGAGAGCATCACCCGGCCGGCCGTGGTGTCGTAGATGCGGGTGACGGGCTTGCCGTCCTCGTCCAGACCCTGCCAGCGATACTTGATCTTGGTGTGGAGGGTGATGACCCGCTCGTGCAGGGCGTGCTCGAGCTCGCCGATGTCGGAGAACGCCTTGCCCTGGCCGGGCTCGCCGTCCGCGACGATCGACAGGTAGTAGAGGCCGAGCACGATGTCCTGCGAGGGCACGATGATCGGCGCGCCGTTCGCAGGGTGCAGGATGTTGTTCGTCGACATCATGAGCACGCGCGCCTCAAGCTGGGCTTCCAGCGAGAGCGGGACGTGCACGGCCATCTGGTCGCCGTCGAAGTCCGCGTTGAAGGCGGCGCAGACGAGCGGGTGCAGCTGGATCGCCTTGCCCTCGATGAGGGTGGGCTCGAAGGCCTGAATGCCGAGGCGGTGGAGCGTCGGGGCGCGGTTGAGCAGCACCGGATGCTCGCGGATCACCTCGTCCAGGATGTCCCAAACCTCGGGCTTCTCCTTCTCGACGAGCTTCTTGGCCTGCTTGACGGTGGCGGAGAGGCCCCGCGCGTCGAGCTTGGCGTAGATGAACGGCTTGAAGAGCTCGAGCGCCATCTTCTTCGGCAGGCCGCACTGATGGAGCTTGAGCTCCGGGCCCACCACGATCACCGAGCGGCCGGAGTAGTCGACGCGCTTGCCAAGCAGGTTCTGGCGGAACCGGCCCTGCTTGCCCTTCAGCATGTCGGCGAGGGACTTCAGCGGGCGCTTGTTGGCGCCCGTGATCACCCGGCCGCGGCGGCCGTTGTCGAACAGCGCATCCACCGCTTCCTGAAGCATGCGCTTCTCGTTGCGGATGATGATGTCCGGCGCGCGCAGCTCGATGAGCCGCTTCAGGCGGTTGTTGCGGTTGATGACGCGGCGGTAGAGATCGTTGAGATCGGACGTCGCGAAGCGGCCGCCGTCCAGCGGGACGAGCGGGCGCAGATCCGGCGGGATCACCGGAACGACGGTCAGGATCATCCACTCGGGCTTGTTGCCGGACTGGAGGAACGCCTCGATGATCTTGAGGCGCTTCATCAGCTTCTTGGGCTTCAGCTCCGAGGTGGTGACGGCGATCTCCTGGCGGATGTCGACCGCGACCTTCTCGAGGTCGAGCTCCTGCAGGATCTTGCGGATGGCCTCCGCGCCGATCATGGCCGTGAACGAATCCTCGCCGTACTCGTCCTGGGCGCGCAGGTACTCGTCCTCCGACAGGAGCTGACGGTCCTTGAGCGGCGTGAGGCCGGCATCCACGACGATGTAGGACTCGAAGTAGAGGATGCGCTCGAGATCCTTCAGCGTCATGTCGAGCAGCAGGCCGATGCGGCTCGGAAGCGACTTCAGGAACCAGATATGCGCAACCGGCGCCGCGAGCTCGATATGGCCCATGCGGTCGCGCCGGACGCGGGCGAGCGTGACCTCGACGCCGCACTTCTCGCAGATCACGCCCTTGTACTTCATGCGCTTGTACTTGCCGCACAGGCACTCGTAATCCTTGATGGGACCGAAGATGCGCGCGCAGAACAAGCCGTCACGCTCGGGCTTGAACGTGCGGTAGTTGATGGTCTCCGGCTTCTTGATCTCGCCGTAGGACCAGGACAGAATCTTCTCCGGGCTCGCGATCGAGATCTTGATCTGATCGAAAGTCTGCGGCTGAGCCTGCTGATTGAAGAGATTCATGACCTCTTGATTCATCGCCGTCTCCTGGGCTGAAGGGCGCTAGATAAGCACCCTCACCGGCAAATGCATGAGCCGCAGGCCCCGAACGGGCCCGCGGCCTTGTGTTCAAACTGTCTCAGGCTGTCGCCACGCTTACTCGGCCGCCTCCGCGGGAGGCAGCTCGTCCGCGGCACGCTTCGTGGAGGTGAGCTCCACGTTGAGGCCGAGGGAGCGCATCTCCTTGACGAGCACGTTGAAGCTCTCCGGGATGCCCGACTCGAACGTGTCGTCGCCGCGCACGATGGCCTCGTAGACCTTCGTGCGGCCCGCCACGTCGTCCGACTTGACGGTGAGCATCTCCTGCAGCGTGTACGCCGCCCCGTAAGCCTCGAGCGCCCACACCTCCATCTCGCCGAAGCGCTGGCCGCCGAACTGGGCCTTGCCGCCCAGCGGCTGCTGGGTGACGAGGGAGTACGGGCCGATGGAGCGCGCGTGGATCTTGTCGTCCACGAGGTGGTGGAGCTTCAGCATGTAGATGTAGCCCACCGTCACCTTGCGGTCGAAAGCCTCGCCGGTGCGCCCGTCGTAGAGCGTCACCTGGCCGGACGGGTCGAGACCCGCCTTGGCCAGCATGGCCTCGATGTCCGACTCCTTCGCGCCGTCGAAGACCGGGGTCGCGAAGGGCACGCCGCGACGCAGGTTCTGGCCGAGCTCGACGAGCTCGTCGTCCGTCGCTTTCTCGATCTCGGGCATGTTGCCGTAGATCGAGATGAGCTGGTCGCGGAGCGACTTCGCCTGGCCGGTGCGCAGATACGCATCGACCGCGTTGGCCACCTGCTTGCCGAGGCCCGCAGCCGCCCAGCCGAGGTGCGTCTCGAGGATCTGGCCGACGTTCATGCGGCTCGGCACGCCGAGCGGGTTCAGCACGATGTCGGCATGGGTGCCGTCCTCCAGGAACGGCATGTCCTCGATCGGCACGATCCGCGACACGACACCCTTGTTGCCGTGGCGGCCGGCCATCTTGTCGCCGGGCTGGATCTTGCGCTTCACCGCCACGAAGACCTTGACCATCTTCATGACGCCGGGCGGAAGCTCGTCGCCGCGCTGCAGCTTCTCGACCTTGTCGAGGAAGCGCTGCTCAAGGCGCTTCTTCGACTCGTCGTACTGCTTCTGCATGGCCTCCATCTCAGACATCAGCGCGTCGTCCGAGACGGCGAACTGCCACCATTGCGACCGCGGATACTCGTTGAGGAGATCGCGGGTGACGGTGGTTTCCTTCTTGAAGCCCTTCGGCCCGGCGACAGCCGCCTTGCCGTCGAGGATCTGCGCGAGGCGGGCGTAGGTGTTCCGGTCGAGGATCGCCTGCTCGTCGTCGCGGTCCTTGGCGAGGCGCTCGATCTCCTCGCGCTCGATCGCCTGGGCGCGCTCGTCCTTGTCCACGCCGTGGCGGTTGAACACGCGCACCTCGACGATCGTGCCCGTCACGCCCGGGGGAACCCTGAGCGAGGTGTCGCGCACGTCCGAGGCCTTCTCGCCGAAGATGGCGCGGAGGAGCTTTTCCTCCGGCGTCATCGGGCTCTCGCCCTTCGGCGTGATCTTGCCGACGAGGATGTCGCCCGCATGGACCTCGGCGCCGATATAGACGATTCCGGCTTCGTCGAGGTTCTTCAGCGCCTCTTCCGACACGTTCGGAATGTCGCGCGTGATCTCCTCGGGACCCAGCTTCGTGTCGCGGGCCATCACCTCGAACTCTTCGATATGGATCGACGTGAACACGTCGTCCTTCACGATCCGCTCGGAGAGCAGGATCGAGTCCTCGAAGTTGTAGCCGTTCCAGGGCATGAACGCGACGAGAACGTTCCGGCCGAGCGCAAGCTCGCCGAGCTCCGTCGACGGACCGTCGGCGATGATGTCGCCCTTGCGGACGACGTCGCCCACCCGGATCAGCGGCTTTTGCGTGATGCAGGTGTTCTGGTTCGACCGCTGGAACTTCTGCAGCCGGTAGATGTCGACGCCCGGACGGGTCGGATCGGTCTCTTCCGTGGCGCGCACGACGATACGGGTCGCGTCCACCTGGTCGACCACGCCGGCCCGGCGCGCCGCGATGGCGGCACCCGAGTCACGGGCAACGACAGCTTCCATGCCGGTGCCGACGAAGGGAGCGTCCGCCTGCACGAGGGGCACCGCCTGGCGCTGCATGTTCGAGCCCATGAGGGCGCGGTTCGCGTCGTCGTTCTCGAGGAACGGGATGAGCGCGGCCGCGACGGACACGAGCTGCTTCGGCGACACCTCCATGAGGTCGACGCGGTCGGGCGCCACGAAGATGTTGTCGCCCGCGCGGCGGCAGACGACGAGATCTTCGGTGAGCTGGCCGCCGGCGTCGATGGCGGAGTTCGCCTGGGCGACGTTGTACTTCGCCTCCTCCATGGCCGAGAGGTAGATGACCTCGCTCGTCACCTTGCCGTCGCGCACCCGGCGGAACGGCGTCTCGATGAAGCCGTACTTGTTCACGCGGGCGAAGGTCGCCAGGGAGTTGATCAGACCGATGTTTGGGCCTTCCGGCGTCTCGATCGGGCAGATGCGGCCGTAATGGGTCGGGTGCACGTCGCGCACCTCGAAGCCCGCGCGCTCACGGGTGAGACCACCCGGGCCGAGCGCCGAGAGACGACGCTTGTGCGTGACCTCGGAGAGCGGGTTCGTCTGGTCCATGAACTGCGAGAGCTGGGACGAGCCGAAGAACTCGCGCACCGCGGCGGCGGCAGGCTTCGCGTTGATCAGGTCCTGCGGCATGACGGTGTCGATGTCGACCGACGACATGCGCTCCTTGATCGCGCGCTCCATGCGCAGGAGACCCAGACGGTACTGGTTCTCCATGAGCTCGCCGACCGACCGGACACGGCGGTTGCCGAGATGGTCGATGTCGTCGATCTCGCCCTTGCCGTCGCGCAGGTCCACGAGGGCGCGGGCCACGGCGAGGATGTCCTCGCGGCGGAGCGTGCGCACCGTGTCCTCGGCGTCCAGGTCGAGGCGCATGTTCATCTTCACGCGGCCGACGGCCGAGAGGTCGTAGCGCTCCGCGTCGAAGAACAGCGAGTGGAACATCGCCTCCGCGGTCTCCAGCGTCGGGGGCTCGCCCGGACGCATGACACGGTAGATGTCGAACAGCGCATCCTCGCGCGAGGACGCCTTGTCGACCGCGAGCGTGTTGCGGACGTAAGGGCCGATATTGACGTGATCGATATCGAGCACCGGGATCTCGGTGAGACCCGCATCCTCGAGACCCTTGAGCATCTTCTCGGAGATCTCGTCCCCGGCCTCGGCGTAGATCTCGCCGGTGCTCGCATTGACGAGGTCCTCCGCGATGTACTGGCCGACGAGGTCCTCGTCCGTGGCCTGCAGGGCCTTGAGGCCCTTCTCGGCGAGCTGCCGGGCCGCACGGGCGGTCAGCTTCTTGCCGGCCTCAAGCACCACTTCGCCCGAATCCGCATCGACGAGATCGACGGTCGCCTTGAAGCCCTTCATGCGCTCGGCATCGAAGGGAACGCGCCAGCCGTTCTTCGCCTTCGTGTAGGCGATGCGGTTGTAGAAGGTGTTGAGGATCTCCTCGCCGTCGAGGCCGAGGGCGTAGAACAGCGACGTGACCGGGATCTTCCGCTTCCGGTCGATGCGCGCATACACGATGTCCTTGGCGTCGAACTCGATGTCGAGCCAGGAGCCGCGGTACGGGATGATGCGGGCGGCGAACAGGAGCTTGCCGGACGAGTGCGTCTTGCCCTTGTCGTGGTCGAAGAACACGCCCGGCGAACGGTGCATCTGCGAGACGATGACGCGCTCGGTGCCGTTCACGATGAAGGTGCCGTTGTCCGTCATGAGCGGCATGTCGCCCATGTAGACGTCCTGCTCCTTGATGTCCTTGACGGACTTGGCGCCGGTATCCGGGTCCACATCGAACACGATGAGGCGCAGCGTGACCTTGAGCGGCGCAGCGAAGGTCATGCCGCGCTGGCGGCACTCGTCCACGTCGTATTTCGGCGCCTCGAAGGTGTACTTCACGAACTCCAGGAGAGCCGTGTTGGAAAAGTCAGAAATCGGAAAAACCGACTTGAAGACGGCTTGCAAGCCCTCCTCCAGCCGGCCGCCTTGCGGTTCATCGACCATCAGGAACTGGTCGTAGGACGCCTTCTGAACCTCGATGAGGTTCGGCATCTCCGCCACTTCCTGAATTTTTCCGAAGAACTTGCGAATGCGCTTCCGGCCGATCAGTGTATTGGCCATCTGGACCTCGCTCCTCATATGCGGCTGACCGGGCGCCCCTGCCCTGTTGGAGGGCTTTGCGTCCGCGGAGGACGCCGGATCAGCCGCCCGACGGCTTCTGTGCTGGCCGCCAGACAAACACCTGAAACACGGGGCTTCGCCCCAAACTCACCGCCCAAGGTTGACCACCTCCGGGACGGCACGACGGCCCCAGGCGAAAAGCCTGGGACCGTCGGTTTACTCAGAGCGCCATGGACGCCCCTGTCGGCCCGAGATCCGCGGAACGGGCGAGCCCGTCCGGGAGCGGACGCGAAGCAATCACGGCGTGATTACTTCAGCTCCACCTTGGCGCCGACCTTCTCGAGGGTCGCCTTGATCTTCTCGGCCTCGTCCTTGGCGACGCCTTCCTTCACAGGCTTCGGCGCGCCCTCGACCAGGTCCTTGGCCTCCTTGAGGCCCAGGCCCGTGATCGCACGGACTTCCTTAATCACCTCGATCTTCTTGTCGCCGGCAGAGGCGAGCACGACCGTGAACTCGGTCTGCTCCTCGACCGGGGCAGCGGCAGCGCCGCCGCCGCCCGGACCAGCGGCCACCGCGACGGCCGCAGCCGCCGAGACGCCCCACTTCTCCTCGAGCATCTTCGCGAGCTCGGCAGCCTCGAGAACGGTCAGCGACGAGAGATCGTCGACGAGCTTGGCAAGATCAGCCATTTCTATGTTCCTTGATTTCGGTTCGAACGTTGAGGTTGAGGGTTACGGCCTCACGCCGCTTCGCCTGTCTTGGCATAGGCTCCGAACACGCGGGCGAGCTTCGCCGCCGGCGCATTGGCGAGCTGAGCGACCTTAGTCGCCGGGGCCTGAATGAGGCCGACCAGCTTGGCGCGCAGTTCGTCGAGGGACGGCAGCGTGGCAAGTGCCTTGACGCCGTCCACGTTCAGAGCGGTCGCACCCATGGCTCCGCCGAGGATCACGAGCTTGTCGTTCGCCTTGGAGAAGTCGACTGCGACCTTGGCCGCCGCGACCGGATCGCTCGAGTAAGCGATCAGGGTCGGACCTTTCATGAGGCCCGAGATGGACGCGACGTCCGTGCCTTCGAGAGCGATCTTGGCGAGCCGGTTCTTGGCGACCTTCACGGTGGCGCCGGCCTGCTTCATCTGCGTGCGCAGCTTCTGCATGTCGGCGACCGTGAGGCCCTTGTAGTGGGCCACGACGACCACGCTCGTGTTCGCGAACACGTCGTTGAGCGTCGAGACGAGCTCGCGTTTTGCTGCTCTATCCACTGGGCTCTCTCCGGTTGGCGGACGGATGTCCGCCGGTTGCACCTGTCGCCCAACGGGCCCGCGGCTTGCGCCTCGAGCCGTCTTGAGCGACGCTCTCGCAAGCCCTGTCCCCCAGGCCCGTCCGGCGGACGAGCAGGGCGAGATGGTTCGAACCGAATGCATGGCCCCCGCGTTAGCGAGGGCAATTCGGCCTTCCCCGTCTATGCAGGCCCTTTCGGCTTAAGCCGGCGGGACGAACCCGGGCCGGCGCCTGCAGTCTCGGACAGGACATAGCCGGACCGGGCCGAAGGAACCCTTCAACCCGCCGGCTTGTCACCGCCCCATTACCGGGGCGGATCCTGAGGTGAAGCCGCGCTGTTGCGCAACTTCAACACATTTTGGAAACTCGAACGGGGTCCATAGACTCTTTTGTCGGACCTGCCAAGAGGCCTCCGGCGATTTTCTGACGTTCCGGAACCCCGGCCCGCATAGGTGGGGATGAAGCCCGATCGTTCAAGCACCGTGGCAGTACGAAGGTTCGGACCTCGTCTTCGGCCCGCCTAAAGAAAAGCCCGGCGCGGGGCCGGGCTTCTCGGTGTCGTTTCGGGGGTGCCTCAGGCGCCCAACACGCTCGACGGGTCGACCTTGACGCCCGGGCCCATGGTCGAGGAGATCGCCACGCGCTGGATGTAGGTGTTGCGCAACTTCAACACATTTTGGAAACTCGAACGGGGTCCATAGACTCTTTTGTCGGACCTGCCAAGAGGCCTCCGGCGATTTTCTGACGTTCCGGAACCCCGGCCCGCATAGGTGGGGATGAAGCCCGATCGTTCAAGCACCGTGGCAGTACGAAGGTTCGGACCTCGTCTTCGGCCCGCCTAAAGAAAAGCCCGGCGCGGGGCCGGGCTTCTCGGTGTCGTTTCGGGGGTGCCTCAGGCGCCCAACACGCTCGACGGGTCGACCTTGACGCCCGGGCCCATGGTCGAGGAGATCGCCACGCGCTGGATGTAGGTGCCCTTGGCGCCCGTGGGCTTCGCCTTGGCGACCGCGTCCGCGAAGGCGCGGATGTTCTCGACGAGCTTGCCCTCGTCGAACGAGGCCTTGCCGATCCCGGCATGGACGATGCCCGCCTTCTCGACGCGGAACTCGACCGCACCGCCCTTGGCGGCGCCGACGGCGCCCTTCACGTCCATGGTGACGGTTCCGACCTTCGGGTTCGGCATCAGGCCGCGCGGGCCGAGCACCTTACCGAGACGGCCCACCAGGGGCATCATGTCGGGGGTCGCGATGCAGCGGTCGAAATCGATGGTGCCGCCGTTGACCGTCTCGAAGAGGTCCTCGGCGCCCACGATGTCGGCACCGGCCGCGCGGGCCTCGTCCGCCTTCGGGCCGCGGGCGAACACCGCCACGCGGACCGTACGGCCCGAGCCGTTCGGCAGGTTGCAGACGCCGCGGACCATCTGGTCCGCGTGGCGCGGATCGACGCCGAGGTTCATCGAAACCTCGATCGTCTCGTCGAACTTCGCCTTGGCGCGCTCCTTCACCAGCTTCACCGCGTCGGCGATGGGGTAGAGCTTCGCAATCTCGATGCCCTCGCGGGCGGAACGGATGCGCTTACCTTCCTTCGTAGCCATCGTGCTGCCCTCCCTTAACCGACGATCTCAAGACCCATGGCCCGCGCGGAACCGCGGATCATGGCGACGGCCGAATCGACCGAATCGCAGTTGAGATCCTGCATCTTCTTCTCGGCGATCTCACGAAGCTGAGCCTCGGTGACGCGGCCGGCCGGCGCGCCCTTCCCGGGGGTCTTCGAACCCGAAGCCGGCTTCTTGCCGATCTTCAGGTTCGCGGCCTTCTTGAGGAAGAAGGACACGGGCGGCTGCTTCATGTCGAAGGTGAAGGACCGGTCCTGATAGGCGGTGATGATCACCGGGATCGGCGTACCCTTCTCGATCTGCGCGGTCTTCGCGTTGAAGGCCTTGCAGAATTCCATGATGTTGAGGCCGCGCTGACCGAGCGCGGGACCGATCGGCGGCGAGGGATTCGCTGCGCCGGCGGGCACCTGGAGCTTGATGTAGCCCGCAATCTTCTTAGCCATGGGACTGCTCCCCAATGGACCACGCGCCCGGTGCCAACCAGGCTTGTGGCGGTTGCAGATCGCGGTGCGGCCCGTTGTTTCCCCGGCTGGCGACCGGGCGTGCCTCCCGCGGCTTGGGGCGGATGGCTTGAGGGCCACCCGCCGACGGTCAGACCTTCTCGACCTGACCGTATTCGAGTTCGACCGGCGTGGCGCGGCCGAAGATGGACACGGCGACCTTCAGGCGGGCGCGGCCCTCGTCGACCTCCTCGACCACGCCGTTGAACGACGCGAAGGGGCCGTCCGCCACGCGAACCTGCTCGCCGATCTCGAAGGCGATGGAGGGCTTGGGCCGGTCGACGCCCTCGGCCACCTGGCCCTTGATCCGCTCGGCTTCCGCATCCGGGATCGGAACGGGCTTGGCCTTGTCGGCGCCGAGGAAGCCGGTCACCTTCGGGGTGTTCTTGATGAGGTGGTAGACCTCGTCCGTGAGATCGCACTTCACGAGCACGTAGCCCGGGAAGAACTTGCGCTCCGCATCGACCTTCCGGCCCCGGCGCACCTCGACCACCTTCTCGGTGGGGACCATCACCTCGTCGAACTTCTCGAGCAGGTTGCGCTGGGCAGCCTGATCCTTGATCGACTGGGCGACCTTGTTCTCGAAGTTCGAGTAAGCGTGGACGATATACCAGCGCTTCGCCATCGTTCCGTTTCCTTAACCGCCGAGCCCGAGGACCGTGCGCACGCCCCAGCCGAGGATCTGGTCGACCACGAAGAAGAACACGCTCGCGAGGATCACCATCACGAACACCATGGCGGTGGTGATGAGGGTCTCCTTGCGCGTGGGCCACGTGACCTTCGCGCCTTCCGAGCGGACCTGCTGCAGGAACTCGAACGGGTTCGTCTTTGCCATGTGCGATATCGCCCTCCGGCCTCCGGTGGCGGGAGCCTGTCTCCCGCCGCCTCAGGCCGAGCGTCCTCTGTGAGAGCCTGCGAGCCTGCCCGCCTCAACCGTAGGCGAGCCCGCTCCCGACCGCTCGTTGCATTGCTGGCGCACGACCCGTTTCGAAAAACCGCGATTTTTCAGGATCATGCTCCAAGCCAAATCGACAGGGGCGCGGAGCATCTTTGCCCCGCGCCACCTGCCTTGAAACCTGGATGTTGGGCGCCCGCATAAAGCAAAACGCCCGCCTTGTCGACCCGCTGGCAGGAGTGGAGGGACTCGAACCCCCAACCCCCGGTTTTGGAGACCGGTGCTCTAGCCGATTGAGCTACACTCCTCCGGCGGTCGACGGGCGGCGGCGAACCGCCGCCCGGAACTCATTAATCCATCACCTGGGCGACGACGCCGGCGCCCACGGTGCGGCCGCCTTCCCGGATGGCAAAGCGCAGCTTCTCCTCCATGGCGATCGGCACGATCAGCGTCACTTCCATCGTCACGTTGTCGCC
>JAESFT010000643.1_pt1 | contig 16804 bp, 17 predicted proteins | sample 9269451 | NCBI WGS metagenome assembly JAESFT01 (sample SAMN14502557, study PRJNA617106) | algae metagenome | isolation source: Scytonema hyalinum WJT4-NPBG1 and co-occurring heterotrophs from well... | place: USA: Mojave Desert, Joshua Tree National Park, California | collected 2006-05-25
CCGCTCTCGATCGGGGGCAGGAGCGGCTCGATCCGTGCCCAGGCCTTGTCGGTCAGCTCCCCACGCCCCACCACCCGGTCATGATCGCCGACCGCAGCTCAGAACACTTGCAGGACACGCCCTAGTCGCTGTCGACACCGGTCCAGCGTGGCTTGCGCTGTCTCCGGCGCTCCGCCGAGTGTGGACTCAGGGGTGTCGATGGACACCATGCGGACTGCCTAATCAACGTTGATCGTATCTCCGTCGACGCCGCGCAGCAGCGGTGCGTCATACGCGCGGCGCGTGGTCGGGCGGAAGCCGAGTTGAACCGGTGCCATCGGTGTCTCCCCTGTGCTGAACCGACGTCTACCCAATCAAAGTGCCGGGCCGCTGACCCCGATACGCACAACCGGCCGCTGGCCTCGTGCCCTCGCCGGGCAAGGTAGATGGTCGCACACACGGGCGACCGATGCTTCTGCCTTATACCCAGGCTGTACCGGCTACGCGCTAGCCGTCGCAGACTGAGGGGTCGGGCGGCTTCCTCCGACCTGCTATTGACGCGATGGAACCCTGCTAGTGGCGCAATGGACTCTGCGACCTCGTTAGCGGAGATCGGGCGTCTGGTGATCGCTAAGGGCGTCGTCGACGTCGTGGTGCAGCCGGATCATCGACTGCACGCCGCCGATCTGAATGGGGCGGATGACCGGTTTGTTCTCGTCAACGATCACGCGAAAGGAGTGTGGCGCCGAGGATCGCTGGGTGAGGTCGTCTGTTGTTTCGAGCAGGATGGCCAGACCGACGGACCCGAGGTAGGTGACTGCGGTGAGGTCGAGCACCAGCACCCGGGAGTCGATAGTGGCAACGCAGTGCTTCAGGCAGCGGCGTAGCTGATCGGCGGTGAAGTAGTCGATCTCGCCGCGGACGGTGATCACGATGTGGTGGGCGGCCGGGTCAACGACCAGGTCCAGCGGCTCCGTCCGCTCATCGGAGTTGGTCATCTGTGCATGCTATGAAGCGGACAACATCATGGCTGGGCGTGGCTACTGCAGCTGGTGCACTTCTGCAGCTCATGACGCCAGTGGACTGACGGGTTCGACGCGGCCGTGCGCGGGACTGGGATCATGACCAGACGGGTACGTCACCTCGTGACGGTGATCGACACTCCTCCTGAGCGTGCGCTCGGAGTGACAGGTGCTCGTCAAGCCGACAACTACGACCACCTCCTCCCGCTGCTGGAGGAGTTCGCCGCCCTCGACCCAGACGATCCGCGACGCCGGGCGATGCGTGAGCGCCTGGTTGCTGGCTTCCTCCCCGTCGCTCAGCACATCGCGGCTCGCTACCGCGGTCGGGGCGAGCCCCTCGACGACCTGGAGCAGGTCGCCGCGGTCGGTCTGCTCAAGGCGGTCGATCGCTATGACGCCCGGCACGAGCGGTACTTCCTGAGCTACGCCATTCCCACGATCACTGGAGAAGTGCAGCGCCACTTCCGGGACCGGACGTGGGCGATGCGCGTGCCGCGGGCGCTCAAGGACCTCCAAGGGCCGGTGCGCCAGGCCGTGACAGACCTGTCGGCGCAGCTGCAGCGCGCGCCACGGCCCAGCGAGATCGCTGTTCACCTCGGCATCGGGGTGGATCTGGTGATCGAGGCGCTGCAGGCGCACGACGCCTACTCACCAACCTCGTTCGAGACGCCGGTGAACGACGGCAGCGTGCTGTCAGACAGCCTCGGAGGGTGGGACGCGGAGCTGGAGCAGGCGGAGTACCGCCACACGCTGCGCCCGCTGGCTCGCGGGCTTGGGTGAGCGGGAGCGGACGATCATGGTGCTGCGGTTCTTCGAGGACAAGACCCAGACCCAGATCGCCGCGCGGGTGGGAATCTCACAGATGCACGTGTCCCGGCTGCTGGCCCAGACCCTGGTGCGGCTGCGCCACCAGCTCGACGCGGGCTAGGAACACCCTGGCGCGGCCCTCGCTCAGCCGCGCAGGCCAACGCCAAGCCGGCGTGGATCGGTCTGCACAGCAGTCTCAATCAGGCCTGCGTGGACTCCGGCGGCGGTGGGCACCCACCAGTCGGGGTTCCTGCACGTTCCCCCCGTCGTTGACTCGGTGAGGGACGCAGCGACGGCTGCACCGACGAGCGGAAGGAGACTCGTGGCTCGCCCCGACACCCCCAGTGGGAACCGGGACGCTGCCGGGCAAAAGCTGCGCTGGCGCTACCCGTCGCTGCCCAGCAGCCTGGCGGATCTGCGGAGTCATGTACGAGCTGCCGTGACACCGTGGGGTCCCGTTAGACACGCTGCTGACGACGTGGTGCTGGTCGTGTCAGAGCTGGCCGCCAACGCCATCGAGCACGCCCGCACTCCGCTGGTGGTCGCTCTGAGTCACGACTCGGCGCAGACGCATGTTCGGGTGCAGGACTACAGCGCCGAACCGCCGGTGTTGCGCTCGATCGAGGACGATCCGCGACGAGGGTGGGGTCTGCGAGTAGTTGATGACGTCGCCAGTTGGGGATGGGAGCCACACCCTGACGGCAAGACGGTTTGGGCCACTATTGAACACGTCCGGAACGTGAAGCTTGTCTGGTCGTAGCTGCGCTGTTGGCGGAACCCCGCCTACACTCCGTCGCTGTGAGCGGAGCGCACCTACCAGGCGCCCAGCACGACGACCCCGGCTTGGGCCTCACCTGTCGACAGGTCGGTGACGACGTCATCATCATCGCTATCGCCGGGGAACTCGACATGGCGACCGCCCCGCAGGCTCGTGCTTACTTGCAGGACAAGACCGCGGCCAAGCCCAACCACGTCGTGCTCGATCTGACCGAGGTGGGATTCATCGGCTCCCACGGGTTCCATCTACTGTCCGATGCTCACCAGGGCCTTGACGACATCCACGGTCAGTTGCACCTCATCGGGGTCTCATCGAACCGCCCCGTACGGCGAGCACTCGACATCACTGGTCTGGCGGCGGTGCTCGATATCGAGGACGACCCGGATCAGCTCCTCCGCAGACTCAGCGGCTGACTACTCGTCGGTTCTGGGTATCTGCGCTCGGAGGGATCCACGGCGAGCGGGCGAACGGTAAGGCCGTCGGAGCCAATCACACCCTCCGATCACCCTATGGAGTCCCCCGCCGCCGTCCCCTACCGTTCCCAGGGATCGCTCGCTCCCCCGTCTTTGGAGGCCCCGTGCCCTGGCTCCCCACGGCCCTGTCCGTGGCGTGCCTCGCCGCTGCAGCGGTCCACCTCGGCCGCATCGTGCTGCTGCGCACCGACCGGAGCATCGACCGGCTCGGCGAGGCCGCGCACGTGGTGATGGGCCTCGGGATGGCGGCCATGTTCGCCCCAGCAGCGGACCCGGTCCCGGTCCTCGTGTGGGCGACCCTGTTCGCGGTGATCGGACTGTGGTTCGGCGCGGTTGCGGTGCGCGTGGGCGACTGGGCCGGCAGCGCAACCCACCACGCGGTCGGCGGCGTCGCGATGCTACTTATGCTGCTGGGCGGGCACGACCACGCGATCGCGGCGGAGGGCGAGCACGCCGGGCACGCCGCCCATGGCGGCAACGTGGCGGGCTTCGGGTGGACGACGGTGGCCTCGGTGCTGCTCGCCGGGTACTTCGTGTGGCATCTGTGGCGCATGCTCGACGCGCGGAGCACCAGTCCGTCGCGCGACGGGGAGCCTCCCGTGGCCAGAGGTCCGACTGCTACAGCCACGGTCGCGCGCCCGCGTCCGTCGCTGCGCACCGTGCTGCTGTCGGCCGAGGCTGTGAGGGCGGCGCTCGTCGTCATGTCGGGGTCGATGGCCGCGATGCTGCTGGGCCTGGTCTGACCGGTGCCCGACCCGACCGTGGCGTCCCGCGGCCGCGCCGTGCGCGCGGGGCTGGGCGCCGCGGTCGCCGTCGTTGTCGCGGCCAGCGCGCACGCCGCCGGTCGCGGGAGCGTAGACCTGCAGTCGGCGACGTGGACGTTCCTCGCGCTCGTCGGCCCGGCCTGGTGGGCCGCCGGACGGCGCCGCGGGTGGGGTGCGCTCACGGTGTCCCAACTCGCCGGTCAGCAGCTCGCCCACCTTGTCCTGAGCACCACCGGCTCCGACGCCGGGACGGCCGGGCACCTGCTGCCCACTGACGTCATGCTCTACGCCCACCTCCTGGGTGCCGCGCTAAGCGCGACCTGGCTGCTGTGGGGCGAACGCCGCGCGTGGACCGCGGCCCGGCGCTGGATCACCGGTCTGCTCGACACGCCCGGCCGGGTCCCGGCGCCACCGCCACCGCTACGGTCGGAGGCCACCACCCCGAGCAGGCTGCGCGGCGACGTGCTCCGGCACGCCCTCGTGCGGCGCGGTCCACCGCGGCTCTGCCCGCCGTCTGACCCCGCCCCGCGCCCCGGTCGGACGACATGTCCCCACGCGGCGAGGCACGCCGAGCAACTGACGGCCCGGCACGTTCCGGGCCCTACCTTTGCTCAGCCTCGCCCGTCCCTCCCGTCGGATCTACCCGACCGGGAGCTCGCGCACCGTCGACGCCCCCTGCGCGCGTCCGGTCCGCACCCCCTCGACGCACTGCTCGGAGAACCCTTGACCGCCACCGCACCACCGCCCGCCACCGGCGCCGCCGACCTCGCGGCTCCTGCGCCGACTCCGCCACCCGACACCCCGGCCGTTCCGGGGTTGTGGGCCCAGCTGCGCCCGTTGGTGCTGCGTCTGCACTTCTACGCTGGGGTGTTCGTCGCCCCGTTCCTCGCCGTCGCCGCCCTCACCGGCCTGGCCTACGTGTTCTCCCCGCAGCTGTCCGAGGCCGTGCACGGCGGGCAGCTGCTGGCCGCCCAGCCCGGCACGCCGGCGCGTCCCCTCGACGAACAGATCGCCGCAGCCACGACGGCGCTCGCCTCGACGACCCCGGACGGCACGCTGGCCTCGGTGACTGTGCCGGGCGACCCCACCCGCACCACCCAGGTCACCTTCGACGTCCCCGGGCTCGCCGAGGACTGGCAGCGCACCGTCTACGTCGACCCCGCCACCGCCCAGGTCCAGGGCATCCTCGACACCTGGTCCGGCTACCCACCCCTGCAGGCCACCCTCGACGGCCTCCACCGCCACCTGCTGCTCGGCGAACCCGGACGGCTCTACTCCGAGACCGCCGCCAGCTGGCTCGGCGTGCTCGTCCTCGGCGGCCTCGCCCTGTGGATCGCCCGCCTGCCGCGGCAGCGCAGGGCCCGGCGGCTGGCCGCCGCCCTGCTGCCCCCGCTCGGCGCCCGTCCCGGGCGCGGTCGGCTCCGCGGCTGGCACGCCAGCACCGGGGTGTGGATGGCGCTGGGGCTGCTCTTCCTCTCCGTCACCGGGCTGACCTGGTCGACCTACGCCGGGGAACGGTTCACCGCAGCCGTCACGGCGCTGGACGGTCGCTCACCGCAACTGGAGACCGAGTTGGTCGCCGTCCGCGACGGGGCACCGGTGATCGGCGTGCAGGACGCCGTCGCCCGGGCCCGCGCCGAGGGCCTGGAGGACAAGCTGTCGATCACCGTTCCCGCCGAACCCGGTGCGGTGCTCCAGGTAGCCGAGATCGCCGACACCTGGCCCGTCCAGCGGGACAAGGTCGCTCTGGATCCCTACACCGGGGAGGTGGTCGAGTCGATCGCCTGGGCCGACTACCCGGTGCTGGCCAAGCTCACGACCATCGGCGTCCTCGCCCACATGGGGCTGCTGTGGGGACTGCCCAACCAGCTCGCCCTCGCCGCATTGGCCCTCGGCCTGCTCAGCGCCCTGTTCTGGGGCTACCGCATGGCCTGGCTGCGCCGCCCCCGCGGCGCCACCCTGCCCGCCGCCCCGGGCCGGCGCGGCGCCCTGCGCGAGCTGTCCCAGCCCGTCGCGCTCGGCGTCGTGCTGGTCACCGTGGCCGTCGGCTGGGCCGTACCCACCCTCGGCGTGACACTTGCCGGCTTCCTCGCCCTCGACGCCATCCTGCATCGCTGGAGGGCGCGCACCAGAACCACAGCATGATGGAGTCGCCCCGGGTCGGCCACCGCGCAGCGTGCGTGTGTGGTGGCCACCCGGTCGCGACTGCGCTACTCCGGGAAGATCACGAACAGCGCGGTCATTACGACGGCCACCACGACCCACAGCACGAGGAAGAACCACCCCGGATGCAACGGGCGATGGCCCTGGTTACGGCGCATATGCGGGTCCTCTCCTTATCGACCGATGCGCGGCTCGCACCCTCTGAGCCCGCATCTCTACGCGTCATCGTCAACCTCAGGGGTCGGAAGCACGCTGCGGATGCGGTGGTCCTGACGAGATCCTGACGGCTCGAGTACGGCGTATCGGTTGCCGGGGAGCGCGGCGACCTCGGCGGCAGGCGATGGGCGGGCGTTAGGAACCCGTGAGGGTATCTTCCACCGCTGCCTTGCCGGGCACATCCTCCGGTGGCGCGGCCCGATCGGGCTGCGGAGGAGGAGTTCCGGAGATGGCCGACCTGGCCTACGTGCTGTTGTTGATCGGCGGGTTCGCGCTGCTGGTTCTGACGTTGCGGGGGTTGCAGCGGCTGTGATCATCCAGAACGTCGTCGGTGCCCTGCTGGCGCTGGCGCTGATCGTGTACCTGTTCGTGGCCCTGGTCCGCCCGGAGCGGTTCTGATGTCGGCGACTGTGGCCGGCTTGCTCCAGGTCGGTGCGCTGCTGCTGCTCCTCGCGGTGGTGTATGTGCCGTTCGGCGGGTACCTCGCCCGCGTCTACAGCGGCGAGCGTCACTGGCGGATCGAACGGGTCCTGTATCGGCTGGTGCGAGTGGACCCCGACGCCGAGCAGCGCTGGAGCGTGTACGGCGCTGCGGTACTCGGGTTCTCGTTCGTCTCGGTGGTGCTGCTGTACGTGCTGCAGCGGCTGCAGGGCCTGCTGCCGCTGTCGCTGGACCGCGGGCCGGTGGACCCGGGAATCGCGTTCAACACGGCGGTGTCGTTCGTGACCAACACGAACTGGCAGTCCTATGTGCCGGAGACGGTGATGGGCCACCTCGTGCAGGCGGCCGGCCTCACGGTGCAGAATGTGGTGTCGGCGGCGGTGGGCATAGCGGTGGCTGTCGCGCTGGTGCGCGGCTTCGCCCGCACGGGCAGCGACCGGATCGGGAACTTCTGGGTCGACCTCACCCGCGGCGTGGTCCGGGTCCTGCTGCCGATCTCCTTCATCGCCGCGATCCTGCTCATCGCCCTCGGGGTGACGATGAGCTTCTCGGCAGGGGTCGACGTCACCGGTGTGGACGGGCAGCAGAGCACGATCGCGCTAGCGCCCACCGCCTCGCAGGAGGCGATCAAGCAGCTGGGCACCAACGGCGGCGGGATCTTCAACGCCAACTCCGCGCACCCCTTCGAGAACCCCGGCGGGGTGACGAACCTGCTGCAGATCTTCCTGTTGCTGGTCATCCCGGTCTGCCTGACCCGTGCTTTCGGACTCATGGTGCGCGACACCCGGCAGGGCCACGTGCTGCTCGCGGTGATGGGCGCGATCTGGGGCGGGATGCTCGCGGTCGCCTGGTGGGCCGAGACCCACCCGAACGGGCCCGCTGCGCTGGCTGCGGGCGCGGCGCTGGAGGGCAAGGAGGTGCGGTTCGACATCCCCGGATCGGTGCTGTTCGCCGTGTCGACCACCGGGACCTCAACCGGCGCGGTGAACTCGCTGCACGACTCCTACACCGGCCTGGGCGGCGGCGTGACCCTGCTCAACATGCTGCTCGGTGAGATCGCGCCCGGCGGAGTCGGCACCGGCCTCTACGGCATCCTGGTGATCGCGGCGATCGCGGTGTTCCTCGCCGGTCTCATGGTCGGGCGCACCCCGGAGTACCTGGGCAAGAAGCTGGGCCGCCGCGAGATCACCACCGCGGCGCTCGCCATCCTCGCGATGCCGACGGTCGTCCTGCTCGGCACCGGGGCGGCGCTGGCCCTGCCCTCCGAGCTCAACGCCGCGCTGACCAATGACGGCCCGCACGGTCTGTCCGAGGTGCTCTACGCCTATGCGAGCGCGGGCAATAACAACGGCAGTGCGTTTGCCGGGCTGACGGTGACCAGCCCGTTCTTCCAGTCCACCCTCGGGCTGGCGATGCTGGTCGGCCGGTTCGTGCCGATCCTCGCCGTGCTCGCCCTGGCCGGATCGCTCGCCGCGCAGCGCCGCGTCGAACCCGGTGCGGGCACGCTGCCGACCAGCGGCCCGCTGTTCGGGGTGCTGCTCGGCGGCACCGTACTGCTGGTGGCGGCGCTGACCTTCCTCCCGGCGCTCGCGTTGGGCCCGATCGCAGAGGCACTCGCATGACCGGCACGACCACGCCCACCGTCGACCGCTCGGTCCTCGATCGGCAGGAGCGGCACGCGCAGCGGACCGGCCGAGCCGTGGCCGCGGGTGCGTTCTCCCCCCGGCAGCTGCTGGCCGCACTGCCCGAGGCGCTGCGCAAGCTCGACCCCCGCACCCAGGCGCGCAACCCGGTGATGTTCGTCGTCTGGGTCGGCTCGGTGCTGGTCACGGTCCTGGCCGCCGTCGAGCCGGGCGTGTTCTCGGTGCTCATCGCGGTCTGGCTGTGGTTCACCGTGCTGTTCGCCAACCTCGCCGAGGCGGTCGCGGAGGGTCGAGGTAAGGCGCAGGCGGAAGCGCTGCGCCGCGCGAAGACCGAGACCGTGGCGCGGCGGCTGCGCACCGACGGCGGCAGGGACGACAGCACCGAGGAGGTGCTCGGCACAGCCCTGCGGGTCGGTGACCGCGTCGTCGTCGAGGCCGGGCAGGTGATCCCCGGCGACGGCGACGTCGTCGAGGGCATCGCCACCGTCGACGAGTCCGCGATCACCGGCGAGTCCGCCCCGGTGATCCGCGAGTCCGGCGGCGACCGCTCCTCGGTCACCGGGGGCACGACCGTGCTGTCGGACCGGATCGTCGTGGAGATCACCACGAAGCCGGGCGAGTCGTTCGTCGACCGGATGATCGCGCTGGTGGAAGGCGCGTCGCGGCAGAAGACGCCCAACGAGATCGCCCTGACCATCCTGCTGTCGACCTTGACGATCATCTTCCTGCTCGCCGTCGTGGCGCTGCAGCCGATGTCGGGCTACTCCGGCGCCCAGCAGTCCCTCGTGGTGCTCACCGCGCTGCTGGTGTGCCTGATCCCGACCACGATCGGGGCGCTGCTGTCGGCCATCGGCATCGCCGGCATGGACCGGCTGGTGCAGCGCAACGTGCTCGCGACGTCGGGGCGGGCCGTGGAGGCCGCGGGCGATGTCGACGTGCTGCTGCTGGACAAGACGGGCACGATCACCTTCGGCAACCGGCAGGCCACGGCCCTGCTACCGGCGGATGGTGTGGCACTCGACGACCTCGCGCGCGCCGCCCGGCTGTCGAGCCTGGCCGATCAGACCCCTGAGGGCCGCAGCATCATCGCGCTCTGCCACCGCGAGTACGGCCTGCCCGCCGAGGCCACCCGCGACGAGGCGGTAGCGAAGTTCGTCCCGTTCACGGCGCAGACGCGGATGTCCGGGCTCGACGTCGACGGCCGGCAGGTCCGCAAGGGTGCGGGCAGCGCAATCGCTGCATGGGCGGGCACGACAGTCGTCGACGTCGACGCCACGATCGACCGGGTCGCCAAGGCGGGCGGCACGCCATTGGTCGTGGCCGAACGCGACAGCAGCAGGGCGCGCGTGCTCGGCGTCGTGCAGCTGTCCGACGTGGTCAAGCCCGGCATGCGCGAACGCTTCGCCGAGCTGCGGGCGATGGGCATCCGCACCGTCATGGTCACCGGGGACAACCCGCTCACCGCGCGCGCGATCGCCGCCGAGGCGGGCGTCGACGACCACCTGGCCGAGGCGAAACCCGAGGACAAGATCGCGCTGATCCGCCGGGAGCAGGACGGCGGCCGCCTCGTCGCGATGACCGGCGACGGCACCAACGACGCCCCGGCTCTGGCCCAGGCCGACGTCGGTGTCGCGATGAACACCGGGACGGCCGCGGCCAAGGAGGCCGGCAACATGGTCGACCTCGACTCCGACCCGACCAAGCTCATCGAAATCGTGGAGATCGGCAAGCAGCTGCTCATCACCCGCGGGGCGCTCACCACGTTCTCCATCGCCAACGACCTGGCGAAGTACTTCGCGATCTTGCCGGCGATGTTCAGCGCGCTGTACCCGCAGCTCGACGCGCTGAACGTCATGCGGCTCGACACGCCGGAGTCGGCGATCCTCTCCGCGGTCGTGTTCAACGCGCTGATCATCGTCGCGCTGATCCCGCTGGCGCTGCGCGGCGTCCGTTACCGACCCACCAGCGCAGCGCAGCTGTTGCGCCGCAACCTGCTCGTGTACGGGCTGGGCGGGGTGCTGACCCCGTTCGTCGGGATCTTCCTCATCGACCTGCTCGTCCGACTCATCCCGGGGATTTGAACGTGCTCACCACTCTAGGGCGGCAGACCGCCACCGGACTGCGCATCCTGCTGCTGATGACCCTGCTCTGCGGCATCGCCTACCCTGCTGCGGTTTGGGCCGTCTCCCGGCTGCCCGGTCTGCAGGACCGCGCTGAGGGCTCGCTGCTCACGGCTCCCGACGGCGCCCCGGCCGGGTCGTCACTCATCGGAATCGACCCGGTGCCCGCCGACCCCGCCGCCGACCCGTACTTCCACACCCGCCCGTCGGCGTCGGCGGACGACGTGCTCGGGCCGGGTGACCCGTCCACCTCGGGCGGGACCAATCGCGGCGGGTTCGACACGGATCTGCTCGATGCGGTGCAGCAGCGCCGCGCGCTCATCGCTGGGCGTGAAGGCGTGGACCCGGCGCTGGTGCCGCCCGATGCCGTGACGGCGTCGGCGTCCGGAGTGGACCCGCACATCAGCCCGGCCTACGCGGCGATGCAGGTGCCGCGCGTCGCCAGAGTCACCGGGTTGCCCGAGGCCGACGTACGCAGGCTGGTCGAGGTGCACACCGACGGGCGTGCGCTCGGCTTCCTCGGCGCCCCGGGTGTGGAGGTCACCGAGCTCAACCTCGCCGTGCAGGAAACGGGACGTTAGGGCAGTGGTCAAGCGCGGTGAGTTGCGCATCCACCTCGGAGCAGCGCCGGGGGTGGGCAAGACCTACGCCATGCTCGGCGAGGCGCACCGGCGGGCCGGGCGCGGCACCGACGTGGTGGTCGGGCTGGTCGAGACCCACGGCCGGGCCAGGACAACGGAGCTGCTGGAGGGCCTGGAGGTGCTGCCCCGCCGCAGCGTGCAGCACCGGGGTGTGACCCTCACGGAACTGGACCTCGATGCTGTGCTCGCCCGGGCACCGCAGGTCGTGGCGATCGACGAGCTGGCCCACACCAACGCCCCCGGATCGCGGCACCCCAAGCGCTGGCAGGACGTGCAGGATGTCCTCGACGCGGGCATCGACGTGCTCACCACGGTCAACATCCAGCACCTGGAGTCGCTGCACGACGTCGTCGAGCGGATCACCGGTGTCCGTCAGCAGGAGACCGTGCCCGACGAGGTGGTGCGCCGCGCCGAGCAGGTCGAACTGGTCGACATCACCCCCGAGGCGCTGCGGCGGCGCATGGCGCACGGCAACATCTACCAGCCGGAGAAGGTCGATGCGGCGCTGGCCAACTACTTCCGCCTCGGCAACCTCACCGCCCTGCGCGAGCTGGCCCTGCTGTGGCTCGCCGACCAGGTCGACGTCGCGCTCCAGCGCTACCGCACCGACCCCCGCGAGGTCTGGGAGACCCGCGAACGCGTCGTGGTCGCCCTGACCGGCGGCCCGGAGAGCGAGACCGTGCTGCGCCGCGCCGCCCGGATCGCCCAGCGCGCCGGATCAGCTGACCTGCTTGTCGTGCACGTCCTGCGTGGAGACGGGCTTGCCGGCGCGCCCGCCGCCGCGCTGGCCGGGTTGCGCCGCCTCGCCGACGATGTCGGTGCCTCGTTCCACACGGTCGTCGGCGACGACGTACCGACCGCCCTGCTCGCCTTCGCCCGCGGCGTGAACGCCACCCAGCTCGTCCTCGGCACCTCTCGACGCTCTCGGCTCGCGCGGATGTTCGCTGAAGGCATCGGCTCACGCGCCGTGCAGGCCTCCGGCCCGATCGACGTGCACCTCGTCACCCACCCCGAGGCCGGTCGCGGCCTGCGGCCACCTCAAGCCGCCAGCGCAGTGCCGGTCAGCCGGCGCGTCGTGGGCTGGGCGCTCGCCGTGCTGCTGCCGGTCGCCACCACCGTCGTAGGCGTCGCAGGCCGGGATGTGATCGGTCTGTCCACCGATGTCGTGCTGGTGCTGCTCAGTGTCGTGGTCGTCGCGCTCGTGGGCGGCCTCGGTCCGGCGCTGCTGGCGGCGCTGCTCGGCGGAGCCCTGCTGAACTACTACTTCACCGAACCCTTCTACACCCTCGCCGTCGCCGGACTCAGCGACGCGATCACGCTGGTGGCGCTGCTCGTGGTCGCCACGCTCGTCGCCCACGTGGTCGACCGTGCCGCACGCCGCGCTCAGCAGGCTGCCGCCGCGAACGCCGAAGCCGCGCTGCTGGCGTCGTTCTCCCGCACAGTGCTCACCCGCCCCGACCCGCTGCCCCGGCTGCTGGAAAAGCTGCAGCAGGCGTTCGGGCTCTCGTCGGTGGCCCTGTTGGAGCGCCGCGATGGCAGGTGGACCACGTCCGCCTGCGCGGGGCCGGAGGAGTGCGCGCGCCCGGAGGAGGCCGACATCGATGTCGCCGTCGACGACGACGTCCACCTCGTCGCGCGAGGGCGCCCCCTGCACGCCACCGATCAACGGCTCCTCGAAGCCGTCGCCGGGCAGGCGTTGCTCGCGCTGCGCCACCAGCAGATGGCCGCCGAGGCCACCCGCGCCCGCCGGCAGGTCGAGACCACCCGGTTGCGCACGAGCCTGCTCGGCGCGCTCGGCCACGACCTGCGCACCCCCCTGACTGCCATCAAGGCCGCCGCCGGCAGCCTGCGCGACCCCCACCTTCACCTGTCCGGGCCCGACCGGCGTGACCTCGCCACCACCATCGAGGAGGCCACCGACCGGCTCACCGCGCTGGTGGTCAACCTCCTGGACTCCTCCCGTATCGCCACCGGCGCGATCACCCCCGACCTGCGCCCGGTCGGCTACGACGAAGTGGCCGCGCTCGCACTCGCCGCGCTCGACCACTCCGGCCCCGCAGCCAGGTCCGTGCAGATCAACCTCGACGACCGCACGCCTGAGATCCGCGCGGACCCCGGCCTGCTGGAACGCGTCATCGTCAACGTCGTCGACAACGCACTCCGGCACGGCGGGCCCCCGGTCGTCCTGCGCGCTAGCGCGCACGCCGAACGCGTGGAGCTGCGCATCGTCGACCACGGACCCGGAGTGCCGGCCCGAGCGTCCGAGGCCCTGTTCACTCCGTTCCAGCGCCTCGGCGACCGCGACGGCGCCGGCCTCGGATTGGGGCTCAGCGTGGCCCGCGGCTTCACCGAAGCCATGGGCGGCACACTGGATGCCGAAGATACCCCCGGCGGTGGCCTGACCGTCGTCGTCTCCCTGCCCGTGGCCGCACCACTCACCCACCGGCCGCCGACATGACCGACCTGACCGCCACCACGACCGGTCAGCCTGCCGGGCGCGTGCCACTGGCGGACCAGGCAGCACCGAGCTACGTCCTCGTCGTCGACGACGACCCCCACATCGTGCGCACCCTGCGGATCGCCCTCGCCGCCCGCGGCTACCGCGTCACCACCGCGACCACCGGCACCGAGGCGCTCCGCGCTGCCACCGACGCCCACCCCGACGCCGTCCTGCTCGACCTCGGCCTGCCCGATCTCGACGGCACCCGGGTCATCACCAGCCTGCGCGAGTGGAGCACCGTGCCCGTCATCGTGCTCTCCGCCCGCACCGACGCAACCGACAAGATCGACGCCCTCGACCGGGGCGCGGACGACTACGTCACCAAGCCCTTCCGCATCGACGAGCTGCTGGCGCGCCTGCGCGCCGCACTGCGCCGCACCACGGTTCTGGTCGAACCAGAACCCCCCGTCCACGCCGGCGACCTCACCATCGACCTCACCGCCAGGCTCGTCCACCGTGCCGACGTCGAGGTCCACCTCACCCCGACCGAGTGGGCCCTGCTCGAGCACCTGGTCCGCCACCGAGGCGCGCTGGTCACCCGCCGACAACTCCTCACCGCCGCCTGGGGTCCCGCGGAGAAGAAGGAGACCAGCTACCTGCGCGTCTACCTCGGCCAGCTGCGCCGCAAGCTCGAAGCCGAACCCTCTCGGCCTCGCCACCTGATCACCGAGACCGGCCTGGGCTACCGCTTCCGCATCTGACGCCCGGCAGGCCTTCGCTCCCACTCCGCCTGGGCTGAGCGCCGTGGTCGCTAGCCCAGGGACAGACGGCGCTTACCGTTACTGCGGCCCGAACGGCGGAACAGCCTTAGCACAGCAGCCGCGGCGACCACAATGCCCACGACAAGTTGCAGTGCGGACTCTGCGGCCTGGGCGAACCTCCCCTCGACGAGCGCGACTGAGGCGAACGCCGCGGCAGGCACGGCGGTCACCGAGATGAACACTCCGACCAGCGACGCAGACTTCGCCGACGTCAGGGCGAGCATGCCAGCTGCGCCGGCGAGCAGGGCGACGATGAGCGAGAACGGCCCGACGGTGTAGATGAAGTCGACCTGACCAAAACTATCGAGCAACTCAGTCGACAACAGCCCGGTCAGGTCGAGCAGGACCGCACCGACCGCGGTGATCGCCATCGACACCGGAACCCGACGCCCAGCGCGACCACACCCCGCCTCAGGAGATCACGACGACGCAGCACCACACCGACAGCGACCGCCGCCAGCGGACCGAACTCCGGGCCCAGCACCATCGCCCCGACCACCATCACCGGCGAATTGGTGACCGCGCCGATCGCAGCCAGCAAAGACGCAATGACGAGGACCGCCTGGAAGCTGATCGACAACCGGGACCACCAGCCGACTAGCGCCGCGCGAGCGGACCGGCATCGGTCGGCTGGTGCTGTTTTTTCGGGGTCAAGCTTCTTCCTCCGCCAAGCGCGCCGAACGGTCGTCAATCGTCGCCAACCGGCCCCGAAACATGGAGCAGACCGAGACCCCATTTCATCGGCTCCGACGCCGTGCTCTAGATTCGCTCCAGAACCGCGTGCGCGGGCATGTTCAATGATCCACACGAAGATCACGTGAAGGTCGACAACGGGTCCCTGCAGCTACGATTGCTGCAGGTCAGAACATGAAACGGACGGTTCCCCTATCGAGAGGAACCGCCCGTTCTAACCGTCGGGACGACAGGATTCGAACCTGCGACCCCTTGACCCCAGCGTGGCCCGACAATGCCACTGACCTGCGGAAACAGACTCTCTGCACGTCGGGGTGGTGCAGCTCGACACCGTTCAGCGCGGTTGTCGCCGGTTCATACCAGGTCCGTGCTCCAGATCTGCTCCACCTCGTCCGGTCAATACGGAGCGCGCGTTCGAGGCGCAACCCCTTACTACCGCGACCCCTTACTACGGAGTCAAGATGTCGGTGGCGGCCACGATCGGCACCCGGTTCGACAGGCCGAGGAAACCCCAATCGAGTGGGCGGCGCCAGGAGCTGGGCCAGGCACGGGCCCGGTGCATCGTCACCGTCATCGGTCGTGGGCACGACCGGGTGCTGGAGAACTCACCCACGAGCGAGCAGGAGCTCGACGCCCTGGCCACCGCGCAGGTTCGACGAGGCCGCGCAGGTAATTGACCAGCGCGCCCGGGCAGAAAAGAACACCCGTAAGCGACTGACAGGGCTAGCGCGGTCGCTGGGCTACCAGCAGGTCACGGTGACGAAGGCGCGGCGCCACTGCCGGGCTGAGCGGGCCTCAACCTCCACTCTCGCAGCCCGAGCCGTCGTCGTCGGCGTCGAGGCGGTACTCGTCCGGGCCGACGACCCGCACGCGGTAGCCGACCTCGCCGCAATCGAGGTCGCGGCCAGTCGGCACGCACGGCTCGTAGCTGGGATGGCAGCCCGTGCCCGCCGCGGCCCGGGGCTGCGGGACCGGGGCGGGCTGCGGCCGGGGCGCGGGCTGGGGACTGGGGCGGGGAGCCGGTGCGGCAACGGCCGGTGTCCGGTCCTCGTCGGTGCGTTCGTCGTCGCGTGCCGGTGCCGGGGCGCGGTCGCACACGGTTCCGTGGGCGCCGGCGTCAGCGGCGCGGGCGCGCTGGACGGCCTCGGTGACGTTGGCCGTGTAGCGGTCGTTGCCGGCGTAGGGCGGGTACGGCCTGGCGAGTCCGTTGTAGGCGAGGCTGTAACCGAGGTCGTAGCTGTCGTCGGGGCCGTCGTAGCGGATGTAGAACAGCGGCCGACCCGACCGGTCCCGGTCGACGCCGGGTTCGCGGTGCAGCGTGATGTCCCGGCCGTCGACCCGAGCCCGGACGTGCGCCATCGCCTCGTCCCCGGCGCACTCCTCGGCCTCGGGCGCGTCGACGCCGATGAGCTGCACCTCGCGGCCGTCGGTCAGCACGAGGGTGTCGCCGTCCACGACCCGGAGCACGGTCGCGGCCTGGCCGCCTGGGTGGCACCCGGGCAGGCCGCTGTAGCGCCCGCCGTCGTGCTCGCACGGGACCGGGTCCTCCCGTGCGGCGTCGGCCCACGCCGCCGTGAGGTCATCCCAGATGTCCTCGACGAGCCCGCCGGCGTCCGGCCACGCGAACTCGGCGCCGGCCTCCTCGATGCCCCCACCCGACGACGGTGCCACGGCGCTGCGCTCCGACACCTGCGCGGACGCGGCCTCCACATCGCTGCTGCGCCCCATCTGGTGGCACGCCCCCACGACGAGCACCACCCCCACCACCACGCCGAACGAGCGCCGTCTCCCCACGCGCACCCA
>JAESFT010000644.1_pt1 | contig 16801 bp, 12 predicted proteins | sample 9269451 | NCBI WGS metagenome assembly JAESFT01 (sample SAMN14502557, study PRJNA617106) | algae metagenome | isolation source: Scytonema hyalinum WJT4-NPBG1 and co-occurring heterotrophs from well... | place: USA: Mojave Desert, Joshua Tree National Park, California | collected 2006-05-25
TGTCAGCCATGACTTTCCCTTTTTGTTTGATTTGCCTCACGCCCGACCATGCGAAACACGCGAACGGCGTGCCAACGAGTCGACAATGACCGCAATGGCCAGTACGGCGCCGGTGATCATGTATCGGAGCGATGAGGAGAGATCGAGCAGCGTCAGGCCGCTGGCGATCGATTGGATGACAATGATGCCGAGCAGGGCAGAGTAGGCGCTGCCGCGCCCGCCGAATAGGCTCGTTCCTCCGATTACTGCAGCCGCGATGGCATTCAGGTTGACATCACCCGTACCTGCCTGCTGACTGGCGGAAGCCAGGCGTGCGGCAGACAGAATTCCGCCGGTTGCAGCCAACGCCGAACACAGCATGAAAGCGGTCATATATATGTAGCGAACATTGATGCCGGCCCGGCGCGCGGCTTCGCGGTTCCCTCCCACCGCGATCATTGAGCGGCCCCACTTGGTTCGCGTCAGCGCATAGTCCATCGCCACGACGAGGCCGACGAAAAGCCCGAACATCCAGGGGATGCCACGATCGAGATTGAGATAATAGACGATGAATTCCAAGATGACGGTGAGGAGCATAGCCCGCACGAGCAGCCTGCCCACCGGGTGCGAGGACAGTCCCGCTGCACGCCGGCGAGCCGCGGTTCGGTACTCGAGTACGAGAAGCACTATGCCCGGGAGCGCCGCAAGTACGTAAGAGACTGCGTCGGGCATGACGAGCATCTGGCCGAAGTTTACCAGAGGCGACTCGTAGGGGAGGTTGATCGAGCCGGTCGAGCCGAGGAGATAGAGTTGCAGGCCAAGCACGGACAGAAGACCAGCCAGAGTTGATACGAAGCTCGGCATTCCAAAGCGGTTGAACAGGAATGCATAGATAGCGCCGATCAGCGTCCCAAAGGCAAGCGCCGTGATGACGGCAATCGCGACTGGCCAACCTTGGTTCACCCACAGCACGCCCACGAGCGCAGATGCGAAGCCGCTAACGGACCCGACAGACAGGTCGATCTCGCCTACCATCAGAATGCAGACAATGCCTAATGCGATTACGCCGATTGTGGAGCAGTCGAACAGCAGATTGACGAGGTTGTTCGGCGCCAGGAAGACCGGATTGAGGCTCTGGAACACCGTCCAGATGATCGCGAGCCCGACAATCACGGGAAGCGAGCCGAGATCGCCTGAACGGACCCTGGCGAGGAAGGCGCGGATCGAGCTGTCGAGGGAATCAGCGTGCTTCATGCGTTCGTCCCTGCGGTCGAGCATCGGGGCAGTCTGCGTGTCGTGATCCACGCTCTTGGTCATCGGTGCTCCTCCGGGCGACGGGTCTGCTGATCGTGGGCGTGCTCACTCTTCGGTTGGCGCCGGCTGGCGCGGCGGGTAACCGAATTATTGGCAGCCCCCGTGATGGCGCTGACTAGTTCTTGATTGGAGACCTCTGGAGTGAAGACGCCGTTGTTTCGACCCAGCCTAAGCACGACGATGCGGTCCGCGACCGCGCGCACGTCTTCCATGTTGTGACTGATCATGATCACCCCGAGACCACGGCTGCGCACGCGCTCGATCAGGTCCAACACTTCGGCCGTTTGGGCGACGCCTAGGGCGGCCGTGGGCTCGTCGAGGAGGATGAGTTTAGGCTCAAGCAGCAGCGACCGGGCAATCGCGACAGTCTGGCGCTGTCCTCCGGAGAGTGAAGCAACCGGTTCGCGTACACTCGGGATGCGCGCGGACAGCTCGTTAAGCAGGGTCCAGGCCTTGACTTCCATAGACACCTCATCAAGGCGGAGGGGATTCAGCTCTCGGCCGAGAAAGATATTGGCCACCACGTCAAGGTTCTCGCACAGCGCGAGGTCCTGGAACACTGTTGCGATGCCGAGTCCAAGAGCCGTGCTTGGATCAGATAGGGTCACAGGCTCGCCGCGGAAGGTGATCGACCCTGAACTCGGCTGGTGCACGCCGGCTAGGATCTTGACCAGCGTAGATTTGCCGGCACCATTGTCGCCAACAAGCGCAACAACTTCGCCGGCGTGTACATCCAGATCGATGTCGGTTAGCGCGGATACAGCCCCGAAATTCTTCGATATGCCGCGCAAGCTAAGCACCCGTTCGTGCTCGTCGCCTTGCACTTCATTGGTGTATGTCATTCGGTGTACCTCAATGACATTCTCCGGTAGCGTGAGAGTGTCCGGCCGCTTGACGGCGGCCGGATGAATCTTATGGCTACTTGGAAATTCCCAACTTCTTACAGCCTTCGGCGTAGCGGCCAGAGCAGAGCTGTTCGGCGGTGGCAATCTTCTTGTCGATGATCTCGGCCTTCAGGTTCTCGAGCGTAATTACCGCTGGGACAAACAGCTTCGACGGTGTGTTGAAGAGCGTCGTCTCTGCTTTCGGCGTTTCGCCGGCCAGGAGCTGGATGGCGACATTAGCCGCGGCTGCAGCCACGATCTCACTCGGCTTGGAGATCGTATTGTACTGATCGCCAGCGATGATGAGCTGAAGTGCTGCAATTGTCGCATCATTGCCGGTAACCGGCGGTACAGGGTTGACGCCAGCGGCTTTGAAGGCAGCGACTGCGCCGCCGGCGGTACCGTCATTGGCCGCGACGACGCCAAGGATGTTCTTGCCGAAGCGGGTAATCTGGCCGCTGGCCCATTGCTGCGCCTTCGGCGGAGCCCAGTCCGGAGTGTCGTATTCCGCTAGAATGGGATAGCCGCTGTTGTCGAGCCCTTCGTGGATGCCCTTTTTGATGAGACCCGCAGCCGCATCTGTTGGAGAACCATTGATCTGCAGGACACCTGTGCCACCAGCGGCGGTCACGTTGGACTTCTTCAGGTGTTGCACCAACGAATCCGCAATAGACTTGCCAATGGCTTGATTGTCGAAGGAGACATAGAAGTCGGCCTTTGCATCCGGTACGGGTCTGTCATAGGCAATCACCTTAATGCCCTGGCTCTGCGCCTGTTTCACCAGCGACGCGGCTGCGGTAGAGTCGACAGGATCGAGAACGATCACCTTTGCGCCTTGTGAAATTGCCGAGTTAAACTGCTGTTGCTGACGCGACACGCTGGCATCGGCATTCTGATAGATTACTTTGCAGGTTGAGCAGAGCTTTTCCATTTCGGCCTTGAAGCCAGGATAGTCGTGCTCTTCGTAGCGTGTCGACGCCTGATCTGGCATGAGGAATGCGACGGTAGCATTCGAAACCTTCGCATTCTGGGCCATGACAACACCTGTGCCAGCCACGAGTGACAAGATCAACGCTGCTAGGCTAGTGAATTGCCGTGAAGACTTCGTCATTCCGTTTCTCCCTCTGATACGATTTTGTGTATGGCGTTGAATGGTGCTCGCTGCTGAAATGGCTCCGATCGGAATGCCAGGCCTAGTGGCCATCTTAGCATGGCCCTGTACAGGCCGATTTCAGAGCGCGCTGCTCTCTGACCCGGGACCGCACGCGGGCTCTCGGAACATCCGGCGATGGTTGACCTGTTCGTTATCAATTCCTCCGTTTTTGACCGCGGACGTGGTGACGTTGTCGAGCAGGAGCCGTCGGAACCGGGAGGGCGTCATACCCTTTTCGGCGAGGAACTGCCGGTTGAAGTTGGACAGATTGTTGTAGCCAACTTCGTAGCAGATGCTGGTGATCGACGCATGCTCGTCGCTCATGAGGATCTGGCAGGCGAGGTTGATCCGCAGGCGCTTCACATACTGCACCAACGACATGCCGGTGTGCTGGCGGAAGGCGCGAGAGAAAGCACTGTTCGACTGGCCAGCTATTGCTGCGAGATCCGCTTCAGTGAAGGACCGAGTCAGGTTCTCGCGTATATAGGCGAGAGCCTTGTTAATGCCTGCCGACATATATCCGGAGGGATCGGGCAGGTAGCCAGCACTGGCGAGCATTCGAGATCCCGTTGCCCGGCTCAGCAAACCAGCAATCAACATGAACAGTTCAATGCGCCGTACGCCCTGAGCCAACATCATCTCTTCCATGAACGGCGCGATCTCGTCACTGGATCGCTCGCTGAACAGCAATCCTCGCCGTGATGCTTCCAGCAACGGTGTCAAGGCGGTCAGTTCCGGAAAGGTTTTCAAGGCCCCGCCGATGAACTCCTCACTGAACTGGATGATGCGGCAGCGCAGTGGAACGCTCGTATTCTTCCGAACATCGCTGACCCAGTTGTGCGGAAGATTTGGGCCGGTCAGGACTAAGTTGCCGGGCTTGAACTCGCCAATGAAATCGCCGACGAAGTAGCGGCCGGACGTGGCGACAACCAAGTGGAGTTCGTATTCGGGATGAAAGTGCCAGCGCACGGTTCGATAAGGATAACCGTGCGACCAGGCAGCAAATGACTCGCCAGGTCTAATCTGGACGACTTCGAGATCCGGCTCCATCTCCGTTTCCTCCAGGGCGGGTGCGAGCGTCCAAAGACCCCCTCAATCCCAGTCGGCTGTATTGGCTTCAGCTCTCACTTGAACCCTACGGTAGTCGTCGCTGACAGCCAGTGCCAGCACGTTCCGCAAGCAGTAATGATATTTTTTTGACGGGCGAAGGAGGGCACTATCGGCCCGTGACTGGCCGGCTCCATGGAAGTTAATGTTATATAATTTATATCGTGCTATTATCGTTGTTAAAGGCTGTATGTACCGAAGACATCTGAGCTAGATCATGCAGGCGAAAGAGTTGTCGTGTTTGGACGCTTCCTAGCGGCAACGGTTCTGTTGAACATATCTGCAAAATGGTACGGTTCAGTCGTATGTGCGGCCGGTCGGTGCGGCTCATGCAACTGTGGGCTCTAATAGACGCCTGCCAATCAGGTCCGGATCTCGCCCACTAAACCGCAACATCGAGTCTTCCACTGCACTCCCGAACATCCATGACTGGAGATGAGCCGAGCATCCGTCTAGACTCGCGCGTGGGCCGCGGAATACTCTCATAGCCGACCACATAAGCGGCATTGCTGATGGCCGCACCCTCCGAGATCATCATCCGCCTCGCTTCAATGAGGCGCAGTCGCTTTCGGGCCTGCAGAGGGAAAGGGATGTCACTGCGCGAAAGTGGTGATTTAGTTGCTGCAGTTTCCGGCGTGGCGGCTTGACCTGAAGTCATCCCCAGCGAACTCATGATCTACATTAGTGTTTTTAACGAAGCCCTTCTGGAGCACTGCTGGCTTCTTTTGGGGTGCCCAAAACAGTCTCATCACCGCTCACTCGCAACGCTGGCGGTGTCGAACTCTAATCGCGGCCGGAGCAGACGCGTGACGCCAGGCGGCGTCAGATGTGCTACCTTCAATCGGCGACCTCAGACAGTGCAAGCGAAGGCACCGATGGCCTGGAGGTATGTGCCAAGCCCATCCACGAATCGCCGGACCTTCAAAGGAATGTAGCGATTTGACGGGTAGACCGCGTGGATTTGATGCGGCGCGTAGCTCCACTCCGATAGCACGTATTCGAGCCTCTGGTCGGCCAGTAGGGGATCAAACAGCTTCCTGTGCATGAGCCCAATCCCGAGACCGGCAACAAGAGCTTCGCGCATGAGAAGTGCATTGTCGGTGCGAAAAGTCGGCCGAACGGGAACGTCCACACGCTCACCCCCCGGTCCAACGAGCGGTAGGGTCCCTCCATCAACTTGCTGAGAATGAATGATGTACTCGTGATCAGTCAGATCTGATGGATGTTGCGGTTTCCCTTTGCGCGTCAGGTAATCCGGTGCAGCGGCCAGGCAGCGCTCTATCATGCCTAGCCGCCGTACGATCAAGCGGTCATCAGAGATCGTGCCCAGCCGGATCGCAACATCAAGCCGCTCCGCAACAACGTCGACGAAACTGTCGCTCAATGAGATATCAAGTACAAGATCTGGATAAGTCTGTTTGAACTCCATGAAGTATTTCGCCAGCACGGTGCTCCCAAGACCGACCGGGGCACTGATGGCTAACCGTCCGGACATGGCTCGATCGAGGCCAGTAACCACACGGTCAGCTTCCTCGAGGCGCTCAAGGATATCTCGGGCGCGCTCCAGGTAGTTTGCGCCGGCGTCAGTCAGCGTAACGTGACGGGTGGTCCGATTGAATAGCCGAACGCCAAGATGGGCCTCTAATCCCCGGATCTGCTGGCTGATAGATGGTTGACTTAAGCCGAAATCCTGAGCTGCGGCCGAAAAACTTCCGAGTTCACAGATTCGGACGAAGCTAGCCAATGCGGTCAGGCGGTCCATGCATTCCTCCCAGCACAGCTGATTAATAGGTAAAATCTATCAGAGTTATAAGATAGATGGCACTATCAAAAGGAAAACTTATCGTAAATCCTCCGTTGCACCCGCAGACGGACTGCCGTTGGCCAACAACCCAGGGGATTTCCATGACTCTCTCACGTCGCTCTCTCATCGCCGGCTCTGGTCTTGCCGGCAGCGCTGCCGTTCTTGGCACATCCGGTCCAACACCAATTCATGCGGCGCCTGCGCCGCCGCGGGGACATGGGCTTCCGAGCCGTCGAATCGTCTCGACTGAGGTCACTCCGTTGCTCGACGGCTACATCGACGTCTCTCTGGATCAGGTGATCGGGGCGGATCTGAAGGATGCGGCAAGCCTCGCAGCCGCGGTGTTCCAGACCCCTGGACCCCGCCGGATCCCGGTCAATGCTTACCTTTTAAAGATCGGCGGCCATCTCGTTCTCATCGACACGGGTGCATCGAGCGAAATGGGAGCTACTCTCGGCCGCCTTCCAGCAGGCTTAGAGGCCTCCGGCGTGACACCTGACCAGATAGATGCGGTGCTCATCACCCACATGCATCCGGATCACATCAACGGGGCTCTGACGCCCGAGGGTCAGGCAGTGTTTCCGAATGCCGAGCTCATCGTCCCGGATACTGACTATGCCTTCTGGCACGACGACGCCAACCTGAACAGGGCCCCGGCAGAGATGAAGCCATTCTTCCTGGGCGCTCGGAATGTCGCCAAAGCCTATGCGGCACGGTTGCGAAGGTTCTCAGATGAGAGCGAGATCATCGGCCCCATCCGTTCGGTGCCTCTGCCGGGGCACACGCCCGGGCACGCAGGTTTCATCCTGGAGTCAGACGGTGCGAGCCTGTTCATCTGGGCCGACGTTGTTCATATCGCCGCGTACCAGCTTGCCCGTCCAGAGTGGGGTCTAGCATTCGACATCGATCCCCACATGGCGGCCTCTACCCGCATGCGGGCACTTGATCGGGCATCCGGTGACCGGATGCTGATTGCCGGGATGCACATGCCATTCCCAGGTTTTGGCTACGTAGCTCGCGAGGGGGCAGGCTATCGGTTCGTTCCCGCAGAATGGGACTACGCCTTCTAAGCCCCGATCTGGCTGCGATCCCGGTTGTACAGCGCCGTTGTCGGAGGCTAAGCCGCTCCAGTCGCAAATGTTGGCCTCAGGGGCGACGCGAGCTTTGACGAACCGATTTGGCGAATTAGGATCATCCTGTACGAGCATCGTCAACTGCAGAGGATGGCTCTGGCATTGCGCTAAGTATATGTAGAGGCTGTGCTTTATTCTCGACACGGCCTCACCTTTGATTTCAATTATTTGGGAAATGAGCCCCACCCCATGATACGTGGGACCACGAACACGTCTTGCGGCAGAGGGAGCGCCTTGATCGGCATCCCTGTTCGAGGCATAAATGGCTGCACGATAGAAAAGGACTGAGATGTACCACCTCCGCCTTGCAGCACGAATGCGCAGGCCCGACCAGCAGGATACTGGCCGGAGGGGATAGCGTGCGCCTGATCGCCCGCGCGTAAGCGTCGGAACCCGAGCCCTCCCGCTGCTGCCGGAGGGCTTTTTCGTGTCCAGGGACCCGACGCATTCACTGCGAACATGCCCAGGAGGGTATCATGGCGAAGGCACTCATCACGTCCGCATTGCCGTACATCAACGGCGTCAAGCATCTTGGCAACCTGGCAGGCTCGCTGCTGCCGGCCGACATTCACGCCCGCTATCGCCGCCAGATCGGCGATGACGTGCTCTTCATCTGCGCCACTGACGAGCACGGCACCCCTGCCGAACTGGGAGCTGCCGCGGCCGGTCTTGAGGTCCGAGAATACTGTGAACAGCAGCATCTTATCCAGGCCGACATTTACCGCCGCCTGAAGCTGTCGTTCGATCATTTCGGGCGGTCGTCCTCACCCCAGAACCACGCTCTCACCCAGCATTTCTTCCTACGCCTTGAAGAGAATGGATTCATCGAGGAGCGCGTCCTTCAGCAGTTCTATTCGCACAAGGACCGGCGCTTCTTGCCGGACCGCTACGTCGTCGGCACCTGTCCGCACTGCGGGTCCACGCGGGCGCGGGGAGACCAGTGCGAGAGCTGCACGAAGACGTTGGATCCGACCGACCTCATTGAGCCCAGGTCGGCTATTTCCGGCAGTACGGAACTCGAGGTTCGCCCTACTCGCCATCTCTTCCTGAAGCAGACCGCTTTGATTGGAGATCTCGAGAGATGGATCTCGACTAGGTCGGGGTGGCCGCCGCTTGTGACGTCGATCGCGAGGAAATGGCTTGACGAGGGCCTCCAGGACCGGTGCATCACTCGCGATCTCTCATGGGGTGTTCCAGTTCCGAAACCCGCCTACGAGGGCAAGGTGTTCTATGTCTGGTTCGACGCGCCCATCGCCTATATTGCCGCAACCCAGGAATGGGCTCATTCCGATCCGGAGCAGCGCGACTGGCACAGGTGGTGGTGGCAAGCGGAAGATGTCGAGTATCTTCAGTTCCTCGGCAAGGACAACGTACCGTTCCATGCGGTGAGCTTCCCGTGCACCCTGATCGGTTCAGGAGAGCCGTGGAAGACTGCCGACATCATCAAGGGCCTGAACTGGCTGACCTTCGAGGGTGGCAAGTTCTCGACGAGCGAGCGGCGGGGCGTCTTCCTTGATCAGGCGCTCGATCTGCTCCCGGCGGATTACTGGCGCTGGTGGCTGGCCGCGAATGCTCCCGAGGGGAACGACACGGACTTCACCTTCGACCGCTTCGTGCAGGACGTGAACAACGACCTTGCTGATAACTTCGGCAATCTGGTCAACCGAACACTTACCTTCGTCGCGTCACGGTTCCAGGGGGTCATTCCAGCGGGGGGAGGCGAGTCCGAGGCGGAGGAGCAACTGGAACGGGAGTTGGAGCAGCATCTCAATGCACTCCGGCGCCACCACGCAAGCGGCTCTTTGCGAAAGGCGGCGGACGAGGTACGGGCGATTTGGCGGATTGCGAACGGTTATCTTGCGGCTCAGGCACCATGGATGACGTTCCGAACAGATCCCGATCGCTGCCGGGTGGTGGTGAGGACTGCCGTCAACCTCGTCAACATCTGTGCCATTGCCGCATGGCCGTTCATCCCGAATGCGGCCGAGACGGTTCTGCGAGCCTTAGGTCGTCCGCCTGGTGTGCCGGCTTGGCGAGGGCCGGTTGCCGATGCACTTCATTTTGTTGAGATAGGACGTACGATTCAGGCGCCGCCGCCCTTATTCCGCAAGCTAACGTGGGACTGGGCCGAGGACCAGCGGAACGCGTTCCGAGGAAGCTATAACGATCGTTGATGCCAGAGGATTTCAGTGCAGTCCGCATAAGCTCGCCCCAGAGAGTGAGGCGAGCTGATGCGGACTTTGGGTGAGCACTTTGCCAAATTATGGCTATCCTATGCGAACGGCCACAAGGCGCCTCCTATAGACGCTAATAAAGAATACCTCACCGATTCCGCTAACCGCTTGTCGCGTATGTGATTGTTTTTCAAGTTGCCTCAGGCACTTCCTGAAAGGACCCATTGGTCCGCCCCAACCTTAAAAGTGGGATCTGTTAGTCTGGTTGAGAGGGCAGAGCGGACGTCTAGAGCAGCCCCGTTTCTTCTGGGGGTGACCCGAAGCGGTCCTTCCGGATCCCGCAGCCCAATTTGCTGACGATGTCTTCCGAATAGGCTGGGACGCACCTTCCTCTGGCTCCAAACAGGGCTTACTGGAGGTTTGAGGACGCTTGTCCCACATGCCCAAAGACTGGCTCCGGTGGACTTCCATCGCGACCCTCACCGTCATGACCTGCTGCCTGTGCTGGGATCGCACTCGTTGGACGTTGACGCGAGGCATCTAAACAGTATCCCGCCCGTCCTCCTGTTCATAAACCTTAACAGGTGGTATGTAAAATGCCCACCAACGAGGAGACGGCCGTGCCAGCCAAAGTGCATCATCTCCGGCCGAAAGCCCTCCCGAAGTGGCTCTCTCCTGATCTGATCGAAGCGCTGCCAGTCGGCGTTTATGTCTGCGACGCTGAGGGCATCCTGGTCGCCTACAACCAACGCGCAAGCCTGCTTTGGGGGCGGGAGCCCACGTGTGGCGATACACAGGAACGCTTTTGCGGTGCCCATCGGCTGTATCTGTCCGACGGTCAGTACGTCCCCCACGCCGAAACGCCCATGGCGACAGTCCTTCGCAATCATAAGCAGAGCGGTGAGTTCGAGGCGATGGTGGGCCGCCCTGATGGCACCCAGATTCCGGTCCTTGCCAGCGTGTCTCCCTTGTTTTCTGACGCAGGCGAGTTCATCGGCTTCGTGAACTGCGTCCAGGATATGAGCAGCACAAAGACGCTTGAGGCCCGGGAGGCCGCCAGCCGTGAACGCGTCCGTGTTGCTCTGGAAGACAAGGTCGCCATTGAGGCAGCTCTTGCCAAACTCCAGGCCTCTGAAGAGCATCGCCAGTTGCTGGCACATGAGCTACAGCACCGGGTTAGGAACACGCTAAGCGTGGTTCAGTCCCTTGTGGTGCAGACCTTGCGTAACGCGACTGATCCGGATCTGGCGGCTAAGCTCGTGAGCGCCCGCCTGAACTCCTTGGGGAGAGCCTATGACATTCTTGCCAATGAACACTGGAAGAACGCGCCGCTTCAGCCATTGGTAGAGGCAGCCCTCGCGGTCCACCCGGTTGATGCGGATCGCCTAGAAATCGACGGCCCTAAGGTGCAGCTTACTGGTTCTGAAGTGATCGGGCTCTCGTTTGTGCTGCATGAGCTGGCCACGAACGCAATCAAGTACGGGGCTCTATCTACGTCGGAGGGCCAGCTTCGCATTACCTGGCGCATAGCTAGCGACACTCTGTGCTTTACATGGCAGGAGATCGGCGGCCCCGCGGTGGTGCCGCCGACCCGGCGCGGGTTCGGCTCAACGCTGATTGAGCGGGCGCTGGGCGGGCCAGACCGCCAGACCACGATTTCGTATCTGCCCGAAGGTGTCTGCTGGACCCTCAATGCGCCGCTTGGTAAGTTCGCAACAGTGTCTTACGAGACTTAGCGCTTCCTGCGTGCAAACGATGGCTCCCTGCTGGAACACTGCCACTTGGCAAGCTGCGTGCGGTCAGGTTGGTCACTCCTGAGACCCTGCCCCATCGACTGCGCACTTGCTTACAAGGCTGGACAGTATAGATAAACACTGCCTGCCTAAAGATTCCGATGCGGCTCCTGAAGCTGCCTGTTGCGAGGATTCACATGACCCGGACTCCAAGCGGCATTCAAGCTGTTGGTGATCTCCCCTGGGGAACGCACTTCTGCCAGTTTTATGAGGATCGCAACGATCTGGCTGACGCCCTCGTGCCGTTCTTCAAGACGGGCCTGGAAAACAATGAGAAGTGTCTTTGGGTCACGTCCGAGCCTTTCGGGCGCGAAGACGCCAGGGACTCGCTACGAGCAGCCGTGCCGGATCTTGATCAACGGGAAGCCCGAGGTCAGATCGAAATCATCGATTTTCAGAACTGGTATCTGCGCGCTGGGAACCTGGATGCTGATGAGACTGTATCTCAATGGTTGGGGCGTGCGCACGCCGCTGTGGGCGAGGGCTACTCAGGCCTCCGCCTGACCGGAAATACCTTTTGGCTGGAATGTGACGGGTTCGATGAGTTCGCCGACTACGAAAACAAGGTCAACCGGGAATTCTCGTCACAACCGATTCTGGCTCTTTGCAGCTATTGCCTAGACCGATGTAGGCCGACTGATGTGCTGGAGGTGGTCCGTAACCATCAGTTTGCACTGACGAGGCGCCGAGGATCATGGGAGGTGATTGAGGACGCCTCTCTCAAGCAGGCCCGTTCCGAGCTCGAGAGCCTCAACAGCGAACTGGAACGACGGGTCCTGGACCGGACAACTGCGCTGGAACGAGCCCTGCACGACAAAAATGAGTTGTTTCGTGAGGTTCACCACCGGGTCCGAAACAATCTCCAGATTATCTCCAGCCTTGTCCGGATGAAGCTCCGGCAGACGCGCTCGGAGGACATCAAGGAGGGCTATACTGACATCCTTGGTCGGGTTGATGCGATCGCGCTGGTTCACGATGCGCTCTATGCCTCAGACGAACTCACCAAGGTCCCAGTCTCCAATTACCTGAACAAGCTTTGTGACAGCTTGGTTCAACTGCGCGGCCGCGAGGACAAGGTGTCCATTCGGCTGGAAGCGGAAGATGCCGACATCGGCCTTGATAAGGCTGTGACCCTTGGACTGATTACAACCGAGCTTGTCACGAACGCATTGAAGCATGCCTTCCCTGATGGAAGGCGAGGCGCGATCTTAGTTCGGTTCGGCTGCAAGGGCAGCCAATGCACGCTTGTCGTCTCCGATGACGGGGTTGGGCTTGCCAGCCAGCAGTCTGATCTCCAATCCCGATCAGGGCTGAGACTTGTGGCCAGTCTGGCCCTTCAACTTGGAGCGGAATTGAGGGAGACCAGTGAGCCGGGCACGACAGTTCACCTTCTATTCCCGCAGAACTAGGTGAGTTTTGCTGCCACAATTAGAGACTGCCAAAAGCGGCTATACTGTAGCTTCCTCGTCACAATACCGCGCAGTCAGGTCACTCAAGCAGCACCGCTGATGGAAGTGGCGGACAAATCGCGCGGAACGTCTCCGTCTGACATCGAGCGGAAGTAGACCGAATACTCGCTCCTCTGTGGTGAGCGGACATCTACACGGGCGCGATTTAGGACATTGCATGAACCCAAGCGGACATTCAAGGCTGCCGGTTAGGCTCTTTGCCCGTGGGATTGCACATAGTTTCGTAGCGGCAGGCTCATTAGGGTGTGACGTAACCGCCTGGCATCTGCTCGGCTGGCAGATTTACTATAGCCCGAAACCCCTCCGGTCTGAACTCAGGTAGGAACTCGCCTCCAAGATCGTTCTTAATCGAGCGCTCAATCAGCCGTGAGCCAAAGCCCCTCCGTGTTGGCACCGCAACAGGCGGGCCGCCCCACTCAATCCATTCGATCCTCAAGCCCAATCTGTCCTGAGTCCAGGATATCCTGACCCGACCCTCCGGCCTGGAGAATGCACCGTACTTTGCAGCATTCGTCGCAAGCTCATGGCTGACCAAACCGAGGGAAAGCACGGCTTGGGACGGCAAGTACACGCGCGGTCCTTTCAGCTCATAGCGCGGCTCGCCACTTCCACCATAAGGGGCAAGCTCCACGTCCAGTACGTCGTTCAGGAAAGCGCCTTCCCAACTGCTCTGGGTTAGCAGATCATGGGTCCGAGAGAGCGCGATGAGGCGCCCCATCAGGTCTGCCTCGAACGCCGATGGATCCGGTGCATTCCGAAGCGTCTGCTGAACCAGGGACTGGACTGTTGCCAGCGTGTTCTTCACGCGATGATTGAGCTCGTTGATCAGCAGGCTCTGGCGGCGTTGAGCCTGCTTACGCTCTGTGATGTCTCTGGCGGTGACGGAAATGCCCCCTAGTTGCCTGGCTTGTACATAAACCGGTGCAACACTGATCTCAACATCGATCATGGTTCCGTCAGGGCGTGCAATCCTGGTGTGATGCTCTCTGACCACTTCACCTGATTTAACTCGGCTTAGCAACCGCTCGGTCTCAGGCTGAAGATCCAATGGAAAAAGAGACGATGCATCACGGCCTACCACACCGTCGTCGAGACGAACTCCGAATAGATTGGATGTGGCCTCGTTCCAGGCGAGCAGCTTTCCATCCTGATCTGCGGCAAAAATGGCGTCGGGAGTGGAGGTCAGAAGAGTGGTCAGATAGCTTTGCGACAGCAGATGCTGCTGGTGCGCCTCGTGCGCGTTCGAGGGCTGACTGAGTCGCCGGTTAATGTAGTCGCGAACGAGGGCCACTTCGGACTGGCGTAATGCACTCGCAAAGGCCCCCATCAGCAGGCGCCTGAGTTCCCCGGCATCTGCTGCTTTCGTGATCACGCGTGCCCCATGCAACTCCGGGACGAACGGCAGCATGCGAGCAAAGGACTCGTGACGGTCCGCGTCCAGCAGGAAGAGAATGCTCAGGCTTTGGTTGTCTCGCCTGAGTTGCCTGGCGGCAGCCAATGGGGAGCTTACCTCCGATCCGATCAGAACGATCGGCACCGATGTCCCGCCGTTCTCCCGCAGGGCGTGACGGGCACTCGGCTCATCGGACACTACATCGACCCCAACATCGCTCAGCAGAGGATCCGACAGAAGTGTCCGCAATGCGTTCACTTCTCCTGCGCCGGCCAGTGCGACTACGTGGGGGCGTGTCGGCGACGAGCGCACGGGGTGCCTCAGAGCGGGGGCAGGCCAAGGGCAGTGCGCCCAAGCCAGGTCTTCAGGAGGTGGGTCGTCGGCGACATGACGGGTGCAGCCTGGGCATCGCGCACGGCGCGCTGAAGAGGATCACCATCCTGGTACGCACGTCCGCCGGCTACGGTCATGGCTATCCTTGTGACTTCTACGGCGGCGTCTGCAGCCTCGATCTTTGCGGCAAAGAGAGCCTGAACGGCCTCAGGAGAACGAGCGTCTCCGAGGTTTGCGGCATGGTGGGTCAACTGCCGTGCCCGGGACACGCGCAGCCACATCTCGGCGACATCGTGAGCGAGAACGGGATTGTCGGCCAGGGGTTCCGCCGCGTGTGCGAAACGGCGCCCCTTCAACGAGGCGATTGCCTCATCCAGAGCCGACTGAGCGATGCCGATATAGGTGCCGGCCATGGCGACCAGAAAGAAGGGTGCGATCACCTCGAAGACGTACCAGATATGGTCCCCTTCACGCCCCATAAGGTTGGTGGCCGGGACCCGGACGTTGTCCAGGCGCGCCGAGCGCGAGCTATTCCCCCGCATGCCGAACCCATTCCACGGCTTACCCCAGTGGAGGCCTTCGCTGCCCTTATCGACGAGCACACAGGTAAAGGTGCTCGGGTCGTGCTCGTCACCATGGGCGACGGCAGAGACGACATAGGAGTCCGCTTCGGCTCCGCTGGTGATGAACGCTTTCTCTCCATTGAGTAGAAAGCTCTCCCCGGCGTGCTCGAACGTGGCGCGGGGGAGGTACAGAAACACGCCGGAGGCCGGCTCGCTCAGGGCGAGCGAACTGATATGCCGGCCCTCAGCAATCGGGCGCAGATAGCGCTCCTCCTGGTCCGCGGTTGCCTTGGCGGCGATAACCTGGGTGGCAACACAGTGCATCCCATAGCACATGGAGGTTGAGCCGCACGCCTTCCCCAGTTCTTCCGTGATGACCGAGAGGGCGAGCAGCCCCTCGCCAAGGCCGCCGAGATGGCGGGGAACGTGGAGGCCGAGCAGGCCCGCATCGGCTAAGGCTCTCATGCCTGTTGCCGGCCATTGGGCGTCCTGATCAACCCGTTCAGCATTCGGCGCTAGGATGGCGGCAGCCAGCTCAGCGGCCCTGGCCTGAAGGCTAACCAGCCCTGCGGGTAAATTTGCGTCCATGAAAGCTTGTCCCGAGGTAGCACGAGTTGCACCGCACGCTCGTAGGAAGCCGGGACCTGTTGATCGCCCGGAAGCTCGGCAGATTTAGGGTACAAGCACGAGAATATCAACCTAAGCCGTGTAATAGGTATTTATTCTGTAGATGGGCGTTCATCACCACGCGTTCGGGAGATCTTCCATTCACGGTGGAGTGGTACCGGTTCGCCTGGAAGAGCAGCTTTCAACTGGGAAGCTCCATTCTGTGCATTACTGCAGTTGATCAGAAACGCTATTTATTCATGGTTAAAGTAGCGGATTGCACCTCGATCTCCGACCGGGAATTGGCAATCGCCGAGGCCAAAGCTTGTGCCAGATCCTTTATAGCATAGGGCTTCACAAGCAGGACTGCCTTCCCTAGGTCTTGCTCGGCTGTAACGGCATCATCCCCGGTTGCAAAGACGACTCCTAGGCCGGGCCGGTCACCCAAAGCACGCCGGGCGAGCTCGGTCCCCGAGAGGTCGGGAAGACCGACATCGGTGACTAGGATGTCGACCGGATCTCCCTCCAGAGCCTTCAGGGCCGATTTCGCGTCAGCAGCCTGGACTACAGTATGACCGAGTTCGGCCAGCATCTCAGCCGTGCTGCTTCGGATCAGATCATCATCCTCCACCAGCAGAATGGTCCATCTTGTGATGCTTGCGACTTTTGCCGCCGTGGTTTCACTGTAAGACGGTGATGACGCAGCCTGGTTACGCTGCTGCTGGTTCGCCAGCACGTGGCGGATCTTCCGCGCCAAGTCCTCCCGCGAATACGGCTTGGGCAGGAGCTCCACTCCCGGATCAAGGCGCCCGCCGTGGACAATCGCATTTTCTGTGTAGCCCGAGGTGAACAGCACAGCGATGTGCGGCAGGCGGGCCTGTGCCTTGCGCGCTAGCTCGGGGCTGCGCATGGGACCGGGCATGACCACGTCGGTGAACAGGAGGTCGATATCGATCCCGCTTTCAATAATGCTTAGAGCACTCGTCGCATCACGGGCCTTGAGCACGCGATAGCCCAGGTCCGACAGGAGCGCGACAGCGGTCTCACGCACGTCCTCGTCATCCTCCACCACCAGGATGGTCTCGGTTCCGCCCCG
>JAESFT010000645.1_pt1 | contig 16721 bp, 25 predicted proteins | sample 9269451 | NCBI WGS metagenome assembly JAESFT01 (sample SAMN14502557, study PRJNA617106) | algae metagenome | isolation source: Scytonema hyalinum WJT4-NPBG1 and co-occurring heterotrophs from well... | place: USA: Mojave Desert, Joshua Tree National Park, California | collected 2006-05-25
CATACACCCGGTTGCCGACCTGACGCTTTGGATAATTGATCAGCAGACGGCGCTGGGCGCGCTCCATGAACACGACGAAGTAGATGATCGCCACGGCCATCACGATGACGCCGAGGATCAGACCTGTCGAAATGGCTCCCTGGCGGCCGAGCTCCAGGGTCCCCGCGATGGCGGACGGGAGGTTGGCCACGATGCCGGCGAAGATAATCAGCGAGGTGCCGTTGCCGATCCCGCGGGACGTGATCTGCTCGCCGAGCCACATCAGGAACATTGTGCCGCCGGTGAGCGTGATGACGGTCGAGATGAGGAAGAAGGGCCCTGGCGCCTGCACGATGGTGCCAGAACTCTGCAGGCCGACGGCGATGCCCCAGGACTGGAATACGGCCAGGAACACTGTGAGGTAGCGGGTGTACTGGTTCAGGATCTTGCGGCCAGCTTCGCCTTCCTTCTTGAGCGCCTCGAGGGAGGGCAGCACGGAGGTCAGGAGCTGGACGATGATGGACGCCGAGATGTACGGCATGATGTTCAGGGCGAAGATGGCCATGCGTTCCACGGCGCCGCCCGAAAACATGTTGAAGAGGCCGAGCACGCCGCCGCTGGCGTTCTGGAAGCTCTGCGCCAAGGCTTCCGGGTTGATACCGGGCAGCGGAATGTAGGTGCCGAGACGGTAGACGATGAGAGCGCCCAAGGTGAACCAAATGCGCTTCTTCAGCTCATCGGCCTTGGCGATGGCGCCGAAATTGATGTTTGCCGCAAGTTGCTCGGCTGCTGAGGCCATAGTGGTGTCCCCGAAATACCTGATACGTGACAGTCATCACGCAAACGGCGGCCACGCGATCAGACGCGGGCCGCCGCTTGGATCTTAGTCAATGTGGGCGCGGGCTCACGCCTGCGCAACGGCACCCAGCAGGGTGACCGAGCCACCAGCCTTCTCGATCGCTTCGACGGCCGACTTGGACGCGCCATGGACCTGGAAGGAAAGCTTCGACTTGAGCTCGCCGACGCCGAGGATCTTCACGCCGTCACGGGGCTTGGAAACCACGCCGGCGGCAACCAGAGTCTCGACCGTGACCGGAGCGCCGGTGTCGAGCTTGCCGGCCTCGATGGCCTGCTGGATGCGGCCGACATTGACCTCGTTGAGCTCGATCGCGTTGGGCTTGTTGAAGCCGCGCTTCGGCAGGCGACGGTGCAGAGGCATCTGACCGCCTTCGAAGCCCTTGATCGACACGCCGGTGCGGGCCTTCTGACCCTTCACGCCACGGCCGCCGGTCTTGCCCTTGCCGGACCCAATACCACGGCCCACGCGCATGCGGTTCTTGGTCGAACCTTCGTTGTCACGAATTTCGTTGAGTTTCATGACGCTCTCCTCACTGCCCGTCGACAACGCGCACGAGGTGCTTGACCTTCTCGATCATGCCGCGCACAGCCGGCGTGTCTTCCAAGGTCGAGGTACGGTGAAGCTTGTTGAGCCTGAGGCCGATCAGCGTCTGGCGCTGCTTGGCCTCCCGGCGGATCGGCGAGCCGATCTGCTCAACGGTGACGGTCTTCCCAGCGGAAGCAGGATTCTTTGCCATCGTCAAAGCCCTCCTTACGCTTCAGCGCCAGCGGCTTCGCTGACATCCGCATCGCGGCGGCGAGCCTGCAGGGTCGATACCTTCAGGCCGCGGCGAGCGGCGACCGAACGCGGGCTGTCCTCGTTCTTGAGCGCGTCGAAAGTGGCGCGGACGAGGTTGTACGGGTTCGACGAGCCGAGCGACTTGGCGACGACGTCCTGCATGCCCACCACCTCGAAGACGGCGCGCATCGGACCGCCGGCGATGATGCCGGTACCCTGGGGAGCGGCACGCAGCACGACCTTGCCGGCGCCGTGGCGGCCGTTCACGTCGTGGTGGAGCGTGCGACCCTCGCGCAGAGCGACGCGGATCATCGAGCGCTTGGCAGCATCGGTGGCCTTGCGGATCGCCTCGGGCACCTCACGGGCCTTGCCGTGGCCGAAGCCGACGCGGCCCTTCTGGTCGCCGACCACCACGAGGGCAGCGAAGCCGAAGCGGCGGCCGCCCTTCACGACTTTCGCGACGCGGTTGATGTGGACAAGACGGTCCACGAATTCGCTGTCGCGCTCTTCGCGATCAGCACGCTCTCTTGGTTCTCTAGCCATGAGACCTCTCACTTGCGCGGGCGGCGGGCCCGCTCGCTAAGGGTTGCTTGGATTATACCCGCCGTTAGAAATCCAGACCGCCTTCACGGGCAGCGTCGGCCAGAGCCTTGACGCGGCCATGATAGAGGTAGCCCGAACGGTCGAAGATGACCTGCTTCACGCCGGCCTGAACCGCGCGCTCAGCCACGAGCTTGCCCACTTCCTTCGCCGCATCGACGGTAGCACCGGACTTGAGCTTGCCCTTGACGTCAGCCTCAAGGGTCGAAGCCGAGGCAACCGTGTGGCCGCGCACGTCATCGATGACCTGGGCGTAGATCTGCTTGGACGAACGGAAGACCGACAAACGCGGACGGCCATTCGCTGCCTTCTTGATCGCACGGCGCACACGAGCCTTGCGGCGATCTTCGGCGCCTTTCTTCTCAGCCATGATACGTCGTCCTTACTTCTTCTTGCCTTCCTTGCGGAAGATGAACTCGTCGGAGTACTTGACGCCCTTGCCCTTGTAGGGCTCCGGACCGCGGTATTCGCGGATCTCGGCGGCGGTCTGACCCACGACCTGCTTGTCGATGCCGGCAACGACGACCTCGGTCGGCTTCGGGGTTGTGATCGTCACGCCGGCTGGAATCGCGTAGTCGATGTCGTGGCTGTAGCCCAGCGAGAGCTTCAGCACCTTCCCGGCAACGGCGGCCTTGTAGCCGACGCCGTTGATCTCAAGGCGCTTCTCGAAGCCCTTGGACACGCCCTCGACCAGGTTCGCCACCTGGGCACGGGACATGCCCCACTTGGCGCGGGCCGTCTTGGACTCGTCGCGCGGGTTCACCGACACGGCGCCGTTCTCAAGCGCAACCGACACTTCTTCGGGAACGAGGAACGAGAGTTCGCCCTTCGAGCCCTTAACCTTCACCATCTGACCGTCAACGGTAGCCGTCACACCTGACGGAACCGGAACGGGTTTCTTGCCTACTCGGGACATTTTCGAATCTCCGTGGTTCTGTGCGGGTGCCTAGGCCTTAGAAGACCTTGCAGAGCACTTCGCCGCCCACGTTCTTCTCTCGAGCCTCGTGATCGGCCATTACGCCCTGGGGCGTCGAGAGAATGGTGATGCCCAGGCCGTCGGCCACGCGAGGCATGGTGTCGACGGAGGCATACACGCGGCGGCCGGGCTTGGAGACGCGCTCGATGGAGCGGATCACCGGCTGACCGTCATAATACTTAAGCTCGATCGAGAACTCGGTCCGGCCGTTGCCGAACTCAGTCTGCGAGAAGTCCCGGATGTAGCCCTCGTTCTTCAGAACTTCGAGGACGCGAGCGCGGAGCTTCGAGCCAGGGGTGGAAACGGACCCGCGACGGCGCATCTGCGCGTTGCGGATACGGGTGAGCATATCGCCCAACGGATCGTTGATCATATGATGCCCCTCCCCTTACCAGCTGGACTTTACGAGGCCCGGGATCAGGCCCTTGTTGCCGAGCTCGCGCAGAGCGATACGCGACATGCCGAGCTTGCGGTAGTACGCGCGCGGACGGCCCGTGATCTCGCAGCGGTTGCGGATGCGGGTCTTGCTCGCGTTGCGCGGCAGCTCAGCCAGCTTGAGGCGCGCCTCGAAGCGCTCCTCCATGGACTTCGACTCGTCGTTGGCGACCGCCAGGAGGCGCTCGCGGCGGCCGGCGAACTTCTTCACCAGCTCACGACGATGCTTGTTCTTCTCAATAGCGCTTTTCTTAGCCATGCTTTTATCTCCAGTGTCCGCGTTTGAGGACAGTCATCCTCACTGCCGGAACGGGAAGTTGAAGTGACGCAGCAGAGCGCGGGCTTCTTCGTCGGTCTTCGCCGTCGTGGCGATGATGACGTCCATACCCCATACCTGCTCGACCCTGTCGTAATTGATCTCAGGGAACACCAGGTGCTCCTTGATACCCATTGCGTAGTTGCCGCGACCGTCGAACGACTTGGGGTTGAGACCCCGGAAGTCGCGGACGCGGGGAAGCGCGATGGTCACGAGGCGGTCAAGGAACTCGTACATACGAACCTTGCGCAGCGTAACCTTGGCACCGATCGGCATGCCCTCGCGGACCTTGAACTGCGAGATGGCCTTGCGGGCCCGCGTGATCACCGGCTTCTGGCCGGCGATGAGAGCGAGGTCAGCCGCGGCGACCGAAGCCTTCTTCGAATCCGCGGTCGACTCGCCGACGCCCATGTTGAGCACGATCTTCTCGATCGTCGGCACTTCCATGGGATTCTTGTAGCCGAATTCTTCAATGAGCTTGGGACGCACCACTTCCTCGTAGTGCTTCTTCATCCGCGGCGTGTAGCCGTCCACCTGAGCCTTAGCCATCGATCAGGTCTCCCGAACGCTTGGCGAAACGAACCTTGCGGCCGTCCTCGAGAACTTTGAAACCAACCCGGGTCGGCTTGCCGTCCTTCGGGTCCGCATAGGCCAGATTCGACAGATGGATAGCCGCCTCTTTCGAGATGATGCCGCCCTCTGAGTTTGCCGTCTGGCGCTGGTGGCGCTTCACCAGGTTCACGCCGCGGACAACCGCGCGCTCTTCCTTCGGGAGCACCTGCACGACTTCACCGGTCTTGCCCTTGTCGCGACCGGTCAGGACGACGACCTTATCGCCCTTCTTGATCTTCGCGGCCATTAGAGCACCTCCGGCGCAAGCGAAATGATCTTCATGTGATTCTTGGCACGCAGTTCACGCGGAACGGGGCCGAAGATACGGGTGCCGACCGGCTCCTTCTGATTGTTGATCAGAACGGCGGCATTACGGTCGAAACGGATGACCGAGCCGTCAGCGCGACGGATGTCCTTCGCGGTGCGAACGACGACAGCCTTCATGACGTCGCCCTTCTTCACGCGACCGCGCGGAATAGCCTCTTTCACGGATACGACGATGATATCGCCCACGGAAGCGTACTTACGCTTCGAACCGCCGAGAACCTTGATGCACATCACGCGACGGGCGCCGGAGTTATCGGCGACGTCAAGATTCGTCTGCATCTGGATCATGGCTTTGATCCTTTCCTTTGTTTCAGACAGGTTTCCGGGCCAAGGCAGGATTGCCCCCCGGACTACGCCTGACGGGGATCTAATGTCCCCTGCCCTTCAAATGTCGAGAGAGGCGGCCGTATACACGAACCGCCCCTATTAGACAACCCCTAGAGAAGGCTTTTTAGGCCTTCGCTTGGTCGACGAGCACCCAGGTCTTGAGTTTGGAGAGCGGCCGGGTCTCCTCGATGAAGACCGTGTCGCCCACCTTGGCTGTGTTGTTCTCGTCATGAGCGTGGTAGTTCTTCGTCTTACGCACGGTCTTCTTCAAGACCGGGTGCGTAAAGCGACGCTCCACCTTCACGACGACCGTCTTGTCCTGCTTGTCGCTGACAACGACGCCCTGCAAAACGCGCTTCGGCATCCTGATTTCCTCTTAAGCCTTAGCCGCAGCGGCCTTCTGGCGCTGCAGCGTCTTGACGCGGGCGATGTCCCGACGGACTTCGCGGACGCGCCCGGTGTTCTCGAGCTGGCCGGTGGCGCGCTGGAAGCGGAGGTTGAACTGCTCCTTCTTCAGGTTCAGCAGCTCGTCCGTCAGCTGGTCCTTCGACATCGCGTTGAGGTCAGAGGCTCTCTGCTTCGACTTCATGATCCCCTCCTTACTCGGCAATGCGCTGGATGAAGCGCGTCTTGATCGGGAGCTTGGCCGCGCCGAGACGGAGCGCCTCACGGGCGATCTCCTCGGACACGCCGTCGATCTCGAACATGATGCGGCCTGGCTTCACCTTGGCCGCCCAGTATTCGGGAGCGCCCTTACCCTTACCCATACGCACCTCGGTCGGCTTGGTCGAGACCGGCACGTCCGGGAAGATGCGGATCCACACCCGGCCCGCGCGCTTCATGGCGCGGGTAATGGCGCGGCGGGCCGCTTCGATCTGACGAGCGTTGACACGCTCGGGCTCCATCGCCTTCAGGCCGAACTGGCCGAAGTTGAGGTCCGTGCCGCCCTTCGCGGTGCCGGAAATGCGGCCCTTGAACTGCTTACGGAACTTGGTTTTCTTCGGTTGCAACATGGCAAACCTCTCCTGACCTCTCGGTTACGCCGCCTGCTCGCGGCGGCCACCAGAGCGGCCTCCCTCTTCGTTCATCCGCTTGTCCTGGGCCATCGGATCGTGCTCAAGGATTTCGCCCTTGAAGATCCAGACCTTGATGCCGCAGGTGCCATAGGTCGTGAAGGCCGTGGACGTGCCGTAATCCACATCCGCACGCAGAGTATGCAGCGGAACGCGGCCCTCGCGATACCATTCGAGGCGGGCGATTTCCGCGCCACCCAGACGGCCCGAGCAGTTGATACGGATGCCCTCGGCGCCCAGACGCATCGCCGACTGAACGGCACGCTTCATGGCGCGGCGGAAAGCGACACGGCGCTCGAGCTGCTGGGCGATCGAGTCGGCCACCAGCGTCGCGTCGACTTCCGGCTTGCGGACCTCGACGATGTTGATCGCCACGTCGGCGTCCGTCATCTTCGAAACGAGCTTGCGCAGCTTCTCGATGTCGGCGCCCTTCTTGCCGATCACCACGCCCGGACGACCCGAGTGGATGGTGACGCGGCACTTCTTGTGCGGACGTTCGATGACGATCTTCGAAACGGCGGCCTGCTTCAGCTGCTTCATGAGCGCTTCGCGGATCGCCATGTCCTCATGCATCAGCTTGGCGTACTCGCCCTTGCCGGCGAACCAGCGCGAGTCCCAGGTCCGGTTGATGCCGAGCCGAAGACCGATCGGGTTAACTTTCTGACCCATCTGGTTCTCCTTTATGCCTGTTCGGCAACTTCCCGAACCACGATCGTGAGGTTCGAGAACGGCTTCATGATACGAGCACCCCGGCCACGGGCCCGGGCGTGGAAGCGCTTCATGACGAGCGCCTTGCCGACATAGGCCTGGCTGACGACGAGATCATCCACATCGAGGTTGTGGTTGTTCTCGGCGTTGGCGATGGCGCTCTCGAGGCACTTCTTCACATCGCGAGCGATGCGCTTACGGGAGAACTCGAGATCGGCGAGAGCCGCAGAAACCTTCTTGCCGCGGATAAGGGCCGCAACAAGGTTGAGCTTCTGGGGGCTGACGCGCAGCATGCGAGCGACGGCTTGAGCCTCTGTGTCGCTCAGTGCGCGAGGAGTCGCGGCCTTACCCATCTTACTTCCTCTTCGCCTTCTTGTCCGCCGCGTGGCCGTGGAACGTGCGGGTCGGCGAGAACTCGCCGAACTTGTGACCCACCATTTCCTCGCTCACGGAGACGGGAATGTGCTTCTGACCGTTGTAGACCCCGAACGTGAGGCCCACGAACTGCGGGAGGATCGTGGAGCGGCGGCTCCAGATCTTGATGACCTCGTTGCGGCCCGAAGAACGGGCAGCCTCGGCCTTCTTGAGGAGGTAGCCGTCGACGAACGGACCCTTCCAAAGCGAACGTGCCATGACGTGCCTCTATCCTTACTTCTTCCGAGCGTGGCGGCTCGACACGATGAACTTGTCGGTCCGCTTGTTCGAACGGGTTTTCTTGCCCTTGGTCGGTACGCCCCACGGGGACACCGGATGACGGCCACCGGAGGTGCGACCTTCACCACCACCGTGCGGGTGGTCGATCGGGTTCATGGCAACGCCGCGGTTGTGCGGACGCTTGCCGAGCCAGCGGTTGCGACCAGCCTTACCAATCGAGGTGTTCATGTGGTCCGGGTTCGATACCGCGCCAACGCTGGCGAAGCACAGGCCATGGATCAGGCGCTGCTCGCCGGAGTTCAGGCGGATCGTCACGTAGCCCTGGTCACGGCCCACAATCTGAGCGTAGGTGCCGGCGGAGCGGGCGAGAGCGCCGCCCTTGCCGATCTTCAGCTCGACGTTGTGGATGATCGTTCCCACCGGCATGTTGCCGATCGGCATCGCGTTACCCGGCTTGATGTCGACCTGCTCGCCAGCCGACACCTGATCGCCGACAGCCAGACGCTGCGGGGCCAGGATGTAGGACTGCTCGCCGTCGGCGTAGCGGATCAAAGCGATGAAGGCGGTGCGGTTCGGATCGTACTCGATCCGCTCCACGGTCGCCACATCGCCGAGACGGGCGCGACGCTTGAAATCGACCAGGCGGAGGGTACGCTTGTGACCACCACCGCGGAAGCGGACGGTCACGCGACCCAGGTTGTTGCGGCCGCCGGAGGAGCTCTTGCCCTCCGTCAGCTTCTTGACCGGCTTGCCCTTGTAGAGCTCGCTGCGGTCGACGATCACCAGCTGGCGCAGGCCGGGGGTGATTGGTTTGAATGTTTTCAAAGCCATCGGATCACTCTCTCGTCCGATCAGAGGCCCGTCGTGACGTCGATGGTCTGGCCCTCAGCGAGGGTTACAACCGCCTTCTTCACGTCCGACCGCTGGCCGCGGGTGCCGCGGAACATCTTCACTTTGCCCTTGGTGACGAGCGTGTTGACGCTCTTCACCTTGACATCGAACAGCTTCTCAACCGCTTCCTTGATCTGCGGCTTCGTCGCATCCAGCCGCACCTTGAAGACGACCTTGTTCTGTTCGGACAGGTTCGTGGCCTTCTCGGTGATGACCGGGCTTACGATCACATCGTAATGGCGCGGGTCCAGGCTCATTTGAAACGCGCCTCCAGCGCATCGACAGCCGACTTCGTGAGAACGAGCTTCTCGCGACGCAGGATGTCATAGACGTTGATGCCCTGCACCGGCAGGACGTCGATGTTCGGGATGTTGCGAGCAGCCCGCTGGAAGTTCGTCTCGATCTCGGCGCCGCCGATGATCAGCGCGTTGCCGAGGCCGAGCTTGCCGAAGCGCTCGACGAGAGCCTTCGTCTTCGGCTCGGCGAGCTTCACGTCGTCGATCACGACGAGCGAAGCGTCCTTGGCCTTGGACGAGAGTGCATGCTTCAGAGCAAGAGCGCGAACCTTCTTGGGCAGGTCGTGAGCATGGCTGCGGACCTGCGGACCGAACGCACGACCGCCGCCCCGGAACTGGGGAGCACTCGCGGCGCCGTGGCGGGCGCTGCCGGTGCCCTTCTGCTTGTAGACCTTCTTGGTCGTCCGGTCGATGTCCGAACGATTCTTCACAGCGTGCGTGCCGGCCTGGCGCTTCGCGAGCTGCCAGCGGACGCAGCGGGCCAGCAGGTCGGCGCGCGGCTCGAGACCGAAGATGGCCTCGTTCAGATCGACCGAACCGGCGCTTGCGCCTTCGAGCGTGGTGACATCAAGCTTCATCACGCATTCTCCTCTTGGGCCTGCTCAGCCTGGGCGGCCGGCGCAGCGTCGTTCGCCGTGCGGAACGCGCCGGGCATCGGCACTTCCTTCGGCAGCTTGCGCTTCACCGCGTCGCGGACGAAGATCCAGCCGCCGGCCACGCCGGGAACGGCGCCTTCGACGAGGATCAGACCGCGCTCGACATCGGTCGACACGACACGCAGGTTCTGCGTGGTGACGCGCTCGACGCCCAGGTGACCTGGCATCTTCTTGTTCTTGAACGTCTTGCCGGGATCCTGGCGGCCGCCGGTCGAACCGATCGAGCGGTGGGAGACCGACACGCCGTGGGTGGCGCGCAGTCCGCCGAAGTTCCAGCGCTTCATGCCGCCGGCGAAGCCCTTACCGGTCGTGATGCCCGTGACATCCACGAACTGACCGGCAATGAAGTGATCAGCGGTGATCTCGGCGCCGACCGGGATGACAGCATCCTCGGAGACGCGGAATTCCGCGAGCTTGCGCTTCGGCTCGACCTTCGCAACAGCGAAACTGCCGCGCTCGGCCTTCGAAACGTTCTTCACCTTGGCCTTACCGACGCCGACCTGCAGCGCGGTGTAGCCGTTCTTTTCCTTGGTCCGGTGGGCGACGACCTGGCAGCTGTCGACCTTCAGAACCGTGACCGGGACATGTTCGCCGGCATCCGTGAAGATGCGGGTCATCCCGACTTTCTGTGCAATGACGCCTGAGCGCATGTGCGTATCCTCTCGGCGTGTCTACCGAAGGCTCCAAGCCCCGAAGGCTTAGAGCTTGATTTCCACGTCCACACCAGCAGCGAGATCGAGCTTCATCAGAGCATCAACCGTCTGCGGGGTGGGGTCCACGATATCGAGAACACGCTTGTGAGTGCGCATCTCGAACTGCTCGCGCGACTTCTTGTCGATGTGCGGCGAGCGAAGCACCGTAAAGCGCTCGATGCGCGTCGGCAGCGGGATGGGCCCGCGCACCTGAGCGCCGGTCCGCTTCGCGGTCGACACGATTTCGCGTGTCGAAGCGTCGAGGATCCTGTGGTCGAACGCCTTAAGGCGAATACGAATGTTTTGACCGTTCATGGCTTATCCATTCAACAAGGGAAGCGGCCGGACCGAGACCCGGCCGCTGTCCTTTGATCCTCTAAAATCAATCCATCACGGCGGCGACGACGCCGGCGCCGACGGTGCGGCCGCCCTCGCGGATGGCGAAGCGCAGCTTCTCTTCCATGGCGATCGGGGCAATCAGCTCCACCTCCATGGTGATGTTGTCGCCCGGCATCACCATCTCGGTGCCCTCAGGCAGCTTCACCACGCCCGTCACGTCCGTCGTGCGGAAGTAGAACTGCGGACGGTAGTTGCCGAAGAACGGCGTATGACGCCCGCCCTCTTCCTTCGTCAGGATGTAGGCCTCGGCCTTGAAGCGGGTGTGCGGCTTGATCGAGCCCGGCTTGCACAGCACCTGGCCGCGCTCCACGTCCTCGCGCTTCGTGCCGCGCAGCAGAACGCCCACGTTGTCGCCCGCCTGCCCCTGGTCGAGCAGCTTGCGGAACATCTCGACGCCCGTCACCGTGGTCTTCTGCGTGTCGCGCAGACCCACGATCTCCACTTCCTCGCCCACCTTGATGATGCCGCGCTCGACGCGACCCGTCACCACCGTGCCGCGGCCCGAAATCGAGAACACGTCCTCGATCGGCATCAGGAACGGCTGGTCCACCGGACGCTCCGGCTGCGGGATGTAGCGGTCCACCTCGGCCATCAGCTCGAGCACACGGTCGCGCCCGATCTCAGGCTGACGGTCCTCCAGAGCGCACAGGGCCGAGCCCTTCACGATCGGAATGTCGTCGCCCGGGAAGTCGTACTTCGACAGAAGCTCGCGCACCTCCAGCTCGACCAGGTCGAGCAGCTCGGCGTCGTCGACCATGTCGACCTTGTTCATGAACACCACCAGGGCCGGAACGCCCACCTGGCGCGCCAGCAGGATGTGCTCGCGCGTCTGCGGCATCGGGCCGTCGGCCGAGGACACCACCAGGATCGCCCCGTCCATCTGGGCCGCGCCCGTGATCATGTTCTTCACGTAGTCGGCGTGGCCGGGGCAGTCCACGTGGGCATAGTGCCGGTTCGTGGTCTCGTACTCCACGTGCGCGGTCGAGATCGTGATGCCGCGCGCCTTCTCCTCCGGCGCCTTGTCGATCTGGTCGTAGGCCGTGAACGTCGCTCCGCCCGACTCCGCCAGAACCTTCGTGATCGCCGCCGTCAGAGACGTCTTGCCATGGTCCACGTGACCAATCGTCCCAATGTTGCAGTGCGGCTTCGTCCGCTCAAACTTTTCCTTCGCCATTGATCTCTACCTTGCATAGGCCAGGAACAAAAAACCCAGGGCGTCCCGATATTGCGGTTGCGCTGTTTGCGCAAGAGCCAATTTCGATATTGCAGAACCTAATGCCTGATAACCCGATCCCCCGACCTCTCAGAGACCGGACCGTCACGCATCTCCTCGCTGGGCAGGTTCGGCCTGTATAAAGGCGTTGGAGGCCAAAATTACAAGCTGGGCGGGAAGCCTCGCGGAAGGTGGAGCGGGTGAAGGGAATCGAACCCTCGTATTCAGCTTGGAAGGCTGCTGCTCTACCATTGAGCTACACCCGCATGCCCGTCCGATTGGGTGGTGGGGGAAGTAGGACTCGAACCTACGAAGGCATAGCCAGCGGATTTACAGTCCGCCCCCTTTGCCGCTCGGGACATTCCCCCTTAAGACCCAACCCGAACGCAAAACGCCGAGGCTGTTCTGCAGAGCGCTCGCCGAGGCGGCGCGCTCCGTGGCGCTCTTATGGTGACCTGCATGGCCGGTGTCAACCTCAAAGCGCAACGAAATCGGACGGGTCGTGAACCGGCCCGCGCTGTGCTATGGCCCTTCCGTCACCATACGAGATCCTGAGAGCATGAGCGACCGCCCCTTCCAATCACGCAAGCCGAGATTCCAGCGTCCGCACGGGAAATCCGGTCGCCGCGACTCCCAGGCCAGACGGCCGAACTTCGAGATCGACACCACCATTCTCTATGGCTGGCATCCTGTCGTGGAAGCCATCCGCAACGGCAGGCGCACGATTCGCCGCCTCCTGGCCACGGAGAACTCCGCCAGGCGCCTGAGCGAGGAGCTGGATGCTCCCCTGCCTATCGAACCCGAGATCGTCCGCCCCGACGAGATCAACCGCCTGCTGGAGCCGGATGCGGTGCATCAAGGCCTCTATGCCGAGGCCGACCCCCTGCCCTCCCCGTCGGTCGACACGTTGAGCGGCAAGCGCGTGGTCCTGGCCCTCGACCAGATCACCGATCCTCACAATGTCGGCGCGATCGTCCGCACGGCTGCAGCCTTCGACGTGGAGGCCATCATCACGACGGCCCGGCACAGCCCGGCCGCCACGGGCGTCCTGGCGAAATCCGCATCGGGGGGCCTAGAGCACGTGCCTTTCATGATCGTGCGCAATCTCGGCGACACGCTGACAGCGCTCGGGGAGCGGGGCTTTCAGCGAATCGGGCTCGATTCCTCCGGGGAGGCCAGCCTGGACGAGGTTGAAATCGCCCTGCCGGTCGTTCTCGTGCTGGGCTCGGAAGGAAAGGGACTGCGTCAGAGGACGCGCGAATGCTGCGACGTCATCGGCCGGCTCGACATGCCCGGCGCCATCAAGAGCCTGAACGTCTCCAATGCCGCTGCCATATGCCTTTATGCTGTGACTAAAGGAGCGTCCAAGAGCACCCGGAGATAGAGCTCTCGATGCCGCTAAGCCATTGCCTCTCATAGGTAATTTATTTGGTCGTACGGCTTCTTAGACGGAAGTCGCAAATACCAATTGTGAATTGTGGAAAGAAAGGCCCGAGTTAGCCTCCCGTTCGATGGAATTCTTGGCTGCACGGCGCAGCCACGATGCCTCGGCCAGAGCCTGCCTCACAGGCTTGCGGCCCAGAACCCGGATCACCGGGCATATGAATGGAAGGGAACCCTATGGCAACAGCAGCTACCACGCCTCATTCGGCTGCCGCGGCGCGGCCGATGACGCGGGAGGAAAAGAAGGTCATTCTGGCCTCCTCCCTCGGTACCGTCTTCGAATGGTACGATTTCTATCTCTACGGCTCTCTCGCCACGATCATCGGCGCGCAGTTCTTCTCCGCCTTCGACGTGACAACCCGTAACGTCTTCGCGCTCCTGGCCTTCGCGGCGGGCTTCCTGGTCCGGCCGTTCGGCGCCATCTTCTTCGGCCGCATCGGCGATCTCGTCGGCCGGAAATACACCTTCCTGGTCACGATCCTGATCATGGGCTTCTCGACCTTCCTGGTCGGCCTGCTGCCGAGCTACAACCAGATCGGCTGGATCGCCCCGGTCGTTCTGATCGTGCTGCGCATGCTCCAGGGCCTAGCCCTCGGCGGCGAGTACGGCGGTGCTGCGGTCTATGTGGCCGAGCACGCTCCGGTGGGTCGCCGCGGGTTCTACACCAGCTTCATTCAGACCACCGCCACCGTCGGCCTGCTGCTGTCTCTGGCGGTCATCCTCATTCTGCGCACCTGGATGGGCGAGCAGGGCTTCCAGACCGGCGAGGGCTGGCCGATCGCCGGCTGGCGCATTCCATTCCTGCTCTCCGTCGTGTTGCTCGGCATCTCGGTCTGGATTCGTCTCCAGATGCAGGAATCTCCGGCCTTCAAGAAGATGAAGGAAGAGGGCACGCAGTCGAAGGCTCCGCTGAAGGAGGCATTCGGCCAATGGAGCAACCTCAAGATGGTGCTCATCGCCCTGATCGGTCTCGCCATCGGTCAGGCAGTCGTGTGGTACACGGGCCAGTTCTACGCCCTGTTCTTCCTCCAGAGCATCCTGAAGGTCGACTTGCTCACCTCGAACGTGCTGATCGCATGGTCGCTGATCATCGGCACCGGCGGCTTCATCGTGTTCGGCGCGCTCTCCGACAAGATCGGCCGCAAGCCGGTGATTCTCGGCGGCTGCCTGATCGCGGCGATCACCTACTTCCCGCTCTTCGGCGCCCTTACCAACGTCGTCAGCCCGAACCTGACCCAAGCTCTGGAGACGGGCAAGGTTCAGGTTGTGGCCGATCCGGCGAGCTGCGGTTCCGTGTTCGACCCCGTCGGCATCCGCACCTTCACGGCTCCGTGCGACATCGCCCGCGTGTCTCTGGCCCGTTCGGCGGTTAAGTACGAACTCGTGCCAGCGGCCGCCGGCACCGCTCCGCGGGTGACGTTCAACGGCAAGGATGTCCCGATCGCTCCGACCATTCCGGCCAACATCACGGCCTTCACGGCTGCGGCGACCGAGGTGGGCTATCCGAAGGCTGGCGATCCGAGCATCCTGAAGGTGAACGGCTTCTTCTCGGCCCTCGGCAACGCCCAGGCTCTGAAGGCCATCGGAATCCTGACGCTCTTCGTGATCTACGTCACGATGGTGTATGGCCCGATCGCGGCGGCTCTGGTGGAGTTCTTCCCCACCCGTATCCGCTACACCGCGATGTCCCTGCCCTACCACATTGCCAACGGCTGGTTCGGCGGCCTCCTGCCCCCGACGGCCTTCGCCATGGTGGCGGCTACCGGCGACATCTACTACGGTCTCTGGTATCCGATCGTGATCGCCCTGGTGACCTTCGTGGTCGGCCTCCTGTTCGTGCCGGAGACCAAGGACCGGGACATCCTGACCTTCGAGGGCGTCGGCGCGAAGCGCTGAACTTCCGAAGCACGCTGAAGGGAAAGCCCCGCCGGAAGGCGGGGCTTTTCATTGGGCGCGGGAGATGCTGCTGCTCAGTAGCAGGTCGTCACGCGGCGGACGATCCAGCCCTCGCCTTCCACGAACAGGCGTTTGCGGGAGATGTCGCAGGACCCGTCGTTCGCCGGCCTCGATTCGATCGAGGACGTGGTGTCCAGGTCCTTTGCGGCAACCGCCGTCGCCGTCTCCTTGGAAGGCTTGGCCGGCACTGTGTGGCCCGCGTGAGCGGCATCCGTGCGCTCCGCGGCAAGACCGAAGCCTACGGCAATGGCCAGGCCGGCCATGATCTTGAGACCGCCGCCGAGCGGCGAAAATCGTCTACGAGCAGAAGCCCCTGAGGTCTTCATCACACCAACTCCGTGATCAGGTTTTTCTAACAATTCCAGAATTCAGCGTTGGTTTCGGTGTGCCAGGACACTTAATATTTACATTTGCGTGGAACTTGCGTCCCGCTTCGCGGACTGCTACCTGAGCACCCGTGGCATCGGCCGGTGTAGCACAGCGGTAGTGCAGCGGTTTTGTAAACCGAAGGTCGGGAGTTCGATCCTCTCCACCGGCACCACATTCCTCTCTTGAGTGACAAAGCCCGTCAGCAGCAACGAGACCCAGGATACGCGCTCCTCTGACAGGGCGCTCCACGGCGCTAGTAGTGATTTGACCCGACAAGAGTCTGAAGGGGGACGGGATCCATTCGGACGCCACCGCGGGTTACAGGGCCGGACTCGCTACGCGAAGCTAACCGGGCCAACGTTCGGCATGAAGTCAGAGCCCTCCGACAAGCCCCTGCGGCTACTGGGATTGAGGCGCTCTAGTCCAGGGCGACGCTCAAATAGACAGCGACAAGCAGAGCCAGGAAGCTCAACCCAAGGGCAGCCATCAAGGCGAGCCAAAGAGATCTTGTGTCGTCAGCATTCATCGCGAGCCCCATCATAACGCTATGGGTTAACGGTCGAGGGACCCTGCTTATTCCCGCCTCAGTCGGAGCGAGACGACGCCCCACGCCTCACTCCGACTGCGACCTGCTCTCGCCGCGAAAGCTTGTCTCAGAGAGGCGTTATTGCTGCTTTTAGGCTTTCAGATTACAGGTCTGGACCTGTAACTAACGTTACGTAATGGGGACATTAATGGCCAAATTTACCTGGTCTGGAACGTATGGGTTCCAGCCCTATCTCTTCGATTTGAGCAACCTTGCGGATGCTGACGGCTACGAGCGCTCGTCTACGACTTTCAAAGCTGTTTATGGCACTTTGAAGCGGTCCTGGGACAAGTTCGAAGGGTACGGCTTCACCTATACCGCAGATGGTATTCCGACCGGCGGAACTGTGACCAGCTACAGCGGTGTCGACGGTGGGCAGAAGGTGGCCTCTTTGACCGGCGTCAAGATCTCCGTCGGAAGGCTTGTCGACGCAGCGTCCACGTACTCGACCAACGACGATCTTAAAGTCCTCCAGTCGGCTCTTTCGGGCCGGGATGAGATCACAGGCGGAAAGTATGATGACAACCTCAGCGGCTACAGCGGCAACGATACGCTGACCGGTGGCGGTGGCGCGGAT
>JAESFT010000646.1_pt1 | contig 16703 bp, 16 predicted proteins | sample 9269451 | NCBI WGS metagenome assembly JAESFT01 (sample SAMN14502557, study PRJNA617106) | algae metagenome | isolation source: Scytonema hyalinum WJT4-NPBG1 and co-occurring heterotrophs from well... | place: USA: Mojave Desert, Joshua Tree National Park, California | collected 2006-05-25
TCCTATGGCAGCCGGCAGTCACCGAGCACAAGGCAACCAACAGGATGAGCCGGGTCAGATGGGACGACATGATGGGAAAGCCTACGTATAGTTCGGAGAGGGTTCATCCCGCCTGGATACCGCAGCGCCACGGGATCAGATCGCCTCGGCGATGAGGAGCCGGACATCGAGGCGCTTGTTGACCATGCCGATACCCTCAGCCCCGTGGCTCATGTCGAGCATGAATCTCCAGAACCCATACGTGCGGCCCCAGGCGTGATGGAAGGTGTAGCTCTCCGCATCGGTGCAGGATAGGGATAAAGATCTGAAGCTCTCCATCAGTTTGGTTTATGGTCCTGAGAGGGTACCGTCGAAGATCATGCTCGGGCAGGCCGGCCTCAATCAATCTGTGGAAGGTGGCAATCATGCTCGACCAACTGACGGCTGGAGCGGTTGGCGGTGTTCGCCTTGGGTGCGGCCCCATCGATATGCTTTTCCAATCGCATCCGCCGATACAATACAGCACTGCGGCAAACGCCGCGATGTGTTATAGCTGTTGCAAATGCAACTGGAAAAGGGCTTCAGCCATCCTGTGAGGTCCGACGACATCGTTTCAGCTTTCTGATCGTCAGGTCCACCTCTGAGGTGCGATGCTGATTCTGTTGCTGGTGTGGACCTGTGGGAAGCGTAGGAGTGCTGTCTATCAGATCCACAGCCGAAGCGCTGGGAAAGCCATGGATCTAAAGAAGGCGCGGCTGGCGTGGGTCGAGCTCGATGCCAAGACCAGAGATGCGGTACTGGTTTGCCGTCGCTGTGGCATCTCTAGGTCCACCCTGCGCAAGTGGTGGCGCTGCCGTCAGGCAGATGGCGAGGCTGGACGAGCAGAAGACAGCGGTGTTGGCGCACCTGGTCGCGATCTGAAGATCGTTGAGCAAATCTTATCAGGTTCATGTGTACGGGCGTGTGATTAAGCAACCGTGACAGCCTCAGAGTAGAACACTCATGCCCACCGCCCTCCTTGCTTGCCTCCTTTCTAAGGTGCTTGGTAACAAGCAAGTGGAAAGCGTTTCTGCCTCCGTCACAGAGAGCACGATCGACTACCGCTTTCTGGCTGAGCACAGTCAGGATACGATTACGCTAGTGGGGCCTGACAGCCGCTTTCGCTACGTCTCGCCAGCCTCACAGCAGATGTTTGGATGGTTGCCGAAGGAGATGCTCGGCCGAGCGCCAGAGGAGTTTGTGCTGCCCGAGGACCTACCTATGATCCAGCAGGTCGTTCGGCAGCTCTACTCAGGCGAGGCGGAGGGTGCGAGGGTCATCGCCCGAAGTATCCGCAAGGACGGCTCGCTGGTGTGGGTCGAGGTCACGGCACGCGCAAAGCGCGACCCCTCCTCAGGTGCGGTTGAGGGCACCGTGCTCGTCATGAGAGATGTCAACGAACGAAAGCGCCTTGAGCAGGAGCTTGAGGCCCTGGCGCGACAGGATGGTCTGACCGGTCTTGCCAATCGGCGCGCCTTCGACGAGGCGCTCGCTCAGGAATGGCAACGCACGGTTCGCGAAGGATCCCAGCTCTCACTGCTGTTGCTCGATGTAGATCACTTCAAGCGGTTCAACGATCAGTATGGACACCAGGTCGGCGATGATTGCTTGCGAGCTGTTGCCAGAGCGGTGAACGGGGCGGTACACCGTCCCGGCGATGTGGCGGCGCGATATGGCGGGGAAGAGCTTGCCGTTATCTTGCCTGCCACGGATGCAGCAGGCGCGCTAGCAATCGCCGAGCAGGCACGATCAGGTGTCGAAGCGCTTCAGTTGCCCCATGCTGGCAATCCCGAGGGAAAGGGGTTGGTTACTATCAGCGTCGGTGCGGCCACCGCTATGGCCAACATAGGAGGAACGATCACGATGCCGGAAGGTCTGCTAACGGCAGCAGACACTGCTCTCTACAAGGCAAAGCGAAGTGGTCGCAACCGAATCGAGGCATCCCTGCTCCTGGCTAAGTCGTAAGCAACCCCACACTGCCAAGCGTTGCGCGCAAGTTCCTCTGGAAAGCCCTATTTAGATAACCAGGGTTGGTCACGGCCTATCTGCGCACCAAAGCGTTGGGCCAGTTGGTCGCTGGCTACTGGAGCGGCTGCTTAAGCAGGGGGCTCCGGCCGGCTCACAGCTAGCCATTTCAACATTGTGAGCCTTTGCCCTGGCATCGTCGCGGTCCAGGCAAGCGGGTAAACGCGTCCCCATCGATATGTTTTTCCAATCGCATACGCCAATACAATATATTGGACTTCGAACGACCGTACGGCGAAGCCTGTAGGACAGTCGAGGGGATCTATGCCGACCGCATCCGACCCCTTGATGTGTCAGTCCATCTCACTGAAAGGAAACAAAATGAGAAACGGACTCAAGGCTCTCCTCGCGGCTCTGGCCGTCACGACTGCCCTCGGGACAGCGGCTCATGCAGCCGACCTGCCGGCCCGCATGGCTCCTCCGGCTCCCCTCGTCGCCGCCGTTCCGGTGTTCACATGGACGGGCTTCTACGTCGGCGTGAACGCTGGCTATGGTTGGAACACCAACGACGATGACGTGGTGATCAATGGCACGACCTATGAGGCCGATGACGAGGGCGGCTTCGTCGGCGGCGGCCAGGTCGGCTACAACTACCAGATCGGCTCCTTCGTGGTCGGTCTCGAGACCGACATTCAGTACGCCGACATCGGTGGCGACAATGATTTCGGGGGCATCCTTGACGATGATGACACCGAAAGCTGGTTCGGCACGGTACGAGCCCGCGCTGGTTACGCCTTTGATCGCGCCTTGATCTACGCCACCGGCGGCCTGGCTTACGGCGAGGTCAGCAATGGCTTCAGCAGCTAGGACGACGTGAGCGTCGGCTGGACCATTGGCGCGGGTGTCGAGTACGCCTTCACCAATAACCTGACCGCCAAGGTCGAGGGTCTCTACGTCAACCTCGAGCAAGACGACGATGACCTTCCCGTGGTGGCGGGTCAGGACGAGACCGAGTTCGGCGTGATCCGCGCTGGCCTGAACTACAAGTTCAGCTCGTACTGAACGGTTCGCCATCAGGAGGCGCCGCGCCCGGTCTCTTCCCGGGCGTGGCGCAAGGCGGCAAGCAGGGGAGACCCTCGACATGCGTTGCTACTTCCATCTCGTGAACGGTCGCGAGCGGCTGACCGACCCTCATGGCATCAAGGTCACGAACCTCGCGATGGCCCATGCAGAGGCGCTCCGGGCTATCGAGGAGTTGCGGGAGGAGTTCGAGCCGGACATGACCGGCTGGAGCCTGGTTATCGCCGACGGAGCGGGAAGGTCGCTCTTCGAGATCTCGCTCGACGAACCAAACGCCCAAGCGTGTCCGGCACGCCTTCTTACATCACCCAGGCCTGGCGGACATGACCGACCAGCCGATAGCTTTTGCCTGTTCGGTTCAGCCTTAGAGAGCCCTTCATGAACGAGTCCATCAGCGTCCGCCTCAAGGCATGGTTCTTTGCGAGCGTGGTCACCCGGATCATCAAGGCGCCTGCAATCTCCCTCACTGGCCGTAGCGTGGGAGAACCAGAAGTGGTCAGCGTTCCCACCAGGCATGGACCGGTGCGGTGTTTTATTACGCGCCCGGCGGTGGACTCTCCACTCGCATCCGGTCGAATACCCCCTGTCCACATCAACATTCATGGGGGAGCCTTCCTCATCGGCGCGCCGCACCAGGACGATCATCTGGTAAAGGCGATTGCCGGCGAGGTCGGCACAGTCGTTATCAATATCGACTATTCTCGGGCCCCGAAGGTGCGCTACCCGCACGCGGAAGAGGAATGCTTCGACGTTCTTAAGTGGGTTGCTGCCTCAGGAGCTGCTCAAGGATGGGATGGCCAGTCCATCTCGATCAGCGGCAGCAGCGCGGGGGGCAATCTTGCCCTTGCCGCTCTCGAACTGGCGCGCCGGAATGGCGGGCCGCGCGTTCGCGCAGGTGTGCTTATCGTGCCGGCCGTCGATGTCACTTTGGCGCCAGAAACCTACGTTTCTGATATTCCGAGGCCATTCGTAGGACCCGCGATGGTCCGCCTCATGCAACAAACCTATTTCGCGGATGCGTCGCGACGCGGTGAGGTGCTCGCCTCGCCCGCTCTGGGTGGAGAGGAGCTTGCTGCGCTTCCACCGCTGCTCGTCTTCAGTGCGCAACATGACACACTACGCCCGCAGATCGAGGATTTTGTCCGCAAGCTCGAGACGCACGGCGTGGATGTCCGGTATATTTGTGTAAAAGGCGTCGATCACGATTTTGAGGTGAACAAGAGAGATGCAGCGAAGGTTCTGCCAGACGTTGTAAAAGCTATCAGCGCCCATTTGATCACTCATCTAAGTCATGTGGACAAAGGAGATCCCCATCCCGCCTGATTTCTGATTCAAAGCTGCTCGTAAAGAGCAGCGGTGATGGCGCGTGCTGATCTAACAGATCGGGTTTAGCGGCGTGCCCGCAGCTCAAGGATGGCAGCAACCAGGCCCAATCGGTACTTCTCGCCCAGGAACGCCATCACGTTGCGCCCGTCCTTTCTTCCGAGCCTCGCAACCAGGAAGCGGCTCAGACGGCCCTGCTGTGCGAGGCATCTATTAAGAGCCTGTTCCGCAATCTGCTCCGCCGTGCTCCGGGACCGGAGCTTTCCCCTTACGAAAGATGCGGCGCAAGCCTGCCACTGATCGTTCAGAACTCTCGCCTCCTCGTACGCGGCAAGAGGGTCGAACTCGTCGGCTTTGCCGGGTGTTTCCGCAATCAGCGAAGCAATCAGAAACCCTGAAGCCAGGGCAACGCGCCAGCCTCCCGCCAACCTGCCTAAACATGGATTGGCCTTCCGGTGTCCCGGCGCCCTGCTCGTTTGCCTACCGACAGCCATCACCACGCTCCTCCGGGACCACCGTACGTGCCGGACGATGAAGGATCCGTTGCCTCGCTGACGGCATGCCCCTTGGAACTCACGGCTTGGAATTCACGCCACGAGGCGGGCATTCCTCTGCTATTGCCCTGCAAGCGCGCGTCCAGCCAGCGTGAACGGACTCGACACCACGGCTCCGGCAGCGTTGAAGACGAAGGCACCCGCCTGTTGCAAGGAATTGGCACCGCCCTGCGCCGTCACGCCCGACCGCAAGGCGAACTGCACGAACCGGTCGTGGTTGAAGCCGTCGCTCGCCTCGACGGAGGAGATGTCGACGAAGCGGATGCCCTCGCGTCGCGCGACTTCCTGCATCAGGGGATCGGCCACGTTGAGGCCGCCAACCCTTGGTCGGTCACCTGCCAGACGGCTGGAGACGGCAAGGGCACGGTCATCGGTCGACACGAGAACCGTCAGCGGAGGCGACAGTGGGCCGACCACGGAAACCTGGGCGCGGAACACGTCAGCGTCTATGTCGGGAGCCGCGAGGCCGACCTGGAACCGTTTGATGACCTCGTCCCGTTCCTCGAGGCGGAGTTGGCGCAACGTCTCCATCACCAGCCAGGCTCCCATGCTGTGGCCCACCAGCGTCACCCGCTCATTCGACCGGATGCGGCTCAGGGTCCGCAGGACATGTGCCAGGTGGTCTCGCGAGTAGGTGACCGCGTCGCGGTCGGCGACGTAACCCGCGACCGCCGCCTCGGAGGGCCACGAGAACAGGATTGGAACCGTCACGTCCCCGATGTCTGCACCCAGTTGCGCAAGGCGGAACACCGCCTCTTGGAGACTGTAGTTGTAGCCATGGACGAAGACGCCGACGTGACCACCGTCTTTTGCTCGCGAGGTGATGCGCTGCCTGAAGCCGGTCTCGTCGAGCCGTTGCCGACGCACGGTGACGAAGCTGACAGCCGGATCCTGCTGACGCTCCTGCGACCATTCGATATTCCCCGGTCGATGACCCGGCGGGATCGAGATCGTGAGCTCCTCATAGCGCAGTTCCGCCGCTCGTCCGCTGCCATACCCGACCCCGTCCGGAAGCCGGTTGGTCGCGACGAAGACCGTGACGAGTTTCGCGCCCGGCGCTGAAACGGCGGCGGGCACCAGGCTGTCGCTGCCGGGTCTCGTGGCGCACCCGGCGAGCAGGAAGACGGTCAGCACCAGCAGAAGCTGGACGGCGGACCGCCCAATATCGCGCGTCGCACGCTCCGGGTCACTGGACGTGGCAAGTGTTGCTGCCGGAGAGGAGCGGGACGCTTTGATCATGATCGACTCATTGTCCTGGAGCATGGGCGGAAAGGGAGAGGCAGACGGACGGGCGGACACCGTACCACCGTGCGGGGGCTGGCGCGATCATTCGAACCTGAGGCGCGGACGAACGTATGCGTTGATCGTGTCGGCCAGCCACAGGAGGCTGCCGCGCCAGAACCCATGCAGACGGGCCTGATGGCTGCGATAGAGCATGACATGGCCCAGTTGGGCCACGCGTCCCTTGATGAACCCGTCGCTGAACAGGCCGAACTGACCGAGCGACCCGTACGCCCCGTACCCGCCGAGCGACACCAGCGACCCGAACTCCCGATATCGGAACGGCGGCAATTCACCTCCGTTGAGCCATCCAGGCAGATGCCGGATGAGGTAAGCCGCCTGCTGGTGCGCGACCTGCGCGGTGGGCGGCAATGGCCTCCCATCTGACGATGAGGGCAGGCTCGAGCAGTCGCCTACGGCGAACACGTGAGGGTCTCGGGTTGTCTGAAGCGTCGGTGTCACGACAAGCTGGCCATTGCGCGTGGTCTCCAGACCCTCGATCCCGGCGATCACGGCAGGCGCCTTTACGCCCGCAGCCCACACCTGCATGTCCGCTTCGATCAAGGTGCCATCCTGGAGCCGCAGGCCGGCGGCTTCCGAGGCGACCACCCGGGCATGTGTCACCACGCTGATTCCAAGCTTCTCGAGCCGATCCCGCGCTGCGAGCGCAACCCGTTCGGGGAAGGCGGCCAGCAGGCGCGGGCCGCTCTCGATCAGGATCACCCTGACCTGACTCGGGAATCCCGTTGCGCCGTAGAAGGCAACGATCTCGGAAAGCTGGATCAACTCCGCCGCAAGCTCCACGCCCGTCGCCCCGCCGCCGACCACTGCGATGGTGAGCGTGCCCTTGGAGGCCAGGCTTTCCAGCAAGCGGGTGCGGATCTCGCCATTGAAGGCCATCGCCTGCGTGCGGCTGTCGATCGTATGACAGTGTTCGCCCACCCCCGGAGTGCCGAAGTCGTTGGCCTGGCTGCCGACGGCCAGGATCAGCGTGTCATAGCGGATGGTCCGCTGGGGCAGGAGGACACGACCGTCCTGCGACGTCACGGGGCCGAGGTGAACGTCCCGGGAACCGCGTTCGATCCCCATGAGTTCGCCTGGCTGGAACACGAAACGGCGATCCCGCGCCTGGGCGATGTAGTTGGTTTGCTGCTGGAACACATCGCTCGTGCCTGCCGCGATCGTATGCAGCATGGGTTTCCAGACATATGCGAGCTCTCGGTCGACCAGGGTTATCGAGATCGGCTGGCGTTGCCCGGCTTGCGGCAGCTTGCTGGCAATCTCAAGCCCGGCAATGCCCCCGCCGACCACGACCACGTGATGAGGATTCGTCAATTGAGCCTCCTGTGTTCAGGCTTTCCAACAGAGCCCGCCACGCGGACCGGATTTTTCATGCGCCACGTTTCACCCGCACCCATTCCTGCTTGAGGATGCCCTGCGTGACCTGGATGATGTCGCGGCAGACATGCTCGACACGGTCCTCGACATCGTGCTCCGGCGAGGGACGCCGAAGCTGGTCAATTGCGTCCTGCATGAGACCATTGAGCCGCTGGTGATCCTGTTCCAAAGGATTGAGCATCAGCTCGATCTTGGCCGCCGTCCGGATCAGTCCCTCCACGCGCCTGAACAGCTCGGGGTCGCGGGCGATGAGGATGCCGGCAGGCTCCTCCACGGACTGCCGCACCACCGCGGCGGTGAGAAGCTGCGAGTTGAGGCTGGACACGAGGTCGCGCAGGGTCTCGATCCACTTCTGGCGGTTGACCGACAGGACGTTCGCCTTGAACTGCAAGCCAGCGATCCGCGTGTTGACGTACGGTCCGGCCACTGCCGCAATCATGGCAGTGCAGGCCGAGACCAGGGCGATCCATTGCGGGTTGACGTCCATGCTGACTCCTCTCGTCCGGCTAACGGAAGAACGCGATGTAGAGCGTGCCGCCGCAGATCGACAGCGCGATGATGAGCGGGAGCCAGCGGGGCATCACACGTCCTTGTTTGAAAGAGTAGCGAGACCTAAGTCCCGCAGCACGCCCACCGCTAGGGCGGCGCGCCCCGCCTCCGTCTGGCGGGGCCGGTCAGGCACGAGAACACGCTCCATCACGTGCGACAGGCAGCGCCTGGCGAATTGCTCCGCTGCGCCACGGGTGTCCCCAACCCGAACGTCCCCCGCGGCCATACGGACATCGAGATACACCGTGATCCGCTCCACCATCGGCCCCAGGCTCTCCTGGAGAAACTCCTCGCCCAGGTGGGGAAACCGGCCGAGCGCCCCGATGATCAGGCGCAGGGTTGCGACTGTGCCCGGGTTGTCCAAGGCCTCAAGGATGGCGATGCCGATCTGCCGCAAGGCGGACCCCGGATCGGGATCGTCGGGATCGGGCGACGGCAGCGATCGTGCGATCCGCTCCGCTTCCGCCCTGATCAGAGACTTGAACAGCACGTCCTTGCTGTCGAAGTGATGATAGATAGAACCCTTGGAGGCCCCGGTCTGGGCCGTGATCTCCTCCATGCTGGCTCCCGAATAGCCGTTCAGGAGGAAGACCTGGCGGGCACCGTCCAGGATCTGGCGCTTCCTGATGGCGCTCCGGAGATCGAGGTGTCGCCGGTCACCGGGGTGAGGATCGTTACTGAGCATGATGCATCCCTGTCACCTGTGATGGGGTTGGCGATGGGCCCCGGCATCGTAGCCGGGGCCCGATGCTCGTGCGGCCTGCGTGGAGGGAGCACAGGGCCGTACAAGCATCATTCGATCGGTCACTGCGGCTTACGCGGACTCGTGGGCAACTGCGGTCGATGCCGGCTCCGGCTCGGATCGCGGCGGCGCCTTGATGCGGAAGCAGGCCACGTAAAGCGCTGGGAGGAACAGGAGCGTCAGCACCGTGCCCACGATGATGCCGCCCATCATCGCGTAGGCCATCGGCCCCCAAAACACCTCGCGCGAGATCGGGATCAGCGCCAGGCTCGCGGCGGCTGCCGTAAGCAGGATCGGCCGCGTCCTGTGCGTGGTGGCCTCGATCACCGCATCCCACGCCGCGACGCCGGCCCGGCGCAGGTTCTCGATCTCCACGACGAGGATCACCGAATTGCGGATCAGGATGCCGATCAGCGCCAGCACGCCCAGGATGGCGACGAACCCCATGGGCGCACCGCTGGGAAGCAGGGCCGCCACCACACCGATCAGCCCGAGCGGAGCCACCGCCACGACCAGGAACAGCCGGGAGAAGCTCTGCAACTGGATCATCAGGATCGTCGCCATGGCGAACAGCATGAGCGGAACCACGGCCGCGATCGGTCCCTGTGCCTTGCCGCTCTCCTCAACAGGGCCAGCCACCGTCACCTTGTAGCCGGCGGGGAGTGTCCGGGCGAACTCCTGAACCTTGGGCTCGAGCTGCTGGACGACCGTCGCCGGCTGGGTGGCGTCGATGATGCCGCCCTTGATCGTGATCGTCGGCACCCGGCTGCGGCGCCAGACCACCGGTTGCTCGAGGTCGTAGTGGAAGGTCGCGACCGCTGCCAGCGGCACGGATTCGCCGTCCTTGCCAGGGAGTTGCAGGTTCTGGAGCGTCTCGATCGATTGCCGCTCGGCCGCGCGTGCCCGGCCCACCACGTCGACGAGGTAGATCGCGTCCCGCACCTGGGTGATGCTCGTGCCACCCACAATGCCGTTGAGGGAGCCGGCGATGTCCTGGGAGGTCACGCCGAGCTGGCGCGCCTTGTCCTGGAGGACATCGACCTTCACCACCCGGGCGGGCTCGTTCCAGTCGAAGGTGATGTCGCTGACCAGGGGGTGCGCGCCCGCGATGGCGGCGAGTTGCTGCGCATGGCCCCTGACCTTCTGGATGTCGGGTCCGCTCACGCGGTACTGCACCGGCCGTCCCGCCGGGGGACCGAGCGGGAGCAGGTCCACGTACACGTCCAGCCCGGCGAATTCCTGTCGGACGATCCTCTTGAGTTCGGCCTCAAGGCGTTCACGTGCCTCGATGCTCTTGGTCACGATGATGATCTGGCCGTAGCTGGGGCTCGTCGGCTGCACATCGATGGAAAGGATGAACCGTACCGCGCTCTGCCCGACGTACGACGACCAGTGCTCGATGTCGGGGTTGCCTGCGAGCTTCGCCTCGAAGCGGTCCATCTGCGCCTTGGTCTCGGCGATCGAGGCGTTCTGCGGCAGCGTGAAGTCGACGACGAGCTCGTTGCGGTCCGACGACGGGAAGAACTGCTGCTGCACGAACTGCATGGAGTAGATCGAGACGCCGAACATCGCGACCGTCACGCCGATGGTCAGCCAGCGCCAGCGCATGGCGCCCACAAGGACGCGCGACAGCACTGGTCCGAGGCGGCTCGGCTTGTCATGGTGCTTCTTCATGGTCTTCGGCAGAAGCGTCACGCCAAGCAGGGGCGCGAACAGAACCGCGACGATCCACGACAGCAGCAGCGAGACGGCGATCACCACGAACAGCGTGTAGGTGAACTCGCCCGCGCTGCTGTTGTTGAGTCCGACCGGGATGAAGCTCGCGACGGTGACCAGTGTCCCGGTCAGCATCGGGAACGCGGTGGAGGCGTAAACGGCGGTGGCCGCCTTCTTCAAGCTGTCGCCGGCCTCCAGCCGCGCCACCATCATCTCGACGGCGATCATGGCATCGTCCACGAGAAGCCCGAGCGAGATGATCAGGGCGCCCAGCGAAATGCGCTGCAACGAGATGTCGAGATACTGCATGACCACGAAGGTCATGGCGAGCACGAGCGGGATCGACAGCGTGACCACGAAGCCTGCCCGCATGCCGAGGCTGACGAAGCTGACGACCAGCACGATGGCCACGGCCTCGAACAGGGCTTTGGTGAAGCCGCCGACGGCCTCCTCGACCACCACGGGCTGGTCGGCCACCAGATGCACGCCCACCCCGATGGGCAGGTCTGCGATGATCCGGTTCATCTGCTCCTTCAGCGCCTCGCCGAACTCCAGCAGGTTCGCTCCGGGCTTCATGCCGATGGCGAGCCCGATCGCCGGCTGGCCGTTGACACGGAACAGCGACTGCGGCGGATCGGCGTAGCCGCGGGAGATGGTGGCGACGTCGCTGAGCCGGAAGAAGCGGTCGTTGACGCGAAGGTTGAGACCGCGCAGGCTTTCCTCCGACGTGAACTGCCCGGTCACCCGGACGCTGATGCGTTCGGGTCCGGCCTGGATGACGCCGGAGGGCGTGATCGCATTCTGGGCCTGGAGCGTCTGCACCACATCCTGCTGGCTGATGCCGAGGGCGGCGATCTCGCGGGTCGAGAACTCCAGGAAGATCACCTCGTCCTGGGCCCCGATCAGGTTCACCTTGCCGATGTTCGGCACCGTGAGCACCTTGGCGCGCACGTCCTCAACGTAGTCGCGCAGTTGCCGCTGCGTCAGCCCGTCCGAGGTGAACGCATAGATGTTGCCGTAGACGTCGCCGAAGTCGTCGTTGAAGAACGGACCCACGACGCCGCTGGGAAACTCGCCCTTAATGTCGTTGATCATGTTGCGGACCCTGACCCAGGTGCCGGGCACATCGCGGGCCTTGGTCGTGTCCTTCAGGTTGACGAAGATGGTGGTCTGGCCCGGCGTGGTCTGGCTGCGGGTGTAGTCGAGGGCCTCGAGCTCCTCGAGCTTCTTCTCGATCCGGTCCGTGACCTGGCGGGCGGTGTCCTCGATCGTGGCTCCGGGCCACTGGGCGGCGATCACCATGGTCTTGATGGTGAACGACGGGTCCTCCTCGCGCCCCAGGCTCATGTAGGCCAGGGCACCCGCGATGGCGGACACGATCATGAAGTACCAGACGAGGGAGCGGTGCTCGAGCGCCCAGTCGGACAGGTTGAAGCGGCTTTTCATCGGGAGCTCTCGTCTGCGATCTTGACTGTCTGACCGGGAGTGAGGCTGTTCACGCCGGCAGTGACCACGCGGGTGCCGGACTCAAGTCCGTTCGCGATCCGAATGGAGGAACCGTTCCGTGCAGCGATCGTCACGTCCCGGGTCGATACGGTCCTGGCTGCGGGATCGACGGTCCAGACCATCGTCCGGCCGTCCTTCTCCAGCAGGGCCGAGGCCGGCAGCTCAATGCCGGGAGGGGCCTGGGTCGTCACCGTCGCGGTGACCGTGGTCCCGATCCGGAAACTCTCCGGCGGCTTGTCGAGCGTGATCCTCACCCGAACCGTGCGCGTGACCGGATCCGCCTGCGGGGCGACCTCCCGCACGGATCCAGCGGCGCGGATGGATGGATCGAGTTGCAGGGCAACGTCAAAGCGGGCGCCTGGGCTGAGACCCCGCCCGATGGTCTCGGGCAGATCGATGACCGCCTCGCGCACGTCCGGACGGGCCAGCGAGACCACCGTCTGTCCCGGCTGGACCACTTGCCCGGGTTCGGCCGTGACCGCGGTGACGACCCCATCGAAGTCGGCGCGAAGTTCGGTGTAGCCGAATTGCTCCTCCGCCTTGGCGAGGTTCGCCTTGGCGCGGGTGACGCCCGCCTCGGCCGACTCCCGGGCCTGCCGGGCGGCTTCGAACTGCGCCTCGGAGGTGATGTTCTGCTGGAGCAGCGTGCGCTGGCGGACCTCCGTTGCGGCCGCATTCTCCAGTTGGGCAGTGGCGCTGGCGAGGTCGGCCTGGGCCGAGCGTACCGCAAGCTGGTAGGCGACCGGGTCGAGGGTGGCCAGCCTCTGTCCCTTCCTGACGACGTCGGCGACGCTTGCGTCGCGGCTGACGATCCGCCCAAGCACCCGGAAGCCGAGATCGGACCTGTATCGGGCCTCCACGGTTCCGGAGAAGCCCACGGTCTGCTCAGCCTGTGGGGCGACGATGATCGAGAGAACCGGCCTCGGAGCGGGTGGTGCCTCGGCGTGCTGCTGGTCCTGGCAGGCGGCAAGCAGGCCCACTGCCCCGATAGTGGCGAGGGAATTCAGGATACGCTTCATTGGACAGCTTCCCCTGCAAACGCGACAACCTGATCGGGACGCAGCAACTGCGCCCCGCCTGTGACCACGGTCTCACCCGGCTGGATCCCTGACCGGACGACGATCTTCCCGGTCTCGTAGGCCTCGACGGTGATGGGCTTGAGCGATACCGCCTTGGTCTGCGGATCCACGATCCACACCGCCGGCTCGCCGCTCGCGGAGGCAAGGGCATTCCACGGGATCACCACGAGCTTGCGAGGCTGGAACCGACCCTGGCCGATCACTGCGGCGCCCAGCGTCATGGCGGCCGGGGGGCGCTTGATTTCGACCTTGGCCCTCACCGTTCCGTTGGAGGTGTCCACGGTCGGGGAGATCTCGCGCACGGTGCCGGTCGCCCGCACTGCCGGATCGGACACCAAGGTCAGCTCAATGGCGGGGTTTGCGAGTTCACGGGTGAAGATCGACTCGTGGAGGTTGAAAACCGCGTCGCGCGGTCCGTCCCGGGCAATCGAGAAGACGGCCTGCGCCGCCTGCACGACCTGCCCCGCCTCCACATTGCGGGCCGTGATCACGCCGGGAGCGCCTGCCCGCAGCACCGTGTAGGACAACTGGTCCCGCGCGGTGCCGAGCTGGGCCCTTGCAGTGTCGAGCGACGCCTGGGCCGTGCGGAAGGCCTCTTCAGCTTGGTCATGCTCCCGCTGGGTCGTGAAGCCTCGCGCGAGCAAGGATTTCTGGCGATCAAAGGCTGAGGCCGTCTGGCGCAGGACCGCCTCGGCAGCGCGAACGGCAGCCTCTGCCGCTGTGATGCTGGCCTGCTGCTCCTGAGGGTCGATCCGGGCCAGCACCTGATCGGCCGTCACATGGTCGCCGACGTTGACCGAGCGCTCGGCAACGCGGCCGCTGACGCGAAACGACAGCTCGCTCTCAACCTGCGCCCGGATCTCGCCCGTGAGCCGGACGGTAGGGGCGTAGTCCGTCAGCGTGGCCGTCTCGACCTGCACCATGGTGGGAGGCTTCTCCGGCCGGGCTGCCTCCTGCTGGCAGGCCACGAGGCCGCTTACGGCAAGGATTGACGCCCAGCAGGCCGATTTCCGCCCTCGATTGCCGTGTTTCATTCCGCGCGCCTCCGCCCTGTCGTAGGCCAATGCCTCAGCATGGAATACTTGCACCCAATCTAAGCGTCCAATATATTGTTTTAGACAGTACGATTGGTAAAACATATCAATGGACCTGCGCCAGCTCCGCTACTTCATCGCAACCGCCGAGGAGCTGCACTTCGGCCGCGCCGCCGAGCGGCTTCACATCGCGCAGCCTGCCCTAAGCATCCAGATCAAGGCCCTGGAGGACACCCTGGGGGTGCGGCTCCTCGCCCGGACCAATCGGGTGGTGACCCTCACGGAGGCGGGTCGGTTGTTCCTCAAGGAGGCCCGCCGCACCCTTGAGCAGGCCGAGCACGCTGCCGTGGTGGCCCGCCGGGCCGGCCGGGGCGAGATCGGCCACATCGACATCGGCTACGATGCCAATGGTGCCTATTCGGGCGTCCTCTCGACGACCATCCGGCACTACAGGCAGCACGTCCCGGACGTGGAGCTCGGGCTTCACGAACTCCATCCGGAGGCACAGATCACGGGTGTGCTGGAGGGCCGGATCCATGTCGGCTTCGTCACCAGGCCTACCCAGAGCCTGCCTCCGGACTTGGATGCCATCAGACTGGCGGAATGGCCCTTGCGGATCGCCCTGCCTGCCGACCACCCGCTGGCACAGCGCAGCCGTGTCACGCGGGAGGCGCTCGTGGATGAATCCTTCATCGGCTTCACGAAACTGGCAGGGGAAGGGTACGGCGCCTATGTGCAGCAACTGGTCGGCTTCACGCCGCGCATGGCATACAAGGCCGACGGGGCCTTCGCCCTCATCAGCCTTGTCGGCGCCGGGCTGGGGGTGGCGGTGCTCCCCTCGTCGATCAGCTCCATCAATGTCGGCGAGAACGTGGTTTACCGTCCTATCGAAGGCGTCACGGAGCAGATCGCGATCGATCTCGTGTTCCGCCGCGATCAGGAGGATCCTGCCGTGACCAACTTCCTCCAGATCGTGAGCCAGGACCGATCCTGAGACTGCCGGATGTCCGGTAACAGGTAAACTCTGCCGTTCTGCATGGCCATGTGCAGGTCTGCTTGGAATTTTACGAACTTCCTCGGGCAGAAGCGCTTGTCCGAAGTTACGTCCTTGTCCTGCCTGAGGCAGGTTGATGATCGGGAGGAGAAGTCGATGAGTGATGCCGAACAGGGACTTGCTCATGCAGAAACAAGCCGGAGGACGCTTCTTCGGAACTCAATCCTCGCGGCCAGCTTTGTCGTGACCTACGGTTCGGCAAACGCACAGCAGCAGGAACTCCCGATGCCGATCAACGACGACCGAGACGTGGTCTGGACCCCCATTCCAGTGCCGGAGCAGGTTCCCCAGACAGAAGGAATGGTCGATGTCGGCGATGGCGTCGAGTTGTGGTACTGGGACACGAGAGGAGACGGCCCCGCCGTGGTCCTGATGCATGCGGGCACAGGCAGCGCGGCGATGTGGGGCTATCAGCAGCCGGCCTTCGCCAGGAGGGGATACCGGGTCATTGCATACTCACGTCGCGGCCACTACAAGTCCAGCCAGGGCAGTCGGGAGAATCCCGGCAATGGCGCGGAGGATCTCGACAAGCTCCTCGGACACCTCGATCTCCGGAAGATACATCTCGTGGCGGCGGCACATGGTGGCTCGTTTGCTATCGACTACGTGCTCGTTCATCCGGAGAAGGTCCAAAGCCTGACGATCCTCTCCTCGCTGATGGGCATCACGGACCCGGACTATACCGCTGTAAACGCACGCATTCGCCCGAAATTTTTCGCCGACCTTCCGCATAGCTTTCAGGAACTCGGCCCATCCTACAGGGCGGGCGATCCGGATGGCGTCGCCCTTTGGGAGGCGTTGGTCAAGGAAGCTGTGCTCGGAACCCGCGTTGAACAGAAGCTGGGCCAGCCGCTCACATGGCGGCTGCTGGAAACGATCAGGACGCCGACGCTGCTTATGACCGGGGGCGCCGACTTGTACGTGCCTCCGGTCCTGTTGCGGATGCAGGCCGAGCACATCCGGCATGCCGAAGTGCGGATCATCGGCGAGGCCGGGCATTGGGCAAATTGGGAACGGCCAGACAGGTTCAACGAACTCATGCTTGGCTTTCTGGATCGCAACAGAGTGTAGTGCCCGCATTGGCACACCGAGGTGAGGGATGTCGCCCAGGGATGATCTTCTTGCCCCGGGCGACATGTCATTCGGCGGTGATCAGGCGCTCCCGGCGGCAAGCGTCATCGTTGCGTGAAGCGAGCCATCATCCTTTGCGGACACCTTCAGGATATCCTCCGTTCCCGAAATCCCGCTTTGCTCACGAACCACGTCGATCTCGTTGGTGTAGATCGAAACGCCACGGGTCTTGTAGGGGTCTTGCGTCGACTGGATGGTGTTGATCAGCGACTGCGGGAAGTAGAGCTGCGTCGTGATCATCGTCTTCTCGTTCAGGAAGGCACGGACGTGGAT
>JAESFT010000647.1_pt1 | contig 16675 bp, 14 predicted proteins | sample 9269451 | NCBI WGS metagenome assembly JAESFT01 (sample SAMN14502557, study PRJNA617106) | algae metagenome | isolation source: Scytonema hyalinum WJT4-NPBG1 and co-occurring heterotrophs from well... | place: USA: Mojave Desert, Joshua Tree National Park, California | collected 2006-05-25
GATCTGACCCGTGATCGGCAGCCTTGTTCATCTCGCCCGCAACCTGCGCGCCGGTTTCGTTCTGGCCCGCGAAGGCGCGCTGGCGCTCGTCGATCCGAGCGCCCTGCCGCCTGCCGCTCGCTTCGGCCTGCGGATGGCGCGGCTCATCGAGAGGCCGCAGGCCGGCGACGGCGCGGCGCGGCTCTCCAAGGCACTGACGCGGCTCGGGCCCTCCTACGTGAAGTTCGGCCAGTTCCTGGCGACCCGTCCCGACATCGTCGGCGTGGCGGCGGCCCGCGATCTGGAGCGTCTGCAGGACCGCATGCCGCCCTTCCCGCGGGCGGAAGCGGTGCGCATGGTCGAGATCGCGCTGGGCTGTCCCATCGACGAGCTGTTCCTGGAGTTCAGCGAGCCGATCGCGGCCGCCTCCATCGCGCAGGTTCACAAGGCCCGCATCCGCACGGCGGAGGGCGAGGAAACGGTCGCCGTCAAGGTCGTCCGGCCCGGCGTGCGCGAGGGCTTCGCCCGCGACCTCCAGGCCATGCGCGCCGCGGCCCGCCTGTTCGAGCGCATGGTTCCCGATGCGCGCCGCCTCAAGCCGCTGGAAATCGTGGAAGCGCTGGCCCGCTCCGTCTCCGTCGAGATGGATCTGCGCCTGGAAGCCGCTGCAGTCTCGGAACTGGCGGAGAACACCAAGGACGACCCGGATTTCCGTGTGCCGAAGCCCGAATGGGATCTCACCGCCCGCGACGTGCTCACCACCACCTGGATCGAAGGCATCCGCCTCAGCGATCTGGCCGGGATCGAGGCTGCGGGCCTCGACCGGGTCGCGCTCGGGCGCACGGTGATCCAGTCCTTCCTGCGCCATGCCATCCGTGACGGCTATTTTCACGCCGACATGCATCCCGGCAACCTGTTCGTAGATGCGCAAGGCCGTCTCGTGGCCGTCGATTTCGGCATCATGGGCCGACTGGGCCTGAAGGAGCGGCGCTTCCTGGCTGAAATCCTCTTGGGCTTCATCCGCCGCGACTACCTCCGGGTGGCGCAGGTGCATTTCGAGGCCGGGTACGTGCCACCGCATCATTCGGTGGAGGATTTCGCGCAGGCCATCCGGGCTATCGGGGAGCCAATCCACGACCGCCGTGCCGACGAGATCTCCATGGCGAAGCTGCTCACTCTGCTCTTCGAGATCACGGCCCTGTTCGACATGGCGACGCGCATCGAGCTCGTTATGCTGCAGAAGACCATGGTGGTGGTGGAAGGCGTTGCCCGTAACCTCGACCCGAAGCTCGATATGTGGACTACGTCCGAGCCTGTGGTGCGGGACTGGATCGAGCGCAACCTGGGGCCCCTCGGCCGCGCCGAGCAGGCAGGACGCGGCCTGTGGACGCTCGCCGGCGTGATCGGCGACCTGCCGGAACTGGCGCTCCGGGCCGAGCGGGTGCTCAACCAGCTTGAGGACGTAACGGCACGGGGCGTCGCGCTCAATCAGGACAGCGTCGCGGCCATCGGCCGGGCCGAGGCGCGGGGCAACCGCTGGGGCGTGGCGGCCTTGTGGATCATCGCCGCCTCGTTGATGATCATGCTGTTCAGGGGCTTCGCATGACGACGCTTTCAGGCAAACGCATCCTCCTCGTCATCGGCGGCGGCATCGCGGCCTACAAATCGCTCGACCTCATCCGCCGCCTGCGCGAGCGCGGTGCCTCCGTCCGCTGCGTCCTGACGGCCGGGGCGCAGCAATTCATCACGCCATTGGCTGCCTCAGCGCTGACTGGCCAGCGCTCGCACACGGATCTGTTCGACCGCGAGGACGAGGCCGATATCGGCCACATCAAGCTCGCGCGCGATGCGGATCTCGTGGTCGTCGCACCTGCCACGGCAAATCTCATGGCGAAGATGGCGGGAGGGCATGCGGACGATCTCGCCTCCACGGTGCTGCTCGCCACCACGCTGCCGATCCTGATCGCGCCGGCCATGAACGTGCGTATGTGGCTGCATCCGGCGACGCAGCGCAATCTGGCGACGCTCAAGGCCGATCGCGTTCATGTGGTCGGGCCCAATGACGGTGCCATGGCGGAGGCCGAATTCGGCCCCGGCCGCATGGCCGAGCCGCTCGAGATTGTGGCTGTCGTCGAACGCCTGCTTGCACCGTCGGGACCGCTTGCCGGCAAGCATGTGATTGTGACGTCGGGACCGACGCACGAGCCCATCGATCCGGTGCGCTACATCGCCAATCGCTCCTCCGGCAAGCAGGGCCATGCGATCGCAAAAGCAGCCGCCGAAGCAGGCGCACGCGTCACGTTGATCTCGGGTCCAGTGACGCTGCCCGATCCTGTCGGCATGACCACCGTGCACGTGGAAAGCGCCCGCGAGATGCTGCAGGCCGTGGAGAGTGCGCTGCCAGCCGACATCGGGATCTTTGCGGCCGCCGTCGCCGATTGGCGCGTAGCCAATGCGGGCGAGCAGAAGATCAAGAAGAAGGACGGTGCGCTGCCGAACCTGTCGCTTACTGAAAATCCCGATATTCTCGCCACCATAGCGCATCGCACCGAGAACCGCCCGCCGCTCATGGTGGGCTTTGCGGCCGAAACCGAGCATGTGATCGAGCATGCCAAGCAGAAGCTCGACAAGAAGGGTTGCGATCTCATCGTCGCCAACGACGTGTCGCTTGAGGGCGGCGTCATGGGCGGCGACAGCAACAAGGTGCATCTCGTCACCGCTGCCGATGTGGAGACTTGGCCGACCCTATCGAAAACCGACGTGGCCAAAAAGCTCGTCGAGCGCTTGAGCGCCATGGTGGAAGGCGCGAAGCCATGAGCCGCCCGTTGCGCATCCAGCGTCTCGCCCATGCGGCCGATTTGCCTCTGCCGCGCTACGAGACGGCCGGAGCGGCGGGAATGGATCTCGTCGCGGCCAATCCGGGCGACGCGCCGATCATCCTGCGGCCGATGCAGCGGGCTCTCGTTCCGACCGGTCTGGTGCTCCAGCTCGAGCCCGGCTTCGAAGCGCAGGTGCGGCCCCGGTCGGGGCTTGCCTTCAAACATGGCGTGACCGTGCTCAATGCGCCGGGCACCATCGATGCGGATTTCCGCGGCGAGGTGCAGGTGCTTCTCGTCAATCTCGGGGCCGAGCCCTTCACCGTCGCCCGTGGCATGCGCATCGCCCAAATGGTGATTGCACCGGTCACTATGGTAGAACCGGTCGAGGTGCGCCAAGTCGACGAGACGGACCGCGCTGCAGGCGGTTTCGGGTCGACGGGACTGGGGTAAGGGAGCACTCGCATGAATTTTCTCTCGCGCCGCTCGCTTCTCGCCATCGCCGCCGTCACCGACATCGCCCTTCATGCGAGGCCTATGCCGGTCTCGGCCAAGGCGCTGGCCGCCCGGCACAACCTGCCCCCGCGCTACCTGGAGCCGGTCCTGCAGGCCCTGGTCCGTCAGGGTATCCTGAAGGGCGTGCGCGGCCCCCGCGGCGGCTATGAGCTGGCCCGCGAGCGGCGTCGGATCACGGCCGGGGATATCGTGCGCATCGCCATGTCGGCCCTGGAGGAGGACGGCTCGTCGCCGGTGCCTGAATCGCGCCTCGCCGAGGCCGTCGTCTCGCCCCTGGTCCAGCGCGGAACCGAGGCGTTCCTGGCCGAGCTCGACAAGGTGACGGTTGAGGATCTGTGCCAGAAGGCGCAGGCTGAATCGGCCGTCGACACGGTGCCCACGGTTGATTTTACGATCTGATGCGTGAATTGATGTAAATATCGACACTCTGTGTGGGAAAGGCTAAGTTTCGCTGATCTGAAGGAGGAAACGTATGGCTGACACTGCCCATCTGTCGGGTTCCGAGACGAAGCCCGGCCGCGGCCGCATCTACGGCTCAATCACGGAAACCATCGGCAATACCCCGCTCGTGCGCCTCAACCGGCTGCCGAAGGAGCGCGGGATCGACGCCGAGATCCTCGTCAAGCTCGAATTCTTCAACCCGATTTCGAGTGTGAAGGACCGCATCGGCGTCAGCATGATCGAGGCCATGGAGGCGGCCGGCAGGATCAACCCGGACACGACCCTGATCGAGCCGACCTCCGGCAACACCGGCATCGCGCTCGCCTTCGTGGCCGCGGCGCGCGGCTACCGCCTGATCCTGGTGATGCCTGAAACCATGTCGATCGAGCGTCGCAAGATGCTGGCCTATCTCGGCGCGGAGCTCGTCCTCACCCCTGGCCCCATGGGCATGAAGGGAGCCGTCGCCAAGGCCGAGGAACTCCTGAACGAGATCCCGAACTCCGTCATTCCGCAGCAGTTCAAGAACCCGGCCAATCCGGAGATCCATCGCAAGACCACGGCGGAGGAAATCTGGAACGACACCAACGGCCAGTTCGACGCCTTCGTGGCCGGTGTCGGCACCGGCGGAACGATCACGGGCGTCGCCCAGGTGATCAAGCCGCGCCTGCCGAACATGAAGGTGATCGCCGTGGAGCCGGAGGATTCTCCCGTGCTGTCCGGCGGCCAGCCCGGCCCGCACAAGATCCAGGGCATCGGCGCCGGCTTCGTGCCGGATGTCCTCGACCGGTCGCTGATCGACGACGTGGTGACGGTGGGCAACCAGACGGCATTCGATACGGCGCGCCAGCTCGCCAAGCTGGATGGCATCCCCGGCGGCATCTCGACCGGCGCCAATGTGGCGGCGGCGCTGGAAGTGGCCGCGCGCCCCGAATTCAGGGGCAAGCGCATCATCACGGTCGCGCCCTCCTTCGCCGAGCGCTACATCTCCAGCGCCTTGTTCGAAGGCCTTTGATCGTTTCCTCGCACCCATCGACCTAAGGGTCGACCTGAGGGCGGCGTCACGGCCGCCCTTTTTGTTTGCGCCTGTTCCAAGCGTGGCCAGAACTTCGCCCCGCCCGTTGGGTTCTCCTTGCACGCACGAAATTCGAACGATGTTTCAAGGAGTTCATCATGGCGGAACGCAAGGCGCCTCATTCATTGAAGGACCAGACGGCGGACCAGATCCGCAACGAGCAGCGCGGCGGCATCGACAGCCCCGTCGATCCGAACCGGGACGGCGGCATCGAGGGCAACGCCACCCTGCGGCGCGTCTGGAGCGAACCCGGCGGCGAGGCCTACAATTACCGCCAGGGCCAGACCGGTCAGACCAGCAAGGCCGGCATGGACGGTCATGACGAACTCACGGCCGCCGAGACGCCCGAGGCCACCAAGCACCTGAGCGACGCGACCCTGTCGCCCGAGGACAAGGATGCGACCGCCGAGGCTATCGAGCGGGCAACCGCCGTGAACGGCAAGCAGCAGGGTTGAGAGGAGGACGCGATGGGCAATGCAGGCTACGGCAACCACACCGACGATACGAAGAACGACGTCGAGTCCAAGCGTCTCGACCCGCAGGGCGATCAGCAGGATTCCTCCCAGAAGCAGTCAGGCGACAAGCAGCCGGCGGCGGGTCCTCATAGCAAGCCGTCGCTGACCAATCCGGATTCGACCCCCGGCACGGGAGCCCTGCCGGACGTCGGCGACCGCGACGCGACCGATTCGACAAGCTCGTAAGGACGAAGGGCACCATGACCCAGAACAAGAACGAGGGACCTCGCGTCCCGACGGAACGTCCCGATCCTGAAGAGGCCGGGCGCGATCCCGGCCCCGGAGCCCAGGACCGCCCCGGCTTCGATCTCGGCGGCGCGGTGGAGGATCCCTCCAACAAGACCCAGGTTGGCTCCGGCACCATCCCCGGCGGACCGAAGGGCAGTCCCACGAGCGGCACCGATGCCGGAGGCCGGGCGACGGGCCTCACCGATCCGAGCGGCTCGCGCTCCCTCGGCAACGAAGGCGACGCGGGCTCCGATTCCGGCTCGGGACCGACCGGCGGCTCCGGCGGTCCCACCTGAAGCAGCAAAGGAACAGCAGCGATGACGAAACCCGACGACAAGTCCAAGCAGGCAACGGAAGAGGACATCAGCGCTCCCCGGCTGACCCCGCAGGGCCGCGAGAACCCGGAAGCCTCGGGCGAGGATTCGACGAACCCGATGGGCGAGGGGGCGAAGAAGGGTCAGAGCAGCAAGGCTGAGGGATAGTTCCCACGGCTGTCATGGAAAAGGCCGCCTCCCGGGGCGGCCTTTTTGTTTTCTCTGTCAGCTTCCGAATTAGGCGCTCAGCGCTTCCTTCTGCTTCTCGGCGCGCTTGCGGTCGTTCGGGTCGAGGATCGCCTTGCGGATGCGGATCGACTTGGGCGTCACCTCGACGAGCTCGTCGTCCTCGATCCAGGCGAGCGAACGCTCGAGCGTCATGCGGATCGGAGGCGTCAGGCGCACCGCTTCGTCCTTGGAGGTCGTGCGGATATTGGTGAGCTTCTTGCCCTTGAGCACGTTCACCTCGAGATCGTTCTCGCGGTTGTGCTCTCCGACGATCATGCCCTGATAGACCTTCCAGCCGGGCTCGATCATCATCGGGCCGCGATCCTCCAGGTTCCACAGGGCGTAGGCCACGGCTTCGCCCGCGTCGTTGGAGATGAGCACGCCGTTGCGCCGTCCCGCGATCTCGCCCTTGTACGGCTCGTAAGCATGGAACAGGCGGTTCATGATCGCCGTGCCGCGGGTGTCGGTCAGGAGCTCGCTCTGGTAACCGATGAGGCCGCGGGTCGGAGCGTAGAACACGAGGCGCTGGCGGTTGCCGCCCGACGGCTTCATCTCGACCATCTCGGCGCGGCGCTCGGACATCTTCTGCACGACGACGCCGGAATGCTCCTCGTCCACGTCGATCACCACTTCCTCGATGGGCTCGAGAAGCTGGCCGTTCTCGTCCTTCTCGAACACCACGCGGGGACGCGACACGGCAAGCTCGAAGCCCTCGCGGCGCATGGTCTCGATGAGGATCGCGAGCTGCAATTCGCCGCGGCCGGAGACGTAGAACGAGTCCTTGTCGGCGGCCTCCTCGATCTTGAGGGTCACGTTGCCTTCCGCTTCCTTGAACAGGCGGTCGCGGATCATACGGCTCGTCACCTTGTCGCCTTCGGTACCCGCGAGCGGGCTGTCATTGACGATGAAGGACATGGTGACGGTCGGCGGATCGATGGGCTGCGCCTGGATCGGGATGTCGTTCTCGGGGGCGCAGAAGGTGTCGGCCACCGAGCCCTTCACCAAGCCCGCGATGGACACGATGTCGCCGGCCTCGCCGACCTCGATCGGCTGGCGCTCCAGGCCGCGGAAGGCCAGGATCTTGGACACGCGGCCGTTCTCGACCAGGTTGCCGTTGCGGTCGATCACCTTGATCGTCTGGTTCGGCTTCACCGTGCCGGAGGCGATGCGTCCAGTGACGATGCGGCCCAGGAACGGGTTGGCCTCGAGCAGGGTGCCGAGCATGCGGAACGGGCCCTCCTCGGTCTTCGCCGGCGGCACGTGCTCGAGCACGAGGTCGAACAGAGGCGCCAGACCCTCGTCGCTCGGGCCTTCCGGGGACTTGGCCATCCAGCCGTTGCGGCCCGATCCGTAGAGGATCGGGAAGTCGAGCTGCTCGTCGGTGGCGTCGAGCGCCGCGAACAGGTCGAACACCTCGTTGATGACCTCCTGGTGGCGGGCATCGGGACGGTCGATCTTGTTGATCGCCACGATGGGGCGCAGGCCGATCTTGAGGGCCTTGGACACCACGAACTTGGTCTGGGGCATCGGGCCCTCGGCGGCGTCCACGAGCACGATGGCGCCGTCGACCATGCTCAGGATGCGCTCCACCTCGCCGCCGAAATCGGCGTGGCCGGGGGTGTCGACGATGTTGATGCGGGTGTCCTTCCAGACCACCGACGTGGCCTTGGCCAGGATGGTGATGCCGCGCTCCTTCTCGAGGTCGTTCGAGTCCATGGCGCGCTCTTCCACGCGCTGGTTCTCGCGGAAGCTGCCGGATTGCTGGAGCAGCTTGTCGACGAGGGTGGTCTTGCCGTGGTCGACGTGGGCAATGATGGCGATATTGCGGAGTTTCATACGGGGTCTTTCAAAGCAAAGCGGCCCGGCACGCGGCAAGCGTCGCCGCGCCCCTGGCTCGTACCGGGCGAAATCTGATGCGCTGCAATATAATGATAAGAGAGCGGCGGCAATAGGGCAGGGTGACACCTTTCTGGGCAAAGCGGCCAGCACCTTGGGGCCCGCAGCGTGCGCTGCGAGCCTTGCGGGTGGATCGAGGGTGGCGCGAGAGGCGGCCCGGCTCGATGCTATGGGTAAGATGGAAGAGCCGGTCCGCCCCTCGCGCACGGTGCTTTTAGGCGTTGAGACTTGGCAGCCCGAAGGCACCAAGGGCCTCCCGCCGGCAAGCTTGCGAGGCCAGCCGCGGGACCGTGCCGGCTCCCACAGCTTGCGACGCCTCGCGAGCGCGCCCCTCGCAGGAACCGATCTGCGCAAAGTTATAGCCCAGCTTGCACCGGCCGTCAAGAACAAAGTGAGAACATATCGTTGCATCACACCGCCTGATGCGACCCTCTCACGTCATCACCGGGCTCATGTCGATGATCCCGGTCGGAAGAGCGCCGCGCCACGAACACGCGGGACGGCCGGGCCAAGGAGGATGCGAACCGGAACGATGCCATCCCGCCATCGGCTCTTCCGGTCCGCCCTGGAATGACTGCGGAACGATTGTCACGCCGGATCCTGCCGCTCACATCCACCGTGGGACACATTGAAGTAGCGTAGCGACGGCCTAAATGCAGGAGATCCTCTGCCTTCCGAAAACCGGCATGTCCGCCAGAACAGCTTTGAACATTCCGCGGTCGTCGGCGTTTTCGGCTTACGTGATAGCCGAGGTCCACACTCGCGGCACAGGCAGAGCCTGCGCACTCCCGTCCATCCCTCTTCGGCTTCCAGTCAGGCCCGACTCATTTCATGAACGTAGGACCAAGCCACCTCCGGGCGGTTACGATGCACGGTAAGCTCACTCCCAATCTCGACTTCCTGAGCGACGGGGGAGAAATGGGGGCGCTCATGCGTGCCCATGATTGGTCCACATCGCCTCTTGGACCGCCGGAGGGCTGGCCGCAGAGCCTGCGGACCGTGGTGAGCCTGATGCTCACCTCCAAGTTTCCCATGTTCGTCGCCTGGGGGCCGCACCTCGCCTTCCTGTACAACGACGGCTATCGGCCCATCTTCGGAGCGAAGCACCCTCACGCCCTGGGATTGCCGTTCCGGGAGGTGTGGTCGGAAATCTGGTCCGACATCGAGCCTTTGGTCACGAAAGCGCTCGCCGGGGAAGCGACCTTTCACGAAGACCTGCATCTGGTGATGGAGCGCAACGGTTATCCGGAGGATACCTGGTACACCTTCTCCTACTCGCCGGTCCGCGACGAGACCGGCGGCATCGGCGGCATGTTCTGCGCCTGCACGGAGACCACCCAGGAGGTGAAGCTGCGCGCCGCACTGAGGGCGGAGCAGGACCGGCTCCGCGAGCTCTTCCAGCAGGCGCCGGGCTTCATGGCGATGCTGAGCGGGCGCAACCACGTCTTCGAGCTGGCGAACGATGCCTATCTCCAGCTTGTCGGCCACCGTCGGGACATTTTGGGTAAACCCGTCCGGGAGGTTCTGCCCGAGGTAGAAGGCCAGGGATTCTTCGAGCTGCTCGACAAGGTCTATGCGACGGGCGAGCCCTTCGTCGGTCGCAGCCTGCGGGTCGGGCTTCAGCGAAAGCCGGGCAGTCCCGTCGAGGACCGCTTCGTCGACCTTGTCTATCAGCCGGTCACGGACGGCGAGGGCACAGTCACCGGCATCTTCGCCGAGGGCTACGACGTCACCGAGCGGGTCCAGGCGGAAGAGAACCTGCGCGAGAGCGAGGCGCGGTTCCGCAACCTCGCCGACAACGCTCCCGTGATGGTCTGGGTCACGGAGCCCGACGGGACCTGCTCCTACCTGTCCCGCTCCTGGTACGAGTTCACCGGCCAGACTCCGGAGACCGGGTTGGGCTTCGGCTGGCTCGATGCTGTCCATCCGGACGATCGGGGCTGGTCGGACGAGGTGTTCCGAGACGCCAATCACAAGCGGGAGTCCTTCCAGCTCGAATATCGGCTTCGCCGGGCCGACGGCACCTATCGCTGGGCCATCGACACCGCCGCACCGCGGATCGGCGAGGACGGCACCTTCCTCGGCTATGTGGGCTCCGTTCTCGACATCACCGAGCGCAAGCAGATCGAGGAGCGCTTGAGTGCGAGCGTGGCGGAGTTCCAGACCGTCACCAACGCGGCGCCCGCCCTGGTCTGGGTCGGCGCGGAGGACGGCCGCATCATCTACATGAACGAGCGCTGGCACGAGTTCAGCGGACGCCCCGTCGAGGAGGCTCTCGGCTTCGGCTGGGCCAGCACCATGCATCCGGACGATGCCAAGCGCATCCTGCCCTACTGGCAGGACTGCCGCGAGACCGGCGAAATCTACGAGGGCGAGGTGCGCTACCGCCGCCAGGACGGAGAATATCGCTGGCATGCCTTCCGTGCCATGCCGCATATCGGCCCGGACGGCGGCATCGAGAAATGGTTCGGCGTCAGCGTGGACATCCACGAGCGCAAGGAATGGGAGGAGCACCGGGAGCTCCTCATCAACGAGCTGAACCACCGGGTCAAGAACACGCTCACCATCGTCCAATCAATGGCTGCCCAAAGCCTGCGGCAGCTAAACGACGAGAGTCGCCCCAAGCTTCAGGCATTCGAGGACCGCCTGTTCGCCCTGGCGCGCGCCCATGACGTGCTCACGCGCGAGAACTGGGAGGGAGCGGAGCTCCGGGAAATCATCGACGAAGTCCTCGAGCCCTATCTCAGGCAGAAGACGAAGCACCTCGACATCGAGGGACCGCGCCTTCGCCTCATTCCGCGAACGGCTCTGGCCATTGCGATGGCAGTCCATGAGCTGGCGACCAATGCCGCAAAATACGGGGCGCTCTCTGTCTCTTCGGGGTGCGTCGTCATCACCTGGACGGTCACGCCGGGCGACGTGCCGCGCCTGGTGCTGAAGTGGCAGGAGCGGGACGGCCCGCCCGTCACCGCTCCGACCCGCAGGGGCTTCGGCACGCGGCTGATCGAACGGAGCCTGGCGCAGGACGTGGGCGGTGACGTGCAGCTCACCTACGCGCCCACCGGCGTCGTCTGCGTGATGGACATTCCGCTGGGCGATGCGGACGATGCGCGGGATCACGCCGCATCGGCGATGTGACCGATGCCTCGCGCAAATCTTCGAGTTCCGGAACCGGGGTCGCAAGGGCTGCAGCGTTCATCCCGGTGAGGCAGGCCTCACGGTCGACGCGGTTTGCAAGCGCGCACAGATAGCGTGAATGCCCGGAGCGACAAGCTGCATCATCCTGAGGGCTGCCCCGTCAGGAATGCAGTTGTCCATCGGCCGACGAAAGACCGAGCATCGGGTGAGATCGATTCCCGAACGCCACTCCGCTCCTGGAGAACAAGGGAACGATCGCTTTCGCCAAGGGAGGAGAACGCGATGGGAGCTTTGACCAGAACCGCACGATGGGTGCCATATGTGGGTGCTCTGCTCGCAAGCACGGCCATTCCGGCCTTCGCCGACATGTCGAGCGCCGTTCGAACCGCGTCGCAGCCGGTGAGGGGACTGCAGGCTCCGGCCGAGATCATCGTCGACCATTGGGGCATTCCGCACATCTACACGGCGAACCAGCACGATGCCTTCTTCATGCAGGGCTACAATGCGGCCCGCGACCGGCTCTGGCAGATCGACCTCTGGCGCAAGCGCGGCCTCGGCCTGCTCGCCAAGGATTTCGGCCCCGATTACGCGGAGCAGGACCGCGCCGCCCGCATGTTCCTCTATCGCGGCGACATGGACAAGGAATGGGCCGCCTACGGGCCCAACGCCAAGACCTACACGGAAGCCTTCGTCGAGGGCGTGAACGCATTCGTGCAGGAGGTTCGGGACGGCACCCGTCCGGCTCCGGCGGAGTTCAAGATCGCCGGAACGCAGCCCGACCTGTGGAAGCCCGAGGATGTGGTGCGCATCCGCAGCCACGGCCTGACCCGCAACGTGGCGTCCGAAGTCCGGCGCGCGCAGGTCGCGTGCGCGGCCGGGCTCGATGCCGACCGCCTGCGCACGAAGTTCGAGCCCGAATGGCAGACGAAGGTTCCGGCCGGTCTCGACCCGTGCTCGATCCCCAAGGATGTGCTGAAGGATTACGAGCTCGGCACGAAGGACGTCTCGTTCACGGCGCCGCAGAAGAAAGCCTCGCTCGACACGCATGAGAACTTCCTCAACGAAGCCATGGCCAATGTCGACCGGATCGGATCCAACAATTGGGTGGTCGCCGGCTCGCGCACCGCGACGGGCCGTCCGATCCTGGCGAACGATCCGCACCGGGCCCACGGCGTGCCGTCCCTGCGCTACATCGTGCATCTGAACGCGCCCGGCATGTCGGTGATCGGGGCGGGCGAGCCGGCCCTGCCGGGCATCTCCATCGGGCATAACGGGAAGATCGCCTTCGGCCTGACGATCTTCGCGATCGACCAGGAGGACCTCTACGTCTACGAGCTCAATCCGGGCAACCCCAACCAGTACCGGTTCCGCGACGGCTGGGAGGACATGAGGGTCGTGCGGGAGACCATCGAGGTCAAGGGCGAGCAGCCGCGCAACGTCGACCTGCTCTTCACCCGCCACGGGCCGGTGCTGTCCAAGGATGACGCCGGCCGGCGAGCCTTCGCCATGCGCTCGGTCTGGTTCGATCCTGGCACCTCGGCCTATTTCGGCTCGTCGGACTACATGACGGCCCAGAGCTGGAACGACTTCTCGCAGGCCATGGACCGCTGGGGCGCTCCCTCCGAGAACCAGGTCTACGCGGATACGGACGGCAATATCGGCTGGATCCCGGGCGGGCTCACGCCCCGGCGGGTGAGCTATGACGGCCTGATGCCCGTGCCCGGCGACGGACGCTACGAGTGGGAGGGGTTCATCCCCATGTCCGACCTGCCGCGGGAGTACAATCCGTCCCAGGGCTTCTTCGCGACCGCCAACCAGAACAACCTGCCTCCGGGCTATCCGGTGAACGAGCGCAAGATCGGCTTCGACCAATGGGCCGATCCGTCGCGGTTCCAGCGCATCACGGAGGTGCTCCGGTCGAAGCCGAAGTTCACGCTGGCCGATGCCATGGACCTGCAGAACGACGACACGAGCATGATCGGCCGCAGGCTCGTCGCCCTGCTCAAACCGCTTCGTTCGGAAGACCCGAAGCAGCGGGCCGCACTCGAGCTGCTGCAGAGCTGGGATGCGCGGGAGACGGCCGACAGCGCCGGCGCGGCGCTCTTCGAGGTCTGGACCAGCAAGCATCTCGGCCGGGCGACGGTCGCCGCGACGACACCCGAGGCGGCGCGCGCGATCATCGGCAACGGCAGCCTCTCGGCCGTGGTCGACTACCTCGAGAAGCCCGACCAGGCGCTGGGCGCCGATCAGTCGGCCGCGCGGGACAGGATCCTGCTCCAGAGCCTTTCGGCCGCAGCCGACGAGGTGAGCAAATTGCTGGGCGACGACATGGCGCAGTGGAAATGGGGCAACCTGCACCAGGCCGAGTTCAACCATGCCCTGAAACCGCTCGCCGACAAGGCGACCCAGGCGCAGATGACCGTCGGGCCGCTCGTGATGGGCGGCGGCAACAACGTGCCGCACGCGGCGGGCTACAGCACGTCCACGTTCAAGGTGACGTCCGGTGCGTCGTTCCGCATGGTGCTCGATGTGGGCAACTGGGACGACAGCCGTGCGATCAATACGCCCGGCCAGTCCGGCAATCCCTACAGCCCGCATTACCGCGATCTCGCGCCGCTCTGGGCGACCGGCGATTACGTGCCGCTGCTCTATTCCCGGGAAGCGGTGGAAAGGGCCGCGAGCGAGCGCCTTCAGCTCACGCCCAAAAACTGATCGTATGGGATCGATGATGTCCGACAGGGGGAAGGACCGGCCATCGGCCGGTCCTTTGTCGGTGATTCATCCTGTCGTCACTGGCTCTGCGGAGCCGGACCGTTCGCCCCCGCCACGCGCCACACGGCGTTGCCTGCATCGTCCGCGATGAGGAGCGCGCCGGTGCCGTCGATGGCGACGCCGACGGGCCGGCCGCGGGCCTGGTCGCCGTCCAGGAAACCGGTGACCACCTCCTGCGCCTTGCCGGCCGGCCGGCCGTTCTCGAACGGCACGTAGACCACGTTGTACCCGTTGAAGGCGTTGCGGTTCCAGCTGCCGTGCTGGCCGATGAACGCGCCTCTCCTGTATTGATCCGGCAGCGACGAGTTCATCGAGAAGGTCAGGCCGAGCGCCGCCACATGGCTCGAGAGCGCGTAGTCGGGCTTGATCGCCTTCTGCACCATGTCCGGGCGCGGCGGATGCACGCGCTCGTCCACGTGGTTGCCGAAATAGCTCCACGGCCAGCCGTAGAAGCCGTTCTCCTGCACGGAGGTCAGGTAGTCCGGCACGAGGTTGGGGCCGAGCTCGTCGCGCTCGTTCACCACCGTCCAGAGAACGCCGGTGTCGGGATGGAAGGTCAGGCCGTTGGGATTGCGCAGGCCGGAGGCGTAGAGGCGCGACATGCCGGTCGCGCGGTCCACCTGCCAGATCGCCGCCCGGCCCTTCTCGGCCTCGAGCCCGCGCTCTGCGGCGTTCGAGTTGGAGCCGACCGAGGCGTAGAGGAACCGGCCGTCCGGGCTCAGCGCCAGGTCCTTGGTCCAATGGTGGTTGATCGGCCCGCCCGGCAGCGGCGCCAATTCCTTCGGGGGCGCGGTGATCGCCGTCTCTCCGAGCCGGTAGGGATAGGCCAGGATCGCATCGGCCGCGGCCACGTAGAGCGTGTCCTCGTGCCAGACGACGCCGAAGGGCGAGTTGAGGCCTTTCAGCAGATCGTGGCGCTCGTCGACCCTGCCGTCGCGGTTCGTGTCGCGCAGCAGGGTGATCAGGTTGCTTTCCTTCTGCGGCCCGCCGGTGTCGCCCTTGGCCATCGCCATGACCCATTGGCGGATGACGTCCTTGGGCCGCGGCAGCGGCTTGCCCTCGGGGGCGCGCGACTGCACCACGAGCACGTCGCCGTTCGGCAGCGTGCGCACCATGCGCGGGCTGACGAGGTCCTTGGCGTAGAGCGTCACCGTCAGGCCCTGCGGGACCTTCGGCGTCTGACCGTCCTTCCAGCCGACCACCTCGGCGATCTTCAGGTCGGGCATGAACTCCGTGCTGGGATCCGGCAGGACCGGGTCGGGCCCGATCTGGCTGGAGATGTCGAAGCCCGTATCGCTGTCGGTGCAGCCGGCGAGCACGAGGGCAAGGAGGCAGGCTCCCGTAAGGGCGGAGGCCCGTTGCAGGCGAAAGCGGTCAGGCATGGTTGCGCACTCCCAGGGCAGGACCATGAGCAAACGACGTGCCGAGCCAGAGCGTAACGAGCATGGCCAGCACCGTCAGACCCGACAGGGTCAACCCCCAGGGCATGATTGCGGTCCAGCCGTCGGCCGCATGGGCCAGGTTGTTGAAGAAGGCCAGGATCAGGACGACGAGGGTTCCGAGGGCGGCGGGCCAGCCGAGCCTCACCGCACGGCCTCCGAAGCGATCCAGGTAGTAGATCGCGCCGAACAGGGCGGCCGCCACGCCGACGACGATCCCCGCCAGCAGCAGCCAGGCGGAGAATTCCAGCCACATCAGGTTCGAGGTCCGCCAATAGGCGATGTCGGTGGCGAGCGCGAGCGTGAAGCACGCGATCGGAAACGCCGCCAGCAGCCGGTGGATCGTGTGCCCGGCCACCGCAGCTGTCGAGGGTTGGTACGGAACATGGGACGACGGCATCGGGCCTCCCTCGCGCGATGAGATTTTTATCTCTACGGCTGAGTTTCCGTTAAGTTCCCGTCCTTCTCCAAAGGGTTCTCTCACATCAACGCGAGACGGCCGGGAATGGCTGCAGGCGGGAAACGCGTGCCGAAAATGAAAATGGCCGGGACGAGCCCGGCCATGATGCAGCGTCCTGTCGCCTCCGAGCTTACAGTCCCAGCTTCTTCTTGCGCTGGGCGAGCGTGCGCAGGCGCAGGGCGTTGAGCTTGATGAAGCCTGCGGCGTCGCGGTGGTCGTAGGCGACGGCGCCTTCCTCGAAGGTGACGAGGTCCTGGTCGTAGAGGGTGTAGGGGCTGGTGCGGCCGATGAGGTGGACGCCGCCCTTGTAGAGTTTCAGCGTCACGTCGCCGGTGACGAATTCCTGCGACTTGTCGATGAGCGCCTGGAGCATCTCGCGCTCGGGCGAGAACCAGAAGCCGTTATAGATGAGCTCGGCGTATTTCGGCATCAGCTCGTCCTTCAGGTGGGCCGCGCCGCGATCGAGGGTGATCGACTCGATGCCGCGATGGGCGAGGTGAAGGATCGTGCCGCCCGGCGTCTCGTACATGCCGCGGCTCTTCATGCCGACGAAGCGGTTCTCGACGAGGTCGAGGCGGCCGATGCCGTTGATCTTGCCGAGCTCGTTGAGCTTCGCCAGGAGATCGGCCGGCCCGAGCTTCCGGCCGTCGATGGCGACCGGGTCGCCCTTCTCGAACGTGATTGTGATCACGGTCGGCTTGTCGGGGGCGCTCTCCGGGCCGTCGGTGCGCGAATAGACGTAGTCCGGCACTTCGATCGCCGGATCCTCCAGCACCTTGCCCTCGGAGGAGGCGTGCAGGAGGTTGGCGTCGACGGAGAAGGGGGCCTCGCCGCGCTTGTCCTTGGCGATCGGAATCTGGT
>JAESFT010000648.1_pt1 | contig 16660 bp, 14 predicted proteins | sample 9269451 | NCBI WGS metagenome assembly JAESFT01 (sample SAMN14502557, study PRJNA617106) | algae metagenome | isolation source: Scytonema hyalinum WJT4-NPBG1 and co-occurring heterotrophs from well... | place: USA: Mojave Desert, Joshua Tree National Park, California | collected 2006-05-25
GCATCGTCCTGAAAAGGGAAACGATGCCCTCCCCGTCATCACGGGCCTTGTACCGGTGATCCCGATCCGACAAGCGCCGCACCTCACTGATCCGGACGGCCGGGCCTGTCCCGGCCATGATGGTCATCATCGTCGGCCGAATGGCACACGTCATCAGGACGCGTAGCGCTCGCGGGCGTCGTCCGCATCGCTCTGATCGGCTGCCATGGTCGAAAGCGGGAAGGTGATCACGCAACGGATTCCGGACGGAGCGAAATCGAGCTTGATCTCGCCTCCCAGCTGCTGCGCAAGGCCGCGCTGGATGAGCTTGGATCCGAAGCCCTGACGCTCGGGCTTCTTCACGGGCGGGCCGCCGCTCTCGACCCATTCCACGAGCAGCGCGGGCTGGCAGCTCCCCGACGTGAGGGCCCACATCACGTGCACCTTGCCGTCCGGAACCGAGAGAGACCCGTACTTGACGGCATTCGTCGCCAGTTCGTGGACGGCAAGGCCCAGGGCCAGGACGGCGCCCGGCTGCAGGTTGATCTTCGGGCCGTGCAGGCGGATGCGCTGGCGCATGGCATCCTGGTAGGGCTCCAGCTCGTTCCTCAAGACGTCTTCCAGAAGCGCGCCCTGCCATTGCGTGGCCGTGAGGAGGTCATGGGTCTTGGCCATGCCGTGCAGGCGATCCATGAAGGCGTTCCAGGCGGCCGGATCGCTGCTCTCTGCGGAGCGCCTGGTCAGGGAGGCCACGGATTGAACGGTCGCCAGCGTGTTCTTGACCCGGTGGTTGAGCTCGTGGAGCAGAAGCGCCTGCCGCTCCTCGGCGAGACGGCGCTCGGTGATGTCCTGAGACACGCCGACCATGGAGATCTGGCCATCGGCACCGCGTCTCATGCGGCCGCTCACCCGAATCCAGTGCTCGCTGCCGTCGGGCCAGATGGCCCGATATTCGACGTGCAGATCCGTGCGGGTCGCAAGGGCCTGTGCGACGGCTTCCGCCTGCATGGTGCGGTCGTCGGGATGGATCGACGCGACCAGATCGGCATAGGAGAAGGGCTCGTCGGGCCCGCGGCCGAAATTGGCCCGGCAATCGGCCGATGTGGTGAAGGCCCCCGTGGACGGCGTGTACTCCCAGGAGCCGAGATTTCCCGCATTGAGTGCCAGCCGCAGGCGCGCCTCGCTCTCAGCCATGCGGGCCAGGACCTCTTCCCGCTCCCGTTCGTGCTTGCGGATGCCCGCCGCAGCCTCGCTCAGGGCCTTCTTGATCGTGTCGAATTCCAGGACGCGCGTGGTGGCCGGATCGGTGATCTCGCCCCCGCGGCCGAGGATCTGGGCAGCGGTCACGAGCTGGTCGACCGGTTTGGCGATGGATCGGGAGAGCAGGATCGCCAGGAGAATGCCGCCCAGGATAACGGCTCCAAGGGTCGTGAGCCAGAAGAGGGAGCGCTGCGCCGATTTGGCCAGCTCCGTTTCCGGGATGCTGAGCACGAAGGACCAGCCGTAAGACGGCGACTGGCTGAAATAGGTGCGCACCGGAATGCCTTCCAGCGTGACGCTCTGGAGGCGTCCTTCCCGCGAGGCCGCGAGGGCATCCTGGACGGTGGAGCTGGCGGTTTGGCCGACGAACCGCTCCGGGGAGCGGTTTCGGGCCACGATTGTCCTGCTGCTGTCGAGCACCGCGGCATTCCAGCGATCGTCGATCCGCTGATCGCGGATGATGGCCTGGAAGACGTCGGGCGTGATGGCCAGGGACAGGATATAGGCGACCTGCTCGTCCAGAATGACGGGAGCATCGATGGTGATCAGGCGCTGCCCCGTCAACGATCCTACATAGAGATCGGATACATGGGGCTTGCGGGTTTCCTGAACGCGCCGAAGCACATCCGGACGGTTGCTGTTCGGCAGGATCACGCCGTAAGGCACGCGGGTGTTGAAGAGAGCGCGGCCGCCGGGTTCGAAGAGAGCGATCCAGGAGGGCTCGGCGAGACCCGTATTCTTCGCGCGACGATAGAATTCTTCGAGGTCCCCCCTGGCAAGGCTGGTCGACTGGGCCAGGACCTGCACCGCCACCACCGACTTCTCGATCTCGCGGTCGAGCAAGAGACTCAGGGCGCGAGCCGTTTCCTGCATGCGCAGGTCGATCGCCTGCTGTTCGGCCCGGTAGCCCGAATAGAGCCCGGCTGCTGCCACCAAGATGGTCGGCAGGGCAAGGACGAAGACCAGCCCCCACAGCACCTGCCGCAACGAGGTGCGGGCGCCTTCAGGCACATCCCTGCTCGGTTGTTCAGTCCTGCGTTCCGCGTCGCCAATTCGCCCTTTCATGCTAGCTGTCCTGAACCGGCATCAGGACACGCACGAGGGTGGCCGGGTCCTCGCGCGGCCATTCCACATGAGCATCGAGCTGGCGCGCCAGGGCCTTCAGGATGGTGCCGGAGGCGCTCGTCTGCGCTGACTCTTTCTCCTCGGGGCTGAAAGCATCGTCCGACAGCTGGAACAGCAGGGTCCCGTTCCGGACATGAAGCAGGAGCTTCAGCTTTCCATGGCGCTCTCTATAGGCGTGCGTGAGGGCGTTGACGACGATCTCGTTGAACAGGAGCGCCATGGGGGCCGCCTTCGCGGCCTCGACCTTAACGGTCTCGACCTCGAATTCCGGCGCGATCCGCACGTCCGGAAGAGACGAGGTCAGCTCCTGGCACAATCCCTTGGCGAAGCTCGATGCGTCGAACCGCGTCGCCCCCTGCCCGTCATAGAGATCGCGATGGGCGGCGGCCAGCGCCTGCACGCGCTCCTTCATCCGCCCGAGCGCTTGGCGCACGGGTCCTTCCTCGGCCTGTCTGAACTCGATGCTCATCAGGGAGAGCAGGAGCTGGAGATTATTCTTCACCCGATGATCGAGCTCGTGCAGGAGCGCCGTGCGCTCGTCGAGCATCCGCTGCAGGGCATCCTGCGCGCGCCTTTTCTCCCCCTGTGCCTGCGCTTCGGCGAGGGCGCGCAGCACCGTGGCGGGCAGGCGGTCGAGCTTGTCCTTGAGCACGTAATCCGTCGCCCCGCGCTTCAGGGCCTCGACGGCGACCTCCTCTCCCAAGGCGCCGGACACGAAGACGAAGGGCGTGGCGCGGGCGATCTCGAGGGCGATCTCGAGGGCGTTCAGGCCGTTGAAGCCGGGCAGAAGGTAATCGGCGAGAATAAGATCCCAGCTCTCGTCCCGCACCGCCCTGGTGAAATCGTCGGCGGACACCACCCGCTCGATCGAGACGGCAAGGCCGGCATCGATCAAAGCCTCCGTCACCAGCTCAGCATCGAGGGCGCTGTCCTCCAGGAGGAGGATGCGCAGCATCCGATCTGAGGGAGTAGCGGAGACCCGATCCATCGATGCCCCTATTGGCCGTTACGCCGCGGCGGCGGTTCGTTGAGGATGGCCCAGAACACGCCGAGATCCTGGATCGCGTCGAAGAATTCGCGAAAGCCCACCGGCTTCACCACGAAGGCGTTCACCCCGAGCTCGTAGCTGCGCACCAGGTCGCTCTCCTCCCGCGAGGAGGTGAGCATGACGACCGGCGTATGCCGCAAGCTCGGGTCGGCCTTGACCTTCTCCAGCACCTCGAGCCCGTCGACCTTCGGCAGCTTGAGATCGAGCAGGACGACAGCCGGGTCGCTGGTGTTGCGGCTCTCGTGCGCGCCGCGGCGATAGAGGAAGTCGAGCGCCTCCTCGCCGTCGCGCACCACCACGACCTCGTTGGCGAGCTGGCTCTGCTCCAGGGCCGCCAGCGTCAGTTCGAGATCCTTCGGGTTGTCCTCAACCAGCAGGATCGGTTTCAATTCCGCCATTCAAGCGGCTCCTTCATTCTGATCCGGCAAGGCGATGGAGAAGGCGGCCCCCTTGTCGAGCGCTCCCTCGGCCCAGGCCCGGCCTCCGTGTCTTTCGACGATGCGACGGACATTGGCCAGTCCGATCCCGGTTCCCTCGAATTCTTCCATCCGGTGCAGGCGCTGGAAAACGCCGAACAGCTTGTCGATGTATCTCATATCGAATCCGACGCCGTTGTCGCGCACGAAATAGATCGTCTCCCCATCCTTGCGGCTGGAGCCGATCTCGATGCGCGCTTTCTCCCGGGTGCGGGTGTACTTTACCGCATTGTCGAGCAGATTTTCAAACACCAGCCGGATCAGCACCGGATCCGCGATGACCGGGGGCAGCTCCCCGACGATCCATTCGATCCGGCGACTGCCATGCTCCGCGGAAAGCTTCTGCCTGATCTCGCCGACCAGGGCTTCGACGTCCACCGATCGGGGCTTCAAGGCCGTGCGACCCATCTGCGAGAAGCGCAGCAGGTTGTCGACGAGGGTTCCGGCCGTGTAGGCGGACTCGATGATCGTGTCGATGTAGCGCTTGCCCTTCTCCGACAGCTCGCTCCATTCGTGCTTCTTCAGGAGCTCGGAATAGCCGACGATGTGCCGGAACGGGGCGCGCAGGTCGTGGGAAACCGAGTAGGAAAACGCCTCCAGCTCCTTGTTACTACGGCGCAGCTCCTCCGAGAGCGAGGCCAGTTCCTCGGCCCTGTGCAGGACGATGCCCACGATGGCGTTGCGCAGTTCCTTGACGGCCTCGGTCTCGCTCCGGTCCCAGGGCAGGGAGCGGTTGCGCACCGTCTCTTTCCAGATCTCGAAGGAACGCCGGGGGTGAAGCCTCAAGGAGCCCGCCTCCTCCTGCACGGGCTTCTGCGGATTGCCGCCCCACTTGACGGTCTGCACGACCTCGGGCCGGAACCAGAGGACGTAGCTCGAATGCACCTTCGAGATCGAAATGGAGAGAAGGCCGCTCGCCCGATCGGCGAAGGCTTGCGCCGGCGGATAGACTGCCGACAGATTGTCGGTGGCGAAGACATCTTCCGGATGATGCTTCGAGAGCCAGTCGAACAGGGCCCTGACCTGATCCTGGTCGGGCGTTTGGCCCAGGCACCAGCAATGGTCCTGCGTCACGACGGCAGCACCCTGCGCGCCGGCCAGGATCATCAGATCGTCCTGATGGTTCACGAGGCCCGCGATGAAGTACTCCTCGGCCGCCATGTGGGCGAGGAGCCTCGACTGCACGGCCCCGAGGCGCACCCGGTTCTCGGCGAGCGTCGTGTTCTCCCGCGCCTCCAGCTGCAGCGAAAAGATCTGCGTGAGGAAATCGCAGGCATTGCGCACCTGGAGCGAAACGCGCTTCGGCTCCTTGTTGTGGCAGGAGATCAGGCCCCACAGCTTGCCGTCGCGCAGGATCGAGATCGACATGGAGGCGAGCGTCCCCATGTTGCGCATGTATTCGAGATGCACCGGCGAGACGCTGCGCAGCACCGAGTCGCTCAGATCCAGTGGTGCGGGATCGCACGATTGGATGGGAACCGGCGTGTAGTTGGCATCCGGAATGATGCGCAGACGGTTGCGCCGGTAGAGTTCCCGCGCCTGGGCCGGGATGTCGGACGCGGGAAAGCGCAGGTCGAGATAGGAGGGCAGCACCTCGTTGCGGTTTTCGGCGATGACGGTGCCGTTCCACTCATCGTCGAACCGGTAGATCAGGACCCGGTCGAAGCCGGTCATGCGGCGGATGTCCTGCGCGGCAAGGTGGCAGAGGATCTCGACCGTCGAGGCCCCCTGCAACTGCTCCACGAACCGGCGCAGGGTGGGATAGAGCGCATCGATGCCGGAGACTACGCCGGAGGGCGGCTCCTCCAGTTCGAGAATCGCGCAGTCGCCCGAGCGGGAGATCGCCGTCTCGAAGTACTTTTCCTCCTGAGCGGTCCGGACCTGAATGGTCCGGACGAAACGGGTGCTCCCCGCCGGCGGAGGATCGTCGAGCTGCGCGGCGAATTCCCTGCTGAGGGCCGGCAGCACCTGCGCGAAGGGCCGGCCGAGAACGTCCGCCGGATCGAGGCCGAAGATCCCGGCGATGTTGGCGCTGGCATAGGCAATCGTCCTGTCGGACATCCTGACCGCGAGAAGGATCCCGTGCGGCTGGATGCTGCCGGGAATGTGGATCGGCTCCCGCTCGCAGGCGGTCAGATCGATGTCTTGCATTTGCAGGGTCATGGGGCCTCGCACAGCCAATTGTGCATTACGGTGAAGGTATCCTGTGCGGCCCCGACGATGAGATCGTCGGCTTCCGGCGACGAGGCTTCCAGAAGCACCGCGCCGAACGATTTCCACATGGCAGCAACGTTTCGTCCATAGCTGCGGAAATAGGCGCAACCCGTTTCCGCAGTGAATCCCAGCCGGTTCTCCACCGCGCGCGCGATCATGGCGCCGCCGAGCGTCGAGCCCTCGACCACATACATGCTTCCCAGCACGGCCTCCGGGACCGGCAGGGGCATGAGAGGCCGGCATTGTGGCAAACGAATGATGTCTTCAGATTTTAGTCCTAGGACTTCCAGGTCCTTGGCGAGAAGCTGCGTCTTGCAGCGGCTCCGAAAGAAGGCTCGGTCGGGAGCCGTGTCGGCAGCCTCGCTCTCCCAGGCCCTGTGGAACCCATAGAAGCGGATCAGCAGGTCCCGGTAGGCCTCGCGCGATGCGATCCGGCGGTCGAGATCGATGGCGGCCTCGATTCGGTCATGCGCTTCGCGGGTTTCGATTTTCAGTCGTTCGAGCAGCGTCATGAGACCTCGTCCAGGTGGCGGCCCAGCCGTCTGGCGGCCATCCGTTCGGCCAGTCCCAATCCGTCGTGGATCAGAACGGCGAGCAGCGCAACCACCAACCCGCCCTGCAGCACGAAGGCGACGTTGTTGGATTGAAGGCCCGCGATGATGACCTCGCCCAATCCCTTGGCCGCCACCGTCGAACCGATGGTCGCGGTGCCGAGGCTGATGATCACCGACAGGCGGATACCGGCCAGAATCACCGGAAAAGCGAGCGGCAGCTCCACCTGCAGCAGGCGCTGGCGCGGATTCATGCCCATGCCCTTGGCCGCCTCCAGCGTCTGCGGCGAGACCTCCGTCAGGCCGGTGAGCGTGTTCTCGAAGATCGGCAGAAGGCCGTAGAGGAACAGCGCGATGAAGGTCGGCTTCTCGCCGAAGCCGACGAGGGGCACCGCAATGGCCAGAACCGCGATGGGCGGAAAGGTCTGGCCGATATTCACGAGGCTGCGCGACAGCGGCAGGAACTCGCTTCCCGACGCCCGCGTGACGAAGATCCCGAGCCCCACGGCCAGGACCGTGCTGGCAAGCGTCGCCAGGAACACGATGCGCAGGTGCGACAGGGTCAGGGCCAGCAGGCTGCCCTGATTGTAGATCGCCGGCGCGTCGTTGATGGTCAGGGGCTTGAACGCGAAGGCGAAGAGCTGCGGCGCGGTGATGAAGAGCACCAGCAGGAGCAGCGCCGCTGCACGTAAGGCAAACGATCGCCAGCTCATGCCACAGACCGTCCATGGGCCAGGATGCCCTTCACGCTGACGCGTCCGACGAGGGCGCCGGATGCATCCACCACGGGCAGGGCCTCCCGTCCTGCCCAGATCAGCCGCGAGAGAGCATCCCGCAGAGAATCGGTGATGCGGATGGGCTCACCCTCGGCGCCGCCGGGCTCGAGCGCCGCCTGCACGTGCAGCAGGGACAGGAGGCGAAAAGGCCGCTCCGCCGTTCCCACGAGCTGCTCGACGAAGGCTTCCGCCGGATGCGTCAGCAGCTGAGCGGGCGTGTCGTATTGCAGCAGCCGCGCCTGATCCATCACGGCGATCCTGTCGCCCAATTGGAAGGCCTCGTTCATGTCATGCGTCACGAGAACGATGGTGGTGCCGAGACGCCGCTGGATCGCGAGGAGATCGACCTGCGCCTTGCTGCGGATGACCGGATCGAGCGCCCCGAAGGGTTCGTCCATCAGAAGAAGTGCCGGCTTTGCCGCCAGCGCCCGCGCGACGCCCACGCGCTGCTGTTGCCCGCCGGACAATTCGTGTGGAAATTTCCCGGCGAATTCTGCCGGATCGAGCTGGAACAGGTCGAGCAATTCCTCGACGCGGGCGGCGATGCGCCTTTTGTCCCAGCCGAGAAGGCGCGGCACCGTGGCGATGTTCTCGGCAACCGTCCGGTGGGGAAACAGCCCGTAGCCCTGGATGACATAGCCGATCCGGTGCCGCAGCTCATCCTCCGGGATCGCCATGGTGTCCTCGCCGTCGATGAGCACGCGGCCCGCGCTCGGCTCGACGAGACGGTTGATCATGCGCAGCAGGGTCGACTTGCCGGCCCCCGACGTGCCGACGACGACGGCGATCGTCCCGTCTTCGACCCGCAGGGACACGTCGTCGACGACGGTCGTCGCGCCATAGCGCTTGGTGAGGTGCTCGATCTCGATCATGAAGAGCCCCGCCTGGTCAGATCGATGATGGCATCGAGGACGATCGCAGCCGCGAACGACAGGGCGACCGTCGGGATGGCGCCCAGGAGCACGAGGTCGATCGCCGTCTGGCCGATGCCCTGGAAGACGAAGGTGCCGAAGCCCCCTCCGCCGATCAGCGCCGCCACCGTGGCCAGTCCCAGGTTCTGCACCAGCACGATCCGGATGCCGGCCAGGATGACCGGAAGCGCCAGGGGCAGCTCGACCTGCCACAGGCGCTGACGCACGGACAATCCCATGCCGCGCGCCGCATCGGTCACGGCGGTGGGCACCTGATTGAGCCCGGTGACCGTGTTGGCCACCACGGGCAGCAGGGAATAGAGGAGCAGCGCGATGAAGGCCGGAGCGGCTCCGATGCCGCGAATGCCCAAAGCCGCAAGGAGAGGCACCTGGGCGGCCAGGTAACCGAGCGGCGCGATCAGGATGCCGAAAAGCGCGATGCTGGGAATCGTCTGGACGATGCTGAGCACCTGGAGGATCCCCGTCCGCACGGCGCGGACGCGGTGGGCGAGAACGCCGAGCGGCAGCCCGACGAGGCAGGCCGCCATCATCGACCCGAAGGCGAGCCACAGATGTTGGCGCGCCTCGCGCCAGAAGGTGTCCTGCCGATTCGCGTATTCCTTGAGCAGGGAGAGATCGGTCCAGGCGCCCGACAGAAGCAGAAGGGCGATCGCTCCGACTGCCGCCGCCAGGGCTGCGAGCCTCGCCCAGGGCCCCAGGCGCAGGCGCGTCAGCGCATCGGCGGCGATCAGCGCGAAGGCCAGGGCCAGAAGCCAGAAGCCCAGCGACGGCGAGACGCGCGCGAAGGTGTTGCCGGCCGGTGCGACGAAGCCGGCGGACCACCCGACGGCGGGAAAGATCACGCACAGGCCGACGGACGCGGCCGCAAGGCGGATCAGCGGCGTGCGGATCAGAGCCCCGCAGAGCGCCACGCCAAGCGCCACAGCCGCGACAGCGAAAGCGCCCGAAGGAGGCAGCGCGTCGAACAGCATCCGCCCCTCGCCCGCCACGATGCGGTTGGCGCGGTAGATGACGAAGGGGGAGGCGAAGAGCGCGACGCCGATCAGGATCGCCATCACGCTCCCCAGCCGATCCGGGGATAGGAATGGACGCAACGAAGGCATGCCGGGCGCAGTCGTTCGGGTGGAGATCGTGTTCACAAAGCTTCCGGCCCCTATCGCGCCACCGCCGTTATTAGAATGTGGCTCATCAATTTCTCCCTACCCTGCCTCGTCATCGCCGGCCTCGTGCCGGTGGTCCCGATTGGAAAAGTGCGGCGCTCCGCATCATCGGGATGGCCGGCACGAGGCCGGCCATGACGGGAAGGTCCAACTTGCGAGCCAGAATCCTGGAAGCAACGTAGCGGCGTCTCGAAGAAGCATCCAGTATGCACTGGAAACGCCTTCGCGCCCTGAGATCACAGCCTCAGATCATTTCAGGAAACCCTTGGACTTCAAATAATCCGTGGCCACCGCCTTTGCCGGCTCGCCGCCCACCTGGACCCGGGCGTTCAGCCCCTGGAGCGTGGCGAGATCGAGGGAGGCGAAGACGGGCTTCAGGATCTCGGCGATCTTCGGGTTCTCCTTCAGGACGGATTCGCGGATGATGGGTGCCGGCGCATAGACGGGCTGCACGTTCTTGTTGTCCTCCATCACCACGAGGCCCGACGGGGCGATGCCGCCATCGGTGCCGTAGACCATGGCGGCATTGGCGCCGTTGGTCTGCTCGGCCGCCGCCTTGATGGTGGCCGCCGTGTCGCCGCCGGAGAGCACGATGAGCTGGTCCGGCTTCATCTTGAAGTCATAGGTCTTCTGGAAGGCCGGCAGAGCGGCCTCCGAATTGACGAACTCGGCGGAGGCCGCGAGCACCACCTTGCCGCCCTTCGTCACCCATTGGCCGAAATCGGTCAGCGTCCTCAGCTTATTGGCATCGGCCACATCCTTGCGCAGCGCGATGGCCCAGGTGTTGTTCGCCGGCGAGGGATCGAGCCAGACGATCTTGTTGGCGTCGTAATCGAGCTTCTTGGCCATCTCGAAGCCCTTGGCTGCATCCTTCCAGAGCGGATCGTCCGCCTTGTTGAAGAAGAAGCCCGCATTGCCGGTATATTCCGGATAGATATCGATCTCGCCGGCCGTGATGGCTTTGCGCACCACCGGGGTCGCCCCGAGCTGGATGCGGTCCTGGGTCGCGATGCCGTTAGCATTGAGCGTCAGCAGGATGATGTTGCCCAGCACCGAGCCTTCCGTGTCAATCTTCGACGAGACGACCACATCGGCCTTGGCGGCGCCCGCCGCCGCGAAGGCCAGGGCGGCAGCCAATGTCAGCGACTTGAGGACGGTCTTCATGCGAACCCCCTAGAGAGACAATGCCCTGCTCTTTCTAGGACAGTCGCGCCGTTTAGGCAGGGGGAGGCCCGCGAAGAATTCCACGGGAGAATAAAAACTTCGTGTGACGGTAAAAGATCCCGCCGAAGGAACCTGCGTCCTCCGGCGGGTCGACCGATTTGAGCACCTCTCGGGGCCTCGTCAGGCGCTCAGGGTCGACGGAGGCTCCTGGGCGATGGTGAACCGCACCTGCGCCTGGGGGCGGTGATCCTCGGACAGGGTGCGCCAGGTGCGCTCGGCCTCAATGCGGCTCTCGAAGGGTCCGACCACCCGCTCGGTGCCCTGAACGATGGTTTCGCAGTCGCAGGAGGTGTACTCGCCGCCGACCACCCAGAAACGTGACTTCATCATGATCGATCTCCATTGGTGACAAGGGTTTGAGGACTGGGTTTGAGGGTTGTGGACGCTCACTCGGCCGCCTGGAGCTTGGTGGAGGTCTGGAACTGGGCGGTCTCGGTCGATTCCGCCATCGCCGTGGTGGAGGATTTGCCGCCGGTGATGACCACCGAGACCTGGTCGAAATAGCCGGTGCCGACCTCGCGCTGGTGCCGTGTGGCCGTGTAGCCGTCGGCCTCGGCGGCGAATTCGCGCACCTGGAGCTCGGAATAGGCGCCCATGCCCCGGTCGCGGTAGCCGCTCGCCAGCTCGAACATGCCGTAATTGAGCTGGTGGAACCCGGCCAGCGTCACGAACTGGAACTTGTAGCCCATGGCGCCGAGCTCGCGCTGGAACCGGGCGATGGTGGCATCGTCCAGCTTCTTCTTCCAGTTGAACGAGGGTGAGCAGTTATAGGCGAGCAGCTTGCCAGGATAACGCTTGTGGACGGCTTCCGCGAACTTGCGCGCGTCGTCGAGATCCGGGTGCGAGGTCTCCCACCACAGGAGATCGGCGAGTTCCGCGTAAGCGAGGCCCCGGGCGATGCAGTGGTCGAGGCCGGTGCCGTCCTTCAGGCGGTAGAAGCCTTCGGGCGTGCGGCTGTCGGGCTCGATGAACCGCCGGTCGCGCTCGTCCACCTCGGAGGTGATGAGCCTGGCCGATTCCGCATCGGTACGGGCCATAATCAGGGTCGAGGTGCCCATCACGTCGGCGGCGAGCCGTGCGGCGATCAGGTTGCGCTCATGCGCAGAGGTGGGGATGAGCACCTTGCCGCCCAGATGGCCGCATTTCTTCTCCGAGGCGAGCTGGTCCTCGAAGTGAACGCCTGCGGCTCCGGCCTCGATATAGGCCTTCATGATCTCGAAGGTGTTGAGCGGCCCGCCGAAGCCGGCCTCCGCGTCCGCCACGATGGGCAGGAACCAGTCGCGCTTGGCGCCGCCTTCCGCGTGCTCGATCTGATCGGCGCGCTGGAAGGTGCGGTTGATGCGCCGGCACAGTTCCGGGCCGGAATTGGCCGGATAGAGCGACTGGTCGGGATACATGGCGCCCGCCACGTTCGAATCCGCCGCCACCTGCCAGCCGGAGAGGTAGATCGCCTCCAGGCCCGCCCGGGCCATCTGCATGGCCTGGTTGCCCGTCATGGCCCCGAGGGAGTGGACGTAGGGACGCTCGTGCAGGAGCCGCCACAGGCGCTGGGCGCCGCGCTCGGCCAATGTGTGCTGGATCTGCACCGATCCCCGCAGACGATCGACGTCTTCGGCCGAATAGGGGCGGCGGATGCCGTCGAAGCGGCCCTCGGGAGCCGTGGGAATCAGGCTGGCGGTCGAAGCCGGGATCGTCTCGGTGGTCATGTCGTATCCTTCTTTTACATTTCTTGACAAAACCTGCTTCCGGGCCAGAATTATTGCAGATCAGCAGGACGTCTTGTTTTCATTAACCCTCGAAGAAGCCTTTGTTTCAACGTTGGATTTGTGAAGAAAAGTGACCCTGTAAAGCTTTGACAACACCCGCTGTGTAAACTTGTAAAAAGATTTACAATATGGATGAGAGCAGAAAGCTTTTCGTGGGACCCCGGCTCAAGCGGCTGCGGCGCGAGCTCAACATGAGCCAATCGCGCATGGCCGAGGAGCTCGGGCTCTCCCCGAGCTACCTGAACCTGATGGAGCGCAACCAGCGCCCGATCACCGCCCAGGTGCTGATCCGCCTCGCCCATGCCTATTCCCTCGATCCGCGCGAATTCGCCAATGACGACCACGAGCGCACCGTGTCGGAGCTGGAGGAGGTCTTCGCCGACCCGCTCTTTCGTTCCACGCCGGTGGCGCGGCTGGAACTGCGCGAAACCGTGGAGAGCGCCCCCTCCCGGGTTGACGCCATCAACCGCCTCTACCGGGCCTACCAGGCCATGCGCGGCGCCCGCGAGGCGGTGACGCCGAGCCTCAGCGACCGGGATCGAGCGGAGGACGCCCCCCAGGTCAATCCGGTCGACCGGGTCCGGGAGCTGATCCACGAGGCCAAGAACCACTTTCCGGAGCTGGACGAGGCCGCGGAGGCCCTGGCATCCGATCTCGCCGTGTCGGGCCACGAGCCCTTCTTCGCCATCGCCGAGCGCCTGCACGCCCGGCACGGCATCCGCGTGCGCGTCTTGCCCATCGACGTGATGCCGGACTCCCTTCGCCGCTACGATCATCACCGGCGCCAGCTTCTGATCTCCGAACTGGTGGATTCGTCCGGCAGGACCTTCCAGGCGGCCTATCAATTGGCCTTCGCCGAGATGCGCGAGACGATCGACGCTCTCGCCTCACGTCTGGAACCCACGGACGGACCGGCGCGGCGGCTGCTGCGCGTCTCCTTCGGCAATTACTTCGCCGGTGCCCTTATGATGCCCTACGGCAAGTTCCATGCGGCGGCGGAAGCGCTCGGCTACGATGTGGAGGTGCTCGGCGCCCGTTTCGGGGCGAGCTTCGAGCAGGTGGCGCACCGGCTCACGACGCTCGCCCGGCCTGGAGCCCGGGGCATTCCCTTCTTCCTGGTGCGGGTGGATTCGGCCGGCAACGTCTCGAAGCGCTTTTCCTCGGGCCGCTTCCCGTTCTCCCAGTTCGGCGGCACCTGCCCGCTCTGGAACCTGCACTCCACCTTCCGCAATCCGGGCCAGGTGGCGACGCAGGTGATCGAGCTGCCGGATTCCTCGCGCTGGTTCTCCATCGCCCGCACGGTCAAGCGCGCCTTCAACCCCTGGGGCGCGCCTGATCCGCAATTCGTGGTGGGCCTCGGCTGCGAGCTGAAATACGCCAACCGCCTCGTTTATGCCCGCACCCTCGACCCAGCGTCGTCGGATGCGACGCCCATCGGCATCAATTGCCGCCTGTGCGAACGCGTCGCCTGCCCGCAGCGCGCCGCCCCTCCCCTGATGCATGCCCTGATCGTCGACGAGATGAAGCGCGGCGTCTCGCCCTTCGAGTTTGACGCGACCTAAGTGCTGGCTCAGACCCGCAGTCGCTTCGGCATGGGGTCGTCGAGCCAATGATCGAGGAAGCGGTCGAGCCAGCGCGAGACATGCGGGTCGTGCTGGAAGCGGCCGGCGAGCTGGCGGACCCGGTCCTGCGCGCCCGGCATCTGCAGCCGCTCCTCGGCCACCACCGTCCAGCGGCACAGCATGGCGTGGGTCACCTCCGGGTGGAACTGGAGGCCGAAGGCCCTCTCCCCGACCCGGATCGCCTGGGTCGGAAAATCGTCGCCCGTCGCCAGGGTCTCGGCCCCGGAGGGGCAGTCGAAGCCCTCCCGGTGCCAATGATAGACATGGCTCGGCCAGGGCACGCCCCAGTCGCGGCTGAGGGCTTCGCCGGCAGGGGTCGGCAGCAGGGGATAATAGCCGATCTCCGCCCGGCCTTCCGGATGGGCCCAGACACGGGCGCCGAGGTGCTTGGCCATCATCTGGGCGCCCAGGCAGAGGCCGAGATAGGGCTTGTTCTCCTTGAGCGGCACCTCGATCCAGTCGATCTCCTCCTTGACGAAATTGTCCGGATCGTTGGCGCTCATCGGGCCGCCGAAGATCACGGCCCCGGTGTGCTCGGCGAGCGTCTCCGGCAGCGGATCGCCGAAGCGGGGGCGGCGGATGTCGAGGCGGTAGCCGCGCTCCGCCAGAAGGCGCCCGACCCGGCCTGGGGTCGAATGCTCCTGGTGCAGAACGATGAGGATGGGTGCCTTGGACCGTCGCCTAGCCATGGGTTCGGTCCGATGCGGATGCATTCACGAGGCGACAAAAGTAATGACGCGGGGACATGGGGCGATTATTCGGGACAAGGCGGGTTCTCCGCAAGGGGCGCAGAGTGACGAAAGGGCTCCTCCCCTCGCCGGATGATCCAAAGCGCTAGGAGACCTAGGCAAGCGTAGCCTTACGCCCTAAGATGACCATGGCAACGATATCATAGGCTATAGCGGTCCCGTCCGATTTTTGCATGGATACGCAAAAATGATAGAAGCGTCTGATTCTCCAGGCTTGAAGTCCAAAACATCCAGCGCATCTTGTCTCGTGCTCCGCTGAGACGTCAGCCAGCACCCCAGCGTGAAAGAAAGTGACCCCGTGACTGACAGCGTAACGAGCGACGGCGATCTCAACGGCCTGCGCATTCTCGTCGTCGAGGACGAAGCTGCGATTTCCCTGCTCCTGGAAGACATGCTTCTCGACTTCGGCTGCGAGGTGATCGGCCCGGCCGCGCGCCTGTCGGCCGCTCTTGACGCCGTGGCCCGCGAACAGGTCGACCTGGCCATTCTGGACGTGAATGTCGCCGGCGAGCCGATCTACCCGGTGGCCGAAGCCCTGGCGCAGCGTTCGATCCCCTTCGTCTTCTCAACGGGTTATGGCAGTGCGGGCATCCGCGACGCTTTCCGCGACCGCCCGGTTCTGCAGAAGCCCTTCGCCCAGCATGACCTGAAGCAGAAACTGCTGATCGCCCGCGGCAAGACGGCCTGAGATCGGGCCCGTCGCGGCGATCCGGCGCCTCATCTGTGGCGTTTATGCCGCAATCGTTCACCCTGTGCTGTAAAACACATCATCCATGATGTGAATCGGCTTTGCTCCTGAGCGCTTCCTGCTAAGTTCCAGTAACGTTAGAGCAGGTAACCTTTCGATCGAGCCGGTCTTCCATGTCTTTCCGATCCTTCAGGCTTCTGGCCGCCGCAAGCGTCCTGGCGCTTTCTCTCGCCGCCGCACAGGCTCAGGCACCCTTGCCGCGCCAGGCCCCCGTCGCGGGCTCCATCGTGGCGGCCAAGGGCGGCGAGGAGATGCGTTTCGTGCGGGAGGATCTCTGGCGTGCCGCCCAGCTCCAGCAGAGCCTCGTCGGCGGCGATACCCTGCGCACCAACGCCATCGGTAACCTGGCGATCCTGTTCAACGACCAGACCCAGATCCGCGTCGGTCGCAACTCGACCCTGACCGTGAACGACGTGGCGAGCGGGCCGGCGGACGCGACCCAGCTCAGCCTCCAGGGCGGCAACATCTGGGCGCGCGCTGCCCGCGGCGGCTCGGGCGTCGACGTCAAGACGCCGGCGGCGGTCGCGGCGATCCGCGGCACCGATTGGTCGCTGTCGGTGGACGGCGCGGGGAAAACCTCGCTGGTGGTGCTCGAAGGCGTCGTCGAGCTCAAGAACCCGCAGGGCGCCGTCACGGTTCGCCAGGGTGAGGGCGCGGTGGCGGCGGTCGGCCAGGCTCCGACGAAATTCGTGCTCGTCAGCCCCAACGATCGCGAGCAGATGCTGTTCTACATGTCGATGCGCGAGGTGTTCATCAACCTGCCGACGACACCCCTGGAGAACAAGGCGTTCAAGGCCGAGGGCGCCCGGATCCAGGCTCTGCCGGCCGAAGCCCGCACGACGGAGGATTGGCTCACCTTCGCCGAAAGCCTCATGAATGCTGGCGACAGGCGGGCGGCGGCAGCCCCCCTGGCCGAAGCCCGCAGCCGCCCGATGACCCGGGCGCAGCGGGCCCGTGCCGATTACCTGGAAGCCCTCATGGCCGGTGCCGACCGCCGCTGGCAGGATGCGATCAGGCTGTTCGAGCGCGC
>JAESFT010000649.1_pt1 | contig 16657 bp, 13 predicted proteins | sample 9269451 | NCBI WGS metagenome assembly JAESFT01 (sample SAMN14502557, study PRJNA617106) | algae metagenome | isolation source: Scytonema hyalinum WJT4-NPBG1 and co-occurring heterotrophs from well... | place: USA: Mojave Desert, Joshua Tree National Park, California | collected 2006-05-25
TGCGTCAGTGCGTGGACGAGATTGCTGCCGATGAAACCTGCGGCGCCGGTGATCAGAATCATGCGTATCCTTTTTGTATCGCTATGCGGTGGTGACGGCGTTGGGCTCGCCCGCCAGCATCGGCTTGAGTGGCGTCCATACCATGTCCGTCGATATGTCCTTCATGCAGCGGTGATGTCCCAGCGGGCATTCGCGCTGCTGGCATGGCGCGCATTCGATATGCAGCCAGAGTATCTTCGCCAGTTCCGACAGCGGCGGCGTATGGCGGGGGTCGGTGGGGCCGTACACCGCGACAAGGGGGCGTCGGAATGCGGCGGCAATATGCATTAATCCGGAATCGTTGCAGACCACCGCGTTGGCTCTGGCGATCAGTGCGATTGCTTCGCTCAGCGACGTTGCGCCGGCAAGGTTGCGCACGCCCGGCGCGGCGGCCACGATGTCGTCGCACACCGGCTTGTCCTTGCCTGAACCGAGCAACAGGATTTCCGCGTCGGGATGCGCCTGGCGCACGGTGATTGCCAGCTCGGCGTACCGGTCGGACGGCCAGCGCTTCGCCGACCCGAATTCCGCGCCCGGCGCGAACACCACCAGCGGTACGCCGACGGGCAGGCCGATGCGCTCCATGATGGCAGCGGACGCCTCATCGGCAACGGATAGCGATGGTTGCGGCAACGGCGCATCCTGTGGCAGGCGGCGCACAGGTGCATCTGCCAGTGCCGCGTAGAACGCCGCCATCCGGCGCGGCGCGGCGGGCTCGTCGTGATGAATCACATTCAACAGGCCGTAGCGCATCTCGCCCTTGTAGCCGACCCGTTTGGGAATGCCAGCCAGCCAGGGAATGAGCGCGAACTTCATCGTGTTGGGCAGCACATAGGCTTCCGCATAACCGCGCGGTCGCAGCATCGCCGCGAACTTGCGGCGTTCGCCGAGCTGCAGCTTGCCGTGTTTGAACGGCGTCTCCATCACGGTATCGACTTCCTGCATTGCCCGCCATACCGGCGCAACCCACGCAGGCGCGAGCACATCGATCGGCCATTGCGGATGCAACTCGCGCAGGCGCCGAAGCAGCGGCTGGGCCATCACGGCATCGCCGATCCAGTTCGGTGAAATGACGAGGATGCGTGGAGAGGATGTGTCTGTTTTGTTCATGATGATGGATTGCATGCGCGGCGATGCGTTCGTCCGCAGCCCGCATCGTGCAAATCGGAAGCGTGCGGTAGTTTACCCGCTTGCCTGTCAGGAAGCCACTGCGGGGCAATTTCGAAGGCAGTTGCATGCATTCAAGCATTGCGCGCTGATCGATTCTCGATGCTGCCATGCGGGCTTGCCTGGTTTCATCCAGACGCGGTGGAACGACGCAGAGAGTGGAACAAGACTTCGGTAGTGTGGCAACTTTGACAGCCTCGCGGACTCCAACTCCTTTCCCGAATATCTGGAGCAAAACTGTCATGAATCCAAACCAGTCAACAAACGGCTTGAAGCCGGGCGGCGCCAATCCCCATCCGATGAACAGCACCGGCGCAATGGACGACGTGCAGCAGGATGCGCATACCGAGGCCAGCAACAGCATGCCGACCGACAACCCTGTTCCCGTCACGGAAACCGCGGCCGCGCGAGCCAGGCAAGGGGATGATGATGGCGCATCACCTGCCGACCGGGTGCATCACGGCGGAAGCGCCGCCGTCATCGGCGCCGCCGGCGGAACGGATGCCGCCGCCGGGGCCAAGCTGTCAGGCAGCAAGGGCGGCCCCGGCGGTCCGAGCGTCCGGGAAACGACGGACGCAGCCGGCGTTCCCGGCACGCCGGGCGGCATGATCCAGGGGGACGGCGTCAGTCCTGCCGCAGGTGCCGATGCCGCCGGCGGTACGGGCCTCGGCTCGGCAGCGTCGGCAGGCGATACGCGCACCGGGACCGGCACCTCGTCCGGATCGGGCACCTCACTGACCGGAGGCGGCGCAAGCGGTGGACGCGATGCCGGTATTGCCGGCAGCGGCGGCTAGCAACTTGCTTCAGGCAAAGGCGCCGGTGCCTGTCCACGCCGGCTTGCATCGCCGTCTTTGCTTTCGTTTCGACGCTGTCGAATTCATCATTTTTATCGACAAAATCGCTGGTTTTTCCTGCCGTTGACCCCATATTCCAAGCATGACAGGCATCCATTAGGACGGCATTTCATCCGCCTTCCGCATCCGATGCCGAGGCCTTCCGTTCACCGGCCTGGATGACATTTCCCTGAAGCCGACTCCCCGATGAAGCATGGCCACCATGCTGCATCGGGGAGTCTTTCCTAGACGGCCTTGTTGCCGGTAAAGCGAATAGCGATGACACATTCCAATTCCACCGACGCGCCCAAGGCCGTCGACCTGTACAAGCTGACCACGCAGGTTCACCGGCATATCGGCTTTCAAAAGATACGGATGGGAGCAATGCTGTGCGTGCTCGAAGATGCCGGCGAATGGCACGGCCGGACAGCGGCCCGCAGCTTTCGGGGCTTCCTGGTTGAAGAAGGCATTCACCCGCAGGCCGCCCGCCAGTACATGAAGGTGGCGCGGAAGTTCGTGCTGGAGCTCCAGATTGCGAACCAGGAACTGCTTGCGATGTCGCGGGCGAGCATGCGGGTGCTGTGCGCCGCCGCGGATGTCGCCACGCCGGAGAATCTCGCCGAACTCGTCAGCATCGTCGCGACGCTGCCGAAACCGGAAGCGCTGGAGGAAATCCGGACCCGCTTTGCATCCGCGCCGGCGCAGGATGCGGAGGGAAAGCCGCTCAGCAGGCCGGTCGGCAGGATATTGTCCGAAGTGGGCGAGCTTACCCAGATGCAGCGTGCCGAGCTCTTCTCCAGGCTGGGTATCCGATCGACTTCCTCATCAGGCTCCAATGTCTCCTCCTGAAATAACACGCTCATCCGATAGGCGGCGGCCAAAACCTGATTCGCTGCGCGGAAAGAAAGAAAAGCCGGCCCGGTCGAGCAAGTCTTACGCAATCTGGCATTTGAGCAGAAGGGAGCTGAGTGCCGCGGAACTGCGCAAGAAAATCATCCAGCGCGGCTATTCCGAAGAGGAAGCCGATGAAGCGATGGCGTTCGTGCAGGCGAACAACTACCAGTCCGACGAGCGGTACGCGGGAATGAAAGCCCGCTCCACCGCGCACCGGGCGGGAAACCGGAAAATCCAGATGGACTTGCGGACAAAAGGCGTCGATGACACGGTGGTCCGGGCGCAGCTGGATACGCTCCCCCCGGAAGCCGAGCGCGCCATCGAAGCGATTGAAAAATTCCGCAAGCTTGCCGCCGACGGCGTCTCGCGCGAGCTCAGTGCCAAGGTCTGGCGGTATCTCGGCTATCGCGGCTTTTCCGGTGAAGCGATCAAGCAGGCGCTGCAGGCGTTGGCGCAGCCGCGCTAGAGCGCTTTCGGTCTGACTGTGCCAGGCGAGGCCGAGGTGGTTTGCCTGCCGAACAAGGGTGGAGCGGGCAATCAGGCAGCATGCTGCTGCCCGCGAAACGGCATCCGCTTGCAAGCGGATGCGCGCCCTGCAAGGGTGGTGACGCGACATGGCGGGCCATGGCAAGGAAGCCTCGGCGGCCCCGCACAACGCAGTGCCGCTGGCAAAGCGCCCGGCGTCGACGGTACGGTCGGAGCGAAAGTGCTCTAGAGGCGCTATGCATTCCTTTGCAGTTGCGCCGACATCGCGATCTTGCTCATGGCCGCGATCCCGATGCCGACTGCCAGCCACAGCGTCAGGCCCCGGCTGATGAGCGATGCCGTAATCGCGTCGCCCTGGCTCATGCCGACGGCATTGAGCAGCAGGGCGATGGCCGCTTCGGTAGCCCCCAATCCGCCGGGGATCATCGATGCCACGCCGGCCAGGATGCTCAGGCAGTAAATCGACATCACATCGGTCGCCGGAATGTCGTACCCGAGTGCCTGCACCACAAGATAAAGGGAAAAGCCTTGCGCCGACCATGCCAGCAAGCTCAATGGCAACGCGCCGGCAAGCCGCCTGCCGGACAGTACGAAGCGTACGGTATCGATCCCCTTGGCGGTATGCCTGCCAAGGGCGTGGCGTGCCATGCGCGATGCAAGAATCGCCGTGATCCGCGAACGCAGCATCAGCGCCGTCAGGAAAAAGAACGCGACCGCGCCCAGTGCCCATGACCGATGTTCGGGAAAGATGAACACGGCGAGACTGGCAAGCAGGCCGACGATGATCAGGTCCAGCAGCCGCTCCGCGATAAACACGCCGATGCTCTCGGTATAGCGTACGCCATAGGGCTGAAGATAAACCGAGCGCACGGTTTCGCCCGCCTTGCCGGGCGTCAGCGTCAGGGCAAATCCGGATAGGTAGATCTCCAGATTGCGCATGACCGGAATCGGGTGATCAAGCGCAAGGAGAAACCGGTGCCAGCGCAGGAACCTGGCCAGGTAACTGACCAGCGACAGCGCAATGACCTGGAACCACATGATCGCGGGCGTGGCCGACACGGCGTCGCCGAAGGCTGCCCAGTCCGCCATGGTTGCCATGCCCATATACACCAGGACAGCAAGGACAACAGCCAGCGACAATGTTCTTATCGGGATTTGAGGAGGCATAAGCAATAAAAATGCGTGGCGAGGCGGAACCATCGCCTCGGCCGAATGACGTGAACTTTCCTTGAATGAATATCGGTCTGCGGCCCTGACCAACAAGGGAAGGCGCGTTGTTTCCCGCACCTCGAAGAATGCATGGCATGCCATTGAAACGTACCATGAATGCGCTCCCGGCCCGTCAAGATACCTCAATGGCCGGCAGCACTCTTTTTCGTCTTCGAAAGCTGCATGCAACATGGCAGGCGATCAGGCATGCCAGACTGAAAATGCGATTTTGCAAATTTTGACTCAAGTCAATTTTTTTGAAAATCCCGTTTGTTACATTCGGTGCTTTCCCGCAGGAGACCGCCGTGCAGCAGAACGAACTTCCATCCCGTTTTCCCTTCGAATTTCCCTTGCTGAGGCTTCGGAACAAATCCGTCCTGCCGATCGTACAGGGCGGCATGGGCGTCGGCATCTCGGCGCACCGGCTGGCGGGCAGCGTGGCGAAGGCGGGCGCGGTGGGCACCATATCGAGCGTCGACCTGCGCCGCCATCATCCGGACCTGATGGCGCAAACCGAAAAAACGCGTGATAAGGCGCTCATCGATGCCGCGAACCTCGTCGCGCTCGCGCGTGAGATTTCTTCGGCCAGGGAAATCTCAGACGGGAACGGCATCATTGCCGTCAACGTCATGCGGGCGGTGGCGGAATATGCAGCCTACGTGCGCCAGGCATGCGAAAGGGGTGCGGACGCCGTCGTCGTCGGCGCCGGCCTGCCGCTCGATCTCCCCGACCTCACCATCGATTTCCCGGATGTGGCGTTGATTCCCATCCTGTCCGATGTGCGCGGCGTGGCGTTGCTGCTGAAGAAGTGGATGCGCAAGCATCGCCTGCCGGATGCCATCGTGATCGAGAATCCGCGCTACGCGGCGGGACATCTCGGCGCTGCGCGGGCGGAAGACGTCGACGATCCGCATTTCGCTTTTCCCGCCGTGCTGGAAGGGTGTGCCGAATTGTTCCGGCAGCTCGGCATTGAACGCGAGCGCATACCATTGATCGCCGCCGGCGGCATCCACAGCCACCAGCAGATGCGGTCGCTGTTTGACATGGGGGCAAGCGCCGTCCAGCTCGGTACCGCATTCGCCGTCACCGAGGAAGGCGATGCGCATGCCGCGTTCAAGAAAGTCCTCGCCGATGCCGCACCCGACGACATCGTCACCTTCATGAGCGTGGCCGGCCTGCCCGCACGCGCAGTGCGCACGCCGTGGCTGGCGAACTACCTGGAGAAGGAAGCGCGATTGCAGAAGGTGGCAAAGCCGAGGAAATGCACCGCCGGATTCGATTGCCTGCATCAATGCGGTCTGCGCGACGGGATTGCGAAGTCGGGTCAGTTCTGCATCGACACCCGGCTCGGCTTCGCGTTGAAAGGCGATGTACAGCGCGGCTTGTTCTTCCGCGGCTCGGAACCGCTTCCTTTCGGCAGTGCGATCCGCACGGTACGGGAATTGATTGACTATCTTCTGACCGGAGTTCAGCCGGTGAATCAGGCGTTCAGGGCGGGCTGACGGGCCGCCTGCGCGACCCAAAGCGCAGGCGCATGAATTTCTATCGAACGATCAGCACCGGCATGGTGGTCGCCGCCAGCGTCCTGGTTGCGACCGACCCGAGCAGGACATTGGCCAGCGCGCCATGGCCGTGCGAACCCATCACGATGAGATCAATGCCGTTGTCCTCTGCATATGTTCGTATGGTTTGTGCGATGTCGCCGACCTTGTAGTGCGACTGGAAGGGAATGCCTTTTTCACGCAGTATCGTTTCCGCAGGAAGCAGCGCAGCCTCCGACGCTTCCCTGTAGTAGCCGTTCACGGAATCGTCACCCAGGATGCGTCTAGCCTGTTCCACGGCCAGACCGGGCGGGATCGGCAGCTTCACATGCAACAGATGCAATTGCGGTTCCCCATTGAACCATTGCATATGCGATGCAAGATAGGTCACCGCCTTGCAGGAAAAGGACGATCCATCGACCGCCAGCAAAATATTCATGTTCAACTCCATCAAGCGAAATATCAATGTGGCGGCAATAAGCGTCAGTGCGACATCAGCACAGGTACCGTCATCGTTTCGAGCACTGTTTTCGTCACGCCGCCGAGCAGCACCTCGCGGAAACTCGTATGGCCGTATCCGCCCATGACGATCAGGTCCGAATCGGTATCGGCTGCGAGCGACAGCAGGGCATTGCCGACATCGCTCGATGTGACCTGCTGCTTGACCTCCACCTTCACGTCATGCCGCGCGAGGAACAGTGCGATATCCGCACCCGGCTCTTCACCGTGCAGCTCAGGGTCGACCGGGCCGGCCGGCGAATCGAAGATGGCAAGCACGACATTGCCGGCGCGGCGCAGTACCGGAATCGCGGCATTGATGGCGCGCGTTGCCTCCATGCTGCCGTCCCATGCGACCAGCACCCGCTCGCCGACGCACTTGAATTCGCCCGCATGCGGGATGATGAGCACCGGATGCCCGCTATTGAGAACCACGTATTCAGGCAGGTCGGAAATGATGCGCCCCTGTGCTTCGTACGGGTCGGTCTGCCCCAGCACTACGATGTCGCAATAGCGCGCCTGCAGGCACAGGCCGCCGTGATAGTCGTCGTTGAGCAGCCGGCGCTCGTAGGAGCGTACTTCGGACTCCCTGGCGATGCGCTCGAATTGAGCCAGCGCATCTTCGGCACGCTGGTACAGGAAATCGACCTGATCGGCGACGATGGTGGCGGTGATTTCGCCATGATTCTGGCGGTACAGGTAACGTGACACGCCGGTCATCGCCGCACCGATCAGGTGGGCGTTTTCCGCAGCGGCAAGCTGCGCGGCGATCCGTATGCGTGCAGGGGTATGCCGTGACTGGTCGACATGCACCAGGATGGTTTTATACGACATGGCGGATTCCTTTCCTGAAGATCGGTCGCTTCATTCATCGGCGATGCATTCAACAACGGCGATGCATTCAACAACGATGAGTTCAACGCCGTTTCAGCGTAAGGTCGCCTTCCGGCGCAGTCCAGAAACAAATGGCGCAAATGCACGATTGTTTTTGCAATTTTGACTTGCATCAATTTTTTGCAGCACCTGCTTATTACCATCGCTTCCAGCCGCAATGGGAACCATGTGCGCGGGTTCTTGCCTGATTCAGCAAACCTGCTGCAGCGACCGCAACGCAAGCTGTAATGGCGGTTTCAATCAACCTGAGTCGGGAAGGCATCATGAGCATAAGAAATCTCCAGTCCCTCTTTCAGCCTAAGTCGGTCGCTGTCATCGGTGCATCCGAAAAGCCCCACAGCGTGGGCGCCACGGTCCTGCGCAATCTCATCGAAGCGCGGTTTCAGGGAGAAATATTTCCAGTCAATCCGAAATATGACCGCCTGGAAGGGTACGAGGTATATCGTGATGCGGCGCATCTGCCGACCGTACCTGACCTGGCGGTGATATGCACGCCGCCGGACACCATTCCGGCAATCATCAGGCAGCTCGGCGAGCGTGGCACCAAGGCCGCGGTGGTGCTTACGGCCGGCCTCGGCAATGTCAGGGACCCGCATGGCGTCACAATCAAGCAGGCGATGCTGGATGCGGCGAGGCCGCACCTGCTGCGCATACTCGGGCCGAATTGCGTCGGCCTGCTGGTGCCCGATATCGGCCTGAATGCGAGCTTCGCGCATACCGGCGCGCTGCCCGGGAAAATCACTTTCGTTTCGCAATCGGGCGCGCTGGTAACAGGCGTGCTCGACTGGGCAAAGACCCGCGGCATCGGCTTTTCCAAATTCATTTCCCTCGGCGACAGCGCCGATATCGACTTCGGCGATCTGCTCGATTACCTCGCCAGCGACGTCGATACGCATTCCATCCTGCTTTACATCGAAGACGTGCGCGAGGCGCGCAAATTCATGTCGGCGGCCCGCGCGGCGGCGCGCAGCAAACCGGTCATCGTCGTCAAGTCGGGGCGCGTCGCGGAAGGCGCGAAGGCGGCGAGTTCCCATACCGGCGCCCTGGCCGGCAGCGACGATGTGTACGATGCCGCCATCCGGCGCGCGGGCATGCTGCGCGTACTGGGCACCGAGGATCTGTTCGATGCGGTCGAAACCCTTGCACGCGCCAAGCCGCTGTTCGGCGAGCGCCTGACCATCGTCACCAACGGCGGGGGTCCCGGCGTGCTGGCCACCGATGCGCTGATCGCCGAGGGCGGCAAGCTGGCCGAGTTGTCCGCCGACACAATGCATAAGCTGAATGAGATCCTGCCGCCGACCTGGTCGCACGGCAACCCGGTCGACATCATCGGCGACGCCACCGGCGAACGCTACCGGCAAGCCATGGAAGTATTGCTGAAGGATCCGAAATCGGACGCGATCCTTTTCATTCATGCGCCGACTGCGATCGTACCCAGCGCCGACATCGCGAAAACCGTCGCGCCGCTGGCGAAGGATGCGGCACGCAATATCATCTCCTGTTGGCTCGGCGGCGACAGCGTCGCCCAGGCAAGGCGGCTGTTTTCCGAATCCGGCATCCCGACCTTCGATACGCCGGAGGAAGCCGTCGGCGGCTTCATGCAGATGGTGCAGTACCGCCGCAACCAGGACCTCCTCATGCAGGTACCGCCCTCGGCTTGCGCCGCCGCCCCGGCGGGCCCGGCCTTCGTTCCGGACCGGGAGGCGGCGCGCGCGGTCGTGCGGCGGGCCCTTGAACTGAACCGGCCCGAACTGTCGGAACCGGATGCGAAAAGGATACTCGCGGCGTACGGCATCCCGGTAGTGCGGACGGAGATCGCCGATCGTGTCGAGGCGGCGGTGATGCTGGCGCAGCAGATCGGCTTTCCAGTCGCATTGAAAGTCCTGTCTCCCGAGGTGTCGCACAAGACCGAAGTGGGCGGCGTGGTGCTCGATCTGGAATCGCCGGAAGCAGTCCGCTCCGCAGCGATCGCGATGCAAAAGCGACTGCATGAAATCCGGCCCGATGCGACCCTGCACGGATTCTCGGTGCAGTCGATGGAGCGCCGTCCGCGCGCGCATGAACTCATCGTCGGCGTCAGCACCGATCCGGTGTTCGGCCCTGTCATCCTGTTCGGGCAGGGAGGCATTTCGGTTGAGGTCACCGCCGATCATGCCCTGGCGCTGCCGCCGCTGAACATGGTGCTGGCGCGCGACGTCATCTCGCGCACGCGGATTTCGAAACTGCTGGCCGGATACCGCAACCGGCCTCCGGCGGACATCGACGGCATCTGCCGCACGCTGATCAACCTATCGACCATGATCGCCGACATCCCCGAGATCATCGAACTCGATATCAATCCGCTGCTGACGGATGAGAACGGCGTCATCGCACTCGATGCCCGCATGCGGGTGACGCCGGCGGAGGTGGAGGGTGCGGCGCGTTTCGCCATCCGTCCTTATCCGGACGCGCTGGAGGAAACCGTATCGTGGCAAGGATCGGATCTGCTGATCCGGCCGATCAAGCCAGAGGACGCACCGCAGCACCTCGCCTTCTTCAACGCGCTCGATCCCGAGGATGTGCGTTACCGCATCTTCACCCGGCTGCGCGAACTGCAGCCTTCGCAACTGGCCCGGCTCACGCAGATCGACTATGACCGCGAGATGGCGTTCATCGCCATCCGGCAGCGGGAAGACGGCACCTCCGAAACCGTGGGCGTGGCACGCGCCATCTCCGATCCGGACAACATCACGGCGGAGTTTGCCGTCATCGTCCGCTCGGATGTGAAAGGGCAGGGATTGGGCCGCATCCTGATGCAGAAACTGATCGGTTATTGCCGTTCGCGCGGCACGCAGGAACTGGTGGGCGAAGCGCTGCCGAACAACAAGCGGGTGCTGAACATGTCGACCGCGCTCGGCTTCCAGCTCAGCCGGGCGCCGCATGACGAGACGATGCTGATGCGGTTGAGGTTGCAGTAGGGGGTGTCTTGGCGAGGTTTGTACAGGTACCGCATATCAAATCATCGCTGCACGGCTCCTTCCCCCCCTGAAAGGGGGAAGGGGCCGTCAGGCGATGGTTCGCGACACAGTAACGCTCGTCCCTGTTATCCAGTTGCCACCTTTAGGCAAATAGATAAAACATCCCCAATCACATTCCTTCAGCGTCCCGCCGCGATCGCCTAAACACCCCCCGCCGTCCGGACGTTTTTGACCTGGATCAATGATTTTGCGATACCCGGTTCGTACACTGCACTGCGCCTGAATCAACGCCGAATCCTCGGCGCGACTGGCTGCTGGAGTGCAACAAGATGGTGGTTTCAACAATGTCGGCGTTGTCGCAATCGGTCGAGTTCGATGCGCCGCTGATCCGCAAGCTCGATCGTCCCGGTCCCCGCTATACGTCTTATCCGACCGCGGACCGGTTTTCCGATACCTTCGATTACGCCGATTATCTGCAGGCGGTCGCCGGCCTGCAGGCGCGAAAGGGCAGGCCGCCGCTGTCGCTGTATGTGCACGTTCCGTTTTGCGACACGGTCTGCTATTACTGCGGATGCAACAAGGTCGTGACGCGCGACCGCAGCAAGGCCGTCACCTATCTCAGCTATCTCAAGCGCGAGATCGAGATGCAGGGCAAGCTGTTCGCCGGCATGAACCAGGTCGAGCAGCTCCACTTCGGCGGCGGCACGCCGACCTTCCTGTCGGATCAGCAAATGGACGATCTGCTGGCGCATCTGCGCCGCTGGTTCCAGTTCGCGTCCGACGCCATCGGCGAATATTCGATCGAGGTCGACCCGCGCACCGTATCGCCGGAACGTATCCACACCCTGCGCAGGCAGGGCTTCAACCGCCTCAGCCTTGGCGTTCAGGACTTCGATCCGGAAGTGCAGAAGGCGGTCAACCGCATCCAGCCTGAAGAGCAGACGCTGGCCATCATCAAGGCGGCGCGCGAGGCATCCTTCCGGTCCGTCAGCATCGACCTCATCTACGGGCTGCCGAAGCAGAATGTCATCACCATGCAGCAGACGCTGACCAAGGTAATTGCCGCCGACCCCGATCGGATTTCGATCTACAACTACGCGCATCTGCCGCACCTGTTCAAACCGCAGCGTCGCATCAGCGAAGATGATCTGCCGAGCAGGGAAACCAAGCTCGATATGCTGTACCTGTGCATCAAGCGGCTCACCGATGCCGGCTATGTTTACATCGGCATGGACCATTTCGCCAAGCCGGACGACGACCTCGCGGTCGCGCAGCGCCAGGGCCGGCTGCATCGCAACTTCCAGGGTTACTCGACCCATGCGGATGCGGACCTCGTCGCCTGCGGCGTATCGGCCATCAGCGCCGTCGGCGCGACGTATAGCCAGAACGCCAAGACGCTCGATGAATACTATGACCGCCTCGAGCGCAACGAGCTGCCGATCACGCGCGGCGTGAAGCTGACCATGGACGATCTGGCAAGACGCATCATCATCCAGATGCTGATGTGCAATTTCGAACTATCCATGTCGTCGATCGAGCTGGCGTATCCGATCACCTTCAGCAGCCACTTCGCCGACGAGCTGGAAAAGCTGCGCGAACTGGAGCGCGACGGCTTGCTGACCATTGATGCCGAATGGATCACCGTGACGATGAAAGGACGACTTTTGATCCGCAACATCTGCATGGTGTTCGACCGCTACCTCGATGCACCGCGCGCACCGGGCAGTTCCACAGCGGGCGCACCGCAACCCCTCAGGTTTTCGCGGACCATATGAGCGGACTGAATCTCCTGCCGTTTGCCGTCATCGGCCTGCTGGGCTCGGTGCATTGCATCGGCATGTGCGGCGGCATCGTCGGCGCACTGTCGGTGGCGGGGAACGCGCGGCGACCTTTTCCAGTAACCGTGGTTACGATGGCCGCGAAACCGGTTGAAGCCGCCGGCTCCCTTCTGCGTGTGGCCGCGTATAACGCCGGCCGCATCGGCAGCTACATGACGGCCGGCGCGATCGCCGGCGGCCTGGCCGGCAATGCGCAGGCATTGGCCAATGTGGCATCGCTGCAGATTGCCGGCTACTGGATGGCGAACCTGATGCTGGTGGCGCTCGGCCTCTACCTGATGGGCGCATGGTATGGGCTGGCCAGGCTGGAGCAGGCTGGCGGCGTGGTATGGCGCAGGGTACAGCCGCTGATGCGGCCGCTGCTGCCGATGGACACGCCGCGCAAGGCGCTGGCACTCGGCGCGCTGTGGGGATGGGTTCCTTGCGGCATGGTGTACAGCGTATTGCTGGCGGCGATGCTGACCGGTTCGGCTCTGTCCGGCGCCGCCGTCATGCTGGCGTTCGGCCTTGGTACTTTGCCTGCGCTGCTGGCGATCGGCCTGGCCGGCGCCGGCGCGACACGCTGGATCAGGGAACGCCGGATGCGTATCGTGGCCGGCATTGTCGTTCTTGCCTTCGGCCTGCTCGGCCTGGCCCGTGCCGGCGGCGGCATGGCGCCGGAGTGGCTGGATGTGTTCTGCGTCTCGCCGTCGGCAGGAGTGCATCGATGAACGCGCCACTTCCACAAATGCACCTGGTCCAGGATCCGAACCAACTTTCGCTGGCTGACGCCGGCTGTTTCCATTGCGGCGCGCCGCTGCCGGCGGGGCAGGACTGGCCGGTCGTGTTCGACGATGCGCAGCGATCGACTTGCTGCCCGGGCTGCCAGGCGGTGGCGCAATCCATCCTCGACAGCGGCTTGTCGGATTACTACCGGACGCGCACCGCGCTGCCCGGCAGCGTCGACGATGCGCGTGCAATGGCGTTGCCGGAATTGCGCTTGTATGACAAGGACGACAATGCCGGCGGACAGGAAGCGGCAGCGGCAGGCAGCGAAGCGACGTTGTCGATCGAAGGCATCCGCTGCGCCGCCTGCGTCTGGCTGATCGAAGGACGCCTGATGCGCGTGCCGGGTGTACAGGCATGCAACATGAATGTCGCCACCGGCCGCTTGCATGTGCGCTGGAATAACGATGGCTGCAAGCTGAGCGACATCCTGCAGGCAGTGCGTGAAGTCGGCTATGCGGCTTATCCGTTCGACGCCGCTCGCCAGGAGGGCCAGTTGCAGCAGGCCGGCAGGAAACTGTTCCGGCAGATGTTCGTGGCCCTGTTGTCGATGATGCAGGTCATGATGTACGCCATCCCGGTTTACATGGCGGAGGAAGGCAGCATCGATCCCGACATGGACAGCCTGATGCGCTGGGCCAGCCTGTTCCTGACGCTGCCGGCGGTCTGTTACTCGGCGTTGCCGTTCTTTCAGGGCGCATGGTCGGGCATCCGGCATCGCGCGCTCGGCATGGACGTGCCGGTGGCGCTCGGCATCATCGCGGCATTCGCGGGCAGCACGGTGGCCACCTTCCGCGGCCCGGAGGGCGGCGCGGTCTATTTCGACTCGGTCACCATGTTCATCTTCCTGCTGCTGTGCAGCCGCTACCTGGAGCTGGCGGCGCGGCGCAAGGCGGCATCGTCCTTGCAAAGGCTGAGCCATGCGTTACCGTCGTCGGCGTCGCGCATGCCCGGCTATCCCGGCAGCCGCGACACCGAAACGGTGGCGGCGGAGAGCCTGTCGGTGGGCGATGTGCTGCTGGTGAAACCCGGCGAAGCGATTCCGGCGGACGGCACGCTGATCGAGGGCGGCACCTCGATCGACGTGTCGCTGCTGACCGGCGAGAGCCGTCCGCAAGGCAAGGTGGCCGGCGACCTGCTGCCCGGCGGCGCGGTGAATGTGTCGCAGCCGATGCTGCTGCGTGTCACGCGGCCTGTCGCCGACAGCACCCTGTCGGCGCTGGTCAGGCTGGTCGAGCGGGCCGGGCAGGCCAAGCCGCAGATCGCCTGCTGGGCGGACAAGGTTGCCGCCTGGTTCGTGGCATCGCTGCTGCTGTTCGCGCTTGCGGTGTTTGCCTATTGGCAGCTGGCCGATTCGCAGCGCGCATGGCCGATCGCCATCGCGGTGCTGGTGGTGTCCTGTCCCTGCGCGCTGTCGCTGGCGACACCAACCGCGCTGGCCGCCGCGACCGATTTCCTGGTGCGCCGGGGCGTGCTGATCGTGCAGTCGCATGTGCTGGAGACGCTGCACCGCGCGACGCATATCGTGTTCGACAAGACCGGCACGCTCACGGTCGGCAAGCCGGCGGTCCGGCATGTAACCATGTTTGCAACCGGGCAGGATGCGCGGCTGTGGCGCGCGGTGGCGGCGCTGGAAGCGTCCAGCGGGCATCCGCTCGCGGTAGCGCTGGCAGATGTCGCCGCATTGCATGGTGTGACGCCGGGCGATACGCGGGCCGATGACTTGCATCACACCGCCGGACAGGGACTGGAAGGCACGGTGGACGGTGTGCGCTACCGGCTCGGCAGCGCCGTCTTCGTGGCGGAACTGTGCGGCAATGCCTGTCCGCGCTTCGAAGGCGGGCATGACGAATGCACATCCGTCTATCTCGGAACTAGCGGTGCATGGCTGGCGAGGTTCGATCTCGCCGATGCGGTGCGCGAGGATGCGCGGGCGACGATTGCCTACTTCCGCTCCCTTGGCAAAAAAGTCATTCTGCTCAGCGGCGATGATCACGCAATCACGCAGCGGGTGGCGAACAGCCTCGGCATCGATGCTGCGCATGGCGCCTGCCTGCCGGAACAGAAGCTGGCCTTCGTGCAGCAGTTGCAGCAAGGCGGCGCGGTGGTCGCGATGGTCGGTGACGGCATCAACGATGCGGCGGTGCTGCGCGCGGCGGATGTGTCGTTTGCGATGGGCACAGGGGCGGCGCTGGCGCAGACGCATGCGGATGCGGTGCTGCTGTCGGGGCGGCTGGCATCGATGCGGGATGCGGCGTTGACTGCATCGCGGACGATGGCGGTGATCCGGCAGAACCTGGCGTGGGCGACCTTGTATAACGTGATTGCCATTCCGGCGGCGGCGTTGGGGTTGTTGAATCCTTGGCTTTCGGGAGTGGGGATGTCGGTGAGTTCGGCGGTGGTGGTGGTGAATGCGTTGCGGTTGCGGAGAGAGGCGCGTATATCCGCCTTTGCTACGGATGCCAACCCACCTTTGTCATTCCCGCGACGGCGGGAATCCAGAGCGACGGAGTGTCTCCGGTAATGCAACTCTTTTCTGTCTTCGAAGAGGCAAGCCGGGACTGGCCCCGGCGGGCCACTTACTTTCTTTGCTTCGCCAAAGAAAGTAAGCAAAGAAAGGCGACCGCGAGTCGCTGCCCTTCGGGTTCCCGGAAAAATGTGAGGCAAAGCGGGACGCGAAATAAACTCGCCTTCGGCTCAGACAGGTTTCGCTTCTTTATCTGCTTTGCCTCACATTTTTCCGGCAGCGCCAAGCGGAATTCAACGGCCACAGCCTCTTTGCATGACCTTGTCTACTTCGATTTTCGTTAGTAGTTGGTTGCCGGCACCTACTGAGATTTAATAGCAAAAATGGAATCCCTCTACCTCCTCATTCCCCTCAGCGTCGCCATCGTCTTCCTTGCGATCTGGGTGTTCTTCCAGATGTCCGACAGCGGGCAGTTCGATGACATGGTCGGTCCTGCATTGCGTGTTTTGCAGGACGACGATTCGGCCGTCGACGAGCCGAAATAACAAGCTTCCTTGCGCATTTTTCATTCTCGTCCGTGGGTTTTTCGTCCCATTTTTCACGTTCCGGACGATTTTGATTCAGATCAATGATTTTCGAGGTCCCGACTTCTATTCTGCCTGCACGTTAATCAATGTCGCACTCGGGAGAAGTCGTGGATACAGCACTCAACTACAACTACAAGGTCGTCAGGCAGTTCGCCATCGCGACCGTAGTGTGGGGCGTGGTCGGCATGCTGGTGGGGGTGTTCATCGCCGCCCAGCTGGCATGGCCCGCGCTCAATTTCGATGTCGCTTGGCTCAGCTATGGCAGGCTGCGCCCGCTGCATACCAATGCGGTGATTTTTGCCTTTGGCGGCTGCGCCCTGTTTGCGACGTCTTATTATGTCGTGCAGCGTACCTGCCAGGTACGGCTGTTTTCCGACCAGCTGGCGGCGTTCACCTTCTGGGGCTGGCAGATCGTCATCGTCGCCGCCGCCATCACGCTGCCGCTCGGCATGACTTCCGGCAAGGAATACGCTGAACTGGAA